>Ga0247804_10000228_pt1 | contig 25796 bp, 22 predicted proteins | sample UWRJL029104C1_FD_181142 | JGI IMG/M metagenome (GOLD analysis project Ga0247804, IMG submission 181142) | Plant litter microbial communities from Arlington Agricultural Research Station in Wisconsin, United States - UWRJ-L029-104C-1 | ecosystem: Environmental > Terrestrial > Plant litter >... | reverse complement strand
ACTTTTATGAAAGGGATGCCGATGGCCTGTATAATTACCGAGCGCCGGCGCCAAGCGCTTCCACTGTGAACGTTCCTTATTTTGTAAGCAATGAATACCTGGTCTTTGATCCGAATATTTATTACAAAACGGGTGAACCGGGACAGAGTGCGTACAACAGCGTGGTAAGCGCGGCGAAATACCTTGCAAAAATGCCGTGGGTGGACAGTACGCGCATGGCCATCCAGGGACAAAGCTGGGGCGGCTACCAGGTAGCTTACCTCGTAACTAAAACGAATATGTTCAGGGCTGCAGGTGCCGGGGCGCCGGTGAGCAACATGACGAGCGCCTATGGCGGTATCCGCTGGGGCGCGGGCATCAACCGGCAGTTCCAGTATGAAAAAACGCAGAGCCGCATCGGTGCCACCTTATGGCAGCGCCAGGACCTGTACATTAAAAACTCTCCTTTGTTTGCAGCCGATAAAGTGCAAACGCCTTTGCTGCTGATGCACAATGATGCCGACGGAGCTGTGCCGTGGTACCAAAGCATCGAATATTTTACAGCGTTGCGCAGGCTCAACAAAAAAGTATGGCTGTTGCAATACAATGGCGAAGATCATAACCTGGTAGAAAGAAAGAACCGGAAAGATCTTTCCGTACGCCTCGGACAGTTCTTCGATTATTATTTGAAAGATGCGAAGCCCGCCAAATGGATCACTGATGGCTTGCCCGCAACGGAGAAGGGGAGAGATTGGGGATTGGGAACAAATTAATTTGAAAATTTAAAGATGTGAAGATTTGAAAAATGTGAGACCCGGATGTTTAAACAGAGTTTAGAAAAAAATAATCGCCGTGCATTTAACCAGCACGGCGATCTTTTTATTATTGATAACTTGTTTTGTCACAAATCTTACATCTTACTTCTCAATTCTTAGATCAAATATCCAGTATCTGGTATTCAGCACTACTCCATCACCACCCTTTTTAAATAATACCCCTTCGCATCCAGTACCGGCGGCGTATCGCTGGTTACAGATTTTCCCCTCCTATCGATGGTTGTTTTTTGTGTGCCGGTGCTGGTCGTTATTTCAAGGGGGATCTCCATGCCGAGGTTCACGAGTTTAACTAAGTATTTTGTAGGACTTGTTTGCCTGACATTGAATTCAAGCTTATCGGTGGTGCGTAAAAAAAGATTGAAGAAAGGCGCCAGGGAGCCGATCTTGGCCGCAGCGGTAAAATGTTTTTCCACGTCGTCCGTCGTCACCATATTATCATAAGTATATTTCGGATCGGTAACGAATGCTTTGAGGGCTGGAAAAAAGACCGAATCGCCCAAAAGATAACGCAGGCTGTGCATAAAGAAGGCGCCCTTGCTGTAGATGTCGCCATGATAAGCATCATCTTCCGTAACAGATTCGCCCATTACGAGGGACTTTTTATTTTCAAATCCAAAAACGCTGCTCCTCATTTTTTTCAGGTACGCGTCTTCGCCTTCCAGTTCGCGCACATATAAATTATCGCCGAAAACGCAGATGCCTTCCTGTATCCAGTAATGCGCCCAGTCTTTGTTGGTCACCTTATTGGCCCACCATTCGTGCCCGAACTCGTGGTGCATCAGCCAGTCAAAATCCTCGCCACCCACTTTCGTGTACTTGAAATTATTGCCGTAGGCATTCATCGTCTGGTGTTCCATGCCCAGGTGCGGTGTTTCACAGATGCCGATCTTTTCTTTGGCAAAGGGGTATTCGCCGAAATATTTTTCCTGTACGCGGATGCTTCTTTCCAACATATCGAGTTGGTGCGCTGCTTTGGCTTTGTGGTAAGGCAATACATAAAAATCCATCGGCACTTTCGTCCCGTTCACCGTCGTGTACATCCTGCTTACGAGTTCGTATTTACCTACATTGAAAAGGATGCTGTAATTGTTGATGCTGTAATTGGTTTTCCAGTGAAAGGTCGACCTGTTGCCCTTGTTCGTTACTTTTTGCAAAAGGCCTGGACCGGTTACGGTTAAGCCTTTCGGCACGGTAATGATCATGTCGGCGCCTTCATTGGGCTCATCGGAAGGATGATCCTTGCAGGGAAATAAAATGCTGGCGCCATCACCTTCATCGGTCACGGAGATCCACGGGTTATTGAGACTGTCTTTGGCCCAGGTAAAGCCGCCGTCCCATGGCGGCCGCGTAGCTACCCAGGGTGTGCCGCCGTATTCAACATTTATACTCGTACGTTTTGCAGGAAAGGGCGCCTTGTTGCTGATCCATAAAAGATGATCCTTGTGAGCGAATGCCTGCGGTTTGCCGTCTACGGTCACCTTTGTTACTTTGTAAAGATCGGTCAGGTTGAACAACAGCGTATCGGTAGGTTCACTCAATACCAGGTCGATGCCCGTATAGCCGCTGATCGTTTTTGTGCCCGGGTTTACATCCAGCGCAACGGTATAATGGCGGATGTCCATAATGGCCTGCAAAGGCTTTAGCTTGCCGCCGCTGATGAGGTTCTGGCTGAAAGCAACAGGAGGTACGCATGATAAAAGAAGGAGATATAGTAACCGCATAGATTAAGTTTTAGGTGGTACAAAACTAATCTTCGGTTTTGATTAATGCTAACGGCATTGCTACCGTTCATCAAAGAACGCGTGGTCAATGTGCTAATATGCTGATTTGCTAATGGAGTAGGGGCCAGTCATGAAAGAAGTGTTCCAACATTCATAATTCATAACTCATAATTTATAATTATTATTCAAGCGCTTTTGTTAACTCCCCGCTCTTATTCGCATCCGACAACTTTTTCAACTGTTTCTTCATCTTGAAATTATTGGCAGGATTTTCCGCGTAGGCCAGCAATGTTTTTATGGCATTCAGTTTCAGCAGTTCCCTGTTACCCACGGTGGTTTTATCATCGATCGCCGTTTTGCAGGCCGCCACTACATACATGGAAACGGCGTCCTCGTCACCCTTGCCGATCTTTGCTACGGCAGACTCGATGCTGAAGGAAAAATCAGGCGTACCTTTTAACCAGTTCACCAGGAACATGATCGCTTCCTTGCGCTCTTTATTCGAAGCGTCATAAGGCGTTAATAAAAGATAATTGGCGGCTTGCAAAACAAAAGGCTGGGCGGCCCTGAAATCAGCGGGATTTTCGAGCTTGATGGATTTGATGTTGGGGATTGTTTGTGCGCCGGCAGCCAGGCAACAAAACAACAGTATAACGAAGCTTATTTTTTTCATATATCGAACCTCAAAACGGCGTGACAAAGATAAGCAGCAGTTTTCAAAGTATCCAGTATCCAATATGTTCCTGGTTCGTGTGGACACAAACCAGTGCGGCGTTTTCAGGTATCCAGCTTCCTGTATCAAGTAGCAGGTATCAAGCATCCTTCCTGAACAATATCGCCAGGATTCTCGGTATTGTCTTTCTGTCGTCCCCGTCAAAATATTCATCAAGGCTGATCAGTTGCAATCCTGTTGCCCTTGCCGCGTTGGTAAAATCGGAAACGTGGTGATCGTAACATTCCACCACCTGCGTGCCGGCTTCTGTATCAAACCGGGCTTTGCTGCCACTGTATTGCTTAAAAGGATGCAGCTCGCCGGCATATACATAACCGCCCGGTTGCAGTACTGTTGCCGTTTTTTTAAACAAAGGCCGGAGGTCATCGAAATGTTCCAGCACGAGGCTGAAGCTGATGCAGTCATAAAGACCGGAAGTGAAATTCCAGTCCCTGTGCAGGTCGGCCTGTACAAAGCGGGTATTCGCTGCCGTTACCTTCTTCCGCGCGACGGCCAGCATGCCTTCGGAAAAATCGACGGCGGTTAAGTCGATAGCTTTTTTACTTAACCAGGCGCTGTTTTTGCCCGTACCGCAACCCAGTTCAAGGTGGCGATTGATCGTTAACCCGTTCAAGGCCGATTGCAATGCCTCCGCTTCCAGGTCGCGTGTTTTATTCTGGTTGCTGTCGTATTGAGACGACCAGTTGTTGTAGGCTTGCTGTGTGTTCAATGTAATTAATGTGAAAATTTGAAGATGTGAAAATATGAAAATTCGTTTGAAGGATGTATTGTCTTGTTTTTACATCCACCTTTTAAACCGGGTTCGGGAAATATAGTTTCAGCAATCAATCCTCTCCATCCGCCACTCGCGGAATTTAGCAATATGGTTTTTTATGCATTCTTTAATATTGCAGCATAAAGTAGTGCCATGCGTTTTTTATGCTTCCTGTTGTTTTTCAATATTGCTGTAGGTTCCGCCCAAACGCCTGCCGGCTGGAATGTAAAAGTAGAAGATGAACAAGGCAAGCCGTTGCCGGGAGCCACGTTGCAATTGTTCAGGTCCGGCGATGGGGGCTTGGTGAAAACAGGCCTGACCAATGAGCAGGGTATCGCCGTACTCAATAACATCGCCAACGGCTATTATTATTTTGTCATCACCCATACGGCATATGAAACACTTAAAAGCAAACCGCTTGAACCGCCTGCCGGTACTGGTTCAACAACTTTCCAGCTAAAAACCGCAGCCCGTGCGTTGCAGGGCGTAACGGTCGCCGCCCGTAAGCCTTTCATCGAACAAGCGCAGGGCAAGATCATCATCAATGCCGATGCAGTGGCCAGCAATGCGGGCACTACCGTACTGGAACTGTTGGAAAAATCGCCGGGTGTGATCGTTGACCGCAACGGCGGCATCAGCCTGCAATCCAAACCTGGTGTACTGGTGATGATCGACGATAAGCCCACCTATCTTTCCGGCACCGAACTGGCCAATATGCTGGGTAATATGAACTCGTCGCAGGTAGATAAAATCGAACTGATCACCAATCCTTCCGCCAAATACGACGCGGCGGGCAATGCGGGCATCATCAACATCAAAACAAAGAAAACGAAACAAAAAGGCTTCAACGGCAATACTACGCTAACGGCCGGGCATGGACGCTATTACAAGAACAACAACAACCTGTTACTGAATTACCGCAACGGCAATTACAACCTTTTCTTCAACTACAGCAATAACAACAATAAGAACTACACGAGCATTTATGCACTCCGCAAATATTTTAACAGCGGCGGGGTCGTACAATCGCTGCTGGACCAGCCAACGATGATGACCAGCACCGGCAACAGCCACAATGCAAAACTGGGATTGGATTATTTCCTCACGCCCAAGACCACCGTGGGTTTCATGGCAGGTGGCACCTTATCGCGCCGCACGAGCAATAATACCGCGACGGCCACCTGGCTCAACGCAGCAGGGGCCATGGATTCGGCCATTTATACCACCACCAATGGCAGCAATGATTTCGACAACGTAACCGTAAACCTGAACGGGCGCCACAACCTGGATAAGAACCAGGACCTGGCACTGGACATCGACTGGCTACGCTATTCGCTCGACAGCCGGCAGTTGTTCGTGAACCAGCTACAATCTCCCGGAGGCTATACCGATCAATCGGATGCGAAAGTGCCCGCCGGCATCAGGATACTATCCGCCAAACTGGATCATACGCTGCGCTGGGGCAAAACCGGTAAACTGGAATCGGGCATCAAAGCATCCAATACCCATACCGATAACCTCGCCGCCTACCGGAAATTCAATGGAAGCAACTGGACCGAAGACAATAATAAAAGCAATCATTTTTTATACAAGGAAAACATCGTTGCCCTGTACAGCAGTGTGGAACAGCAGTTCAGCAAATGGAGTTACCAGGCGGGGCTGCGTTATGAGAACACTTCCTATACGGCCAACCAGTTGGGCAACGCGGTTCAAAAAGATTCAGCGTTCAGTCGAAGTTATGGTGCACTTTTTCCTTCGGGTTACATCAGCTATACGCTGGACAGTAACCATGCACTAACGTTTACGGCCAGCCGAAGACTGGACAGGCCCGCTTTTCAAAAGCTCAATCCTTTTATCCTCATCATCAACAAGTATACGCACCAGCAGGGCAATCCTTTCTTCAAGCCGCAGTTCAGCTGGAACATGGAGATCAGCCACCAGTACAAACAGCTGCTCACTACTACCGTAAGCTACAGCATCATCAAAGATTATTTTTCGCAGTTGTTCCTCAACAAAGGCGGGGATATACTTGTGTATTCCGAAGGGAACGTAGGCAGGGCTTACAACCTGGGCGTTTCCATGTCGGCCCGGCTGGAACCTTTCAAATGGTGGAGCCTTAACGCGCAGGGGCTGTTCAACTATAAAAAACTACGTGGTTATTTAGGCAATGATTATCGGTCGGATATAAAGCAGTTCCATTTCAGCATGAACAACCAATTCCGCATCGGTAAGATTTATACGGCCGAACTATCCGGTTTTTATACCGGCCGCGCCCGCAATGACCTGCAGGAACTGCTGTATCCCAACTCGCAACTCGTGATCGCAGCAGCAAGGCCTGTACTCAAAAAGAAAGGCACGTTGAAAATAAGTTTCCGCGATCTCTTTCACCGCAATGGCATGGAAGGCCTCACCGATTTCGATAAAGCCGAAGAGTATTTTATTCTCCGCAGGGATACAAGGGTTGTTACGGTCGCATTTACCTACCGTTTTGGAAAAGCTTTTAAAACCCTCAAACGCAATAACGGCAGCGCTTCCGATGAAATGAACAGGGTTGGGAGTTAATTATGAATTATGAGTTATGAATTAGGAATGCATTGCAGTTGTAAGATAATTGGCGTCCACGCTCATCCAAACCAGTTAAAACGACTTCCCATCTTCCCGGCTCACATTATAAAAGTATTTCGCGCAGCGAAACCATTGCGTCTTTGCATCCTTGCGATCCTTGCGTGAAATGATAATTCGCGCAGCGAAAATTATTTTTTAACTTTAAAGCATAACTATTTAAACATGAAAACCGTAAACGTCCCCGCAAACAACAACCAGGTAATGCCTTACCTCATACTCAACAATGCAGATGGATTTTTAAAATTTATGCAGGATGTATTCGAAGCCGGGCTTACCTATGAAACGAAGCGGGATGATGGAAAAATCATGCATGCGCAGATCATGCTTGGCCAAAGCGCCATCATGTTTGCCGAAGCTACCGATGAATGGAAACCACAACCTGCCGGCATGTTCATTTACGTAGACGATGCTGATGCGCGCTATGCAAAAGCCGTTGAAGCAGGCGCAACATCTATTATGGGATTGACTGACCAGCCTTATGGCCGTACCTGTGGCGTTACCGATGCGTTTGGAAATACGTGGTGGATTACTTCGGTAATTAGTAATTAGAAATTACAAATTAGTAATGGAAGAAACTTTATAGAAAAGCTCTACTCTCATAACCTATCCTACAATCAAATAAAAATCACAGTCCAGGTTATATCGACCGATTGCCATCAAAATTTTCCAGTTCCTTGGAAACAGCATTTAAAAAAGTACTGCCCAAAGCGCCATCGATGATGCGGTGGTCATAGCTCAGTGAAATGTACATCATGTGGCGGATCGCGATGCTGTCGCCCTGCGGTGTTTCAATCACCATTGGCCTTTTCTTGATCGCACCCACGGCCATGATGGCTACCTGTGGCTGGTTGATGATCGGCGTGCCCATGATGCTGCCGAAAGTGCCTACATTGGTCAGTGTAAAAGTACCGCCCGTGGTATCGTCGGGTTTCAGTTTGCCCGTACGCGCAGCATTTGCAAGACCGTTCACCTGTTTTGTCAGGCCAACCAGGTTTAACTGATCTGCATTTTTTATCACCGGCACGATCAGGTTGCCGCTCGGTAAAGCCGTTGCCATACCGATGTTCAGGTCTTTCTTCACGATGATCTTATCACCATCCACCGAACTGCTCAGCCATGGATACTTTTTTATGCATTTTACGATCGCTTCGATGAACAGCGGCGTAAACGTTATTTTTTCACCCTCGCGTTTTTCAAAATCCTTTTTCACCTTTTCGCGCCACAATACCAGGTTGGTCACGTCGCATTCCGCAAAGCTCGTTACGTGCGGAGAAGTATGTTTACTGTCCACCATGTGCTTCGCAATGAGTTTGCGCATGCGGTCCATTTCTATCACTTCCACGTTGCCGGTATATACGGTTGGAAGGTTCTGCGGCGCTGCTTCGGTTGTTTTTTGTTGTTGCGGTATCACCGTTACTTCCTGCGCCGGTTGAGCCGCGGCGGCAGGCGTACTGCCTGGTTTTTTATTGGCCACGTAAGCCAGTATGTCTTTTTTGCTCACGCGTCCTTCCTGGCCGGTACCCGGAATTTTTTCCAGTTCGGCCATGCCGATGCCTTCCTGTTGCGCAATATTCAACACCAATGGCGAATAAAAACGGATGCCGTTGGAAGCTGCTGTAGCAGGTTGTGTATTCGAGGGCTGGTACGGCACTTCCTCCACCAGTTTCGCTTCTTCATATTGTTGTGCCGGTTGTGCAGGCGTAGGCGTGTTGCCCACCGCAGCATTGGCGCCCACGCGTACCCGGGCGATCACGGTACCGATCGGCACCACGTCGTTTTCGGCAAATAAAATTTCTTCTATAACACCTTCGGCGGTCGAAGGTACCTCGCTGTCCACCTTATCCGTGGCGATGTCCAGCACCGTTTCATCCTGTTTGATCGCATCGCCCGCTTTTTTATGCCATTTCAAAATGGTTGCTTCCATGATGCTTTCGCCCAATTTTGGCATTACCAGGTCAACTAAACTCATACAATAATTTTTAGCAATTTTTTGTTACCGGCTGCGCTGCAAGGCCCAACTTCAGTGGCGTCGCACGCTTGTACATTTGTACAGGCATGAGCAGGCTGGCAATCGTTTTAAACCAGCGCAAAGATAATGAGGGAATAGGTAAGATGTAATATTTAATATTTAAGATTTCTCCCGGTTCAGGCAGGCTTTTAAGCCTTTCAACGGGCCCTGGTAGAGACTTGCTGTTAAATGTTTTTACCTATTAAGAACGCTCCCGGTCCTGGATGTCTCCTTCAACTACTTTCAACAACTTTCAACGCCTTATCAAAGCCGTTGGTCAAAGACCAGGCGACGGCAACTAAACCTCCTAAACTTCTAAACCCCTAAACCCCTTCTCCCAACACAAATTCCCTCAGCAAATTCAACGCATTCACCGCCGTCAACTGTATGTTCCGCTGCCGGTCGAAGCGGAAATATAATTTTTTTGCTTCAATGCGATCCCTGTTTCCCCATGCTATCCATACCGTACCTACGGGCTTATCGGGCATGCCGCCGCCCGGCCCCATGATACCCGACACGGCAATCACGTAATCGGATTTTATTCTTTCCAAAGCGCCCTGCGCCATTTCCCTCACCACGGCCTCGCTTACGGCACCCTGTTCCAATAGCGTATTATGTTGAACACCCAGCAGGTCTTCCTTGGCAGGGTAGGAGTAACTTACCACGCTGCCATCAAAATAAGCAGACGAACCCGGCACAGCCGTTACCAGGTGTGCAATGTAGCCGCCCGTGCAGCTTTCGGCGGTGCAAAGGGTTTTGCTTTTTGATCTTATGAGGTTGCCGACAACTTTTTCGATCGGCTCGTCTATATTAGTTACCAGGTAAGGCCTTACCTTTTCCTGCAACTGCAAAAAATGATCATCTATCTCCGCCTCCGAAGTTTCCTTCTCGCTACCGGTAGCGGATAGCCGCAGTCGCACCATGCCATAGTTGGGCAGGTAAGCGAGTTTTATGTGTGCGGGCAGGGCCTTTTCAATATCCTGGATCATATCGGCCAAAAATGCTTCGCCAACGCCCGCGGTTAATAAGGTACGGTGCGCAATGTGCGGAAATTTGTAATGCGCCAGCAGCCAGGGGATAACGGTGTCTTCCATCATGCCTTTCATTTCATGCGGAACGCCGGGCATGCTTACGAATGTTTTGCCTTCTTTTTGAAAGATCATGCCTGGTGCGGTACCGCGACTGTTCTGTATAACGGTACAATTATCGGGCACTTCCGATTGCAACAAATTCCTTTCAATGATGGGCCTGTTGAGTTTCGTAAAAATATCAAGCACGTTTTGCCGCGCTGCTTCGTTCACCACCATCGTGCCGCCAAAGTATTTACACAACAGGTTTTTGGTAATGTCGTCCGCGGTTGGACCGAGCCCGCCGGTGATCAGGATGATGTCGCTGTGTTGCTGCTCTTCGTTCAGCGCATCCCATATTTCCTGCCATACATCGCCTACGGCAAGCCTGCGGGCCACGCGTACACCGGCTTTGTTGAGTTCCTGCGCCATCCACGCGCTGTTGGTATCTACTACCTGGCCAATCAGCAATTCATCTCCAATGGTAATAATGGTAGCCTGCGGCATATGGGGCGATTTTTATTTCAGCCGCAAAATTAGCGCTTAAAAGCTTGTGAAAAGGTAATGCCTTCGTAAACATCTTTAAATAATAAGCTGATGTTCACGGTATCGATGGAAAAGACGGCATCCAGTGTTTTGTATTCGGTCAGTTGCCAGCTTTGGTCGGGAAAACGTTTGAACTTTTCTACTGAAACAGCTTGCGAATCAACAAGTATATATTCCATTAGGGAATCCATATCCCTGTACAATTTGAATTTCGTTCCCCGGTCGTAATTGCGGGTGGACCTGGATAATATTTCAATGATCACGCAGGGATTGGTGAAACTATTTTTATCGTTCTTGGTAGATATAATTTCTCCGCAAACAATACTGATGTCCGGGTAAGTGTAAAGCGTATTTTTAGGAATGTTTACCCTGAAATCGCTTCCGTAAGGTTTACAACCCGAGCCTTTCAACTTTCCACCAATGTCGGTAAATAAATTAGAGAACAATTCATTGTGGTTGGGCGAAGCGCCGCCCATGGCAAATATTTCGCCTTCAAAATATTCATGCTTTTCAGTGGACGCATTTTCTGCTTCCAGGTATTCGTCCGGCGTTATCGCATATTTTACCGCGGGTTCATTAACAACATTTTCCATATCGATACTTTATACATCAAATTTAATTCTTTTAGCTTTGAATCCCAGCATTTCATTATGAAGAAGATTCTCCTTATTGTTTTGTTTTTTTCAGCCGCGATCATAGCCCGGAGCCAATCGCTCAACGGTCAACTCACTGCTGCTGTAAATGCACTTGAAAAAGACAGCCAGTTTGCGCATGCCATCCTTGCTTTTTACGTGGTGGATACAAAAACGGGAAAACCTGTTTATGAAAGGAACATTCAAACAGGCCTGGCGCCGGCAAGTTGCCAAAAGATCATTACTTCGGCAAGTGCCTTTGAGTTACTGGGACCCGATTTTAAATACAGCACAAAAGTTTTTCTAACCAACAATAACGTGTTGGCTGTTGAAGGCAGTGGCGATCCAACCCTGGGAAGCTGGCGGTACAATGCAACACGCAATAATGCATTTTTTACGGCGATCGGTACCGCTTTAAAAGCAAAGAAAATAACGCGACTGAACGATATTTATGTTTTAACTGGAAAGAATTTTAGCAGCAACGCTCTTCCCACCGGGTGGATCTGGGAAGACATTGGTAATTATTACGGGGCCGGGGCAGCGGCACTCAACTGGCGCGAAAATCAGTACGATCTCATTTTGCAACCGGGCAAAGCAGTGGGTGACGAGGTAAAACTGGTAATAACAGAGCCGGCAGGTTTAAGGATCGAATTCAACAATGAACTGGCAACGGGTGCAAAAGGCAGTGGCGATAATGCCTATATTTTTCCCGGGCTGAATGGCAGCAAATCGCTTATTGCAGGCACTATTCCTTTGGGTGAAAATAATTTTACCATTTCCGGCGCGGTTACCGATCCTGCCGGTTTTTTTACCGGCCAGCTCAGGAAGTCGCTTTTAGCGAATGGTATTAAAGTAGAGCGCGATCCCGCTCCCGATACCACCGCGAAAAGCAACCTGTTGTTCGTCCATAATTCGCCGGGCCTCGACAGCATTAACTATTGGTTCCTCAAAAAAAGTGTGAATTTATACGGCGAGGCTTTTATAAAAACCATTGCTTATCAAAAATCGAAGTTCGGCTCAACAACAAAAGGTATTGAGCTGGTAAAAGATCTCTGGAAAACGAAAGGCGTGGAGCCAGGTGCTTTGAATATATTGGACGGCAGCGGTCTATCGCCTGTCAACCGCATTACGGTGCATGCGTTGGTTACGGTATTACAATATGCAAAGCAACAATCCTGGTTCGGTAGTTTTTACAATGCGATGCCCGAAATGAACGGCATAAAAATGAAAGACGGCTACATCGGTGGCGTAAGAAGTTATGCGGGTTATGTAAAAAGCAGGTCGGGTAATGAATATACGTTCTCCTTTATCGTGAACAACTTCGATGGCAGCCCGGGCACGGTAAGGCAGAAGATATGGAAACTTTTGGATTTACTTAAATAATTAGTAATTACTAATTACCAATTACTATAGAACTTTATAGCAATCAGGTGCTTTTAATTTGTCATTCGTCATTAGGAATTAGTAATTAATCAAACCCGGTGGTGATCTCCCTTCCAGTTAACGATCGCAGCTTTAATTTCTTTTGGCTTCATGTTCTCCGCAACTGCGCGTCCGGTGAGTTGTACAAATTCTTCGTCCGGTGCAAAACGCAACGCAATAACCTGGCCGGTACGCAAACGTTTGTCGAACGGCTTTCCAGTTAAAATAAAATGCCTGAAATTCTCTTCGGCCCTGATGGCCCTGTCCTGTGCCGTCAGGGCAAACACACGAGTGTACCAGGCGATGATGATAAGGGCTATCGTAAGTCCTAAGATCATCCAGGCTTCCAGGCAATTTTCATTGCACCGGCAAAGGTTCACTATAGCGCATACCAACACCGCAACCATGATCGGGTAAGCCACAAAATGAAAAGGCTTTACCAGCCGGGTATGATTTTTAAAGTTTTGGTCGCTCATAAAGATTAAAAGTTGGAATGGAATAAAAAGTCACATCGAATATAGTCATTCGTAATTCGTAATCCGTAATTGCCAGCTAGAAGTACGGGCTCAGTTTATCCCTTAGTTCAACCGGCATCTCGCATCGTTTCATTGTTTTTGCATCGATGAAGAAAAGCGTTACTTCACCGGTATTCAAAAGTTCGTCCTGCTGGTTGAAGATCTCCGCGTAAAAAACGATTTTGGAATTGACAGGCATTTCTTTCAACGTTGTCTTCACCGTGATGAGGTCGTCGTATTTGGCAGGACGCAGGAAACGGCTGTGGATATCGACCACGGGCATAATAATGCCCATGGCTTCTATCTCTTTATAAGTATAACCGATCTGCCGGATGGCTTCGGTTCTGCCGATCTCGTAAAACTGCGCATAATGACCATAGTAAACCACGCCCATCTGGTCGGTGAGTGCGTAATGAATGCGGATGCTGGTTTCTGTAATGAACATGATTACTTCGCGGATGCTGTAAGGCGCACCTCTTTTGTTACGCTTTTGTTATTTGCCGATCATGCTGTCAACACTCACACGGCCTGGTCCAACAAACAACAATACGATGTAACCGGTGAGGTAAAGTGCGGCTATATTACCACCGCCTTCCAACACAACTCCCTTGTTGGCCTGGAAGATGATCACGCACATGGTAATGATCAGCGGGATCGTGGATAAGCGGGTGAAAAGACCCAGGATCAAAAAGATCGAACAGAAGAATTCGGCAAAGATGCACAATGCAAGACTGACGCTGCTTCCAAGTCCCATGAAGTTCATGAACTCGTGTTGCATAGTACCGAAATTTACAAGCTTTTGATAGCCGATGTGCGCCATGAGAATACCGAAGCTCAAACGCAGGATCAGCATCGCTGCACTAAAGGCGCCGGCAGAATAATTTGTAGAGAATAATTTTTTCATTTTAGTTGGTTTTGATTGCAGTTAGAAGATTAATGTTTTGCAAATTAAAACTGTTTTATCATTTTATTAACAGCATTATAAAAATACATTCGTTTTGTTTACACTGGTTATCCACTTATTCACAATCCAATTGGAACGATGTTTGTTAGGATGCAGCCAGTATAAATTTTGCAACCCGCAAATAAAATGACAGACCCACTCAACATGATGAAACAAAAGATCATTACGCTGTTGTTCGCAGCAGCGCTCTCTTTCCCCGCTTTTGCACAACCCACACACGCCATCACCGATCCTGAAAAAAAGTACAAAGAAGCAAAGGCCTTTTTTGTAAATGAACAGTATGCGCTGGCCTATCCCGTGTTGAAAGACTTGCAGGCCCGCTATCCCGATAACAGCGGCGGCGATCATGCTTACCTCACCGAAGACGTGAATTACTATTACACCGTTTGCGGGCTCAAATTAAAGTTGCCCATCGCCGAAGAAGAAGCCAAACAATACGTGGACATGGTAAGCAACGAACCGCGCAGGCAACTGATGAGCTACCACCTGGCGAAGTATTATTTTTTGAACGACAATATTAGCAACGCCCTGCAATATTATGAACGCGCAGGACTGGATAACCTCAGTAATGCGGAGATGGCTGATGCGAAATTTGAGAAAGCCTATTCTTATTTCAACCTCAAACAATTTGCCGAAGCAAAACCGCTGTTCAACGAGATACAGCAACTGCCCGACAATAAATATTATATTCCGGCCAATTATTATTATGGCTTCATCAGTTATTACGACAAGCAATACAACGAAGCGCTGAAGTCGTTCAAACTGGTGGAAACACAGGAAGAATACAAAGGCGTGGTACCTTACTACATCGCCGAGATCTATTATTTCCAGGGGAAGAAGGACGAAGCGCTCCGCTACGGCGAAAGCGTGTTGAGCCGCGGCGGCAGTTTGTTCTACCAAAAAGAAATGAACCTCTTAATGGGGCAGCTTTACTTCGAGAAAAAACAATACGATAAAGCATTGCCTTTGCTGGAAGCTTATGTGAACAGCAGCGACAAGGTCAGTAAAGAAATATTATACGAACTCAGCTACTGTTACTACGAAGCGAAGCAACTTGAAAAAGCCATCGAAGGCTTCAAACAGTTGAGCAATGAAAAAGATTCGATGGGACAGAACAGCATGTACCTGCTCGGCGATTGTTACCTGCGCACCAATCAAAAAGCCAATGCCCGTACAGCTTTCCAGTATTGCGCGTACAACAGTTCCAATAAGCTGCAGCAGCAGATATCGAGGTTCAACTATGCAAAATTGTCTTACGAACTGGGCTACCAGGATATTGCGTTGAGCGAAATGAAAAAATACCTCAACGATTATCCCAACAGTGATTATGATACCGAAGCCCGGGAAATACTGGTGGGCCTGCTCGCCAATACCAACAACTTCGCCGATGCCTTACAATTATATGAATCCTTCCCGCAACCTACGGAATCGATGAAAAAGGTTTACCCACGTATCTTATACGGCAGGGCGGTGGAACTCATCAACGACCAGCAGGTAAGCCGCGCCGATGAATTGCTGAACAAGGTCTTGCAATTGCCTGCATCCACGGTTACGCCTTATGCCAACTTCTGGAAAGGGGAGATCGCTTACCGCGATAAGAAATACGATGCAGCTATTAAATACCTCACGCTTTTCCAGCAGGCCAACGTGCCATCGCAGGGAGAAGCCAACCCGCAAACGGCGAAGTATGACCTGGGGTATAGCTGGTTACAAAAAGAAAATTACAAGCAGGCACTTTCTTATTTTGAACAGGTGGCAACAAAAGTAACCGTTACCTCTTCTACCATCGAACAGGATGCGTATGTGCGCAGCGCCGATTGTTATTTCATGATGCGTGATTACGCGAAGGCCAATGCCATGTACGACAACGTGATCGCCAATGCCCTCACGCAAAGTGATTACGCCATGTTCCAGAAATCGATGATCGCGGGGGTAAAAAGCTCCGCAGATAAAATAAAAACATTGAATGCATTAACGCGCCAGTACCCGCAAAGCGGCATGGTGCCCGATGTGAATATGGAGATCGCCGATACCTACATTTCCAATGAAAAGTTCTCCGATGCCATTCCTTACCTTGATAAACTGCTGGCCGATCCTGCCTCCGGGAGATTAAAACCGCAGGTGTATTTAAAACTGGGATTGAGTTATTACAACATCAACAACAATAAAAAGGCGCTGGACAATTACCAGGTTTTGATAGAGCAATACCCGCAGTCCGCCGAAGCCGATGCCGCCATGGACATCATGAAAAATATTTACGTGGAAGAAGGCAAGCCAAACGAATACGTGGACCTGATGCGCAAATCCGGTAAGAGTATTTCCGTGAGCGAAGCCGATTCGTTGACCTATACTTCGGCTGAATTGAAATACAATGCAGGCGATTGCGCCACGGCCATCAACAGTTTCGGTGATTATTTGTCCCGCTACCCCAACGGCGCCTATGCTTTGGAAGCCAATTATTACCGAAGCGAATGCTATTTAAAAAATAAGGACTGGCAGAACGCGCTCACCGGCTATGGCTATGTGAACAGCAAAGGCGCCAGCCGTTACTTTGAAAGAGCCACGTTGCAGGCCGCTACCATCAATTATTTTGAGTTGAAGAATTATGCCGAAGCAAAAAAATATTTTGAATCGCTGAACAGCCTCGCCGTTAACCAGGACAATCAACTGGAAGCGTTGCGTGGACTGGTGCGTTCTTATTATCAATTAAAGGATTATGGGCAGGCCAATGATGCGGCCAAAAACCTGCTGACGAAAAAAGGCATCAGTACTGATGATAAGTCGGTTGCCTTTTTGGTACTCGGTAAATCGCAGCAACTGGCCAATGATTGCGCTTCGGCGATCAATAGCTTTAAATCCTGCGCCGCCATCAACAAATCGGCCTGGGGTGCGGAAGCGCGTTACGAGATCGCTAATTGCCAGTTTACCATGAACAACCTGGCGGCCGCCGAAAAAGCGGCCATGGCGGTGATCAAGGAAACAGGTTCTTACGACAACTGGGTTACGAAAAGTTATATTTTACTGGGCGATGTATTCATGAAACAAAAGGATTATTTCAATGCGAAAGCAACCTATGAAAGCGTGGCAAAAAATTCGGTGATACCGGAATTGAAAAGTGAAGCCCAACAAAAATTGGATGCGGCCATTGCGGAAGAAAAAACGGTATCGAAGGTCAACTAACCCAGTATTAAATTCAAGAACAACAACATGAAAAAAACAATCAATATAAAAATGCCGGGAACGAAATATTTATTGGCCGGGTCGATGTTAATGTTATCCGTTGCAGCTTCGGCGCAGCGCGATACCACGAAGAAAGGGACCTCCATCGACATCATTTCTTCTTACCAACCCGTATTACGCAACGCGGTTAAAGTGAATTTTTCCGCAACGCATTTGAACGCGGATTCCACAAGGCCGGCCCTGACCTACAACATTCCGGCGCAGAATTTATTTTACAGTTACCAACCCGTTTCGCTGAAACCGCTGGCTTTGCAACAGGATACCAACCTCTATCTGGGCCAGCGCAATTTCGTGAAGATCGGTTACGGTAACTTTCAAACGCCGTATGCAAGCGTAGGTTTAAGTTTTGGTGATGGTAAAAAAGTACTCGCCAATGTGTATGCGGATTATATTTCTTCCAAGGGAAAGATACAGTACCAGCAATACGCTCAGTTCAACGCCAATGCGAACCTTAGCTATTTTACAAAGAAGAACGAGATCTATGGCGGCGTGTCTTTCAAACACCATGATTACAATTTATACGGTTACGATAAAAATGCATTCGTGTATTCAAAGAAGGATGTGCGCCAGCAATTTGTGGATGTGGCCGGCAAGATCGGCATGCGCAATACGGTTTCCGGTGAATACGGCATTTATTATGATCCCTCCATCGAGGTTTCGAACTTTACACTGCGCGATCGCGTAACGGAAAATTCCTTTTTGATCAATGCACCGGTAGAGAAAAGGTTTGGCGATGTGTTTGCCATCAAACTAGCTGCCAGGGCTGATTTCACTAAATACACCACGAAAGGTATCATTCCGAATAATTATACCATCGACAACAATATTTTTCAAATTTCGCCTTCCATCGCCTTTACCACGCCGCGGGCCAGCATCAATGCCGGTATCATTCCCACCTGGGACAACGGCCGGTTCGAATGGCTGCCCAACGTGTTTGCCGAAGCACAGGTAAAAGAGAATACGTTTTGGGTACAGGCCGGTTGGGTAGGGCGTTATACCAAGAATAATTTCCGCAACCTTACGCGCATCAACCCTTATTTAACGACGCTGAACCAGCAACTCAATACAAAAGAAATTGAATACTATGGCGGCGTAAAACTGAGCGTGGCAAAGCATTTCAACGTAAACGCGAAAGTGGGTTGGGTACAGTACAACAACCTGCCCTTTTTTATCAACGATACGGCGGTTGACAACAAAGCCTTCACCATCAGCAATGAAACAAGGGTGAACAACTTGCGCGTGCATGGCGACATCAGCTACATCAACCAGGATAAGTTTACCGCAACAGCCGGTGTTACCTTCAACGGGTATACCGGTATGAAATCAAATGCCAAAGCCTGGCACACCATTCCTTTTGAATTTACCGGCGCAGTACGTTGGTGGGCCTTTAAGCAGGTATTGCTGAAAGCTGATTTCTATGCCTTTGGCGGTGGGCACTACCTGGATAAAGGTAATGTAAGCCGCGTGTTCAAGCCCGGTTCCGACCTCAGCGCCGGCGCAGAATTCAAGATCAATAAAACCTTCAGTGCCTGGATGGACGTAAACAATATCCTCAACAGCAAGTACGAACGCTGGCACAATTACGAAGTGTTCGGCCTCAACTTTATAGGTGGTGTTAAAGTGAACTTTTAACAAGATTAGGATAATTAAAAGATTTACAACATTGGCTCTTATATTTAAGAGCCAATTTTTTATTCCAGGCTGTTCCAAGGTTGATAAATTGAAAGTCGAAAATTGAACATTGATAATTCATAGCATAAGCCCGTAATTCCTAATTTCTAACTCATAATTCCTAATTCCATTTCCTACCTTTGCCGCTATGCAGCACCTCATTGCTTCTTATCTTATTCAAAACAAGACCTGTCCTGCCGGAACGCTGGGCACTTTATACATTGACCAGGCAGGTGCCGTTGCAGAATTTACGCAAAAGAGCATAACGGCGCCCAGGCCGGTGATACATTTTTCAACGGAGCAGTCGGATAAAACACCGGTCATTAATTACCTTGCTTCATCCGTCGGCATCGACCAAAGCGAAGCGGCTGCCGCTTACGATGTTTTTTTTGAAGGCCTGCAACAGCAACTCGACCAGCAAAGCAGCGCTTATTGGGAAGGCGTAGGGACCTTCAGTAAGGATACGATGGGAGAAACCGGTTTTACGCCCGGCGAACTGCCTGCAACTTTTTTGCCTGCCGTAACCGCCGAAAGGGTAGTGCACCCGCAAACGCCGCACGCCATGCTGGTAGGCGATAAGGAAACCACGAATACCGTGATGACGGAATATTTTAATGAAGAACCTGCAACCCGTTCCCGCTGGTGGATATGGGCCATCGCTATTGCCGCCATCGCGTTGATCGTTATCCTTGTTTATTTCAACAGCAGCCCTTCACCGGAACGCTTCGGCAATGCGGCCAGTTATAAAATAGCATAGAAATGATCCATTATACAACCTGTCCTGTTTGCGGCGGGCAACATATTCATCCCCAACTCAACGCTGTTGACCATACCGTTTCCAACGAAACATTCGCCATCTGGCATTGCGATGATTGTACGTTGCGTTTCACGCAGGATGTACCCAACCAGGATGCGATCGGCGCTTATTACCAGTCGGACAATTATATTTCGCACAGCGACAGTAAAGAAGGATTGATCAATAAACTTTACCACAAAGTGCGCGTACTCACGTTGAAGAGTAAACGCAACCTGGTGTTGAAACATACCGGTCTTCAAAAAGGAAAAATACTCGACATCGGCTGCGGCACCGGTGCTTTTTTAAACAGCATGCAAACGGCCGGCTGGGACATAACCGCGCTGGAACCCGATCCCACAGCGCGTTTGAAAGCCAAAGAGTTATACGGCATACAGCCTGATCCACCCGGGAAATTATTTGAATTGAGCGAAAATAGTTATAACGCGATAACGATGTGGCATGTACTGGAACACGTACACGAACTGCATGCCTACATGGAAAAGATCAGCAAACTGCTGGCGCCGCGCGGTAAATTGTTCATCGCCGTTCCCAATTATACATCAAAAGATGCGGCAGCCTATGGAGAAAACTGGGCGGCTTACGATGTGCCGAGGCATCTTTATCATTTTTCCCCGCAAAGCATGGAATTGCTCGCCGGTAAGCACGGGTTGAGAATAGCCGCTTACAAACCGATGTGGTTCGACAGTTATTATGTCAGCATGCTGAGTGAAAAGTATAAAGATCAACGGGGCAACCTGCTAAAAGCCGGATGGAACGGGACCTTATCTAATTTTAAAGCGCTGGGCGATGCGAAGAATTGCAGTTCACTGATTTATGTGGTGAAGAAGTCTGAACCATGACTTGCCTACCGGCAGGCAGGTTAACCTGATTTACTGATTTTCCTGGATACATATAACCAACTAAACTTTCTAAAAGCGCTAAACCTTCTTAACCAGGAGTTCTTCTTTATTTTCAACGACTTTCAACTTAGCCGTTAGCCTGAGACCAAATGGCGAAGGATCCCAAACGTAATTCGTCATTCGTAATTGGTAATTTATTTCAACTCTATTTCAAACAGCTTCGGCCACCGCTTCCCCGTAATGTATATTTTCTTAGTGCTGCTGTCGTAAGCGATGCCATTGAGTACATCGGTGCGTTGGGGAACGATCTGCGACTGGAAATACTTTTCTTTCAGGCCAGGGAGGTCGATGCGGCCCACGATGTTACCCGTAGCAGGATCGATCTTTACGATGTATTCCGATTGATACACATTGGCATAAATAAAACCATCGATGTACTCCAGTTCGTTCAGGTATAATTGCGGGCCTGCGTTGCTGTTCACGGATTTGATCTCTTTTACTTTAAAAGTTTCCGGGTCAACAAAATACAGGTTGGCCGTTCCGTCACTGATGATGAGGCTGGTGCCGTCGTTGGTAATGCCCCAGCCGTCGTAAGGCCAGTTAAAAGTTTTAATGGGCTTGTCAATGTTGTTCACGTCATACACGTATACAAGGTGACTTTCCCACGTCAACTGGTATAGTTTCCCGTTAAAGATATTGATGCCTTCGCCGAAAATTTTATCGGTGCCCATCATGTGCTTCTTTTCTACCTTACCCGTTTTAATGCCAACGATGCGTAATGAAGAAGTCTCGAAGTCGCCCGTGCCTTCATAGAATTTACCATTGTATACCTGCAGCCCCTGCGTATAGGCACTCGTATCGTGCGGGTATTCGGCTACAATGGAATACCCAATATTGGCCGGGGCAGGCATGCTCATGTATTTGGGATCCGCGCCCGGGTCCCTGACATCTTTATCATCATTGGAATTGCAGGAAGCCAGTACGATCAGTGATGCAGCAGCCAGGTATAGTTTCATCTTTATTTTTTTGAATATCGCAAAATTAGGCATCTGTTTTTGCTGCCGGGTTTTTCGCCCTTAAAAGATTGCAAATTTTTAGTTATTGATCTCCGTTACGGTGTACACAACTTTTCTTGCTTCCAAATAATTAAGTATATACAGGAAGCAGTCCTCGTGTTTTCCAACCTGTTCTGGTGGAAATACGCCTTTCTCCGTGAACAATCCTTCCATCAGTAAATGCAGGGCGGCGGTGCAGGTGTAGCCGGTGGTGCGACTCATGGAAGAAGTTTGGGTATCCGCGTCGTATTCATCGTACAGTTCATACCGGATCTTTTTTTCTGTATTCCCAACGTCGATGCGCATGATCGTAAATTCGGGCTCGGCTTCTCCCAGTTTCCATTGTTTGAAGAGGAGTTCCGCAGAAAATTCCATCGGGCTGATGAGCGTTCCTTTGTGATCGATCTTTTCGGTGCTGAAAAAACCGGCTTTGATGAGCGCCTGCATCAGTTCGATATGGCCCGGGTACCGCAGGGTTTTTTCTTTCATATTAGGGATATGTCCCATCGTAAACAAAATGGAACGCAACCCGTCCGTATTGAAAGATTCCAACGTGCCTGCCTTGTCGAAGTCGATCAGTTCGGCATCGCTTAAAGCGGGTTTGGTAACGATGTGGCCGTTCTCCACGTACCTGGCCGGCCGTGTATATTCTTCCAGCACATCTACGGGGGAGAAGGGCGCCTTGTACTCGAAAGGTTTCGTTCGCTTCTTTGGCAATCCGCCCACCAGGCATTCAAAATCAGTGATGGCCATGCGTTCATTGTAATACCCGAGTACCAGGTTGCTCATGCCGGGCGCTACGCCGCAATCCACGATGGCCGTTACCTTATTGTCTTTGGCGAGTTCATGGAGTTGCAACGCATCTTCGGGGAAGAAGGAAATATCCACCACATTTTTACCGGCTTTTATGATCGCTTCCAATGCAGCATAACCCATGAAGCCGGGTACGGCGCAGATCACGTAATCAAAGCCTGCCAGCAATTCGGGGTATTTGTTATAAGCCGTAAGGTCGGCAGTAACGGTATGTACATTTTTATTTCGGCCGGATAATAGCGCCAGCGATTGTTCGCTTTTATCAAAGGAAGTCACCTTGTACCGATCGGCCAGGTCCAGCGCCATGGCGCGGCCAACCATGCCGGCACCGAGGATTGCGATGTGCATTAAGAAAGATTTAATATTGAATAGGGAATAGGTAATATTTTATTTGAAAATATGCAGTCTATGATTACGCAACCTGTATCCTTATTTTCACATTTTCATATTCTCAAATTGCCACATTATTTTGTTTTGATTAGCTTCATCTCCGCTATCAGGTTTTTCGCCCCTGCATATTTATCCACGATGAACAATACATAGCGGATATCCACCATGATGTTGCGACAAATAGAAGCATCGTAATTCACATCGCTCATAGTGCCTTCCCATACACGGTCGAAGTTCAGGCCAATTAGGTTGCCGTTGGCATCCAATGCAGGACTGCCGGAATTGCCACCCGTAGTATGATTGGAAGCGATGAAACACACCGGCTGGCGGCCGTTTACACCATATTGACCGAAATCTTTTTTATTGTACAGGTCGATCAGTTTTTGCGGCAGGTCAAATTCATAATCGCCCGGCTTGTATTTTTCCATTACGCCATCCATGTAGGTATAAAAATCATATTTAACGCCATCGCGCGGCGCATAGCCCTTTACGTTACCATAGGTTACACGAAGCGTACTATTGGCATCGGGGTAAAACATTTTATCTGTGAATACATCCATCTGCGCCTGCATGTACGTCCGTTGCAACTGGTTGATGTTGGCCTGTATCGCGTTCAATTTACCCGCTACATTCGTTGAGAAAGTTTTTTGCATGTCCATTGCCAGGATATAAGCAGGATCGTTTTTGATCGCCTCCAGCACGTTCTCGCTGCTGCCGCTGAGCAAGGTTTCCAGCGCGACATACGAAGTGAATTTGCTTTCGCTATACACGGCTGCACCCAGGGCGGCATAATCATTATTGTATTTCGCCAGCATGTTCTTTGCAACGATTGATACGTACGCATCCGGCTGGTCTTTGATGTACATTTCCAGTAGTGCCTGGAATACCTGCCGGTCGACGGTTGCATTGTATTCGCCGAACAATTCTTTCAGCGAGGCCATTACTTTCTGCTTTGTTTCGTTGTAACCGGCTTCGCCGTTCTTCTCGCGTGCATTCACCAGGCTGTTCAGTTGCAGGGCAACGCCCAGTACTTCTATCTTGGGCATGATCTCGCTGTAGTAATCGCGGGCCAGTCCGTAGGGTTCTATTTCAGTATAAGCCTGGTCGAGTTTTTTTAATAATTCCATGTAGGCAACATTCAGTTCCGGCCTCGAGAGTACGATCTTTTCAAAGCTGGCTTCCAGTTGCTTTTTCTTGCCCACGGCATCGGTGGAACGCAGGCCCAGTATCTCACCCTGCCATTTTTTCCAGGCGTTGGAAATGCCTGCGTACTTCGCGGCGTATTGTATCTTGATGCCTTCGTCCTTGCGCATGTAGCTGTCGATAACGTCCAGCGCTTTGGTACGGATGGCGATCTTGGCCGGGTCGCTCACTTCCATGATCTGTTGCACGGCGCGTGAATGCAGGTATTCGGTGGTGCGGCCGGGAAAGCCGAACACCATGGTAAAGTCGCCTTCCTTTACGCCGTTCAAAGAAATGTTCAACGCACGTTTTGGCTTGTAAGGCACATTGTCGGGCGAGTAACCCGCGGTAGGTTTATTGTCCTTTCCTGCATAGATGCGGAACATGGAAAAATCACCGGTATGCCTTGGCCACATCCAGTTGTCGCTATCCTTACCGAAGTTGCCCACCGAAGAAGGCGGTGCACCCACCAACCTCACATCACGGTAGGTTTCTGTGATGAACATAAAATATTTATTGGCTTCAAAGAAAGACCGGATGAGGATGTCCTGGTAATTTTCTTTTTTCACCATTGTTTTAAAAGCCGCCATGTTCTTATCGATAGCCGACTGCCGGTCTTTTTCACTCATATCGGCCGTAACGCCTTTCAATACATCTTTCGTTACTTCTTCTATGCGTACGATGAAAGTAGCGAAGAGGCCCGCGTTCTGTAGTTCCTGTCCTTTGTTGTAGGCCCAGAACCCGTCGCGGATGTAATTATTCTGTATGGAAGAATGGTTTTGGATCGCGTCGAAACCACAATGGTGATTGGTTAAAAGCAGCCCTTCATTGGAAATGACTTCTGCCGTGCAGAACCCGCCGAGGCTTACAATGGCGTCTTTGAGGCTCGATTTGCTGATGCTGTAAATGTCGGAAGCGTTCATCTTCATGCCCATTTTTTTCATCTCTTTCTCGTTCATGGCCTGCAACAGTTGCGGGAGCCACATGCCTTCGCCGGCAAAACTTTTGGAAACGATACACAGGGCGACAAAGAAGATCAATAAGAATCTTTTCATATAGATGCAGGTTTAACCCGCAATTTAGGGTAAATTCTCAAGCGGTGGCTTTGCTCGCGCAACCGTCCATCCTTATTGCCGTTAACGGGCTGATCGTACTTTTTAACCCTTTGTTAGCAAGCATGGCTTTATTTTTGTGCAACACGCATTAAATCTCTATGATGAAAAGAATTGTTACGCTTGCCCTTGCTTTTTCCTTCTTTGTCAATGTTGCCTCCGCGCAGATACTGAAAAATATACTGAACAAAACGACCACGAAGGATTCGGCCGGTAACATTAAGATCAACAAACCATCGACCTGGGTAAGCGGCGGCACTTCTTCGCTCAGCAATGACGACATCATCAACGGTTTAAAGGAAGCGCTGAAAGTAGGAACGGAGAACAGCAGCCAGAAGCTGAGCAAGCTGAACGGCTTCTTCGGTGATGCGGCGATCAAGATACTGATGCCTGCTGAAGCAAAAAAAGTGGAAACGACCCTGCGTTCTTTTGGTATGGGTAAACTGGTGGATAATGCGATACTTTCCATGAACCGCGCGGCGGAAGATGCAGCCAAAGATGTGGCGCCGATCTTTTGGAATTCCATCAGGCAAATGAGCATCACCGATGGATTTAATATTTTAAAGGGCGGCGATTTTGCAGCCACCGATTACCTGAAGAAAATGACGACGGCACAACTCACGGAAAAATTCCGCCCGGTGATCGAGACTTCACTCGCCAAAGTGAATGCCACGAAATACTGGAAGGATTTGTTTACCGCTTACAATCGTTTCTCCAAAGAACCCATCAATACTGATCTTACCGCCTTTGTTACGGAACGTTCTTTGAGCGGCCTCTTTTACAATGTTGGACTGGAAGAACAAAAGATCCGCAAAGATCCTGCAGCGCAAGTAACGGACCTGTTGAAGAAGGTTTTTGGAAAAAGCTGATAGAAT
>Ga0247804_10000227_pt1 | contig 25797 bp, 21 predicted proteins | sample UWRJL029104C1_FD_181142 | JGI IMG/M metagenome (GOLD analysis project Ga0247804, IMG submission 181142) | Plant litter microbial communities from Arlington Agricultural Research Station in Wisconsin, United States - UWRJ-L029-104C-1 | ecosystem: Environmental > Terrestrial > Plant litter >... | reverse complement strand
TACGACCCGAAACTCGGTTCCGGCCAGCGCGGCCGTGGCCTGGGCGGCCGTCAGCGCGGGGTAATAGTTGAGCGTCAGTTCCAGCAGGTTGCCGCCGCGCCGGGCGTGGGCCGGGATTTCGCCCGCCGCCAGCGGGCCCGCCAGTTTCCAGGGCCCTGCCACCGGCAGCACGCTACGCAGCCCCAGCGCCGCCAACTCCTGGTGGCGCAGCGTCACCGGCAAACTGGCCGTGTAGGCATTGACGGGCAGGTAGTCGTACAGTACCACGCCCAGCTTGCGCAGGGCCGCGTGTTGCGCTGGCGTAGGCAGCCGCTCAAACTGCAACAGCCGGAACACCCGGCCCTGCCAGGCATCGGCCGGGGTGGTGGCGGGCTGGCGCAGCCATTCGGCGGCATTGGCGGGCGGCAGCACGTCGCCCACGGCCAAACGCAGCGTGTAAGGAGCGGCCGGGGCAACGGGTTGGGCGGCAAGATGCAGCGCAGGCAAGCCCAGCGCCACCGCCAGACCCAAACGGTACAGGTTTTTCATTAAAGGCAATGGAAAAGAAAACGGAGCTAAAAGGTACGGCTTTTTGACGATGTTTTTTGAAAAACAGTCCTGGGCCAGCCCTTTGCGTACCACTCTGATTCGCTACCGGTCAACTCGGTCCGCCACCTCGTATCATCGCCCCATGAAGCTTCTCCTGCATACCACCGTGGCCCAGCCGCCCGCCCGCGTCGTGGCCGGTTTCACCCGCGAGCTGTTTCTGGCCCTGGCCCCGCCTTTTCCCCGCATGAAATTGCGCCGCTACGATGGCTCCCGACGCGGCGACCTGGTCGAAATCGAGCTCGACACGCTGGTGAAAAAAATCCCCTGGACCTCCCTCATCACCGATGATGGCGTACTAGCTGATGGCACGCATTACTTTGTGGATGAGGGCCAGGTGCTGCCGCCGCCGCTGCGCTTCTGGCGCCACCGCCACCTGCTGCGGCCCGCGCCCGGCGGCGGCACCATCATCACCGAGGATTTGGAGTACCGCACCCGTTTCGACTGGCTCGATGCGCTGCTGCGGCCGGCCATGTGGGCCATGCTGGCCTGGCGTAAGCCCATTTACCGGCGCTGGTTTCAGAACGGATAACGCGAAATACCGACCTTTGCCTTACTTATGAGCCAAGCCGCCACCATCGTCCTCAAAAACGGAAAAGACCACTCCCTGCGCCGCCGCCACCCTTGGGTGTTTTCGGGCGCCATTGCCCGGGCTAAAGGCGAGCTGGCCGAGGGCGACGCCGTGCGCGTGGAAGCCATTGACGGTGAGCTGCTGGGCGTAGGCCACTACTCCGGCGGTGGCTCCATTGCCGTGCGCATGCTCGATTTTGGCCCCGAAGCCAGCCTGCCCACCCCCGAGTTCTGGGAAAAGCGCCTGCGCGATGCCTACCAGTTGCGGCAGCGCCTGGGCCTCACCGGCACTGCCGATACCGACGTGTATCGCCTCGTGCACGCCGAGGGCGACGGCCTGCCTGGCCTCATCATCGACGTGTATGGCGATACCGCCGTGGTGCAGGCCCACAGCCTGGGCATGTACCACGCCCGCCCCGAAATTGCAGCGGCTCTGCGCGTTGTGTTTGGCGAACAGCTCCGCGCCATCTACGACAAGAGCGCCGAAACCATTCCCGGCAACGCCGTCGGCGAAGCCAAAAACGGCTACCTCTTCGGCGAAAGCTCCGGCCACGAGCACCTCGTGAGCGAAAACGGCCACCAGTTTGCCATCGACTGGGAGACGGGCCAGAAAACGGGCTTCTTCATCGACCAGCGCGACAACCGTGCTCTGCTGGCGCGCTACTCGCCCGGCCGCCGCGTGCTCAACACCTTCTGCTACACCGGCGGCTTCTCCATCTACGCCCTGCACGCCGGCGCCGAGCTGGTACACTCCGTCGATAGCAGCAAGAAAGCCATTGCCCTCACCGAGCGCAATGCCGAGCTTAGCGGCGACGCCGACCGCCACGCCGCCTACGCCGACGACGTGCTGGGCTTCCTCAAAAACCACTCGGCCCAGTACGACCTGCTGGTGCTTGACCCGCCCGCTTTTGCCAAGCACATGGGTGCCCGCCACGCCGCTCTCATGGGCTATAAGCGCCTCAATGCGGCTGGTATTCAGCACCTGGCGCCGGGCGGACTGCTTTTCACCTTCAGCTGCTCCCAGGTGGTGAGCCCCGAGCTGTTCGAGGGCGCCGTGCTCGCCGCCGCCATCGAGGCCGGGCGGCCGGCCCGCATCCTGCACCGCCTCACCCAGCCTGCCGACCACCCGGTGAGCCTGTTTCACCCCGAGGGGGCGTACCTGAAGGGGCTGGTGCTGGCGGTGGAGTAAGTCAAAGTATGAAAAGTCGTGCGCGTACTCCCGCCCCCAAACAACCCGTCGCCATCATCGGCGCGGGCATCGCGGGCATTGCCACGGCGGTGCGGCTGGCGGTGGCGGGCCACGCCGTTACGGTGTTCGAGGCGGGGCCGTCGTTCGGTGGTAAGATGCACCAGTTCAGTCTGCCCGGTGGCTACCGCTTCGATGCGGGCCCGTCGCTGTTCACGCTGCCGCAGCTGGTGGACGACCTGTTTCGCCTGGCCCAGCGCAACCCCGCCGACTACTTCCGCTACGAGCGAATCGACCCCATTACCCAATACTTCTTTGCCGATGGCACCCGCCTCACGGCCTGGGCCGAGGAGGAAAAATTTGCCGCCGAAATAGAAGCCAAGCTGGGCGTGCCGGCGGCAGCCGTGCGCAAGTTTCTGGCCCGCAGCGCCCGCGCCTACGAGGGCACGGCGGGCACCTTCCTGCAAAAATCACTGCACAAGACCAGCACCTATTTCAGCCGCGAAACGCTGCGGGCACTGGCGGCGCTGCCCGCGCTGGGTTTGCTGGGTACCATGCACCAGCGCCACGCCAGCGCCTTCAGCGACCCGCGCCTGGTGCAACTATTTGACCGCTACGCCACCTACAATGGCTCCGACCCCTATCAGGCGCCGGCCACGCTCAGCCTCATTCCGCACCTGGAGCACGGCATCGGGGCGTTTTATCCCGTAGGCGGCATTTACAGCATTGCCGCCAGCCTGGTGCGGCTGGCCGAGGAATTTGGAGTGAAGTTTCGCTACAATGAGCCGGTGGCGGAAATTCTGACGGCCGCCGGGCTGGTGACGGGCCTGCGCACGGCGCTGGACGTGTACGATTTCGGCCTCGTGGTGAGCAACATGGACGTAGTGCCCACCTACCGCCAGCTGCTGCCCACGCAGCCCGCGCCGGAGCGCACCCTGGCCCAGCCGCGCTCATCGTCAGCGCTGATTTTCTACTGGGGCATCGCCCGCGAATTCCCCGAGCTCGACCTGCACAACATCTTCTTCTCGGCCGATTACCGCCGCGAGTTCGAAGCCATTTTCCAGCAGAAAACCGTGGCCGACGACGTGACGGTGTACGTGAACATCACGAGCAAAAAAACACCCGCCGACGCTCCGCCCGGCCACGAAAACTGGTTTGTGATGGTGAACGTGCCCCACGACCAAGGCCAGGACTGGGCCGCCCTCACCCGGCATACCCGCGCCATCGTCCTGCGCAAGCTCAGCCAGGCGCTGGGCCAGGAAATCGAGCCGCTCATCCGCGCCGAGCAGGTCTGGACGCCCCCCGGCATCGCCGCCGATACCTCGTCGTTCGGCGGGGCGCTCTACGGCAGTTCCAGCAATAATGCGCTGGCAGCCTTCCTGCGACACCCGAATTTTTCGGGGGCACTGCACGGGCTGTACTTTTGCGGCGGTTCGGTGCATCCGGGCGGCGGCATTCCGCTGTGCCTGCTCTCGGCCAGTATTGTAGCCGATTTGATTGATAATTAATAATTAACAATTAATAATGAGTGATTAAGAATGATGATTGGCAGGGCAGGTACGTTTAAACTTTTGCCTGGCAGAACCAATTGTTCATTGTTCATTATTAATTGTTAATTAACGCAAATGGAGTTTTCAGAGTCAATTATTCCGGCCCCCAACCCGCGCCGGCTGCTGGTCGCGCAGGGGCTGGTGCTGCTGTTTCACATTACCGGGCTGCTGGGGCTGGCTTTTTCCAGCGACCCCGGTTTTTACCTGCAATTCACGCCGCTCACGCTGCTACTGTCGGGCGGATTGCTGCTGGCGTTTCAGCGCGATAAGTCGCCGGGGTTCTGGAGCTTCGCCATTTCGGTGGGCATGCTGGGTTTTCTGGCCGAAGTCATCGGTGTGCACACGGGTCTGTTTTTCGGGCACTACCAATATGGCGACACGCTGGGCGTGAAAGTGATGGACGTGCCCGTGCTCATCGGGCTCAACTGGTTCATTATGACCTATTGCTGCGGCATGCTAGCCCGCTACCTGCCCCTGCCCGAAATAGCGCGGGTGCTGCTGGCCGCCCTGCTCATGGTGGGCTTCGACGCCTGCCTGGAGCCGGTGGCCGGCCCCTACGACTTCTGGCACTGGACGGCCAACGTCATCCCGATGCAGAATTTTCGCGACTGGTTCATATTCTCGTGTTTGATGCAGCTACTGTTCAGCCGGGCGCACTTTGTGAAGTACAATGCGCTGGTGCCCCTGCTCTACCTCACGCAGCTGCTGTTTTTCTTCCTGCTCGGTTCCTTGTAGGAATTTTCGCATCTTTCGGGGCGGGTAGCGCTTAAGCGCCGCCTGGGCGGCGGTCCCGCGTCGTTGCCGGTCTTCTTTTCCATCCTTCCTCCCACGCTATTGGAAACAATCTTACCCCTCCTGCGCCAGCAGGGCATTCGCGCATTGAGCGACGAGCAGCTGGCAGCGGCCGTGTCGCTGTCATTGAGCGAGTTTCGGCAGCGCTACCCCGACCGCGCCACCCTCGTGTACCAGGCCGTGGTGGCCGACATCGAGCGGCAGAAGCGTGAGCACGCCCGCCTGTTCGCCGAGTATTCGACCCCCGTCGAGCGCCTCTATGCCCTGATTCAGTTCGGGATGAGCGACATGGTGGGCGTGGCCCCGCAGTACATCGCCGACCTGCAGCAATACCCCGAAATCTGGGCCGTGGTGATGGACCATCTCACCACCTATTCGGCCCCGCAGACGCAGCAGCTGCTCAACGAGGGCATCCGCCAGCGTTTGTTTCGCTCGGATATCAACATTCAGCTGGTCAGCAAAATCCTGCTCGAGCAGGTGAATCTGCTGCTTAATCCACAGGTTTTTCCACCCGACCGCTACAACATGGGCGAGGTGTTTCGCAGCATCTTTCTGTACTACGTGCGGGGCCTCTGCACCGAGGAAGGTGCCCGCATTGCGGCCAATCATTTTGCCAAGCTTTAGCTTGTGAAGCAGCCGACGGCGGCAATGGGTGTATTTTAGCGGCCTTTTCCATTCCCGCTCATGCTCAAACACCTGTTTGCCCCGTCGCTGCTGGCGGCGCTGGCCCTATCGGCCTGCCAGTCCGATTCCCAAACCGATACTTCGGCCAACCGGCCCGACATCCTGCGCGCCGCCCTCGACACCACCGTGGTACCGGGCGACGACTTCTTCAGCTACGCCAACGGCGCGTGGCTGCAGCAGCACCCCATCCCGGCCTCCGAAGTAAGCTGGGGCATCGGCAAGGAGGTGCAGAATGAAATCTACGCCCGCCTGCGCCAGACCAGCATCGAAGCCGCCGGCGCGAATGCCACGCCGGGCAGCAACCAGCAGAAAATCGGTGATTTCTGGGCCGTGGGTATTGATTCGGTGAAAGCTGATAAGCTGGGCACCGCGCCGATAAAAGCGGAGCTGGACCGCATCGCGGCCCTGCGCTCGGTGACCGAGGTGCCGGCCGCTACGGCCCACCTCATCCCGCTGGGCGTGAATGCGCTGGTAGGCCCCGGCGTGTATCAGGATGCCAAAAACAGCGCGAAAATGGCGCTCTACCTCAACCAGGCCGGCTTGGGCTTGCCCAACCGCGACTACTATTTCAACACCGATACCCGTACCAAAAACATTCGCCGCGACTACCTGCGGCACCTCGCCAAAACCTTCCAGCTGCTGGGCCAGGATTCGGTGGCAGCCAAGGCCAGCGCGGGGCGGGTAATGACCCTGGAAACGGCCCTGGCCAAGTCGTCGCGCAAGCTCGAAGGCCTGCGTGACCCCTACGCCAACTACCACAAGATGAGTATTGCCCAGCTCAATAAGCTCACGCCCGGCCTCGATTGGCAAACCTGGCTGACGCAGCTGGGCGCCAGGACGGATACCGTCATCGTGGGCCAGCCGGAGTTTTACCAGACCGTGGGCCGACTACTGAAAACCACGCCGCTGGCCGATTGGCAGGCGTACCTGAGCTGGCAGCTGGCGCACACCTATTCGCCCATGCTCAGCCAGCCGCTGGCCGATGAGGATTTCCACTTTTACAGCGCCGTATTACGGGGCGCCAAGTCCCAGCGCCCACGCTGGAAGCGGGTGCTCGACTGGCAAGAAGAAGCCATGGGCGAGGCTCTGGGCCAGCTGTTCGTGAAAGAATACTTCAAGCCCGAAGCCAAGGCCCGCTACGAAAACATGGTGAAAGCCGTGTCGGCCTCCTTCGCCGAGCACATCCGGAAGCTCGACTGGATGAGCGACTCCACGAAAAAGGTGGCGCTGGTGAAGCTGCAGAAAATCACGCCCAAAGTGGGCTACCCCGACAAGTGGCGCGACTACACCAATTTGAAAATTGACCGTAGCTCGCTGGCTGAAAACATGATGCGGGCCAACGAATTCAAATTTCGCTACCAGCTGGGCAAGCTCGGCAAGCCCGTGGACCGCACCGAGTGGGACATGACGCCCCAGACCTACAACGCCTACTACAACGGCTCCAACAACGAGATTGTGCTGCCAGCGGCCATCTTCGCCATCCCCGGCCTGCTCGATGCCGATGCCGACGATGCCATCGTGTACGGCTACGCCGGGGCCAGCACCATCGGCCACGAAATCACTCACGGCTTCGACGACGAGGGCAGCCAGTACGACGCTAAGGGCAACCTGCACGAGTGGTGGAGCAAAGCCGACCGCGCCCGCTTCAAGCAGCGCGTGAACGGTATTGTGCGCCAGTTTAATACCTATACCGTGCTCGACTCGCTGCACATCAACGGCAAAGCTACCGCCGGCGAAAACATCGCCGACCTCGGCGGCATCGTCATTGCCTTTGATGCGTTCAAGAAAACCAAACAGTTTCAGGAGAATAAGAAAATCGGTGGCCTCACGCCCGCCCAGCGTTTCTTCCTGGGCTACGCCTTGGGCTGGCAAAGTCACCAGCGCGACGAAAGCCTGGCCTCCCGCATCCTCACCGACGTGCATTCGCCCGCCCAGTTCCGCGTAAATGGGCCTTTTGCCGACGTACCGGCGTTTTACGAAGCCTTTGGCGTGAAGCCGGGGCAGAAGCTGTACCGCGCTGATTCGGCGCGGGTAACGATTTGGTAGGTCGACAGAAGTGGCAAAACGTCAAACTACCCTCCTTGGAAAGGAGGGGATGTTGCGCTGAAAGCGCAACGGGGGTGGTTCGCCCGGTCGCGCCGCTTGGGCTTTCGTTAACGAGACCTGCTACCAACACTTTACTAAAAGCGAAATTACTGCGTCGCCCTATCGGCGCAACCGGGCGAACCACCCCCGTCAAGCCTGCGGCTTGACATCCCCTCCTTTCCAAGGAGGGGAGCTGGTCGTTCTTTCCGACCCAACCACAGCGCCGCCAGCCCAAATACCGCCGGCAGCACCGGCGCCAGAAACCGCACGTCCCAATCATCCACCGTGAAGGAGATGATGGCGGCCTGCAACAAAAATACCCCTGCCAGAAACACCCGCGCCGGCCGCCACACCCGCCGCAGCCCCGCACCCCGCGCTGCCAGCCAATAGGTGGGCCACAGCACCGCCACGCCCAACACCCGGTGCGCCAGCGAGTAGTGCGGCTTGAGGTAGCTTACAAACACGAATAGCTTGCCCAGCACCAACCGTCCGAAATACCCCGGGTTGTGCGTGGCGAAGTACAGCACCCGCGCCGCCGGGCCGGTGCCGGGCGGTGGCATCAGCAGCGGCGTGGCCGACTTTACGGCCCACAATGGCGAGCGGAATATCAGCTCGCCGCGCTCGTAAGTGTCCATCAGATAATACGTTTCGAGCTGATGATTAAGCGCCTGCCAGAGCAGCGGACTGGCCAGCACCAGCAGGAGCAGGGCCGCCCGCCAGGCCCGGCGGTCGCGCTGCCGGCGCAGGGCATCCAGCCCGGCCAGGGCGGCGGCCAGCGGCACCAGGAAGCCATTGGGGCGCACCAGCAGCACGGCCAGCAGCGCCAGCAGGAGCAAGGCCCAATCGCCGGGACGCCCACGCCGTACGCGCACAAAAGCCGCTATCGACAGCAGCGTGAGGCTGATAAACAGCGACTCGGTAAGCAGGAAAGCGTTGAACAGCTGAATGTCGGGCCAGGCAATGATGGCAACCGTAGCCAGCGCCGCCGTGCTACGCCGGCCGCCATCGAGCTGGCGGATAGCACCGTAGAAAGCGCGGGCCGCCAGCCCGGCTACTGCCATTTGCGCCAGCACAATGCCCCACCAGCCCGCGCCCAGCCAAAGCCACAGGCTTTGGAACAAGGGATAGAGCACGTAGCGCAGGTTATGGCCACGCTCAAAGGTGCCATGCTCAGCGATGTTGGTGGCATATTCGAGGTAGCGGGCGCTGTCGTTGGCGAAATGAGGACCGTGGTAGCGCCGCAGAAACCAGAGTTGCACTAATACCCACAATGCCACCAGCAGACGCGGGTGATGTAGCCACAGCCAGCGGGAAAACGTACGAAGTAGGGGCGGCCATTGCATCTTGCAAAGCTAGGCTGGTGTTGGGTGTTCGGTTTTGGATATCGGGTGTTAGGCAGCATTCTTCCTGCCCAAATACCTAACACCAAACACCGAAAACCCGATACCTGAGCCTAAAACAACTCCCGCGTCTTCTTCTATGCCCCTTCCCCGCTTGCTCCGCCGTCTGCTGCCTTTGTTATTCCTTGTAGGCCTGGGCTGGTTTCTGTGGCGCAAAGTCAGCCCTGCACTCGACGGCCTGAACGTGCTGGGCGACAGCGAGCCCAAAGTTACCGTGACGCACAACACCGTGCTCACCCAGGTCGAAAGCCTGGGCCGGCTGGAACTGGTTCGCTACCGTTTCAAGGACGTGGTGGAGTACAAGCGTCGCACCTACCGCTACCTGCCCGAGTCGAAAGCCGCCCTCATCGTGGCCGGCGAGGCCATTGGCTGTATCGACCTGCGCAAGCTGCGCCCGGAGGACGTAATATTGGAAGGCGACTCCATCGTGCGCGTATTCCTGCCCAAGCCCGAACTCTGCACTTTCCAGATTGACCACAGCCAAAGCCGCGTGTTCAGTACCGAAAATGGCTACCTGCAAGATGCTGACCTCGTGGATGAAGGCTACCGCTACGCCGAGGCCCAGGTGCGCCGCGCCGCCCTGCAGTCCGGCATCCTGCCCCAGACGCAGCGCAACGCCGAACAGATTCTGCTGCCCATGCTGCGCACCCTCACCGGCCGCCGCGTGGTGCTGGCCCAGCGCCTGGAAATACCCGCACCTGCCCGCAAAGGCTAAGCCTGTTGCTTGCGCTTATTCAGCGCCCCGGTGCTCCACAGCGCCCCGGCCACCAGCACCGGCTGGAAAAACAGCCGGACAAACCGCTTCTCGTCGGTGTCGAGCGTGAGGGCCGAAATACGGTGGGTATACTGGTGAATATTGCCCGGGAATACGGCTACGTAGAACGCTGCCAGCCCGATACCCATTGCCGCCCGGTACTTCTTCGGCACCAGGAACATGGCTAAGCCCAACCCGATTTCGACTACGCCCGAGGCCAGCACGGTGGTGTCTTTGTCGAGTGGCACCCAGTCGGGCACCTGGGCCTGAAACGGGTAACGGGCAAAGGTGAGGTGGCCGACGCCGGCCCCGACCATAAACGAGCCCATGACGTTGCGGGCGAGGGTTTGCAGCGGGGTAGTATGTGGTTGGGGCAGCATAGTGGTGCGAAAGACTTGGTTAGACTGGCTGGCTATACGACCAAGCAGGCGCTTAGGGTGCTGCCGGGTTTGCTCATCATACGCTGGCACGGCGTTGGCAACGCCGCTCCCGTATTATCCTCCGTTCCCACTCCATTCTACGGCTATGAAACTCCCGATTTTCGCCCTTGCCACCTTGCTGGCCCTGAGCAGTTGCCAGAAAAATGACATCAGCCCCAACGAGCTGCCGCCCGCCACCAGCACCGGCGCCGAAACCCTGGGTTTTCTCGTCGATAACAGCGGCTGGGCCCCCGCCGGCCGCACCTGCGGCATCTACGGCTGCTCCGACAACAAGGTAGAAGCCTCGTCCTACGTTGCCAATGGCCGCCGCCTGCTCCTCCTCATCGCCGACCGCACCGACGGCAGCCGCAACGAGTCGTTCCAGCTCCAACTGGATTCTCTGGCCGGCCCCGGCGTGTACCGCAGCAATTCCGGCGGCCCCGGCGCCACGGGCGGCGAGGGCGGCACCAAGCTCTACTTTGCCAATAGCAAGCAAAGTCAGCAGTACCAGAGCCGGCCCGGCACGGCCACCATTACCATCACAAAAGTCGATACGGTGCAGAATATCGTGTCGGGTACCTTTGAGGGGCAGCTGACTAGCCTGAGTGGCACGGCCGCGGTGCAGGTGGCTGGCGGGCGGTTTGATGTGCTGTATAACCGCTAGGCAAGCAGCAGTCTGGCCCTTATAATCCGGTAAAGAATCCTGACGTTCGGAAAGGGCCCTGCGCAAACGGCAGCGCCGCCGAACGGCGCTAAAGTGTCTTTTTGCGCCCGTTGCTGACCACCAACCCGTGCTCCACCGCATAGCGCACCAAGCTGACGGCATTGGGCGTATCCGTTTTTTCCAGCAGGCTCCGGCGGTGCCCTTCCACCGTACGGCCACTGAGGAAAAGCTGCTCGGCAATATCATTGGTGGAATAGCCTTCGCAGAGCAGGGCCAGCACTTCCTTTTCGCGCTGGGTAAGCACCAGCGTGGTCGCGTGAAACGAAGGCTTGCGGGGGGTAGGCGTTTGCAGGCTCCGCATCATAGCCTTGGAAACGTGGTCGGTAAAGTAATGGCCCTGGGTCATCACGGTTTCAATGGCAGCTCTTAGCTGTTCCTTATCCACATCTTTGGGCAAGTAGCTGCGCACGCCCAGCTTGAACATGTGTTCAATAAAATGGTCGTCGGAGTGCATCGAGAGCACCACAATTTTCAGGTCCGGATAGGTGTCCAAGAGGTGTTTGGCAGCCTCCATCCCGTCGGTGCCAGGCATTTCCAGGTCCAGCAGCAGCACATCGGGCAGCCGTTGCGCAAACTGCGGCAGCAATTCGGCAAAGGTGCCCGCCTCCGTTACCACCCCCACAAAGGGCAGGCTCTGCAGGATGTAGCGAATGCCTTGGCGAAACAGCCGGTGGTCGTCGAGAATGGCAACCCGAACGTCGATAAGAGAAGACATGCGCCAAAGTTAGCGCTAGCCGTATTAAAGAGGCACTTCTACCCGCGCAATGGTGCCGTGGTCCGGGCCCGAGTCCAGTTTCAGCGTGGCATCGAGCAGGCTCACGCGGGCCGCGAGGCTTTTCAGGCCCAGGCCCGCAGTCGGGCTGAGTTGGGCTTGTGCCGGGTCGAAGCCCCGGCCGTTGTCCGTCACGGTCAGCACCACGGCGTGGGGCTGCTGCACCAGCTGCACTTCCACCCTGGTGGCCTGGGCGTGCTTCAGGACATTGGTTACCAGCTCCTGCACAATGCGGTACAAGGCCAGCTCCTGCATGGCGGGCAGGGGCTGGGCTAGCTCTACCTGCACCGCCAGGCCCTCGGCAAAGGCCTCGGCATACATCCCGCCCAGGTTTTGCAAGGCTTTAGCCAAGCCAAAGCGAGCCAGCACAGCCGGATGCAGGTTCTGCGAAATGCGCCGGATATCCTGCACCGAGTCGCTGAGCAGCCGCTTGACAAGCCCGGCTATTTCCTGCTCCTTTTCGCTGCTCGAATTGGCAGTTCCGACCTGCTCCATCAACACCTTGGCGGCCGAGAGCGACGAGCCGATTTCGTCGTGCAAATCGTTGCCGATGCGTTTGCGCTCCTGTTCTTCTACCGCAATGGCTGCTACCAGCAACTCTTTCTGATACGCACTCTGAATGGTCTGCAACGCCAGCTGCTGCCCGATAAGCTTCTTCTGATAAATCAGGAAAAAGGCCACCAGGGCCAGGGCCAGTAAAAGCATGACCACAATACCGCTGAGCAGCAGCCCGACTACTTCGGGGTCGACGGTTTTATCCATAATGCCCAAGCATACAATGCGTAAAGCCCCGTGTAGAGCAGGGCGTGAATGCCCCAAAGCTGCGTACTCACCGCGCTGGACTGCCGGATGATGTAGTTGCTGAACACAAACACAAATAAATTGCCCGCAAAATAGACCAGCAAGCCTACTGAAATCCAGAACATCGGCTCCCGCTCCAGCCTGATGATGGCCAGCTCCCGAATGACTTTGTAGAAATAAAGCAGCACCAGCCCCAGCACCAGCAGGCTTTCGGCAAACCGCTGCACAGTATTGAACTGCTCTATCGCGGCTTGCTCGCGGTACGAAAACAGCGAAACCAGCGCAAAAAGCCCCGCCACGGCGGGCAGCCACCGGCTCACCGCCGACGGCGACAGCGCCTGCCGGTAGAGCCCGGCCAGCAGGCCGAACTCTACCAGCGTATCGAGGGGTAACAAAAACAGATTCGACTGGTAATGGTTGCTCCGAATGCGCGATACTACTTCGATGACCGCCGTGAACAGCACCAGTGACAGCAAGTAGCGCAAAGGCGGCTGCAAGTGCCGGAAGCGCACAAGCCCAACCACGCCGGCGAAAATGACGACGAAAAATGAGGCTTCAAAAACGATTCTTGGAATACTGAGCATCAGTGTTATAACTCCTCTGCGCGACTAGCCCGGCCCCGGGCCGCGTCAGGCGCCAGGCAAAATACCGCGTTATGCCAGGCCCAGGCCCGAGATGAGCGGTCCGCACACCGGCGGGCAGGGCTTGGAAACGTCGTAGTAGCGGTTGCCGGGGGAAAGCGTAATGGCGGCACCCTTTTCAGGTATAGTATTGAGGGTGAGTACAGTGCTAAACAAGTTCGAGGTTTCGCCGTCGGTGGCGCCCGGCTTGGCATACTTATGCAAAGCAAAGTTGAGCCACAGGGCCATAGTCGAATTTTCGGCGGCAATGCGGGCCTCAGAGGTAGTGCCCACCTGCGTTGCGCGCGTTGACTGCACCGGGTTCAACACATCCAGAAAGTCGTCCAGCGGGTAAGTGTAGCCCAACAGGGGCCCATATATCGAATCAAATAATGCGGTGTTAATGCCATCCGGTGTTTGGGCATTCCAGTTTTCTATCCAAGGGGTTACCAGGTCCAGACTCACTTCGTACTGACCGGAAGTAGAGTCGACTGTGGCCGGATGGTCGGCTACACCAGCCAGGTAATAGGCCGAAGTAGGCCTGCCCGACGCGTCGACCCCAAACAGTACAATGCTGAAGCCTGCCGCTTCTTCCACAAACACAAACTTGGTGCGAATGGCTGCCGTGCCGACCGCCGACAACAGTTCGATGGCGTAGTCGGAAGGAAGATACACGTAGTTTATTACCTGTTTGGGGTCGCTGGCACTGGCAAAGCTGGCTGTCAGGACCTCAGGCGTCAGGCCATTTACCAGCTTTTGCCACTCAGTGGTATAGCTCGTAAAATCGTCTTCACTGAGCAGGCGGGGGGTAATAAAGTTATTCATGAGAAGAAGAACTAGAGGTGATGATTTGAGGGCCTAAAGGTAGGCGGCCAAACTTGGAATACGCCGGCGCAATGGCGCTGATTTCGTCCAATTTTCGGTTCAAAAAGCCCTTTGGGCGCTGTATAGGCACTTGTGGCGTAAAACTACGCGGGGGCAGAATCAGGTAGTTCTACGCGGGAAGTACGGGAATCTACCTGCGAGCAAAATCAGGGGATTTTACGCTGAAATGTTGCTGGGTCGGGCCCTGAACTTTGCATCGTCAAACCGAGCTAGCTAGCAGTCGATACGGCACGATGGTGCATTACCGTCCAAACGGGTAATCAGGCAAAAAGGTGGAGACCAGACCCCACCTAAAAAAACGGGGCGTATTCCGAAAAGCCTTATGAGTAGGAGGCAATACCAAAACAACTTTTGTTATGAGCACACAAAACCAATATGTGCCGGCCGGCAGTTACCAACGGACCAGCCAGCAAATCACCATCACCCTGAATGCGCTGTGCGAGCAGACGGGAGGCAACTGGGTGCAGTCGGCCCCTCTGACCTTTACGGCGGACGAGGCAAACTCCTTCAATGACATCGCCAACATCGAAGGCACCCTCACGATTTCCCCCGGAAACGGTTCCACTCCCAATCCGAGCGGGCAACAGAACGCTTATACTCCGGCTGGCAGTTACCAACGGACCAGCCAGCAAATCACCATCACCCTGAATGCGCTGTGCGAGCAGACGGGAGGCAACTGGGTGCAGTCGGCCCCTCTGACCTTTACGGCGACTGACGCAAACTCCTTTAACGACATCGCCAACATCGAAGGCACCCTCACGATTTCCAAATAAACAGGAAATCAGTAAAATAGCGTACGCTGGTTGCTCTTAAAAAAACAACAACCCTGTGCTATAGCGGCCGGATAGACATCTCTGTTTCCGACCCGTCATGTTTCGCTCGTTGCTTGACCGTTGTCGCTCGCTGTTCAACATTGTGTAGTACTCTCCCAACGTTGGACAATAAATGTGGGCTAGCTTAGAGCAGTTTCGTTGTCCGTGTACACGGTTCATGCTGGCTTCGGCCTTACCCCCCGGCTGCATCTGCTTGCGCAGTGTAGCCGAAAAGGATAGGGGCGCCAAGCGAATGAAAAAGGTACACTGACCCCAAGTTTGTTCTAGCTTGAAAAAGCCTCGCCGGATAAAGCAAATCTGCTTCCGGCGAGGCTTTTGGTTGTTGATGCGTTGATTTGCTAGTGCGCCTCCAGCCAGTTGCGCCCCGTGCCCACTTCCACCTCCAGCGGCACGCCGTGGGGCAGCAGCAGCGCGTTGGCCATGAGGTCTTTGATTTTGGGGGTGATGTAGTCCACTTCCTCCTTCACGGCGTCGAACACGAGTTCGTCGTGCACCTGCAGAATCATCTTGGTGCCCAGCTTTTCCTCAATCAGCCACTCGTGGATGTTAATCATGGCCTTTTTGATGATGTCGGCGGCCGTGCCCTGGATGGGGGCGTTGATGGCGTTGCGCTCGGTGTAGCCGCGCAGGGTGGCGTTGCGCGAGTTGATGTCGCGCAGGTAGCGACGGCGCTTGAGCAGCGTTTCGGCGTATTCCTGCTCGCGGGCGCGGTTGATGCTCTCGTCCATGAACTGCTTCACGGAGGGGAATTCCTGGAAGTAGGTTTCGATAATTTCCGTCGCTTCCTTGCGGCTGATGCCAATGCGCTGGGCCAGGCCGAAGGCCGAAATGCCGTAGATGATGCCGAAATTCACCGTTTTAGCTTTGCGGCGCATTTCGCTGTCCACCTGGTCGAGGGGCACGCGGAAGACCTTGCTGGCGGTGCTGGTATGCACGTCCTGCCCCAGGCGGAAGGCCTCAATCATGGTTTTGTCGCCCGAGAAATCGGCCATGATGCGTAGCTCGACCTGCGAGTAGTCGGCGGCCAGCAGCAGGTGATTGTCGTCGCGTGGCACGAATGCTTTGCGGATTTCCCGGCCCTTCTCGGTGCGGATGGGAATGTTCTGGAGGTTGGGGTTGGTGCTGCTGAGGCGGCCGGTGGCGGCCACCGCCTGGTTGAAGTTGGTATGCACGCGGCCGTCATTGACGTTTACCAGCTGGGGCAGAGCCTCCACATAGGTGCTGCGCAGCTTGGTGAGCTGGCGGTATTCGAGGATGAGGGCGGCGATGGGGTTGTCGGTGGCCAGCTGGCTCAAAATTTCCTCGCCGGTAGCGTACTGCCCGGTCTTGGTTTTCTTGATTTTACCCTTACCGAGGTCCATCTTGTCGAACAGGACTTCGCCCAGCTGCTTCGGTGAGCCGATATTGAACTCCTGCCCGGCTTCGCGGTAAATCTGGGTTTCGAGCTCCGTAATGTAGCCTTGCAGCTGGGCCGAGTATTCGTTCATCGCAACGGAGTCGATGCGAATGCCCTCGTACTCGATGTCGGCCAGCACCGGCACCAGCGGGTTTTCCACCTCGTTCAGCAAGTTCAGCAAGCCCAAATCCTTCAGCATGGGCTCGAAAACGTGCTTGAGCTGCAAGGTCACGTCGGCGTCTTCGCAGGCGTAGTCCTTCACGATGGCCGGGGGCACGTCGGCCATGGTAATCTGCTTCTTACCCTTCGGGCCGATGAGCTCGATGATGCTGATGGGCGAGTAATGCAGGTAGGTTTCGGCCAGCACGTCCATGTTGTGGCGCATGTCGGGCTCGATGAGGTAGTGGGCCAGCATGGTATCGAAGAGCGGCCCGGCCACCCGCACCTTGTAGTGCTTGAGGATGGTGAGGTCGTACTTGATGTTCTGCCCGATTTTCAGAATATTCTCGCTTTCGAAGAACGGGCAGAACTCGTCCACGATGGCCTGCGTGGCGGCCTGGTCATCAGCCGGCACCGGCACGTAGTACGCTTCGCCCGGCAGCCAGCAGAAGCTCAGCCCCACCAGCCGCGCCGTCATGGTATCCAGGCCGGTGGTTTCGGTGTCGAAGCTCACCTCGGTTTGCTGCAACAAGAAATTCAGCAGCATCTTACGCAGCTCGGGCGTGTCGATGAGGTGGTAATTGTAAGGTACATCCTCCAGCCGACGCCGTGGCCCGGCCGGCGCGCCGCCGTGCCCGGTTTCGCCCTCCTCGGCGCCGATGGCCACCGCCTCATCGCCCGGATTGCCGAACAACGAGGCCTGACCACCCGCCGGCCGGGGCCGCCGCACCGGCGTCGAGCCGGGCGCGGCTACAGCGGCCGGGGCCCGCTCCGGCCCGCCGCCCAGGATGCGGTTGGCCAGCTGCCGGAATTCCAACTCGTCAAACAGCGTCCGTAGCGTGTCGATGTCCGGCGCGTCGAGCACCAGCTTTTCGGCCTCGAAGTCGATGGGTACATTGACGTGGATGGTCGCCAGCTCCTTGCTCATCAATCCCTGCTCAGCGAAGTTGCGGACGTTCTCCTGCTGCTTGCCCTTGAGCTGGTCGGAGTTGGCAATCAGATTCTCGACCGAGCCAAACTGCTTTACCAGCGCCCGGGCCGTCTTCTCGCCGATACCGGGGATGCCGGGAATATTATCCGAAGCATCGCCCTGCAAACCCAGAATGTCGATGACCTGCTCCACGCGCTCGATTTCGAAGCGGGCCAGTACGTGCGGCACGTCCAGAATTTCGGCCGCGTTGCCCATGAAGGCGGGGCGGTAAATCTTGATGTGCTCGGTCACGAGCTGGCAGTAGTCCTTGTCGGGCGTCATCATAAACACCTCGAAACCTTCTTTCTCCGCCTTCTGCGCCAGCGTGCCGATGACGTCGTCGGCCTCGAAGCCGTCCATCATCAGAATGGGAATGTGGAAGCCCTGGATAATCTGCTTGATGTAGGGCAGGGCAATGCCGATATCCTCGGGCATAGCCTGGCGCTGGGCCTTGTAGGCGGCGAATTGCTCGTGGCGAAAGGTCTTTTTCGGTCCATCAAAGCACACGCCGATGTGGGTGGGCTTTTCCTTTTGCAGCACTTCCACCAGCGTGTTGGTGAAGCCGAGGATGGCCCCGGTGTTCATGCCTTTGGAGTTGATGCGCGGGTTTTTGCTGAAGGCGAAGTGCGAGCGGTAGATGAGGGCAAACGCGTCGAGCAGGAAGAGCTTTTTGGGGGCGGGAGTGGCGAGGTCGGACATGGGCGCGAAAGTACGGCGGGGTGAGTTGGCAGCTTGAATTTTCGGAAACGAAATCATCGATTCAATTTGCGTAACCGAAAGGTTACGCATACATTTGTCACGTCGATTCCCAACCCTCAACCCGCCGTCCATGCGCCGAGACGTTTTCCAAGCCATTGCCGACCCCACGCGCCGTAAAATCCTGACTCTGCTACTGGGCCAGACGCTGCATTTGAATGCCGTGGTCGAGCAGTTTGCCATCAGCCGCCCGGCGGTGTCGAAGCACATCAAAATACTCACGGAGTGCGGTTTGGTGAACATCGTGCAAAAGGGCCGGGAGCGCTACTGCGAGGCCCAGCCGGGCCGCCTGCGCGAGGTGGCCTCGTGGCTGGAGCAATACCGCCAGCACTGGGAGCAGAAGCTGGATTCGCTGGAGCACTACCTGGCCCAGCTGCCCCCGCCGCCTACCGACGACGCCAATTCCTGAGTCATTCTTAGCCTTCATTCAATCACTATGAACCCTTTCACGCCCAGCCCGCCCACCGCCGAAGAACTCCTCATTACCCGCACCCTCAACGCGCCGCGCCCGGTGGTATTCCGGGCCTTTGCGGAGCGGGAGCGGCTGGCGGCCTGGTGGGGCCCCAAGGGCTTCCCGCTGGAAGTGCGGCACTTCGATTTTCGGCCCGGCGGCCGCTTTCACTACGGCATGCACCTGCCCGATGGCAGCATCATGTGGGGTAAGTTTGATTACCTCGAAATCGAGGAGCCGCAGAAGATTGGCTTCATCAACTCATTCTCGGACGAAGCGGGCGGCACTACGCGGGCGCCTTTCGAAGGCACCTGGCCGCTGGAGATGCTGAACGAGTTTACCTTGGCGGAAGCCGGCGACACCCAGACGCTGCTGACCCTGCGCGTGAAGGCGCTGAATGCCTCGCCCGACGAGCAGGCCACCTTCAACGAGGGCGTGGCCGACATGCGCGAGGGCTTCAATGGGACAATTGACAGCCTGGTAGAGCTGCTAGAAAAGGCGGCGTCGAACCACTAAGCGTTTCAATTTCGGAGCAATACGCGGGTAGTGACCGCAAGCGCCGCCGCCTGCGTATTGCTGCCTATGCGCTACCTTTCCCTCGACCTCGAAACCTCCGGCCCGAACCCGCACCGCCACCAGATTCTGGAGCTAGCGGCCGTGGTCGAAGACGCTAAGCACCCGCGGCCGCTGGCCGAACTGCCCAGCTTCCGCCGCCTTATCAAGCACCCGGAGATAACCGGCACGGCCGGCGCCCTGGCCCTCAATGCCCGCCTGCTGGCCGAGCTGGCCCGCAAGGAGCCCAACTCCGAGCTCTGCACCGTGGCCGAGCTGCTGCCTCATCTGCGCGAATGGCTAATGAATCAGGGTTTTAAGCCAGATAAAAACAACTGCGTGCGCGTGACGATGGCGGGCAAAAACATCGCCTCCTACGACCTGGGGTTTCTGCGCGAATTGCCCGGCTGGGGCATGCTGGTAGGTGCCGAGCCCGCCATGCTCGACCCGGCCGCGTTCTACCTCAACTGGCGCAAAGACTCGCGCCTGCCCACGATGGCCATCTGCAAAGCCCGCGCCCGCTTCAACGACCGCGAAGTGGCGCACGAGGCCCTGGCCGACGCGCTGGATGTGGTGCGGCTGCTGCGGCCGTTCTACGAGCTGCCGGTATATCAACAGGTGCGGCCTGATGAGTCGCCCGCCACAACTGCCGAATAAAAACCTACAAAGCCGGTTTTACTTCAAAGGTGGCGCTGCTGCTGACGGCCGTGCCGGTAGCCGTAATTCCTTGCACAACTACCAGATAGCGGCCGCGTTGGTCGCCAGTATAGAAGTCCGGGGAGTGGCTGTCGGCGCCGCCGAGCGTGATATTCGGGTTCCAGTAGAGCAGGTTGCGCAGGTCGGGCAGGCGGCGCTGCTTGTCGGCGGGCGTGTCGTAGCGCGGGGCGTAAAATTCGCGCGGCACCTGCAGGCCTTCGTATTGCTGCATCAGCGCGTGCGAGTCGAGGGTGAAGCCCTCCAGGTCGCCTTTGTAGGTGCTGAAGTTGATGATACCCTGGTACATGTCCAGGCCGTGGAAGTAGTGACTCGTCATCACATCGAGCCGCTGAATTTTCAGCGGGTTCATCGCCATCATCTGGTTGGTATTGAACACGGGCACACCGTCGAGCAGAATCAGCGGGTGGTCGCTGAGAACGGTTTTGTTGAGCTTATCGACTACGGCCAGGTGGTAGCCGTCCTTACGGATGCGCACCAGCACGCCCGGCACGTACTCGCGCAATACTTCTTCCAACACCTTGAAACGGGTGTACTTATCGAGCGGATAGGTCTCGTTCGGCCGGCCGTAAAAGGCCAGACTGTCAGCCGCCAGCGCGGCCTGCGCACGGTACGGCGCGTAGTACACCTGCTGCACCTGCGCCTGCAAATGCCGGCGGGCATACTCGGCCTGCCAGCGCGGCCGCAGGTCAAACCCTGGCCGGGGGCGGGCGGCGTAGCGCGGCCAGAAGGGGTCGAGCAGCGTGAGCTGGCTGGTACTATCCTGCTTCGGGTCGGTTTGCAGGGTAAGCAGCTGCGGGCCGTGCCAGTCCGGCATTTCAAATTGCAGTAAGCCAGCCGAGTTGCTGCGAGCATTGCTGAGGCGGGCGAAGCGGCTGGGCGCCGCCAGGTAGGCCGTCAGGCCCGGCTTGGGCTGGCCGGTGCCGGCCTGGCTCAGCCGGGCCTGGATGATGGGGCCGTGCGTTTCGGGCAAATGGACGGCGGGCGCGAGCGGGGCCAGCACCTCGGGCCAGCCGAAGCGGCTCCAGCCCTGCGTGAGCATGAGGTTGTCGGCGGCGGCCGCCGCTTCGGGATTGGGCGACAGGTAGTAAGCCGGCTGCTCAATAAAGCCTTTCAGGTCGGAGCTCAAGGCCAGGTAGGCGGCAATATCGGGCGCGGCCGTGGTGTTGAGCGAATCGAGCCGATACACGCTCATCGACAAGTTGGTAGCGGGTGCCGCGGTCGCCGTATTTAGCCCAATGACCACCTTTTCGCGACTGCCATACTGCGGCTTATCAGTTTTGAGAGTCAAAAAGCCCGCCTCCGTCGGCGGCTTGAAATACAGCCGCTCGGCCACCGGCCGCTGCAGCGCATCGAACACCGTGAAGTGCGTGATACCCGGCCGCAGCGCCGCCCTGGCAATGCGAAACGTGGCGCGGCCCTCCTGCAAGGGCAACTGCTGCGCCACGGCTATCTGCTGGTGCATATGCCCCAGCAGCGCCACCGAGGCGGCTGCGCGTAGCCCGGCTACTTCTACCGTAAGCGTCAGCTCGTCAGGGCCGGAATCTTCCAGACGCAGCACGTAGCCTTGCGGCGCGGCCAGCGGCAGCAGCACGCGACGCACCCGCCGGCCCGGCAAGCTCAGCACCGCCGTGTAGGCCTCGCCCGGCTCCGGCGTGAGCAGGAAGTGCCCCATGCCCGCGTGCGTGGTGGCAAAGCTGCCAATGTTCTGGCCTTGGTGATTAAGTAGCTGGCCGCTAGCGGCCACGCCCCGGCCGTGCCGGTCGCATACCTTGAAGGCCACCTTGCTGCGCAAGCCCTGCACCAACTGGCCGCCCTCGGGGAAAAACTGCACATCGTACGCCACCGAATCGGTCGTGGTGACCGGGGTCGAAGCCAGCGCGCCATTCAATACCGTAATCGGGCAGTGGAAAAAATACTCGGGGCCGGCATTTTTCATCCAGTTGGTGTAGGCCCGCACCGTGTAGGCGCCCGAGGCCAGGCCCGCCGGCAGCGCCAGCGAGCCCGCGCCGCTGCCCTGCTGCAAGGCAACCTTGCTTTGCAGCACCGGGCGGTTGGCGGCATCCAGCACTTCCACGTAGGCTACGGTGCTCAGCGCCAGTGGGCGGCCGTAGGTGCCATCCACGGCGTAGGCTTTCAGCCACAGGGTTTCGCCGCTACTGTAGGTGGGCCGGTCGAGGTGCAGAAACAGCTTTTCGGGCAGGTGCGCCCGCTGGTAGCGGCCCAGCTGCCGGGTGAGGCCGCTCAGCGAATCGACCTGCGCCCGGGCGCTGCCCAGCGTCAGCAGCCACAGCAGCGGCCACCAGCGGCGGGGTTGTGCTAAAAATGTTCTGCCCAAATCCATTGTCAGTCAGGATAAAATACGTGGATGCGTGGGCGCTACTGCCAGAACGACGGCCGTACATCGGTGCCGCGGCGGCGACAATCGAGACAATCGACGGTGGAGGCGGTGTAGCCTCTCAGGCTGCTACCCGAAGTTATCTCGTTGACTGGAATGACCTGCTGCGAGCCGAAGTAGGTTTCCAGGAACGAAGGCAGCGGAATGGCCGGGTCAATGATGAGCGAGTCGAGCTGCTGGCAGCCCTCGTAGCCGTTGGAAAGCGGCCAGCGCGGCAGTTGCGAGCGGCTGATAAAAATGCGCTTTTCGGTGACGGAGTGGGCACTCACAAAGCCTAGCACCAGCTCGTCGGTATTGCTGAGACAGCGCACATTACCCGTCAGCTGCGAAGGCAGCGGGTCGAACAAAGTGCCGATGCTTTCGGTATTTTTTTTCAGCAAGTCCCAATAGTCATATTCGGCTCGCGTCAGGCCGTGCTGCCGCACCAGGATACTGTATTTGTAATACAATTGCTCGGCGGTATTGGGCATTGTGTGTAGCACGTAGTTAGCTACTACATCCTGGCCTAGATTGGTTGTCTTGCCGATTTTAATAGCCGAGGAAGTTGTGCTGCGCCAGCAGCGATTGGGGAAAGCCACAGTCCGCGGCCGCACTGCAAAATTGCTGTACTCTAGCCCGGTATAAACTACGGGGGCAAATTCCCAGGTTTGTTCGTAGGTCCAGCGGTAGTACTGGGTGGCGTTGCGGTCGTCGTGGCTGTTTACTTTGATTTTCAGCTCATCGGCTGCCGCTTCCCAGATTATGCTGTCAATAGCGGGCGTATTTTTCACTGGTACGAAGTCCGAAGCATATTGCAGGCCGCCATTGGTGCTTATCGCCAGGCGGTAGCGTCGGGTAGCGTCCAGCGTCAGCGCGTCGGAGCGGTAAAGGCCGCCCGGGCTTTCGCGCAGCGGGAAGCGCCCGCCAGCCTCCGCTTCGATGTACACCGTGGCGCCGCCCTCGGCGGGCGGGGTGCCGTCGGTCAGGTTATAGGTGCGCGACAGCTTTATCTGCGTCACTCCCTGACTGTTGATGAAGCCGTCAACCACCAGGTAGCTGCGCGAGGCAGTAATCACATCGGGCATGTAGGGGTCGACGCAGCCCGCCAAGGCCAGCAGCAGCGCCGCCGGCAGCAGGTTTCGAATAATGCTAGTGAACACGCTCATTTAGAACTTGAAGTTATAGGTAACCGTCGGGATAGGGTTGCCGAATACCGACAGCTTGTAGCCGCGCAGCTGCCCATTCTCGGCCCGGAAATAAATGGAATATGGGTTGCGCCGCCCCGTCAGGTTATACACGCCGATGGTCCACGAGCTGTGAGCCAGCTTGTTTACCTTGTGGCTGCCTTCGATGTTCACGCCCAGGTCAAGGCGCAGGTAGTCAGGTACGCGGTATTCGTTGCGGTCCGAGTAAAACACCCGTATCGTGTTGTCGATGTTGTAGCGGGCCAGCGGCAGCGTGATGGGCCGGCCGGTGCTGTAGGTGAAGTTCAGCGAGGTACTGAAGCGACGGTTGATGCGGTAGTTGCCGGCCAGCGTCACGTCGTGCGGCTTGTCGAAATTGCTGGCGTAGTAGCGGCCGCCGTTGATGCGCTCGGCAGGCGTGCCGGCATTCACCCGCACCAATGAGCGTGAATAGGTATAACTTATCCAACCGTTGAGCTTGCCCGTCAGCTTTTTCACGAACACTTCCACGCCGTAGGCCCGGCCCTCGGCGTTCACGATGTCGGTTTCGATATGCGGATTAAGTAGCAGCGTGGCGCCACTTTTATAGTCCACGAAGTCGCGCAGCCACTTATAATACGTCTCCACCGACACCTCGATGGTGTTGGATTTCAGGTTGCGGTAGTAGCCCAGTGCCACCTGGTCGCCCACCTGCGGCCGCACGTTGGCATCGCTGAGCTTCCAGATATCGGTGGGCGAAACGGAGGCTGTATTCGATAGCTGGTGAATGTATTGCCGCGTCCGGTTGTAGCTGGCTTTCACCGACGAGTTGTCGCTCAGTGAGTACCGCGCCGACACCCGGTACTCCGGGCCGTGGTAAGTGGCCAGCGTCTGGCCCGAGCCATACTGCAGCGTATCAGTCATCGACGCCTCGGTGCGCCCCTCGCCCGGCGCGTAGCGATACACCGTGCGCGGCCCCAGCGCCTGAAACAGCGAGTAGCGCAGCCCCAGCGACACCGACAGCCGAGGGGTCAAATCGATGCGGTCGGAGGCGTAGATGGCGCTTTCCAGCGCCCGCTCGTGCTGCAGCCCCACGGGTTTTACCAGCGAGGCTTCGCCTATTGACTGCAGGGTACCGGGCTCAATGTCATACAGCTGTGAGCTTACGCCGAAGTCGATGCTGTGCTTGGAATTAGGAAAAAAGCTGAAATCAGCCCGCAGGCTGCCCTGGTCGATGCGGTAGTTGAGGGCGCTGGCCGTCAGCGGGTTTTGCTCGCTGCGCACGTCGTAGGCGTAGCGGCTAAAGGCGCCCGTGAGCACCCCGCTCAACTGGTTGGTGAAGCGGTGCCGCCACTTCAGGCTGGCGGCTGTGTTGGTGTAGTGGTAGGCGGTATCGTCGGCCAGCCGAAACCGGTCGGAGCTGTAGTAACCGGTAGCGTAGAGCGAGTTACGCTCGTTGAGCTGGTGGCTGATATGGCCGGTGAAGTCGTAGAATCCCGCCGAACTCTGCTGGTAGGTTTTATTCGACAGCTGGTGCAAAATCCAGTCGGAATAGCTAGCCCGGCCGCTGAGCATGAACGAGCTACGGTCCTTGGCCAGCGGCCCTTCCAGCGTGAGGCGGCTGGTGAGCGGCCCGATGCCGCCCGAGCCCGACAGCTTCTTCTTGTTGCCTTCCCGCGTCGAAATATCCAGCACCGACGACAGCCGCCCGCCGTACCGGGCCGGCATGGCACTCTTGTATATTTCCACCGCCTGCACCACATCGGGGTTGAAGGCCGAGAAGAAACCGAACAAGTGTGATGGATTGTAGATAGTTGCGTCGTTAAACAGAATCAGGTTCTGGTCGGTGCTGCCGCCGCGCACGTTCAGGCCGGTGCTGCCCTCGCCCACCGATTTCACGCCCGGCAGCGTTAGCACCACGCGCAGCAGGTCGGTTTCGCCGAAGGCCGTCGGTATCTGGCGCATGGTCTTGATATCAAGGCGCTCCATGCCCATTTGCAGGCCCGACACGTTTTTATCTTTCTCGGCCTCCACCACCACTTCCTTCAGCGTCACGATGTCTTCTTCCACCTCAATTTCGAGCTGCCCATCGGCCCGCAGCTGCACCTGCCGCCGGGTGTTTTTGATGCCCACGCCGCGCACCTGCAGCATGTGCCGCCCCACCGGCAGCGTCAGCGAGAAGTAGCCAAATTGGTCGGTGCTGGCGCCTGCCTTCGTCGCCTCGCTGTAAATGGACGCCCCAATCACCGGCTCGCCGGTTTTCTGGTCGCGGATGTGCCCGGCCAGCGTCGCCGAGCCGCTGCCGCTACTGCCGCGCCCGATTTCAAACACCTTGTATTCGGCGGCGCTCATCAGCCGCAAGCGGCCGGGCGTGGCCGGCACGTCGGTAGTTGGCGGGGCGGCCACGGTTTCTCCATCTGCCACCCCAAAAAACGTGCTCGGCACCAGCAGCGCCAGCTGGGTTTTACTCACAAATACCCGATTGTCATCATCAATGGTGAAGTACAGTGGCGTGGCTTGCAAGGCCAGTCGCAGCACCACCGGCAGCGACTGGTCCTGTACCTTCAGGGTCACGCGCAGGGTGTCGGTGGTGCTGGGG
>Ga0247804_10000226_pt1 | contig 25830 bp, 38 predicted proteins | sample UWRJL029104C1_FD_181142 | JGI IMG/M metagenome (GOLD analysis project Ga0247804, IMG submission 181142) | Plant litter microbial communities from Arlington Agricultural Research Station in Wisconsin, United States - UWRJ-L029-104C-1 | ecosystem: Environmental > Terrestrial > Plant litter >... | reverse complement strand
ACGAGATCATGAAATTATTGATTGCGCGTGGTTTATTGAGAGAATTGCATGAGATGCAAAAGAAGAAAAAAGCGGAAGCAGTTGCTGCAAATTAAGATTTCATCACTTCACAAATAACAATAAACATGAGAATAATTCTTACATCATTCTTCTTGATTATATTTTCCAATTCGTTTTCACAAAACCTGGTAGGTTATTTTATCAAGGATGATGGTACGAAAGTTGAAATATACGATAAGCTAGTAACATACAGACAAAATATTTTTAGTATAAAAACTAAAAAGTATCTAGATTCTCCTTCATTGTCTTCATATACATTAATATATTACAATAAAGATGGAAAACAAAAAGAAATAAATCAAAAATCTATTAGAGAGCTTTATACGTCTAATACTAAATATATTTCTTTGCCAACAACAAGTAAAGGAAATATACCAAGATTACATCGGGTTATCGCATATTCCACAGAATATACATTTACAACATACAGAACAAATACCAATACAATATATTACGTCTTTGATAAAAATGATGAATTTAAAGAGAGTATTGTGTGCACTTCAAGACCTTATGATAAAGATAATGATGTTATTAAAAAATTTATGGTAACGCTTGATACTTATTTCGCTGAATGTCCTAAATTAAAGGAAGTTTTAAATTCAGAGTTAGTTCTTAAATCAGAAATTAAAACATCACCAATTATTGTTTTGTTTGGTGCAATGGAGAACACAAAGTTAGAATGTAATAAGTTATAGCGGTCGCATCTTCATCAGCCTGTCTGTCTTATTAAATTTATAAGTGTAACCCATCACAAAATTGATTGAATTGATTTGAGGTATCACCGTATTTTGCCTGGTGCCTAACAAGAAATTATCTGCGCTTGGCTCTGTAATATTGATAGCTTGCAATGTCTTCTTAGTCAATCCTTTTCCATACTCTATTCCGAAGCTGATAATGTCGGTACGCCTGTTAATGCTGGCGCCAAGCGTGTAATGTATAAAACGCCAATTGTCCGGATTGAAAGCTTCTTCCGTTCCGTTTTCTCTTTTCTGCAAACGGTATACCTGATCGTGATTATTAAAATCTGTTCTGATACCCATCAACAAACTCCATTGTGTAACCTTGTCCTGCTTTTTTACTTTCGTCTTAAATTTATATTCAAAACCAACAGCCGCATTCACAATCGACTGATTAGATTGCTTGATCGTCATAAAATCGGTAATGTAAGTAGGATTATTATTCTGAACCGGACGAACCAATGTTTTCGAATTATCTTTAATCATGTAATACTCTTTTATGTTCACAAAGTATTCTATCGTTGTACAAAAGCGTATCTTTTTGTTTTCTATTTCAAAGCCTATAGAGAACGAAGCCGGATCTTTAAAATTGCTTTTTATATTGCTGTTAGCATTATTTAATATCGTAGATAAATTTCTGAACGAATCTATTACCGGTGAATTTTGCTGCGTAATATTATTTATTTCAGATGACTGATATACTTTACTTTTACTAAAGATCTTAAACGATGGCATGGTAATGTTTATACCAAGACGAAAAAACAAAGAGTCTTTCTTCGCAGATTTTTTTTGATAAGAGATACCAACTTTTTCTACCGCATTTACATTATTAATAGTAAAATTAAGGTTGTTATTATTGGAAGCAACGTAGTAAATATCTCTTATCTTATTATCACTCGTAATGTTGTAGCTTTGGCGATACTGCAAGTTGATATACGTGAAAAACTGCGAATAGCCAACCGACCAATTTTCATTTATTCTATAAGCAAATGCACCGCCGAACCAATTGGCTGTGCTGTTATAATCATATTCAACACGTGCGTCATAAAATTCATCGCCTGGCAAATTTTTAAAAACATCGTAGTTCATCGTATTGGTTTGCTCGTAGTGAAGCGCAGTTCTGTAACGAATCAGTGAGCCATAAACCATTTTAAATTTTGGATTTCTTTTAATTTCTAAAGAACCTGCTGCAATCTGCGGAAACAATACCAGCTTTGCAGATTTAAGATCCAATCCTGTTCCTGCAGCATTCTTTAGCTTTACAATATCTACACCATACATATTTGCGCTGATGCTTACTTTAGGTTCATCAATAAATGCTAAACGTGCAGGATTATAATACATTGCACTATTGTCTGAAACACCTGCAACCACGGCACCACCAAGCAAAGTATTTTCCGCGCCGTACTGCTGTGCCCAATAATGGTTTTGCGCGTGAATATTTTTTATATTCAGCAATAATAACAAAATGGCAGTTGCAATTCGCATGATGAAATTTACGAAGAAAAATTGAGTGATAAGAGATAACAGTTTTAATCTTGTATGAAAAAACAACACAATTCAGAACATCACTTGTAGTATGCAATATTATTTATGTTCATGCTTTACCGTTTTCATTTGGATAATATCTACCAAAAATGCGAATGCCATTGAGAAGTAGATATATCCTTTTGGTATCTCAAAATGAAAACCTTCTGCAATGAGTGAAACACCAATCATCATTAAAAAGCACAATGCTAATATTTTAAAAGATGGATGTTTTTTGATAAAATTACTAATAGGTTTTGATGCCAACAACATAATGCCAACAGTAACAATTACAGCTGTGTACATCACCCATAATTGTTGTACCATACCAACTGCCGTAATAATTGAATCTACTGAAAACACCAGATCTAACAAAATAATTTCGAACAATAATCGCTTAAAATTACTTTGCTTTGGCACAGCTGGTTCATCACTATTATCGGTTTCTGTTTTATGATAAATTTCTTTCGTGCTTTTATATAATAAGAATAAACCACCTGCTATTAATATCAAGGCTTTGCCTGAAAAATCTTTATCTAAAACGGTAAATAATGTGGTGTCTAATTTCAATATCCATGAGATGGCTGCCAATAGCAATAACCGCATCACCATCGCCAACAAAATACCTGTAACGCGTAATTTGTTACGTTGCGCTTCCGGTAATCTGTCTGCTAAGATGGAAATGAAAATTATATTGTCAATACCTAAAATTACTTCTAATGCGATTAGTGAAATTAAAGGAACGATTGCATCCGTCATAAGATATTATTATAGTTGTTGAACAAAGAAAGCCTATGAATAGTTCGAATTTAATCTAACATCTTAATAAAATTATCAAACAAATATCTCGAATCGTGCGGACCTGGTGCTGCTTCCGGATGATACTGAACTGAGAACGCTTTTTTACCTACAATTTCCAAACCTTCTACAGAATTATCGTTTAGGTTAATATGTGTCAGTACTGCTTTATCAGATTTCTTCAAAGCTTCCATATCTACGGCAAAACCATGATTTTGTGTAGTAATTTCGCACTTACCTGTTTTCAGATTTTTCACAGGATGGTTTCCACCACGATGTCCATGATGCAATTTATATGTTGGAATATCTACTGCACGTGCCAATAGTTGATTGCCCAAACAAATGCCAAATAATGGTTTATCATTTGCTAAAATCTCTTTCACTGTTTCTACTGCATAATCCATTGCACTTGGATCGCCTGGTCCATTGGAAATAAAATAACCATTTGCATTAAAATCCTGCATTTCAGCAAATGAAGTTTGAGCAGGAAATATTTTAATGTAGCAATCTCTGTTATCAAAATTTCTTAAGATATTTTTTTTGATTCCAAAGTCTAAAGCTGCAATTTTATATTTTGCATTTTCATCACCAATGGTATAAGTTTGTTTAGTCGTAATTTTGGAAGATAATTCCAAGCCTTCCATATTCGGAACTTTTGCCAATTCATTTTTAAGAAAATCAAGACCTGTATTTTCTGAGGAAACAATGGCATTCATCGCACCTTTTTCTCTTACATGACGCACAACTGCGCGTGTATCAATGCCTGTAATACCTACTAAATTATTTTCTATAAAATAATCTTCGAGAGAACTATCAGCTTGTTTACGTGAAAAACCACTATTGTATTCTCTGCAAATCAAACCAGCAATTTGTATTTTCCCGGATTCTTCTTCCAACTCTTTGATGCCATAATTTCCTACATGTACATTCGTAGAAATTAAAAGTTGACCGAAATAACTTGGATCTGTAAACAATTCCTGGTAACCGGTCATTGAAGTATTAAAACAGATTTCGCCTGTTGCAGTTCCAATTTTTCCGCAAGCAAAACCTTCAAATGATGTTCCGTCTTCAAGTAATAAAATGGCTGGTGTATTTGGCATAAATATTTTGGTTTAACAAAAATAAAAAAAGGATAGCAAATAATGCTATCCTTTTGTATGTGTTGAAAAAATCATTTCTTATTCTTCCGTTTTTTCCTCTGTTGGTGTTGCTGTTTCTTCTGTAGTTGGAGTTTCTTCTTTCACTTCTTCTACTTTGTCTTCTACAACTGTAGCTGTTTCTGCTTTCTTCGCTGCACCTGCACGACGTGTTTTCTTTTTCGGTTCTGCTGCAACTTCTGTTTTTGGCTTGTAAGTTTCATTGAAATCTACTAACTCGATAATTGCAATTTCTGCCGCATCACCTTGACGTTGTCCTAAACGAACAATTCTTGTATAACCACCTGGTCTGTTACCAACTTTCGGAGCAATTACATCGAATAATTCTTTTGTTGAGAATTTATCTTGTAAGTAAGAGAATACATCACGACGTGAGTGTGTTGTATTGTCTTTTGCTTTTGTAATTAATGGTTCCACATAACCTCTTAATTCTTTCGCTTTTGCGATGGTAGTTTCAATGCGCTTGTGCATGAATAATTGTGAAGATAAGTTCTTCAACAATGCGGCTCTGTGACCGTATTTTCTACCTAAGTGATTTATTTTATTTCCGTGTCTCATTTTATTAGTATTAAGTAGTAAGTAATAAGTAATAAGATTTTATCTATCACTATATTCTACTCATTTATAATTTTAGTCTTCTAATTTGAATTTAGAAAGGTCCATACCGAAGTGCATACCTTTTTCGATGATCAATTCTTCAATTTCCACTAAAGATTTACGTCCAAAGTTTCTGAACTTCAATAATTCATTTGTATCATACTGAACTAATTCAGATAATGAATTGATCTTAGCAGCTTTTAAGCAATTGTAAGCACGAACTGAAAGGTCTAAATCTTCCAATGGTGTTTTCAAAATTTTGCGCATGTGTAAGATATGCTCATCTACAACTTCTTCGTGTCCTTTTTCTTCAGAATCAAAAGTGATGTTTTCATCAGATACCAACATTAAGTGTTGGATCAAAATTTTCGCTGCTTCTTTAACGGCATCTTCAGGATGAATTGTACCGTCAGTTTTCACATCAATAATTAATTTTTCAAAGTCAGTACGTTGTTCAACACGTGTATTTTCGATTTTGTAACGTACATTTTTGATTGGTGTATAGATAGAATCTACAGGAATTAATCCTACGATTGAGCTATCTACATAATGCTCTTCAGCAGCTACATAACCTCTACCTTTTCCGATAGAAATTTCTAACTCGATATGAACATTTTTTTCCATGTTGCAAATCACTAATTCAGGATTTGTTACAGCGAAAACATTTGTGTGTGCTTCGATGTCGCCTGCTGTGAATTGCTCTTTATTTTTTAATGAAATGTAGATTTTTTCGAAACCTGCATCTGCATCTTGTAATACTCTTTTTAAACGAACTTGTTTGATGTTCAACACCATTTCAGTAACGTCTTCCATTACACCTTTGATAGTAGAAAACTCGTGGTTTACACCAGCAATTTTAATAGAAGTGATTGCATAACCTTCTAATGAAGATAACAATACTCTACGAAGTGCGTTTCCAATTGTGTTTCCAAAACCAGGTTCAAGTGGTGCGAATTCGAATGTACCTTCGAAGTCTGTTGCTTTCTGTAAAAGAATCTTGTCCGGTTTCTGAAAAGATAAAATAGCCATAATTAAATTTATTTTTTAAAGTTGAATTCTGAATACTTCAATACGAAGCTTCTCTTCAAAAAAATTATTATTTAGAATAAAGTTCTACGATCAATTGTTCCTTGATATTTTCAGGAATCTGATCTCTGTTTGGAAGCTCAACATATTTACCTTCCAATTTTTCTGTGTTCAATTCCAACCAACCAAATCTTTTAACATTAGCGCCGCTCAATGTATTTTGAACAACATCTAAATTTTTAGATTTATCACGGATGCTGATGATATCGCCAACTTTTACCGTATAAGAAGGAATATTTACAATTCTTCCGTTTACTGTAATGTGTTTGTGATTAACGAATTGACGAGCTGCACTACGTGTAGGTGAAAAACCTAAACGGAAAACAGTGTTGTCTAAGCGTTGTTCTAACAAACGTAATAAGTTTTCACCTGTTACACCATGTTTACGAGCAGCTTCTTCAAATGTTTTATAGAATTGTCTTTCTAAAACACCATAAGTGTATTTAGCTTTTTGTTTTTCTTTTAACTGAATTGCATACTCAGACACTTTTCCTTTTTTACGAGAATTTCCGTGTTGTCCCGGAGCATACTTTCTTTTTTCAAAAGCTTTGTCGTATCCGAAGATTGATTCTCCGAATGATCTTGATTTTTTGGTACGAGGTCCTGTATATCTTGCCATTGTTATTTAAGATTTGAGACTTGAGATTTGAGATTTTACGTCAAACTGTTATCATTTTTAATTATACTCTACGTTTTTTTGGTGGACGGCAACCATTATGTGGTAATGGAGTTACATCGCGAATAATTGTTACTTCGATACCGGCGTTTCCGATAGTACGGATTGCAGATTCTCTTCCACCACCTGGTCCTTTAACAAATACTTCTGCTCTTCTCAAGCCTGCTTCATAAGCTTTAGTTCCTGCATCTTGCGCTGCCATTTGAGCTGCATAAGGTGTGCTTTTCTTAGAGCCTCTGAATCCGCATTTACCAGCACTACTCCAAGAAATTACTTGTCCTGTTTTGTTAGTGTAAGAGATGATGATGTTATTAAAAGTAGCTTTAATGTAAACATAGCCTTCGGCTTCTACTTTTACTACTCTTTTTTTTGCTGTCTTTTTTGTTGCTTGTGCCATTATATTAGACTTACAATTTTATTATTTAGTTACTTTCTTTTTACCTGCAACCGTTTTACGTTTTCCTTTACGAGTACGTGCATTACGTTTAGTGCTTTGACCACGAACCGGTAAACCTTTACGATGACGAATTCCTCTGTAAGAACCGATATCCATTAAACGTTTAATGTTTAATTGTGTCTCTGAACGTAATTGGCCTTCTACTTTAAATTCCGCAGTGATAGCATTACGAATAGCTGTTGCTTCATCGTCATTCCATTCATGAACTTTTTTCTGAGGGTCAACATTTGCAGTTGATAATATAGCTGCTGCTGTTGATCTGCCGATTCCATAAATATAAGTAAGAGCCACAAAGCCTCTTTTATTTTTAGGAAGGTCTATACCTGATACTCTTGCCATTATCCTTGTCTTTGTTTAAATTTTGGATTCTTTTTATTAACTACATATACTCTGCCCTTTCTGCGCACGATGATGCAGTCTTCGCTTCGTTTTTTTACTGATGCTTTTACCTTCATGGTATTAATCTTTAATTATTTATATCTGAATGTTATTCTTCCTCTGGAAAGATCGTAAGGAGAAATTTCAACCGCGACTTTGTCGCCAGGTAATATTCGTATGTAGTGCATACGCATTTTGCCTGATATTGTAGCTAAAATTTCGTGGCCGTTTTCCAACTTAACGCGAAACATCGCATTAGAAAGAGCTTCCGTGATCGTACCATCTAATTTTATTAAATCTGTTTTACCCATAATTTTCGGACTGCAAATATCGTAATAATTATCTGAAATCTTTAATATATTCTGACTTTTTTATCGCTTCGAATATTAAGTTATGGTCACTAAGTATGTCTGCCTTCTGTTTTTGAACCACAATTGTATGTTCAAAGTGTGCTGAAGGCTTTCCGTCTTTTGTAATTATCGTCCATTTGTCTGCCAAAGTGCGAACTTCATGAGTTCCTAAATTGATCATAGGTTCGATTGCAATAACTAAACCTTCCTGCAACATTGGTCCTTTACCTCTTTTACCGTAATTAGGAATTTGCGGATCTTCGTGCAGTTCTTTTCCTACACCATGTCCAACTAAATCTCTAACAACGCCATATTTATAGGTAGTTTCGCAATAATTCTGAATGGCAAAGCCAATGTCTCCAACACGATTTCCTGCTACTGCTTTTTCAATTCCAAGATGTAAGGAATTTAAAGTGCGTTGAAGCAACTTTCTCACATCTTCAGGAACATCGCAAATAGGGAAAGTAAATGCTGAATCACCATGAAATCCATTTTTATAAACACCACAATCAACTGATAGAATATCACCTTCTTTTATTTCCCTATCAGATGGAAAACCGTGAACCACTTGTTCATTTGTAGAAATACAAAGTGAAGCAGGAAATCCACCGTAGCCTTTGAAAGATGGTGTGCCACCATTATCTCTGATAAACTGCTCTGCAATTTCATCGAGTTTAGAAGTTTTAACACCAGGTTTGATATATTCTACCAAAAGCGCATGCGTTTGGCTGACTAACAAAGAACTCTTACGTATTAATTCTATTTCTTCCGGAGTTTTGTACTGTATCATTTCTCCTAAAGAATATTAATAATCTGCTGTAGTTACGTTTCTACCTCTAATTTTTGCACCTGATTTTGTCAAACCATCATAGTGACGGCTTAATAAATGAGAATTGATTTGCTGCATTGTATCTAATACTACAGAAACCAAGATCAATAAAGATGTTCCTCCAAAGAAATAAGCAAACTGGCTATTTACACCTAACACTTTTGCAAATGATGGCATGATAGCAATAAAGCCTAAAAAGATGGAACCTGGTAATGTAATTCTTGACAAAACCGTATCAATATATTCTGCTGTATTTACACCTGGTTTTACGCCTGGTATAAATCCGTTATTTCTTTTTAAATCATCTGCCATTTGAACAGGATTCATTATTAAAGCTGTGTAGAAATATGTAAATAGAACTACCATCAGGAACATTACAATATTATATGGTAATGAAGTAAAATCTGTAAGTGATTTTAAAAAACCTGAAGCTGAGCTATCCGGTAATAATTGTGCGATTGTTCCAGGAATGAATAAGAATGCCTGAGCAAAAATAATTGGCATTACACCTGCGATGTTTACTTTTAAAGGTAAGAATCCTCTGCGTTGAGCTTGTGCATTGCTGCCACCGCCAGCCATTTGTTTGGCATAACTCAATGGAACTTTTCTAATTGCCTGAATCAACATGATCGTAGCGATGATTACAAAAGCTAAAATCGTTAACTCTACTAAAAGCATTAAGATTCCTCTACCGCCTACTGCAAGTCTGCTTGTTACTTCGTGTCCGAACGATTCCGGTAATCGAGATATAATGTTAGACATGATAATCAACGAAGTTCCGTTACCTAAACCTCTTTCCTGAATTTGCTCACCTAACCACATTACGAAAACAGTTCCTGCTATTAATATGATCATAGTTGATATAGAAAACAACCATTGATTAATTTCAGGTGAAACAATACCTTGAGAATATAAGTATTTCACGTACGCGAAACCTTGGAAAGCTGTAACAGCTACTGTTCCGTATCTTGTAAATTGTGTGATCTTTTTTCTGCCGCTTTCACCTTCTTTCTGTAATTTCTGGAAATAAGGAACAGCTAAGGTTAATAGCTGAATAACAATAGAAGTAGAAATATAGGGCATGATACCTAATGCAAATACAGATGCTTTTGTAAAAGCACCACCTGCAAATAAGTCGAATAGTTTTGCGAATCCTTCTGCATTTCCACCAACAATTCGAGTTGGATCTACACCTGGTAATACAACAAAACAACCTAAGCGATAGATAAAAATAAGACCTAAGGTCAAGAATATTCTTTTCCTTAAGTCTTCTATGCTAAAGATATTTCTGAGTGTTTCAAAAAATTGCTTCATAAGCTTATGCTATAACTGTGGTTGTACCACTATTTTTTTCAATTGCTTCTTTTGCTTTATCACTGAATGCGTGTGCTGAAACTTTCAGCGCGCCTTTTAGTTCACCATTTGCCAAAACTTTAATTTTGTCAGAAGCTTTTATCAATTTCAAAGTTCTGTATGTCTCGAAGTTGAATTCCGTGATGTTATTTTTTTCAGCCAATTCTGTCAATTGAGCTAAATTGATCGTTCTAAATTCAATTCTGTTTGGGTTTTTAAAACCACGTTTTGGAATACGACGTTGTAATGGCATCTGACCACCTTCGAAACCTCTTTTAGATTTGTAACCAGAACGAGATTTTGCACCTTTGTGTCCTTTACCGGCTGTTCCGCCTGAACCAGAACCTTGACCACGTGCAATACGCTTACGGCCTTTAACCGCACCTTTAGCTGGTCTTAAGTTATTTAAACTAATACTCATGTTAGATATTTTCTACCGTTACTAAATGTTTTACCTTAGCTACCATACCCAAAACTTGTGGTGTAGCTTCTTTCTCAACGCTTCTGTTTAATTTTTGGATACCTAATGCTTTGATGGTATCTTTTTGGCGTTGACTTCTGTCTATCGTACTCTTAACCTGAGTAATTTTAATTTTGGACATAATAATTTGAATTAACCGTTAAATACTTTCGTTAATTTGATACCTCTATCTTTTGCTACACGGAATGGATCTCTCAATAATGTTAAAGCTTTGATAGTAGCTTTAACAACGTTATGAGGATTTGCAGAACCTAAAGATTTAGCTAATACATCATGAACACCTGCGCTTTCAAATACTGCACGCATAGAACCTCCTGCGATAACACCTGTACCATGTGATGCCGGTTTGATCAATACTTTTGCTCCGTCAAATTCAGCTAACTGATCGTGAGGAATTGTACCTTTTAAAACAGGAACTTTAACCAGATTTTTCTTAGCATCATCAATACCTTTTTGTATTGCTTCCTGCACCTCACGAGCTTTACCTAAACCGTGACCAACAGTTCCTTGTCCATCACCTACTACTACTAATGCTGAAAAGCTGAATGTACGACCACCTTTTGTAACTTTTGCTACACGTTGAATACCTACAACTTTTTCTTTCAACTCTAATTCGGTTGCAGTTGCTGTTCTAACTTTATTTTCTTTTACTTTTGACATATCTTATTTTTTTGATACACACAGCAGTGTGTATTTTCTAAAATTGTAAACCATTTTCTCTTGCAGCATCAGCTAATGCTTTTACTCTGCCGTGATATAAAAATCCGTTTCTGTCAAATACTACATTTGTAATGTTTGCAGCTTTTGCTTTTTCAGCGATGGCAGCGCCTACTGATTTTGCTTTCTCAGTTTTAGTACCTGTTGCTTTTAAAGAAGAAACAGAAAGAATTGTTTTTTTAGTAGTATCGTCTATAATCTGAGCATAGATTTCGCTATTGCTTCTGAAAATAGTTAATCTTGGACGTTCTGTAGTACCGCTTAATTTTTTACGAATACTAAATTTTATTCTTTCTCTACGAGATAATTTATTTGTTACTGCCATGACAATAATTTTTGTTTTTTATGGTTACACGTTATTTGGCGTGCTTACCGATTATTTTTTACCAGCTGATTTACCTGCTTTTTTGCGTAAAATCTCGCCCATATATTTAATACCTTTTCCTTTGTATGGTTCCGGTTTACGCAAGCTTCTGATTTTAGCAGCTACCTGACCAATCAATTGTTTGTCGGTACTTTCTAAAATGATACGTGGTGGCTGACCTTTTTCAGATACAGTTGACACTTTAATTTCATCAGGTAACATTACATAGATCGGGTGAGAGAAACCAATTGACAATTCTAATAATTGACCTTGATTGCTTGCACGAAAACCAACACCGACAACGTCTAATGTTTTTTTGTAGCCTTCGCTTGCACCTACCACCATGTTATTGATCAAGGCTCTGTATAAGCCGTGTAATGCTTTATGACGTTTTTGTTCTGTTGGACGCTCCAACACGATTTTTCCATCTTCTACTTTAACAATGATATCTCTATCAATTTTTTCAGTTAAAGTTCCTTTTGGACCTTTTACAGTGACTACGTTATTATCTGCAACGCTCACTTCTGTTTTTGCTGGTACTGTTATTGGTAATTTTCCTACGCGTGACATGAGCTTTATTTTAAGATACTATGCAAATAATTTCACCACCTACTTTAAGGTTCTTAGCTTGTTTATCTGTCAAAATTCCTTTTGATGTAGATAAGATAGCTATACCTAAGCCATTTTTTACTCTTGGAATACCTGCCACGTGAGCGTAACGACGCAAACCTGGTTTAGACATTCTGATCAATTCTCTAATAGCCGGCTCTTTAGTTTCAGGATTGTATTTTAATGCAATCTTGATTGTTCCCTGAGGACCGTCTTCTTCGAATTTGAATTTTAAGATATAACCGTTTTCGTGTAAGATTTCGGTTAGTTTTTTCTTCATGTTAGAAGCAGGAATGTCAACGATGGTGTGACCAGCGAGTTGTGCATTTCTGATTCTAGTTAAGAAATCTGCTATTGGATCTGTAACCATTTTTATTTTTTGTTTAGACCGCTTAGATGTGAGACTTAAATTGTTGTCAACTCAGTTTCCCACCTTCACTTTTTTATTTTTAATTTATTTACTACCAGCTTGCTTTAGATAATCCCGGAATTAATCCGTAGCTCGCTAAATCTCTGAATTGTATTCTCGACAATCCGAAGAATCCGATGTAACCACGAGGACGACCTGTTAGTTTACATCTGTTTCTGTAGCGTACCGGTGATGCATTTTTTGGAAGTTTATCCAATGCTGCATAGTCGTTTGCTTTTTTTAATTCGTCGCGTTTTGCTTTGTATTTGTTGATTAACTTCAAACGTTTTGCGTCGCGTGCTTTCATTGATTCTTTTGCCATGTGTTATTTTTTCTTGAATGGTAAACCAATTTCTTTTAATAATGAATGTGCTTCGTCATCTGTCGGAGCAGTTGTTACGAATGTGATATCCATACCGCTGATACGAGAGATTTTATCTATGTCGATTTCAGGAAAGATGATATGCTCTGTGATACCTAAAGTATAATTTCCTCTGCCATCGAATGATTTATCATTGATACCTTTGAAATCACGTACTTGTGGTAAAGCTACGGCTACTAATCTTTCTAAGAATTCGTACATTCTTTCGCCTCTTAATGTTACACGAACACCAATTGGTAGGTCTTCTCTTAATTTGAAGTTAGAGATTGCTTTTTTAGATTTTGTAGCTACTGCTTTTTGACCAGTAATTCTTGAAATCTCATCAATAGAGTTATCTATTAATTTTTTGTCTCCAACTGCTGCACCAACACCTTGATTGATCACAATCTTGGTTAAACGCGGCACCTGCATTACTGATTTATAGTTGTACTTCGTTCTTAACGCAGGTACTACTTCTTCAGTATATTTTTTCTTTAATGTAGGAATGTAACTCATTACTTAATTATTTCTCCTGTTGTTTTTGCAATTCTTACTGTCTTTCCGTTTTCCACTTTGCGACCAACGCGAGTTGGCTGACCATTTACCACTAACTTTAGGTTAGAGATGTGGATAGCAGCTTCTTGTTTAATGATACCGCCTTTGTCATTTTGTGCATTTGGTTTTGTGTGTTTGTGTATAATGTTTACACCTTCTACCAAAGCTTTATTTTCTTTAGGTAATACTTCTAATACTTTAGCTGTTTTACCACGGTCTTCACCTGCAGTAACTACTACTGTATCACCTTTTTTTATTTTTAATTTTGGCGCAAAACGCTTTTGTGCTTGTGTGCTCATGTTATAATACTTCTGGTGCTAATGAAATAATTTTCATAAAATCTTTATCTCTCAATTCTCTCGCAACAGGACCGAAGATACGTGTACCGCGTGGTTCGTCGTTATTGTTTAACAATACTACTGCATTGTCGTCAAAACGAATGTATGTTCCGTCTTTGCGTTTGATTTCTTTTGTTACACGAACAACTACCGCTTTAGATACTTGTTTCTTTTTTACGTTTCCACCTGGCATCGCGTCTTTTACAGATACTACGATTTTGTCGCCAATAGAAGCATAACGTGCTTTTGTGCCTTTCAATACTCTGATGCAAAGTACTTCTTTGGCGCCGCTGTTGTCAGCTACTTTCAGTCTTGATTCTTGTTGTACCATTTTTATTTAGCCTTTTCAACGATTTCTACTAATCTCCATCTTTTTGTTGCACTTAAAGGGCGCGTTTCCATAATTTTTACGGTATCGCCAATGTTGCATTCATTTTTTTCATCGTGTGCATGGAATTTCTTAGTTTTCTTTAAGAATTTACCATACTTAGGATGCTTCAATTTACGAACTACAGAAACTGTGATTGTTTTTTCCATTTTATTAGAAGAAACTACTCCAACTCTTGTTTTTCTTAATTGTCTTTCTGTTGTTATCTCTGTTGACATTTGCATTTATTTATGCTTGTTTAGATAATTGTCTTTTTCTCAATTCTGTTTGAATACGAGCGATGTGTTTTTTTACTTCACCTAATACGTTCGTATTTTCCAATGGTGTGATTGCATGGTTGAAACGTAATTTTGTATGTTTCATTTTTGCTGCTGATAATTCGTTGTTTAACTCTTCATCATTCCATTGTTCTATTTCGCTATATGCTACTTCTGTTGCCATTGTATTTATTTTTATTAATTAGCTAGCTGCGTCGTAATCTCTTCTTACGATGAATTTTGTTAGCACCGGTAATTTTTGTGCTGCCAATTTTAATGATTCTTCTGCCACTTGTTTAGACACACCTTCTATTTCAAAAAGGATTCTACCTGGTTTTACTACTGCCACCCAGTGATCTAAAGAACCTTTACCTTTACCCATACGAACTTCGGCAGGTTTTTTAGTAATTGGTTTGTCAGGAAATATATTGATCCAAACTTTACCTTCACGTTTCATGTGTCTGGTTAAAGCAATACGAGCTGCTTCAATCTGACGATCCGTTAACCATCCTTCGTCTAAAGATTTTAAACCGAATGAACCGAATGACAATTGCGAACCTTTGTACGCAATGCCTTTCATTTTCATTTTGTGGACTCTTCTAAATTTTACTCTTTTCGGTTGTAACATAACAACTTATAATTTTAGATTTGTGATTTATGATTTCAGATTTAGTTTATCTGCTATCCTACTTCTTTAATATTTTATTTTTTTCTTGGACCTCTGTTATCTGCACCGGTTCTTGGTTTTCTATCGCCAGCACCACCAGTACTACGTTTGTTATCGCCACCACGTCTGTCATCTCTTCTATCACCACCTCTTCTGTCATCACGTCTGTCGCTTCCTTTCTTGTTAGCTTCGTCCATTCCAACATTTGGCGATAAGTCTCTTTTAGCTAAAACTTCACCTTTACAGATCCATACTTTCACACCGATTTTTCCGTAGATTGTTTCTGCTTCTTTCCAAGCATAATCAATATCTGCTCTGAATGTATGTAATGGTGTACGACCTTCTTTGTATTCTTCACTTCTTGCCATCTCAGCACCACCTAAACGACCTGAACATTTGATTTTGATACCATCTACACCTAAACGCATTGCTGATGCGATTGCCATTTTCACTGCACGACGGAAGTTAACACGTGCTTCTAATTGTTTACAAACTGTTTCACCAACAATAGCTGCATCAATTTCAGGTCTTCTGATTTCAACGATATTGATTTGAACATCTTTTTTCGTTAATTTCTTGATCTCTTCTTTAATTCTGTCTACTTCATTTCCACCTTTACCGATAATAATACCAGGTCTTGATGTATTTATAGAGATCGTGATTCTGTTGAGTGTTCTTTCAATAACGATTTTAGAAATTCCACCTTTTTGGATACGAGCATTTAAGTATTTACGAATTTTTTGATCTTCAATCAATTTATCGCTAAAATCTTTTCCGCCATACCAATTAGAATCCCATCCTCTGATGATACCTAACCTATTTGCTATCGGGTTTGCCTTTGTGCCCATTAATTGTATATTTTAGTTTGCGTTATTTTCTTCTGTTACTGTTGCTTTTGCTGCACTACGGCTTCCTAACTGTACCGTGATGTGATTCGAACGTTTACGAATTCTGTAAGCTCTACCTTGTGGAGCCGGTTGAAAACGTTTCAACATTCTTCCGCTGTCAATTTTGATTTCCGCGATAAACAATTCACTGTCCTCAGCTTTAGTTTCAAATTTTTGTTCCCAGTTTGCAATTGCAGAGCGAACTAATTTTTCTAAAGTTTTAGAAGCATGTTTTGTAGAGAAAGTTAAGATGTTCAAAGAATCAAAGATATCTTTACCTCTTAATACATCTGCTAATAATCTCATCTTACGTGGTGAAGTTGGAACATCAACTGCTCTTGCTTCACAAACAGATTTTTTAGCTTCTTTTCTCGCGTCAGCTGCTATTTTTTTTCTAGCTCCCATTTTTTCGTTTATTTTCTGTTACCTGAATGTCCTTTAAATTGTCTGGTTGGAGAAAATTCACCTAATTTATGACCAACCATATTTTCTGTTATATACACAGGTATAAATTTATTTCCGTTGTGTACTGCAAATGTATGTCCTACGAATTCCGGAGTAATCATTGATGCACGAGACCAAGTTTTGATTACCGTTTTTTTACTTGCGGCGTTCATAGCATCAACTTTACCTTGTAAATGGTATGCTATATAAGGACCTTTTTTTAAACTTCTTGCCATTCTCTTAACCTATTATTTTGATTTTTTTGAGATAATGTATTTACTTGATGCTTTATTTTTATCTCTAGTTTTGTAACCTTTTGATGGAATACCTTTTCTAGAACGTGGATGACCACCTGAAGCTCTACCTTCACCACCACCCATCGGGTGATCTACCGGGTTCATCACTACAGGACGTGTACGAGGTCTTCTACCTTTCCAACGATTTGCACCGGCTTTTCCCTGAACTTCCAAGTTGTGATCAGAGTTAGAAACTGTACCGATTGTTGCCAAGCAGGTTCCTAATATTTGTCTTGCTTCACCTGATGGTAATTTTACCGTAACATATTTTCCGTCTTTACCAGATAACTGAGCGAATGTACCAGCACTTCTGCAGATAGATGCACCTTTACCAGGTTGTAGTTCGATGTTGTGAATAACAGAACCTAAAGGCATGTTTGCGATTGGCAATGTGTTTCCAACTTCCGGTTGTACAGCTTTTCCAGAAACGATTTCTTGTCCAACTTTTAAACCTTCCGGAGAAATGATGTATTTTTTCTCACCATCTTTATATACTACAAGAGCAATAAATGCAGAACGATTCGGATCGTATTCGATTGTTTTTACAGTAGCCGGAATATCGAATTTGTTTCTTTTGAAATCAATGATACGATATTGTTTTTTGTGACCACCACCGATGTAACGCATTGTCATTTCGCCTTTTTGATTACGACCACCAGAACGTCTGTTAGGTGCTAATAATGACTTTTCAGGTACATTAGTAGTAATCTCAGCATACGAATTTGTAATTCTTGTTCGTAAACTTGGCGTTATCGGATTATATTTTTTAGTTGCCATTTTTTAAACTTCTTCTTTAAGATTAAATTTCGTTATAGAAATCAATTACTTCGCCTTGCGCTATTTTAACGATTGCTTTTTTGTAGCTTGATTTTCTTCCTGAGATCACGCGTGTTTTAGTATTACGGTTCTTTGGTTTAGAAGCAATAATTAAAGTATTTACTTCTTCTACGTTTACACCGTACATTTTTTCTACAGCTTTTTTAATCTCTACTTTATTTGCCTTTTTGCTAACTAAAAAAGTATACTTTCCTGCTTTTTCTGACAGTGCAGATGCTTTTTCGGTAATCAAAGGTTTTTTCAGAATTTCCATTCTATATTAATTTTGTGTATTAGCAATTGCTTCGATTGATTTTTCGCTAATCAAGATCGTATTGTTATTCATAATCTCATAAGTATTCAAGTTTTCTGCAATTGCGATAGCTGCACCTTGAACATTTCTGCTTGACAAATAAACATTGTCATTTAATTCCGGTATTACCAATAATGATTTTTTATTTTCTAAACCAAATGCTTTTAAGAATTTTAAATATTCTTTTGTTTTTGGTGCATCGAAAGAAAAATCTTCTACTATTTTGATGCTGTTACCTGATACTTTTGTTGATAAAGCTGAATATTTAGCTAATGTTTTGACTTTTTTATTCAATTTAAAATCATAAGAACGTGGTCGTGGACCAAAGATACGTGCACCACCTTTGAACAAAGGGTTTTTGATACTACCTTTTCTTGAACCACCAGTACCTTTTTGTTTGTGTAATTTTCTGGTAGAACCTGATAATTCAGATTTCTCTAATGTTTTGTGTGTTCCACTTCTTCTGCCAGCCAAATATTGTTTAACAGCTAAGTAAATTACATGCTCATTAGGTTCGATTCCGAAAACTGCTTCTGGCAATTCGATACTGCGACCTGTTGATTGTCCGTTTATATTAAAAACTTCTGCCTTCATTTTATTTTTTCTTCTCGATTATTACAAAAGAACCATTGTGACCAGGAATTGAACCTTTTACGATGATTAGATTTTCATCATTCAGAACTTTAACAATTTTCATGTTAATTTCCTTTACTCTGTCGGTACCCATACGACCACCCATTTTCATGCCTTTCATTACACGTGCAGGTGTAGAGCAAGCTCCTAATGAACCCGGTGCACGTAAACGATTGTGCTGACCGTGAGTTTGTCCACCAACACCACCAAAGCCGTGACGTTTTACAACACCTTGAAAGCCTTTACCTTTAGAAGTTCCGATAACAGATACTTTTTCGCCTTCTGCTAATAATTCAGATGTAACTATATCGCCAACATTTAAATTATCCATTCCTCTAAACTCTACCAATTTTGCTTTTGGTGAAGCACCTGATTTCTCGAAGTGTTTCAACATTGGTTTTGTGGTGTTTTTTTCTTTTTTCTCACCATAACCTAATTGTATAGCGTCGTAACCATCTTTATCTTTCGATTTTTTTTGTGTTACTACACAAGGACCAGCTTGAATAACTGTGCATGGAATTATTGCACCGCCTTCGCCGAAAATACTGGTCATACCTACTTTTGTTCCTATTATTCCTGCCATGACTAATTATACTTTAATTTCTACGTCAACACCACTTGGTAATTCTAATTTCATTAATGCATCTACAGTTTTTGGTGTTGCATTGTAGATATCTAACAATCTTTTATACGTACACAATTTGAACTGCTCGCGCGCTACTTTATTTACGTGCGGTGATTTCAAAACTGTAAAAATCTTTTTGTTTGTAGGCAATGGAATTGGACCAGTTACTACTGCTCCAGCACTGCGTACTGTTTTCACGATTTTTTCAGCAGACTTATCTACTAAGTTGTAATCGTATGATTTTAATTTTATTCTAATTTTTTGTGCCATGATATATTCTATCTATTAATCAGCTTTTACTTTAGATTTTGCTTTTGCAACTACTTGCTCTGTAATGTTATTTGGTGCTTGTGCATAGTGAGAGAATTCCATAATAGAAGTTGCTCTACCAGATGTAATTGTTCTCAAATCTGTTACATAACCAAACATTTCTGACAAAGGAACTTTTGCTTTAATAACGTTAGCGTTATTTTTCATTTCCATTCCTTCCATCATACCACGACGACGGTTTAAGTCACCTACTACATCACCTGTATTTTCTTCCGGTGTGATTACTTCCAATTTCATGATTGGTTCTAACAAGATTGGATTTGCTTTTCTGCATGCTTCGCGGAATGCAAATTTTCCTGCTTGTTCGAAAGAGAATGAATCTGAATCCACCTGATGGAATGAACCATCAAATAAACGCACTTTCAAACTTGGTACTTCATATCCAGCTAATACACCTGTTTTCATTGCTTCTTTGAAGCCTTTTTCAACAGATGGAATAAACTCACGAGGAATTGCACCACCAAAAATATCATTTACGAATGTTAAACCATCTTTTCCTTCATCACCAGGTCCAATTTCGATTTGGATATCTGCGAACTTACCACGACCACCTGACTGTTTAGCATATTTTTCTCTATGCTCAATTGTTTGTGTGATAGTTTCTTTATAATTTACCTGAGGCGCACCTTGGTTACATTCTACTTTAAATTCACGTAACAAACGGTCAACAATAATTTCTAAGTGTAACTCACCCATTCCAGAGATAACTGTTTGAGCAGTATCTTCATCGTATCTAACTTTAAAAGTTGGATCTTCTTCAGCTAATTTACCCAAAGCCATACCTAATTTATCAGCATCTTTTTGAGTTTTAGGCTCAATAGCCAAACCAATAACCGGATCAGGGAACACCATTGATTCTAATACGATCGGACTGTTTTCAGCACATAAAGTATCACCGGTTCTAATATCTTTAAAACCTACCACCGCACCAATATCGCCAGCTCCTAATTTATCAATTGGGTTCTGTTTGTTAGCATGCATCTGGAAAATACGAGAAATACGCTCTTTATTGCCGCTTCTTGTATTTAATATATAAGAGCCTGCATCTAACATACCAGCATATACACGTGTGAAAGCTAAGCGTCCAACATAAGGATCGGTAGCAATTTTAAATGCTAAAGCTGTAAAAGGCTCATCGTAACTTGGTTTGCGAATAATTTCCGCACCTGTATCAGGATGTGTACCGATAATGTTTGGTCTATCCATTGGTGATGGCATTAATTCCATAACCAGATCTAACATTGTTTGTACGCCTTTATCTTTGAAAGATGAGCCGCAAAGCATAGGAACAATTTTCATGTCCAAACATGCTGCACGTAATGCATCTAATATTTCTCTTTCTGTGATTGATGTTGGATCTTCGAAGAATTTCTCCATCAATTTATCATCATATTCAGAAACTGCTTCTAATAATTTCTCTCTCCACATTGTAGCTTCTTCCACCATATCAGCAGGAATATCAACAACCTGATAAGTCATACCTCTATCATGGTCATTCCAAATGATACCACGGAAGTTGATCAAATCAACAACACCTTTAAATGTATCTTCTGCACCAATCGGTAATTGTAAAGGAACAGCGTTAGAGCCTAACATCTTTTTCACTTGCTCAACCACCATTAGGAAATCAGCTCCTGAACGGTCCATTTTATTTACGAAACCTAAACGTGCAACATTGTAATTGTTTGCTAAACGCCAGTTTGTTTCAGATTGTGGCTCAACACCATCAACTGCAGAGAATAAAAATACTAAACCATCTAATACACGTAAAGAACGGTTTACTTCAACTGTAAAGTCAACGTGACCCGGTGTATCAATAATATTTACGTGGTAATCTTCACCTCTATATTTCCAACCAACTGTTGTTGCAGCAGATGTGATTGTTATACCACGCTCAGCTTCCTGCACCATCCAGTCCATTGTAGAAGCACCATCGTGAACTTCACCAATTTTGTGATTCACACCTGCATAGTATAAAATACGCTCAGTTGTCGTTGTTTTACCAGCGTCAATGTGTGCTGCAATGCCAATGTTTCTTGTATATTTTAAATCGCGTGCCATTTTATTTTTTTGTTTGAACGTATCCGTTCTTACTTTTTATTTTGTTTTTTATGCTTTAAAGTGAGAGAATGCTTTATTTGCTTCTGCCATTTTGTGCGTATCTTCTTTTCTTTTTACTGCTGCACCTTCACCTTTAGACGCTGCGATTAATTCTGCTGCCAGTTTATCGCCCATTGATTTTCCGTTTCTTTTACGAGTATATTGGATCAACCAACGAATCGTCATAAAGATTTTTCTGTCTTCGCGAATAGGTGTTGGAATTTGGAATGTTGCACCACCAATTCTTCTGCTCTTTACTTCTACTGCAGGCATTGCATTATCCATTGCTTTTCTCCAGATATCGTAACCTTCTTCGTTAGTTGATTTTTTGATACGTTCCATTGCTTCATAAAATGAAGTGTATGCCGTACTTTTTTTACCACCAATCATTAAGTTGTTTACAAAACGAGTGATTAATGGATCACCATAAACCGGATCTGGTGCTAAATATCTTTTCTTTGCTTTTTGCTTTCTCATCTATTTATACTATTATATAGATTTCTTATTTTTTCTTTCCTTTTACCGGAGCTGCCGCCTGGCCAGCTTTTCCTTTTTTCGTTCCGTATTTAGAACGGCTTTTCTGACGATTGTTTACACCTGCTGTATCCAAAGCACCACGAACGATGTGATAACGAACACCCGGTAAGTCTTTAACACGACCTCCACGAATCATTACGATCGAGTGTTCCTGTAAATTGTGACCTTCACCAGGAATGTAAGCAATAACCTCAAACTTATTTGTTAAACGAACTTTTGCAACTTTACGTAAAGCTGAATTTGGTTTCTTTGGAGTTGTAGTATATACACGTGTACATACGCCTCTACGTTGTGGACAAGCGTCTAATGCTCTCGATTTTGAAGCATAATGAAGCTCTTGTCTTCCTTTTCTTACTAATTGTTGAATTGTAGGCATTCGTTACTCTTTAATTTTTTTGGACTGCAAAGGTAGAGATAAAAAGTAAGAGAACCAAATATAACTTTGAAAAAGTTATCATTTTTTGTAGTCTTACCTTCCCTGCGAAGGCAGTAACTACAAGAAGAATTTTTCCTTTAAAATTGGATTTTCCTCCTGAAGTGGGCGCAAAGATAGGAATTTATTCTCAATTGTGGAAAATTATTGCATATTAATTTCGAGTTAAGAATGTGTTTTCATCATAACATATCGAAGACAAAAAATGAAATCCTTTAAAATTATGTGCAACAATCTGATTATCAATGTATTTTAATGAAAACAAATTAGAAATATGCGTTTTGGAATTTTACCAAATCAAGATTATCATTTTATATCAGAAAATGTTATTCTCTATTATTCAAAGTCTTGCTCATTTTTGTTTATTAATTGTTAAAATAAAGTTTGGCATTTAACTTGCCATGTATTTTGTTGTCTAATTAATATAAAATACAAAACGTATGAAAAAGTACATCACCACATTTGCCTTGTTATTTTCCATTGGTGCTTATGCAGCTTCCGATGATGCCTATACTACTTTAGGATTGCCTGGCGACAATCTTAATTTGTCGGTAGTATTAGATGTGTTTAAACAATCGGCTTCTGTTTCAGATTTTGAAAAGAAATTGAATGATCCGGCTATGAGAGTTAATAATTTAGACCTAAACAATGATGGTACTGTAGACTACCTGAAAGTAACTGATTATGGTAAAAATGATTACCATACTATCGTTATACAGGATATTATCAGTTCTACAGAAACACAAGATGTTGCTGTTATTGACCTGCAAAGAAATAATGGCGATATGGTGCATATTCAAATTGTAGGAGATGAAAGTTTGTATGGAAAAAATTACGTGATTGAGCCGCAAATAGAGAATGCAGCAAAACAAAGTCAACCTACTACAATTGTAAATAATAACTATTATACGTACGAAAATCCTGCGCCTTATGTTAATGCATGGAGTTGGCCAAGTGTTAGCTTTATTTTCGGACCATCATATTCTCCTTGGGTTTCGCCTTGGCACTGGACATATTATCCAACCTGGTGGTATGCAAGACCACGCGCTTATTACAATGTATATTATTCTTATTACAATAATTTTGGATGGAATAATTACTGCAGAAGAAATTATGTAATCAACCAGCCGCGTTATCATACTTACTATAACAACCGAAGAGTGGTTTCTAATACAGTTCAGGTAAATGTTACCAAAAATGTATATAAAAACAATCCGCCAAGAGGCAACACTTATTCTAATACTAACAATGGTAATTTGCAGAACGGACAAGGCAAGGGAAACTGGAAGAAAGAAAATGCAGGTGCTAATTCTACCAATCCAAAAGCCAATAATCCGAAATGGTCGAAAAACAATACCAATACAGGGCAAGGACAAAACAATCCAAAATCAAATAATCCAAAATGGACGGATAATAAACCAGCCGATGGTACTCAACAAGGACAAACAAATCCTAAAAATAATGGTCAATGGAAAAACAACACAGGTAGTACAAATACCAATAATGGAAATGGCAATTGGAATAATCCGAAAAAAGATGGTGATGTTACACAGCCAAAACCTGTGAATACAAACACCGGAAATGGCAACTGGAACAATCCAAACAAACCGGTTAATTCATCGCCTAAGAATAATCAAGGAAATTGGAATAACCAACCAAGACAACAACAGCAGAATAACAAAAGCAGTAATAATGGTGGTTTTAAAGGAAATACAAATGGCTCTGGTGGTGTAAAAACAGGCTCAAGAGGAAAATAAGATTTATTTGGTTACGTTTATTATATGGTGTGCAGGAAATTAATTTCCTGCATTTTTTTATTTTTCTTCCAAAAACTTCAAATTCCATAATTTCTCAGCACGGCTGCCAATAAACCAAAAGACAAACGCCAATATCATAAAGAAGATAGATTTGTGCAAAGGTTCCCAAAAATATTCGAAATAGCGTGTAATTAGATTAAGTATGAAAAATGATAGTGAGATATTACCTACTATATGATCGTTGCGTTTTAATCCAACATACATTCCAACCATACTAATCGCAAGCAATAGCAAATCAAAAAGAATGAACTGCGTTTGGCTTACCTGATTCCATCTTTCATAGCTATTATAATTTCCGAAAATACTAATCAGCCATAATGAAATATACAGGAACAGTAATGATATTATATAATGGATCTTATAGAATGACTTAACTATTTCTACTTTATTTATTATTAATAAAAAGCCGGTAATCATTATACTGAAAGGCAAAAATCTCATCGGAAAATTCATACCTAAAAACTTAGCTTCATTCGCATCATTTGAAAGCAAAACTGTAAATAAACCATACGCAAAAGCCAGCATCAGCAAACTTAAAACCCAAATTACTTTTGATTTAAAATAAACTGCCTGACCAACATACATTGCACTTGCCAGCAAAAAAATAAATGAATAATTATTATGAAAAACGTGCAAGGTTTTTGCCCAATAAGCAACAGCAGACAAGCTAAGGAAAGCACCAAACAACAAAAAGCTTTGGTTACTGAAAGGTGTATCTTGGTGCTTCTGAAATCTTCTTTTGGTAAAATAAAAAACCAATAAAGATGTTACTGTTAAAATGCAGCTAATGCCAAAGTCTGTGAGCTGCGTAAACTTTTCCATAAGCTCGCGCAAGGGTTTGTCTGCCAATAAAACAATAATCGAAAGCACACTACAAACAACGGCAATAATAAAAGCATAAATTGTTACTTGCCTCCAATCAAATTTCCTGACAACAATTGTATCTCTCAGTTTTTGAGATTGTTCTTGCGTAATCAGCTGTTGCGATTGCCATTCTTCAATCACATTTTTCAGAAATTCCGCTTTCTCCTTATTCAATTGCATACAAGCAAATGTAATAATTATCAGGTAATAAAGCATTTATTGCTTATCTCAATCCTATTTTGGCAAGTGATTTGTTATGAATACTTTAAACTCTTTCGATTAAAAAATATGGTCTAAACTAATTAGTAAATTTGAACGTTATTACTAAGTCATTGTGCAAAAACTAATCTTCTACATACTTTTTACCTTTATTTCGGTATCGACTTTTAGTCAATATGAGCTCAATGGTATTGTAATTGATGCAAAAACAAAAGAGCCTTTACCTTATGTAAATTATACAATTGGTGCCAATATCGGCGGCACCACAGATGATAATGGAAGATTCTCTTTTACAGTTAATGGAAAAACAGATTCGGTCATTTTCTCGTATGTTGGCTATAAAGACGAATCTATTAAAAAACGCT
>Ga0247804_10000223_pt1 | contig 25975 bp, 25 predicted proteins | sample UWRJL029104C1_FD_181142 | JGI IMG/M metagenome (GOLD analysis project Ga0247804, IMG submission 181142) | Plant litter microbial communities from Arlington Agricultural Research Station in Wisconsin, United States - UWRJ-L029-104C-1 | ecosystem: Environmental > Terrestrial > Plant litter >... | reverse complement strand
GTCGTCGGTGGTAATGCAAGTGGAAATTTTAACTCTGCAAATAATTGTACGGTTACAGGCGGTACTGGTGGTGCTGGTGGCGCAACAGCTGGAAACGGTGGCAATGGTACTGGTGATACCAATGGATGTGGTTGTTGTAATGCAGGCACAACAGCAACGGCAGGAGGAACTTCAACAACTAGTAGAAGCGGCGGCGGCGGCGGCGGCGGCGGTAATGGTAGTTGTGAAGATGGAGGTGCCGGTGGTGCTGGTGGTAGTGGTGGTGGTGTTTCAGGCGGTGCTGGTGTGAATAATGGCGGCGGTGGCGGCGGCAACTGGGGTGATCCAGGTGCTAATGGTACAGCTGGTGTAAATGGTACAGCTGGTGCAAATGGTGCGGTTGGTGCTAGTGGTGCAGCTGGTTCACACACGGCAAGCTTTTGGGTGCCTGGTGGACAGGGCGCGACTGGTGCAAATGGTGTAGGTGGACAAGGTGGTCGTGGCGGTGGCGGTGGCGGTGGTCAGTACTGTACATTTTGTGTTGATGGATGTGGTTCAGGAGGCGGCGGTGGCGGTGGTGGCGGACAAGGCGGTGCAGGTGGTACAGGTGGTCGTGGTGGTGGCTCGTCATATGGTTTATATTTATTTAATAATGGTGCTGGTGGTATTGTCAATCAATCTTATATTGTAGCAGGTACAGCTGGTGCCGGTGGTATTGGTGGTGCTAGTGGTATTGGTGGTATTGGTGGAACCGGTGGCCTTGGAAGTCCTTATCGTGGCAGTACTGAAGTAGGTGCTGGCGGCAATGGTGGTGCCGGTGGTGCTGGAGGCAATGGTGGTGCTGGTGGTGCTGGTAGTGTCGGTCAGTCTATTAATGTTCATTTACAAAGTGGCACAGCTTTATCTACTAATAATAGTAGTTTCAATATAGCGGCACAACCTACAATAACAGTAACGAATGTAAATTGCACCAATGTTAATATAGCATACACTTCTGCAGCACCGGCAGCATGGGATTTAGATATAATAACTAATTTTGCGACACCACCTATATCAGCATCTGCAACTTCTGCTGTTACCCAATATTCTCAGACAGCACGATATAGTGTAGCATTAGGTGCAAATACTTACACAGGTTTCCACAATATTGCATTTTCAAATTCTATTACACCAGATATTTTAAGCAGCTTAACAGCAATTGGTACTGACACTTTTCAAATATGTGCCGGACAATATGCTGTATTTGAGAGTTTATATCCTGCTTCATCTTATGTTTGGAATTTTAATGGTGCAGTTGCAAATCCTGGAAGTGTGAAACAAACCGCAGCGCTTCAATTTATCACGCCTGGCTTTTATCCAATATTACTAAACTTAAATACTGATTGCTGCGGACTTAGTTCAGCAAAAACTATTTATTTATTGATAACCAGAAATCCGACAACTACCGGTTCAGGTGCTATTTCTATTTGTTCAGGTCAATCCACAACACTTACATTAAGCGGCTTAACTGCAACAGATTCTGTTGTATGGTCGCCATATGCTAGTATATTATCTTCAACTTCGAATTCTATAACTGTCAACCCAACTTCTACCACAACTTATGTAGCGTCTGTTTATACTAAAAATACAGTTGGTAGCCGTACTTTACTAAATTGTCCTGTTAGTATTAGCTTTCCTGTTACAGTAAATACCAGACCAGAAATTAGCTTTTCGATTACGCAACCAACCTGTAATAATAATGGACAAATTATTGCTAATATAACAACAGGCGGTAATAGTAATTTTTCTTGGTCAAATGGAGCAAGCACTTTAAATTCAACAACATCATCCATTTCATCTTTAGTTGCTGGAGCATATATAGTAACCGCAAGCAGACTTCCTTCAGGTTGCTCACTTACAGATACAGTAATGCTATATCCTGCGCCAACAATGCCAAGCGTCTATTTAGAATCAAGCACACCGGCAACATGTGGAAATAATAATGGTGCGGCTAATGTAAATACTACAGGCGGTACTGGTACATATACTTACTCTTGGAGTAGTGGTGGTACAGGAAATTCTCGTACCAATTTAGCAGCAGGCAACTACTGTGTAACTGTTACGGATGGAAACGCATGTTCATCAACTGTATGTTTTGAAATCACAACAAACGGACCTGTTGATCTTCATTTACATCAAAGTTCAGGTCCTATTTGTGCAGGAATAAATGATGGAACGGCTACAGTAGAAGCACACGGTGGACAAGGTACTTATACTTATGTATGGAGCAATGGTGAAACTGGTTCTACTGCTGTTGCATTGCCAAGTGGCACTACTAAAGTAATTGTTACTGATGCAATCGGTTGTAAAGACAGCATAAGTGTTGTATTCACGGCTCCAAATACTGTTTCTACCACACCAACCATTAGTTCTGTAGGTAATGTTTGTCCTAATACTAACATTACATTATCTGCTTCAGGTGGTACAGCAGGCACAGGATCTATTATTTATTGGTATGCCGGACCAAATGGCTCAGGTGCTCTTTTGGGAACTGGTGCTACTCTATCTATTGTCATTTCAGGAAATACAACTATTTATGCGCGACGTGAAGGTATATGTAATATAACACCAGATACAAGTATCACTATAACAACGAAAAATTTCATATATGCTACGGATAACACAGTAACAAATACATACTGTACAGATACTGCAGGCTGGCATCATTTTTATGTTGGCAATGATATTATCTTTTCACTACAAGGTAATATAGCAAGTATGCCGGTAGGATTTCCATTGGTAACTATTCGCGACAATGGCGTGTACTATCAGCAAACACAAGGTGCTGGTCCTTCTAATTGTATATTAGGCTTAAATCCTGGCGAAGAATGGTTTGAAATGGAACGCAACTGGAATTTAAATTTAGGTGGTGGTATTCCAATCGGAAATTATAATGTACGTTTCTACCATCGTCCGGCCGAGCGTACTTCTGTTGAAAATGCCGCAATTAATTGGATGGCTACATATCCTTCTTGTGGTTATACTTACAAATATCCAAATCCTTTCGGTTTCTATTGGTTTAAAAATGACAGTGGCAATTATGTTGCACCACAATTTGATGGCACACATTACACTGGTCCAACAGCCAGCACACCAAATAGTATAAACTATATACAGCTAAATGGTATCAACAGCTTTTCCGGTGGTTCAGGTGCTGTAATTTTAGTACCAAGCGTTTTACTTCCTGTTGAGTTATTATATTTTACAGGCAGCACAGATGGCACTATTAATTATTTACAGTGGTCAACTGCTTCTGAGCAAAATGCGGCTTATTTTGAAGTGCAAAGAAGTAATGACGCCATACACTTTGAATCTATAGGAATTGTACAGGCTAACGGCTTCAGCAACCAAACTATTAATTACAACTTTAATGATTCATATCCATTACTATCTGATAATTTGTACAGGCTCAAAATGGTTGACAAAGACAGCACTTATTCGTTCTCAAATATTATTTCTATACGTAGAAATGAAATAGACGTTCCATATTTATTATATCCAAATCCGGTTAATGAAGTTATAAATTATCACTTTAATAGTGATATCTCCGAGAATATTGTATTGGAAATATTTGATATGTTAGGTCGCACAGTAACGCTCTCTGAACAAACGACAACACCTGGCAGTAATCTTATAAAAATGAATACTTCAATATTGCCGGCAGGTGTCTATTCATTGCGAATCAGACATCAGACAAGTGGAATTACGCATAGTACTAAAATCATTAAAAACAAACCGTAATAAAAATCAGTTTATAAATATTGTCATAAAACTCATCACTCACTCAGTACTCAAAACATTTAGTTTTGATGTGAATGATATTTTGACAAATACAATTGGTCATTCAACTGCTATTATCGCAAGCAAAAAACATAAGATTAAATAACTTTCTTTTTAGCACTATTTTTGATATGTTTAGATGGTGAAAAAAATCTTCTTTTTAATATCAATTTTTATTTCTCTTTTATCACACGCACAAGATGGTGATTACGATGCTTTCTTAGCAAGGCAATTTCTGCAAAATGGCGAAATTGCTAAGGCTGCCGAATATTATGAAAGCTTATTTAATCAAAATCCTGATGAATATTATGAGCCATTCATGAATGTTTTAGTACAGCTAAAACAATTTGACAAAGCAGAAAAAATCATTAAAACTTTATATAAATCATCAGGCAACAATCCTATTTATTTACTTGATTTAGGAGATTTATATTTGAAACAAAATAAAGAAGAAGACGCACAAAAACAGTTCAATAAAACTATTAAAGAACTCAAGCCAAATCGTTATAATATTAGCGAAATAGCGCAAAAATTTATACAGATCACCCAATTGGATTTTGCTGAAAAAGCTTACTTAAAAGGTAAAGATATTTTAAAGGATAAAGGTGCTTTTAATCTTGAAATTGCGCATCTGTTTTTCTTAAAAAATGATTTAACAAGCATGATAAATGCTTACCTGGAAGAAGCACCATATCAAGAAAACAACTTAACGCTTATCGAAAATGGATTGCAAAAAGGTTTAGTTGATGAGAAAGCAAAAGATGCACTCGAAAAAGAATTATTAAAACGCACGCAAAACAATAAAAACCAATACGTTTACCAGGATTTGCTGGTTTGGTTATACATGCAGCGAAACGATTTCGATGGCGCACTATTACAGGCAAAATCATTAGATATGTTGCGTAACGAAAATGGCGAGAACGTAATGCGCATCGCTAAAACTGCAGCCGAACTAAAAGATTACGATGTTTCCATAAAAGGATATCAATATGTGATAAACAAAGGCACAAATTTTCCTTTTTTTATAGAAGCAAATTTGGCTTTAATAAATGTTCAAAGAGATAGATTGGTAAATTCGCCAAACTACACACAGCAACAATTATTAATGCTAAAGCAAACCTATCAAACTTTTATTCGCACTTACAATAACGACTATACAGCAACCAACGCAATTATAGAATTGGCACAACTCGAAGCATTATACATTCACGAAATTGATAGCGCAATTAATATCATTACGCCAATCACAGAAAACAACAGAACACCAAAAGATTTGCTGGCAAAAGCAAAATTATATCTTGGAGATTATTACATTATCAACGATCAGCCTTGGGAAAGTGTGTTACTGTACACACAAGTAGAAAAAGAACAAAAAGGAAATCCTTTTGGTGAAGAAGCAAAATTCAGAAACGCCAAACTTTCCTATTATAAAGGCGATTTTGAATGGTCTCAAACACAATTGAAAATTATTAAAGCAAATACTTCCGAATATATTTCTAATGATGCGATTGATTTATCTGTTTTTATTTTGGATAATCTGAATACCGATGATACAGATTTTGCTTTATTAAAATTTGCAAAAGCAGACTTGTTACGTTATCAGAATAAACTGGAAGAAGCAGAAGATTCATTAAATTTTATTTTACAAAATTATCCTGGAACTGCACTTCAGGACGATATTTTGTACTTAAAATATAAGATTGAAAAAAACCGCCAGCATTATGATAAAGCAGGAGGTTATTTGCAAAAAATAGTTGATAATTTCGGAACGGATATTTTAGCAGATAATGCACTTTTTTATTTAGGTGATCTATACCAAAACTTTTTAAAAGATGATGAAAAAGCAAAAGGCTTTTACGAAAAAATAATTTTAGAATATAAAGATAGCACATTTGCCATTGAAGCACGGAAACGTTATAGAAAGTTACGAGGCGACTTAAATTAGGAACTATTTTAGTTCTATATTCGTTAATAATCTTAGAATAAAAACAAAAAAATGGGTGGAATTTATTTAATATCGATTTTAATTATGGGTGTGAGCTGGTATGTGGGTTATACTATGCAACGCAGAATGAAAGAATACTCACAAATACCAATTGGTTTAACAGGAAAACAAATTGCAGAAAAAATGCTGCGTGATAACGGCATCTTTGATGTACAAGTAATTTCTGTTCCAGGTGCATTAACAGACCATTATAATCCAGCCGACAAAACTGTAAATCTAAGCGATTGGGTGTATGCGCAATCAAACGTAGCAGCAGCAGCCGTTGCAGCACACGAATGCGGTCACGCAGTACAACACAATACAGCATATTCATGGCTGACAATGCGTTCTAAATTAGTACCTGCCGTTCAGATAAGTTCAAGATATGTACAATGGTTGATCTTAGGTGGTTTAGCAGTATTGATGTTTACAAAAGGTACTGTTCCATGGGTTTTGTTGGTAGGAATTATTTTATTCTCTTTAACAACCTTATTCAGTTTCATCACTTTGCCTGTAGAATTCGACGCATCAGCACGCGCATTAAAATGGTTAGATACAACAAGGATTTTACAGCCTGAACAACACGAGAAGGCAACCAATGCTTTAAAATGGGCAGCTTCCACTTATGTGGTTGCAGCATTAGGTTCTTTGGTAACACTATTATACTACATTTCCATCTTTACTGGCGCACGAAGAAGAGATTAAGAAATACAAATTTGTAATCTGAACTTGTTTCAGAACCTATCTATAACAAATTGATGCCATCAGATAAAGCGATGGCATTAATTTTTACTAACTCAATAAAAAAGTTTTACCATAAAAAACCTCATTATCAATGCTTTATGTTAAATCATCATAAAATAATTTGCTAAATCTTTGGTTATTCGCTTACAAAAAATTATCTTCGCACTCCAATTTTTAAGGAAAACAAGAAAATTTCAAATAAAGTGAATACATTATCTTACAAAACCAAAACCGTTACGCCAAAAGAAACTGTGCGTAAATGGTACGTTTTAGATGCAGAAAATCAAACACTTGGTAGAATCTCATCTGAAATTGCAAAAATCTTGCAAGGAAAAAACAAGCCTTCTTACACGCCAAACATCGACACTGGAGATCACGTAGTGATCATCAATGCTGAAAAAGTACACTTATCAGGCAAAAAAATGACTGATAAAATCTACGTACGTCACACAGGTTATCCTGGCGGTCAACGTTTTATGACACCAAAAATTGCTTTGGCTAAAAAACCGGAGTTTGTGTTAGAAAACGCAATCAGCCATATGTTGCCTCGTACACGTTTAGGAAGAGCAATGTTCAAAAAATTACACGTATTTGCTGGTCCAGACCACGATCACGCTGCACAAAAACCGGAAGTTTTAAAATTCAAAAACATATAATACAAGATGGCAAAGGAAACAATCAACGGCTTAGGTCGTCGTAAAACAGCAGTTGCTCGCGTTTATTTAAAAAGCGGCAGCGGCAATTTCGTTATCAACGGAAAAGATATAAATGATTATATCGATTTGAAACAATTAGTGGACAAAGCTTTGAAACCACTTAATGTAATAGATGCAGCAACAAAATTTGATATTACCGTAAACGTAAAAGGTGGTGGAATCAAAGGACAAGCAGAAGCTATTTCTTTAGGTATTGCTCGTGCTTTAGTGAAAAACGATGAAACAGTGAAACCTGCGTTAAAAGCAGAAAGCTTAATGACTCGTGACTCAAGAATGGTAGAGCGCAAGAAATTTGGTAAGAAAAAAGCACGTAAGAGCTTCCAATTCAGTAAACGTTAATCTTCAAAAATTTATAACAATAGTATGGCAATTTCTAAATTATCTCAACAAGAAATGTTGGATGCCGGAGTTCACTTCGGTCACTTAAAGAAAAAATGGAATCCAAAAATGTTACCATATATTTTTATGGAACGTAAAGGTATTCACATCATAGATTTGAATAAAACACAGGAAAAATTGGAAGAAGCTGCTGCGGCACTTCGCTCAATTGCGAAATCAGGTAGAAAAATCTTATTTGTAGCAACTAAGAAACAAGCGAAAGAAATTGTTCAGGAAGCTGCAAAACAAGTAAACATGCCTTTCGTTACAGAACGTTGGTTAGGTGGAATGTTGACGAATTTCGTTACCATCCGTAAATCAATCAAGAAAAAACAAAGCATTGAAAAAATGTTAGGTGATGGTGCTTTAAACAACATTACTAAGAAAGAAAGATTGATGCTAAGCCGTCAGCAAGAGAAATTAGATAAAGTTTTAGGTGGTATCGAAAACTTACCACGTATTCCTGCTGCTTTATTTTTAGTAGATATTTCTCACGAACATATTGCTTTGGCTGAAGCAAAAAACTTAGGCATCAAAACAATTGGTGTTGTTGATACAAACAGCGATCCAACTAAGGTTGACTTTGCAATTCCTGCAAATGACGATGCTACAAAATCTATCCAATTAATTACAAACTACCTGGTAGAAGCAATTAAGGAAGGTTTGGCTGAACGCAAAAAAGACAAAGAAGAAGCTGAAACAAAAACAGAAACTGACGCAAAAGCAGTAGCTGAATCAGCAGAATAAACACAAGGAAAAAGGAAAAAGTAGTAAGTAATAAGTAAACATTTATTACTTTTTTCATTTTCAAATTAACTCATTTTCAAATTTTCAAATTAAAATATCATGTCAACTGTAACTATAACAGCAGCAGAAGTAAATAAATTAAGACAAGAAACCGGTGCCGGTATCATGGATTGCAAAAAAGCATTAGTAGAAACGAATGGTGACTTTGAAGCAGCAATTGATCTTTTAAGAAAAAAAGGCGCAAAGATCGCAGCTAATCGTGCAGATAGAGAAGCAAATGAAGGTGTTGTAATTGCTTTAACAAGTGAAGACGGCGTATTCGGTTGTGCAGTAAATTTAAGTTCTGAAACAGATTTCGTTGCTAAGAACGAAGATTTCATTAATCTTGCAAAATCTATTGCAGATGTTGCTTTAGCAGGAAGAATCAAAACTTTAGAAGAACTATTAAATGCACAATTAGACGGATCTTCTATTAAAGATAAATTATTAGATACGGTTGCTAAAATTGGCGAAAAGATCGAAGTAAAGAAATATGAAGTATTAGAAGGTGCAGGCATTGTATCTTACATACACATGGGTTACAGAATGGGTGTTTTAGTTCAATTGAACCTTGCATTAAATGAAAAGATCGCTGAAGCAGGAAAAGATGTTGCTATGCAGATCGCAGCAATGAATCCGGTGGCAGTAGATGCTTCAGGTGTTTCTGATGAAATGAAAGAAAGAGAAAAAGCAATCGCTCGTGAAAAAGCAATCGCAGCCGGAAAACCGGAAGCAATGTTGGATAAGATTTCTGATGGTGCTGTAAATACAATGTTGAAAGAAAATACTTTATTACCGCAGGCATTCGTAAAAGATGGCGGCAAAACGGTAGAACAATATTTAAAGTCGGCAGACAAAGACTTAACAGTTATTTCGTTCAAGCGAGTAACTTTATCGTAATATTTAAAAGAGAGAATTTTTATTCTCTCTTTTTTTTTGTTTATTTTTAAATTCAAGCATCTAATTATTATGAACAAACCAATCAAACGCGTATTACTTAAACTTAGCGGCGAAGCATTAATGGGCGACCAGCAATTTGGTATCAAATCTGAAACACTTTCTATTTTTGCAGATGAAATAAAAGAAGTGATAGAAGCCGGTTATGAAATTGGAATTGTTGTTGGTGGCGGAAATATTTTCCGTGGCTTACAAGCTGGAAACATAGGAATTGAACGCGCACAAGGCGATTACATGGGTATGCTTGCAACTGTTATAAACGGTATGGCTTTGCAAGGCGCGCTGGAATCAAAAGGCGTATACACACGATTGATGTCTGCTTTAAATATTTCGCAGGTTTGCGAACAATATATTCGCCGGAAAGCAATGCGCCATTTAGAAAAAGGCAGATGTATTATTATGGCAGCAGGCACCGGAAATCCTTATTTTACTACTGATACAGCAGCTGCATTACGTGCTAATGAACTGGAAGTAGACGTAATTTTAAAAGGAACCAGCGTTGATGGAATTTATACTGCAGATCCTAAAAAAGATGCAGACGCAACTAAGTTTGACGCTATCTCTTTTGATGAAGTAATGATGAAAAATTTACGCATCATGGACCAAACGGCTTTTGCCTTATGCAAAGAAAATAAAATGCCGATCATCGTTTTCAATATCAAACAACGCGGTAATATCTTACGTATTTTACAAGGCGAAAAAATTGGAACATTAGTTAGTTAAACATCAAAAGAAGTTAATTTTATTTTCGAATATTTCATGAATATTTTTTATATTTACAGCTAATAAAATTCATGATTTATGACTAAATATTTTTTTACATTAACAAGCATTCTTATCTTATCATTTACATCTTGTAAAAAAGATAAAACAACTAATCCTGATTGTACTGATGGCAGCGCAAACTTTACTCACTTAGGTGTTGGTCATGAATTAAGATATGTGTTCTACAGTTTTTCATTAGCTGAAGATAGTATGATTGTTAAAAATATTTCTGTACCAACAGCAGGAACATATAAATCTACGATTACATTCTTACCATCAAATAATCCTACTGATATTTATTATCATGCATGTGGTATGGATCTATATACATCTCTTGATGGCAACTTTAATCAATACGGTCACTTTTGGTTATCTTTAAGTGCTAATGTAGGCGAATCATGGTCTCGCAGCTTAAACGGCAGAACATACACTTACAAACTTTATTCAAAAGATGCTACTGTAACAACACCATCTTTAAATAAAACATTTACCAATTGCTATAAATTTACTTACCAAAGCAATACAAGCTTCTTTGGTGCAGATACTATTTACTTTAAGCCTGAAATCGGCATTGTTTATTACGAAGGATTTGACGCATCTTACGAATTGGCAAGCAAGAATTTCTAAGCTGCCGAATCACCTGAAATTTCTTAACCTGATGAAAATTTTTAGAATTTATTTCTAAGAAATACAAACCGTATTATAAAAGCTGATAGGTTGTACATTAAAAGAAAATCATTAAAACAAAACTAATAATAAAGGTATTAACCCATAATTCATACTCAAGTATAAATATTTAATTTTGTTCAAAAGATTTTTACTTCACAAAGTATCAATTAAATTTTCTCAACAACAAGCAATTTCTTTTTATATTTGTTGCAAATTTCAACACGATGGAAGAAGAAGTACAGATGATTTTGGATGAGACAAAAGATGCCATGTTTAAAGCTTTAAAACATTTGGAAGATGAGCTGCGAAAAGTACGTGCCGGCAAAGCCAGTGCAGACATGGTTCAAGGTATTACTGTAGAGTATTATGGTTCTCCAACACCAATAAACCAGGTTGCCAGCATCAAATTATTAGATGCAAGAACATTGGTGATTGTTCCTTTTGAACGCAAGTTGATCAGCGATATTGAACGTGCAATTTTTCAAAGCAATATTGGCATTACACCACAAAATGATGGCGAAAACATACGTTTGTCTGTGCCGCCAACCACCGAAGAACGCCGTAGAGATCTGGTAAAACAATCAAAAGGTTATGGCGAGCAAACTAAGATTGTTATTCGTAATGCACGTAAAGATGGCAACGAAATGATAAAAGGTTTGGTGAAAGATGGTTTGAGTGAAGATATTGGAAAAGACAGCGAAGAATCTATCCAGAATCTAACAAACGAATACAACACGAAAGTAGATAAGATGTTGGTAGTGAAAGAAGAAGAAATTATGACAATATAAGATCTTTCAATATAAAACAAGAAAGGCATTCTTAATAGAATGCCTTTCTTGTTTTATTGTTTTATTTATAATAATTAAACTTTTGTACCTTCTTTTGTCACCAGTTTATATTCGCCTAAGCTCAATGATGAATCCTGAATTAAGCGAACCCATTTTTTAATTTTTGAATACCATTTCATTCTAAAAGAAAAAGTATCTTTCTTCATAAAAGCATAAATAAACGGATGCACATACAAAATGAAATTCTGTTCACTATGTACTTTTAAATGGTTTAATTCAGAATGAATATTGTCGATGATCTGAAGCGGTTGGTCTACTTTATATTTGCTGTTGCCATTCAATAAAGGCTCACGCGTATCAACACTTATTTGTTCTTTCATACGCTGACGTGTAATTTCCATCAAGCCAAATTTGCTTACTGGCAATATTACGTGTCGCGCTTTATCAGGCTTCATGGCTTCCAGCATGGCTTCGTATAATTTATGTTTATACTCAGATGATTTCATATCAATAAAATCTATCACAATAATACCGCCAATATCGCGCAATCTTAATTGTCTTGCAATTTCCTGTGCTGCTTCCACATTTATGTTAAACGCATTGGTATCTTGTTCCACATCTCTTTTCACTTTCGGACCGCTGTTCACGTCAATTACATGCAAAGCTTCAGTATGTTCTAAAATAACATAAGCACCGCTTTTTAATGTAACCGTTTTGCCAAAAGCAGTTTTTACCTGTCGGCTTACATCAAACTTTTCAAACAACGGCGTTGTTTCATCATATTTATCTAAAATAGAAGAATGATCAGGTGCATATTCTTTTATATATGCTTTAAGATCGCCGTGCAAAGTAGAGTTATCTGTGATAATTTTAGAAAAACTATCATTCATCAAATCTCGAACGATAGAAAATGTTTTATTCATTTCCTTAAGCAGCAACTTCGGCGGATTTTGATATTTCGCATTGTCCGTCATCGTTTTCCATTTGTTCATCAAATTCTGAACATCATACTTTAATTCATCTTTGCCAACACCGGAAGCATTTGTACGCACCACAAATCCAAAATTCTTTGGTTTTATCTGGTGCATAATATCAAGTAGTCGCTCACGCTCTTCCTGCTGTACAATTTTTTTAGAAATACCGATAGAATTTGTGAATGGAACCAATACAACGTATCTGCCAGGAATAGAAAGCTCGCAGGTAAGTCGAGGTCCTTTTGTAGAAATAGCTTCTTTAGAAATCTGGAAAATAAAAATGTCACCTTTCTCCAAAGCATCGGTCATTTGACCATCCTTAGGAATGAATGGATCAAACTCAAATGTATCCAATAAGTGTGATTGCTCGCCCTTGAATGCTTCCGAACTAAACTTGCGTACAGAACGAATGTATGGACTCAAATCTGAATAGTGAATAAATGCATCTTTATCGTGACCGATATCAACGAACGCTGCATTTAAGCCTGGATTTATCTTTTTTACTCTACCAAGGTAAATATCACCTGCTGAAAAACCTTCTTTATCGTAGGCATCCAGGTGATATTCGACTAATTTTTTGTTTTCAAGAAGCGCAATTTCAACACCTTTGGAATTAGCATGTATTACTAATTCTTTTATCATGTGTTTTTTAGTTGTAAGGATTAAGTAATAAGTATAAAGTGATAAGATTATCACTTTATACCATTATTTACTTATTACTTTTTCTTGTGACGGTTTTTTCTTAGTCTTTTTTTACGTTTGTGCGTCGCAATTTTATGACGCTTTCTTTTTTTTCCGCAAGGCATAATTAATATTTTTTACTTTAAACTTTTGACGATATCGTCTATTTCTTTATTAAAATCTTTATTATTCACCAACAATTTGCACATATCAAACAAGCGGATTGCTTCTTCTTTATGTCCAAGCTGCGCTTCTGTTATCGCCAAAAAATACAATGCTTCCGTATTTTGCGGCTCTAACTGCATCACTTTCTGCAGCCTTTCTTTTGCTTTGTCGTATTGTCCTGACTGAATAGACAATCTTCCTAAAGCCAATAAAACCGGAATATTATTTGGAAGTTTTTCTGATAAATCACGTAAAATTCCGATTCCTTTCATCGGTTCCTGCGAACCTTGCACATACACTTCTGCCAGTTTTATCTTCAATTCTACATCATTGCTGTCTTTTTGAACGGCGTTTTCGTAAGAATGGAGCGCAAAGGTAATCAAATTATTTGAAATTACTGAATCTGTGCCGTTTTTATATGCATTTATCAGCACATCACCGGCATCTGCATAAGCTTTTTTTGTTGCTTCAACATCTGCAAATTTTGAAAAATAGTATGCACCTAAAGAAATATTGCCGATATTTTTCCAAAATTCTGAAGCTTGTAAATATAATTTTTTTGTGATTGCCGTGTCTGCCGGCTTAGCTGCGTTTATTGCAGATGTAATATCAGAAAGCTGCGTTTTTTCTGCAGGTAGTAATTTAGCAATTTGCTGAGATTCATATTGTTCTAAAGAAAATGAAACAGCTGATATTGGTTTTGACACTTCTTTTTTTGAGGTAGTTTTACCTGCAAAATAAAGTGCTAATACCAAAATGAGTGCGCCAACGCCTAATGCTATCTGTCCTTTCTGCACTATCAATTATTTTTCTTCGACCGTTGTAGATCTTTTTTGGCTGGCTTCTTTTATTTGCTCTACAAAAACCTTAGATGGTTTGAAAGCAGGAATTTGGTGTTCAGGAATTTCAATCGCAATATTCTTTTTAATGTTACGACCGATTTTTGCTTTACGTGTTTTTACAATAAAACTACCAAAACCACGAACATATAAATTTTCACCATCGGACAAAGTATCTTTTACTTCTTTGAAGAAAGCTTCCATTGTTACTAATACGTCTATTTTCGGAACTCCTGTTTTTTCAGAAATGGTGGTAATGATGTCTGCTTTTCTCATGGTAATAATTTAATTTGGACTGCAAAAATGCAAAATTATTCTTAACTAACTTACTAATATACACGAAATTAGAGTTTTTTTAATGTTAAAAGACATTTTGATGATTTTGAGATAATATTTTGAAAATTGATATTCCATCTAACTAAAAACTTTATTTTTGACACTTAATGAAATCCTTTCCCAAAAAATTGTTAGAATGGTACAATCCAACTACAAGAAATCTTCCATGGAAACAAACCTCTGATGCCTACAAAATCTGGCTGTCGGAAATTATTTTGCAACAAACACGTGTCGAGCAAGGTACACCTTATTATTTGGCATTCATAAAACAATTTCCAACCGTAAAAAAACTGGCTACTGCACCTTTAGATGATATACTTAAACTTTGGGAAGGTTTAGGTTATTATTCTCGTGCAAGAAATTTGCATTTTGCAGCAAAGCAAGTAATGGAATCTCACAACGGAAAATTTCCTGAAACGCACGCAGAAATTATAGCATTAAAAGGTATTGGAAATTATACGGCTGCTGCTATTTCATCTTTTGCATATAATTTACCACATGCAGTTGTAGATGGCAATGTATATCGTGTATTATCAAGAGTATTTGGTATTGAAACACCTATTGATTCTACTGAAGGTAAAAAGCAGTTTGAGCAATTGGCAGAACAATTATTAGACAAAAATAATCCTGCGACACATAACCAGGCAATTATGGATTTTGGTGCGCTTGTCTGCAAACCACAAAATCCGTTGTGTGTGCAATGTCCGTTCAGTTCTGAATGCAAGGCTTTGGAATGGAATAAGATTTCTTTGCTGCCGATCAAATCAAAGAAACTTATTAAAACCGAAAGACATTTTCACTATTTTGTTGTGTATGATGACAAAGACATTTACATTAAACAACGAACAGAAGATGATATTTGGAAAGGATTGTTTGAGTTTCCTGTTGAAGTGGCTGATGGTCAATGGTCAGTTGACAATAGTTTAATTCTGAAAAAAATAGACCATCGACCATTGACCATTGACCATCAGCTAACCTATAAACAAACACTTACACATCAGCTTATCAATGCACATTTTTACGAGATCAGATTCGAAAAAATACCTTTGTTAGATAAATTTTACTTGAAAATTTCCAAAAAAGACATTTTAAAGTATGCTTTTCCAAAAATAGTGCGCATCTATTTGGAAGATAGATTAATTTATTTAACTTAGATATACAAAAACCATTGACTTTTATCAAGAATCAAATTAAAATGTAGAAATGAGCGTGAACAAAGTAATTTTAATTGGTCGTTTGGGCAAGGATCCGGAAGTTAGAAAAATCAACGAAACTACAACTGTTTGTAATTTTCCATTGGCAACAAACGAATCTTACAAAAATCAGGATGGCTCTTATACAGAACAGACTGAATGGCATAATATTGTAATGTGGCGTGGTGTTGCAGAACGTGCTGAACGTATTTTGAAAAAAGGTGCCAATGTTTTTATCGAAGGCAAATTACGTACTCGCTCTTGGGAAGACAAAGAAAAGCATAAACGTTATACTACTGAAATTGTGGTAGAAAATTTTCAATTATTAGATAAACGTGAAGGCACTACACATGGTGCCGGTACTGAAAATAAATCAGAAAACGATAATAATACATCTTCAAACACCATAAGTGAACCTTCTTTTGATGATGATTTGCCATTTTGATGTTTTAATGTAACTTTGCAACCTTGGACGACGGCATACCCATACCTTATTTATTTAATTTCCTTGTTATTATTCCTTGGAATGAAATTTTCAATCCTTTTGATAAAGCATTGATCTTTGAATTTATAGGAATTTTAGTGTTATTGGCTTTCACCGCAATGATGTGTGCTGTAGAAGTTGCTATCTTCCTGTTTAAGCACGAAGAAATACAACAACTGGAAAAAAGCAACGATAGTACAGATCAGATCATTTTAGATTTTATCAAAAAGCCTCGTCGGTTTTTGGCAACATTTGTTTTAACAACTACCTTATTTACATTGGCTATTGTTTTAATGTTCGAGAATATTTTAGAAACATTATTGCAGCATGATTTTCATGAAACACAGCACACGCTTATCTTTATTATTAAGATCTCTTTTGAGACTTTCATCATTGTATTATTTGCCGAAGTTATTCCAAAATTATACGCAACACAAAACTATTATAAAGTATCACGATATACAATTCATACCTTATTGGTGTTTGATAAAATTTTTGCACCTTTTGTAAAAACATTAATTGCCACTTCAAATTTCTTTGAAAAAAGATTGGAAGGCTTCAGTAACAGTGTAACCGCTCAGGACATTGATGATGCTATTGACATTACCACTTCGCAGGAAAAAGATAAATCTGATTCAGACAGAAACGATACTAAGATTTTAAAAAGCATTGTAAAATTCGGCAATATTACCGTGTCTCAGATCATGCGTTCTCGTATGGATATGATTGGTGTAGATCACGATGCCAACTTTGCCGGTCTGCTTGAAATTGTTCGTGAATCAGGCTATTCGCGCATACCTGTTTACAAAGATGATATTGATAAGATTATTGGTGTGTTGTATGTTAAAGATTTGCTGAAACATATTGATGATGCTGATAATTTTAATTGGATGCAATTAATAAAGCCTGCTTTCTTTGTTCCTGAAAACAAGAAGATCGATGACTTGCTGGAAGACTTTCAAGCGAAACGTGTACACATGGCAATTGTGGTAGATGAATATGGCGGCAGCTCCGGAATTGTTACTTTAGAAGATGTTTTGGAAGAAGTGATCGGTGACATCAAAGATGAGTTTGATGATGCCAGCGAGATCGATTATAAAAAGCTGGATAATTATAATTTTATTTTTGAAGGCAGAACAGCTTTGAATGATGTTTGTAAAGTATTGGAATTACCAAGCAATACTTTTGACGATGCTCGCGGTGATGCCGATTCTTTGGCTGGTTTGATTCTTGAATTAAATGCAGAAATTCCGATTGAAGGCGACGAACTAAAATTCAGCAATTATACTTTCTTAATTTTAGAAGCCGATAAAACAAGAGTGATAAGAGTGAAGATTACGATTGGCTAATTAGGCAAATAGACATTAGATATGAGATATGAGATTTCCATTTTTAGATTTATTTTCAGTAATCGAAAGATGAATGATTGGACATTTTTTCTTTTTTGTCATTTCTCATTTCTCATTTCTCTAATCTTTTTCACATCTTGCGAACAAACTTACACACCAAAACGCCAAGGTTATTTTAGAATAGATTTTCCGAAAGAAAGAAAACTCACTACTTACGATTGTGATGATTGTCCTTTTACTTTCGAATATCCAACTTATGGCACTATTCAAAAAGATTCAAATAATGTACAGGAATTGCATGAGCATCCATGTTGGTTCAACGTTATTTTTCCTGAATATAAAGGCAAAATTTATTTAAGCTATACAAAGATTGATGCAACAAATCCTTTAGACAAATTAATTAAGGACAGCTATAAGCTTACGTTCAAACACACAGTAAAAGCTGACTATATAGACGAAACGCCAATTAAAGGAAAGAACTTAAACGTATCTGGAATTTTGTATGATGTTGGTGGAAACGCAGCAAGTGGTGTTCAGTTTTATGTTACAGACAGCAGCAAACATTTTCTTCGTGGCTCACTCTATTTCTATGCATCACCAAATGCAGATTCTATTGCGCCAAGCGTTCAATATTTCAGAAAAGATGTGGAGCATATTATTGAAAGCTTAAATTGGCGATAGTATCATTCAAATAAATTACGTGTAAATAGTTAAATGCTTTTTTAACTTTGTAATCGTGCAATCAACTCAAAACAAATCATTTCTTGCAACGCCAATTGAGTACTTAAAAGGTGTTGGTCCTGATCGTGCTGATGTTTTAAAGAAAGAAGCACAGATTTTTACGTTTGGTGATTTGCTGAAAATGTATCCTTATCGCTACATCGACAGAACACAATTTTATTCTACACAACATATCGACAATACTCAAACTTATATTCAGCTAAAAGGAAAACTGCGTGATATTCGCGAACTTGGTGAAGGTCGTGCAAAGCGTTTAACCGCTATATTTTATGATGATGATGGCGAAATAGATTTGGTTTGGTTTCAAGGAATAAAATGGATCATAAAAGCGATTGACACTAAAGAAACTTATGTTTTATATGGCAAGCCAAGCTGGTTCAATAGTAAATTAAATATCACACATCCAGAACTGGAAAAGCTGTCAACTTATAACGAAGGTGAGTTCGGAATCTTTCGCGCTTTGTATAATACTTCAGAAAAGATGAAGACCAAAAGCCTTGACAGCAAAGGCATTTCCAAATTAATACAAACCTTATTTCTGCAATTAAAACCTGAGCATATTGTAGAAAACTTACCGCAAAGCATTCTTACGAAATATAAATTATTCGGAAGATTTGATGCGATAAAAAACATTCATTTACCGCAAACATTAGCTTTACAAACCGAAGCTGTAAAACGTTTAAAGTTTGAAGAATTATTTCTCATACAACTTAATTTATTACAATTAAAGATCATCAGGAAAAGAGAACGCGGCATTTTCTTTGAAAAAGTGGATCACTATTTTAAAAACTTTTACGAGCAGGCTTTACCGTTTGAATTAACGAATGCACAAAAGCGTGTGTTGAAAGAAATAAGAAAAGATACATTATCCAACAAGCAAATGAATCGTTTACTGCAAGGCGATGTTGGTTCTGGAAAAACCATAGTTGCTTTGCTTTCTATGCTAATGGCAATTGACAATAATTATCAGGCTGCATTGATGGCACCAACTGAAATTTTAGCACAGCAACATTATGTTGGCTTAAAAGAAATGTGTGATAAAATTGGCATCAACATCGCTATACTTACAGGTTCTTCAAAGTCAAAAGCACGCAAGCAAATTTTAGCAGATTTACTCGAAGGCAATATTCATATTTTAATTGGCACACATGCTTTGCTGGAAGATAGCGTGCAGTTTAAAAACTTAGGTTTAGTGGTGATTGATGAACAACATCGCTTTGGTGTGGCACAACGTGCAAAGCTTTGGACAAAAAGCACCATTGCACCACATATTTTAGTGATGACAGCAACGCCGATTCCAAGAACCTTAGCAATGACTTTGTATGGCGATTTAGATGTTTCGATTTTGGATGAATTGCCACCAGGCAGAAAGCCAATAAAAACGGTACATCGCAACGAAACGCAGCGAATTGCCGTGTTTGAATTTATACGTGATGAGATTGCGAAAGGCAGACAAATTTATATTGTTTATCCATTGATTGAAGAAAGCGAAAAGCTGGATCTAATAGATTTGAATAATGGTTTCGAAAGTATTTCGCGTGCATTTCCTTTGCCGAAATATAATGTGAGCATTGTGCATGGACGAATGAAATCTGATAATAAAGATTTTGAAATGCAGCGTTTCGTAAAAGGCGAAACACAAATTATGGTTGCCACAACTGTAATAGAAGTTGGTGTGAACGTACCAAACGCAAGTGTAATGATCATTGAAAATGCGGAACGTTTTGGCTTATCGCAATTGCATCAGCTGCGTGGAAGAGTTGGTCGTGGTGCCGAACAATCATTTTGCATTTTGATGACAACATTTAAATTAACTGCTGATGGAAAAACACGTATAAAAACAATGGTTGATACGAATGATGGTTTTAAAATTGCAGAAGTTGATCTGAAGTTACGTGGTCCTGGTGATATGGAAGGCACACAGCAAAGTGGCAATATAGATCTGAAAATTGCGAACTTAGCAACCGATGGTCCAATTATAGAAGAAGCGCGAAAGGCAGCAATTACTTTGCTTGAGGAAGATGCAGCTTTAGAAAAAGAAGAAAATGCAACGCTGAAATTTTACCTTCAAAATCAAAAAAACAGCAATAATTTCTGGAGAAATATTAGTTAGTTTCTTTAGTTGAATAGATTTTTTTGGAAGTGTTGTAGAATAACTTTTAATCTTTAAAAAGAATTTTTTTGCTGTCAGACTGAGCTTGTCGAAGTCATTATCAGCAGGCTATCCTTCGATAAACTCAGGTTGACACGGCTTGCAGTATTTGACGGATTAATAACAACTTTATTATTTTTATAAAAAATAAAACACAATGGCGCAAAAGAAGCAGGCAATTCATCCTTTCAAAGAAGCAGCAAAACAAACTTTTAACGATGCGTGGAAATTGCTGAATAAAAAGAAACTGAACAAAGAAGAAAAAATAACTTTATTAAACTTAGTGCATACATCATTCTATTTATGGCAGCAAATACCTGAATGCAATGCTACAAATATTTCTATCAGCTTATGGCAAATATCACGAGCTTATGCGCATATAGGCGATGGCTCGAATGCTTTATTATTTGCCGAACAGAATATAAAGTTATCTAAAGAAAATAATTTGGATGGATTTTATATTGCGTATGCGTATGAATCTGCAGCACGAGCCGATATCATTTCTAAAAATAATACCAAAGCAGACACTCAAATAAATTTAGCATTGAAAGCAATAAGAACCAGTAATGAAGAGCATTCGGAAATTTTATTGAGTGATATAAACTCCTTAAAAAACTTATTGTAAGAATTGTTTTAATAAGAAACCTTGATCTTAAATTTCTTGCTTATAATATTAGTTGTCCTGTTTTTAACAGCAATGTTTGCTTCCGATAGTCTATCGGTATTATCAAAAACAAAAGTAAAATCGCTTTGTGTATTGTTATTGATGATTTTTGATGGAAGCTTATTAATAAAACTTGACAATGGAATTGCCGATAAAATATTTTGAAAAATAATATTTCCGCAAGCATTATCTGATTTTGTAAACAATAAATATGGCAAATTCTTACTCATATCGGTTGTGGTATTTTTTATTGTGTCATTAGAAATACAGGCGTTATTAAAAAAATCTGTATGTACAAAAACGGTGTCTTTCTTATAAGTTTGCGTAAGCACAAAATCGTTCATGCTATTATTATAAGCATGAGCAAAGTGCCTTATTCTATTGATACTGTCGTATTGAAATGCATTTTTTGAAGTATCATTTGCACCAAAAACCTGCGTGTAAGAATTTAAGTTATAGTACGTATTGTCGTAGGTAATTTCATCGTATGGCAAACTCAAATTATTATAAGCAAGTTTAACTTTACCGTTGTTTGCAAGTTGCGAATAATCAAATTTGTAAGTTGTATTTTCAATCCTGATGCTATCAAACCTGTTGTTGTCGTTGTAATAATAATTAATCTGGAAACGTAATGTTTCAGCATTTGTATTTACATCAACATCGTAGTATGCTATACTTACTGGATATTGATTTATGAAAATCAATGGTGTGCCTTCATCTTTCTTCTTACAGGCAAATAAGAAAATTGGAATTAGAATTAATAGTTTTTTCATTTAAAAAATTAATTTGGCACAATACCGTTACCAACTGTCTTTGGTTTTTTACCTTTTCCTTTATTTGGATTTCCAGGACTTTTAGTTTGCTGCTTGCGTGAGGCTTCAATTTTTTTCCAATCATTGTACTGATCTGCAGGACAGCCTACACCTTTATGACAAGACATTGCTGCTGTTGAAATGAATAGTATTAATAAAAAATAAACGAGTGTTTTTCTTGAGTTCATAAACTAAAGATATGAAAGTATGTTTTAAAATGCAAATGTCGGAATTTTGATCAACAATAAATTATTTTATAACATATTATATTTAAAAAATAAATATTAATACCTTCTCATCATTACAGAAAAAACGGTTGCATATAAGAAAACAAATATCACAATAAGAATTCCTGACCAAATCAATGAAGCGATTGCCCAGTTTTTCTTGATTTTATTATCATCATCATTTGCCCACAGAATTACAAATATGATACCGATAAAAGGTATTGACGCAATTAAGAAGTTAATTAACCAATCGCCTACTGCAATATTCTGAATCTCATCTTCCTGTAATATTTCTCCTTTATTTTTTTGTGCTCCAACTGTTTCAATATTATTTTTCAGTAATGCGATGGCCAATAAAATCAGTGATATAGGAGCAAGTATTGTTAAAGAGCTTAGTATTAAATCTAACGGTTTATCTTTATAATATAGCCAATTATCGCCTGTAAATCGATGAACATTCCAGTAAATGTCTGATAATGCCCAAATTATTGAACTTACCATTAAAAATATAGCGGCACTTTTTATTTTCATTTATTATTGTTTAGTAAGTTCTATTTATTTATTCAATTATCGCTGTTGCTTCAATCTCGACCAATAAATCATCAGAAATTAATTTTGAGATTTGATACATTCCTGTTGTTGGTTTTATTTCGCTGAAAAATTCGCCGTGTGCTTTTCCAATTTTTTCCCATTGCGAAATATCTGTACAAAAAATTCTTGTGCGCACCACATCATTCATGCTTGCGCCTAATTCTTGTAGCACTTTTTCAAACTTTTCCAAGATGGTTTTTGTTTGCAGGTAAACATCATCTTTACCTACTACTTCGCCATTTACGGTTGCTGTTGTTCCTGAGATTTCTATGGTGTTGCCAATTTTTACTGCGCGCGCGTAACCAACTATTGGTTCCCAAGGCGAGCCTTCTGTGTATGTTTGTTTGCTCATTTTTGTAATCTTTAAAACACAATAATAACAAAAAAATTAAATACATAGCTTAAAATAAAACTACTTATCTTATTATAAGATTTCTCAAGCTCGCATATAATTTATCTAAGATAAATTCGAATGACAAAAGTAATCTTCTATATGTCTGTGTGTTAAAAATTTCAGATAGAAATATTTTTTAATGCTTCGTTTATGATCTCATATTCATAGCCTTTTTGCATGGCGAACTGAATTAACTTTTGTTTCTTTTTAAACGCATCTGTTTCCTTTATGCTTCTTATTTTTTTGGTTAAAATATCTTCGAGCTTTAATAAATACATGCCTTCATCTATCTGTTGCAAAGATTGATTTATTTTTTGAGTGTCTATATTTTTGCTTTGTAATTCTATGGCAATCTTTTTTCGACCCCATTTTTTTATCGAATTTTTGCCATACGCAAAAGCATTTGCAAATCGTTCTTCATTAAAAAAATTATTTTCTTTAAGATGATTTATATAGATCTCGTAATCTGAGGATGGCACACTTAACAAATACATCTTCTGTTTTATTTCTGCTTCACATCGCTCGCGATATGCGCAGAAGCTTTCTAATTTATGAATGATTTGTTCTTCTGTTAATTCTATATGTGTGGTTGATTTTTTCAATAGATTCTTCACTAAGTTCAGAATGACAAAAAGGTGCTTAAATGTCCCAAACCGGATTACGTTTTGTTTTTATCATGTAGCGAAGGTTTAAAACAAATGTGAGAATCAGGTAAATAATGATTGGTGATCCTAATGCGATAAATGATGTGTAAATGAAAAACATACGTACACGTTTTGATGGTATTGACATTTTTCTGCCTAAGAAAGAACAAACACCGTATACATTTACTTCGATAATATCGCGTAAAGATCTGAATTTAAATAAGCTGACCGGCTTTTCTAACATAATTTAAAGTTAATCAATATTTTGACAATGAGGCTGGATTTTGCACACGTAAAATTTTGTTGCCGATTCCACATTCTAAGCAACGTTTTTTAATGCAATAATTATCATGTAATTCTATCAGAGCCTGTGTGCCTGCGGCATTACTTTGCTGTAGATTTACTTCCTTAAAAAGATGTGTTTTAATATTTATTTCAGGTTCGATATCCGATAATAAATCAAGCGCATTATCAATATAATTTTCATCGTTAATGAATTTTCCGTAAGCAAATAATAATGGAGCAAAAACATTTATTTCCAATACATTTTTAAACTCTTTGCCAAGATGTTTTTCAGCATGTTTACTTAATTTATCAAAAGTATAATGTTGGTTCCAATATTCCGAAACATCAATATTATCTAATACTTTGGATATGTTTGATGAAATAATTTTTTGCATTAAAGGCATTTTTTGTAATATTTGTGCAAACCATGCAATACGAATTGGTGGAAATGAAATCGGTCTAATTCTCATCAATTGCCAATGATGTTCTCGCACTTCTTTTAAATCATATTTTTGTTTTAAAAACCGGTATTCCTGCTTTAATTCTCTTGGATATATCTCTACAAAATCTTTATTTAAAAAACCTGCAACACCAAACAATAAAGCTTCCATTTGAAATAAATTATCCTGATGTTTTAACAGGATTTTATAGTCTAATAATTGCGTCAACAATTCAAAAGGTTCTTTATTTATATGGCTCCCAAAATATTTTCCGAGCAATTGATAGCAGGTTTTTTCCCAATCATTATTATTGAGTTTTAGTTTATTAAGAATGTCATTTGATTTTCTTTCCAAACGTTCAATTACTAAACGTTCTTTCCAGTTTTCAATAGTAAAATTATCTACTTCGTTTACAAGATTATTACAAATCAACACTTCCTGATTGTGCATCATCATTTCGTATTTATCTAATAAAATGGTTGACACCAAACCATTTAATTCCAGCGTTGCAATATCTAAGAAATTATCATCATTGTTATAAACCACATGCAAGATCACTGTGTCATATTTTTTATCGTGATGGTGTTTATGCTTTTTCCAATCTGACGAATTTATATGTAATTCGATATTTCCAACTAAAATAACATCATCTATTTTAATCTTAGCATGCCAAAAATCAGGACCGCCATCTTTATTATATTTTCCAAAATCAATAATTTCTATATTATTTCCATCAATTGTCTTTAGATTTTTAGTATTGAATAATTTATTCTGCCAAATAAAATGTAGTAACCGCTCCTGCATAAATTTTTCTTTTTTCTATTAAGAGCAGTTTTCACATTAAATTCCATAAATTTTTCTGTTAAATCTTAAAATAAAAAAAGAGCGACTCATTATGTGAGTCGCTCTTTGCCAGTTGGTATTTATTTTTTAGTAATTTTTCTACTTAGAACGGACATACTTTACAAGGGTCTACCTGCATATCAAATCGCTCAAAGGATTTCAGGTTGATGTTCCTGCCTACTACTCTAAACGTCGTTCTCCTGTTGCGTTGATGCTCGTACTCCGTACACTGAACGCCATCCGTACATCCGTTAACAGGCTGCGTCTCACCATAGCCTTTCGCCTTCAGCCTGCTCTTGCTGATCCCGCGTGCTATCAGCCAGTCAACAACGCTCTGCGCTCTGCGCTGTGATAAGCGGATGTTGTAATCATACGGCGCTCTAGCATCCGTATGGGAACCGATCTCTACCACCGCATCTACATTCTCCTGCATAAAGCCTAAAACCTTATTCAGCTCGCGCTCGCTCTCCGCACGGATAAACCATTTGTCAAAGTCATAATAGATATCCTTCAGCTCGATCTCCCTGCTTATATCGCTCGTATCTTCGCCAGGTATACGCTCCAAAACAACCTCTG
>Ga0247804_10000220_pt1 | contig 26147 bp, 25 predicted proteins | sample UWRJL029104C1_FD_181142 | JGI IMG/M metagenome (GOLD analysis project Ga0247804, IMG submission 181142) | Plant litter microbial communities from Arlington Agricultural Research Station in Wisconsin, United States - UWRJ-L029-104C-1 | ecosystem: Environmental > Terrestrial > Plant litter >... | reverse complement strand
CGGCTTATGAAACCTTAAATATTGGTTTGTTATATTTAGTGTGAGTAAATGATTTTATAAAAAGCTGAAATACAATTGTTACCGTAAAACTGCATTAAGGATGGAAGCGGCATCCTTTTGCCGGCTCCTTTAGCAGGTAAAAGATACAGCGGACAGCCTGACCCGCTTTTTCTGCGGGTAATGCCCCAACCACACAGTAACTTAACTTATACGCTATATTTTATCAGAAATGATTGAAATTTTATTTTGAATCCAACGGTGAACTTATTACTTTTACCAATCAAATCAATTTTATTATGTCACAAACCGTACTATCTCTTAAAGATGTCACTATATATCAGGAAGGAAGAAAAATTTTATCTCAAATAAATCTAGATGTCCAACACGGGGAATTTATCTATATTATTGGAAAAACGGGTTCCGGAAAAAGTAGTTTCATGAAAACATTGTACGGTGATTTACCTTTAACTGAAGGTGAAGGCCATATTGTTGAGTTTGATCTTGCCGCTTTGAAAGAAAGTGAAATTCCGTTTTTACGACGTAAAATTGGTATTGTATTTCAGGATTTCAAATTACTTCCGGACAGATCGGTAAAAGACAATATGCTTTTTGTACTGAAAGCAACTGGATGGGTTGAAAAAGATGCCATGCAGCACCAGATTGATGAAGTTTTGAACAGAGTTGGTATGAAGGATTTCATGAATAAAATGCCCCATCAGCTTTCTGGCGGTGAACAGCAGCGTGTTGCTATTGCAAGAGCTTTACTTAATGATCCTGAATTTATCCTTGCCGATGAGCCAACCGGAAACCTTGATCCGCAAACAAGTTCTGAAGTTTTAGAAGTTTTGAAAAAAATCAACGCTAACGGTAAAACAGTTATTATGGCTACCCATGATTATGCATTATTGATGAAATTCCCATCTAAAACATTGAAATGTGAAGATGAGAGAATTTTTGAGGTTGTGCAAAGATCAGTTTAAATACACTACTCTTTTTCGAAAACCAAAATATCCTGAAAGTCAAACAGATCATTATTTGCTCTGTTTGCCCAAGTTCCGTATATCTTCTCTTTTAATTTTAAATGACTCACTTCGATCATTTCATTTATATATGTTTCATTAAAAGCAATATTGGCAGAAGGCACCTTTTCATTCATTAATTTATAATTTCCTCTGTCGTAAGCAAAGCTATAAGTGCCATTATTATTTGAAATCTTATCCTCAATTTGATTATCATATAAGAAAAAAGTGGCAAGACATTTTCCGTTTGGTTTTAAAACCCTCTGGATTTCATTAAAATAATTTTGTACTTCTAAAGGCTGCATATGTGTAAAAACTGAAAATAAAAAAATAGTATCAAAAGAATTGCTTTGATAAGGAAAAACAAATTCCTCCGCTTTTTGATCTGTAAAGTGATACAAATCGTTATTTAATGGGATATATTGAAAATTAAAATTAGGAAAGTCTTTCGTAATATGTTTTTTACACCATATTATTCCTTTTTCAACAACATCAAAACCTTCATATTTAGCTTGTTTAGATAAATATTGAGTCAATGCAACAGCAGCCCTTCCTATTCCACAACCAATATCGAGTACTGAATGATTTTCGTTAAGATCTGCATATTTATTTAAAAGTTCCAGATGATGCTTTCCTTGTGCTAAGAAATCACCAGATCCTATAAAAATATCTCCCTTATTAGGAACATATTTATTTTTACGACCGCAAATAAACTCAAAAACATCAATTGGATAATAATATATTTTCCTAACAATAAATCGTGATTTTGGAGAAATGGAATAATAAACAGACCTTAAATTCATTTTAATTTATTTTTTTCAGAAATTTGAAATCAAATTTGATTATGTTTAGGAACTATTTTAATAAAATATTTCCTTTACAAATATATCTAAAAAAAGAATAATTAATGCTTTCCATACTTATTCCTACTTATAACTATAATGCTTTTCCACTTGTGGCTGAATTACACAACCAGTGCATGGATTGCGGAATTTCATTTGAGATTTTATGCTTAGATGACGCTTCGAGATATTATTCTCTTGAAAACCAAAAAATTAATAACCTTTCAAATTGTCAATATTTTATTAATGATAAAAATCTTGGACGCACATCTACCAGAAATAAATTATCCGATAAGGCTAATTATAATTGGCTCTTATTTTTAGATGCTGACGTAATTCCTGTATATTCAAATTTCATAAAAAATTATATTTCACACATAGATTCAAAATACAAAGCTATTTTTGGTGGATATCGTTATCAAAATACCATATCTGAATTAGAAAGTGAATTTAGATACAAATATGGAAAAAACCGAGAAGAGAAATCCGCCTTAGAAAGAAATTTAACTCCTTACAAATACATTTTTTCTGGTAATTTTTTGATTTTAAAAAAAACTTTTATTGAAACAAATTTTAAGGAAGAGGGAAATTATTATGGTATGGATATTTTTTTTTCATATCAACTTTACATAAAAAAAATTAAAATTCTTCATATTGAAAATCCTATTTACCATTTAGGATTGGAAACGAACAAAATCTTCTTTGAAAAAAGTCTTAAAGCTGTTGAAAGCAGGAAACATTTTTTGATTAATTATCCCGAAATTGAAAAAATAAGTCCTTTAGTAAAAAAGTATAAAACGATAAAACAATATCACTTGTTACCAGCTGCAATACTTTTTTTTAAAATTTTAGAACCGTTTTTAAAAAGAAGTATTTTAAGTAAAAAACCAAACTTATTCTGTTTTGACATTTACCGCTTGGGTTATTTATGTAGCCTTAAAAGCGAATAATTTTATTTTATCAAGCTTTCAAAAAGAGATCTCCATTCTTGCATTATACTCTCCGTATTGTATTTTTTAGCATTTTCATGTGCATTTCTCCCCATATAAATTCTTAAATTTTCATCTTCAATTAATCCTTCCAATTTTTCAACAAAAGAGCATACATTTCCATCCTCTATTAAAAAACCATTTTTACCATCTTCTATAATAGCCTTTGGCCCTGAAGGACAGTTGTAAGCAATACAAGGAAGACCAGAAGCCATCGCTTCTAGCAAAACCATTGGAAGACCTTCCGAACGAGAAGTCATAACATACACAGAAGCCAACAAATATTTGTCAGCAATATTTTTAACCGGATTATTTAATTTCACATTATTTTGAATACCTAATTCCTGAACTACAGTACTCAAATCAATCACAGATTCACCATAAATTTCAAGTATCCAACCTGGATGTTTCACAACCACTTTTTCCCATATAGTTAACAACCTGTCAAGTCCTTTTTCATGTGAATTCCGAGCCACAACAATTACTTTTTTCGATTTTAAATCCGAAATTTTTCCGCTTCGTATCCACGAAGGATTTGGAATAACCAATCCGTTTTTAACGTTCCATTCTTTCAAACTTTCATCTGATAAAGCTATGAATTTGGAAAATTTATTTGAACAAAAATCTTTAAACGCATATTTTAAAGAACTCTTAAATTGTGAAATAAAATTTTCTTTTAATTTTCTTTCTTCAACAAATTTAGATCCATGGCATTCAAAAACAATAGGGATTTTTCTTGAGAGTATAAATGGAATTGTGTAAGCTTTTAAACCATTATCACTTACAATTATAACATCTGGTTTAATATTTTCTATATTGTTTTTTAAAGACTTATTAAAAGAATGGAAAAAATTTAAAACAGATCCTTCTAAAATCATATCATGAAAAAATATCTTTTTATGAAAAGAATAAAACAATGGAAAATTCCCTTTGTTTTGAGTGAGAACATGAACTTCATATTCAAAATTTTCGATAAGATAGTTCAATTTTAACGAAAAAACTCTGGCAACTCCCCCAGCATTATTGATTTTTGGAACTATATATAATAATTTCATTTTTTGGAATTCAAAAATTCATCAAAGTCCCGAATATAATCTTCTTCAATATATACTTCCGAAGCAACCACTAAACAAACTGAACCTGAAGAAAAATTTTGAAGTTCTCTCCAAATACCCGAATTGATCAACAAACCTTCATAAGGTTTATTTAAAGTAATGATCTGCTCTTCCTTTCCATCTTTCAAAACCACATCAAAACTGCCGCTTAAAGCTACCAAAAACTGCTGTAAATCTTTATGTGCGTGCCCACCTCGCTCAGCTCCACTTGGCACATCATATAAATAATAAACTCTCTTTATATCAAAAGGAACAGTATCATTTTCTATTACAGAGAGATTTCCTCTTCTTTCTTCAATTTTAGGAATCAAAATCTTTTTAATATTCATATTAGAATTTTATATTAAATCTTCATTAATTTAAACCATTGTTTCCCAATTGTATCCAGCAAAAATGGAGTAACACTTTCTTTTGCATTTTCTTTACAATATTGATATATTTTTTCATCCTCAACCAATACATTCATAGCTTTTGTAAGTTTTTCTAAATTTTGGTTTTCAACAAGAATTCCATTTTTAAAACTAGTGATAGTTTGTCTTGGTCCGCAAGGACAATCAAACGAAACCACTGGAATACCACAAGCTAATGATTCTAAAATAACATTTGGTAATCCTTCATTTTTACTGCTCAGAACTGAAAAAAGAGCATTTTTAAGGTATTTGAAAGGGTTATTTTTATAGCCTAAAAAATGTACAAAATTAATTACGTCGCACTCTTTTGCTACTTTTTTCAATTTGCTGCTATCCCCTTTCCCAACTATTACAAGATGAATTTGTTTCTCTTTTAATACTGAGTTGGCATAACTCAAAATCAATTTATCAAATTGTTTTATATTACTTTCATATTGCCCAATTGCAATAATGTATTTAAAATCAATTCCAGTTGATTCATTATACTTTTCATGAATCTCCTCTAAATTTATAGGATTTGGAATTGTTACCACATTTTTCAATTGATGCTTTTTTACTATCAATTCTTCCATTTCATCAGTTATAGCCACATTGGCATAACAGTGATTATACATCAATCGGGTCAACCAGGAAAAATTTGGCATATAATGATCGATTAGAAAACTATGAACTGTAAATATCGTTTTAGTCTTGTATAAAAACCGGGCAATTATTAATTCCTGAATAACTTTCGTTCGGAAACGAAAATCAATTATAAAATCAAAATTGTTGTCATTTATATATTTTCTTAAGGAAATCAGGCGCTTAATTTTATTAAATATTCCATTGCCTTTATTTTTCAGCAAACCTAAATTAACTAATTTTCCAGAATAAGGATAAGAGACTTCATCCAAAACAATAATAATATGAACATCAATATTGTTTTTAGCAAAAAAAACAGATAGATTAGCCATCACTTTATCACTGCCTCCGCCACTTAATCGATAACCAATTAATCCAATTTTATATTTTTTATTAGTTAATATCACTATGAAAATATTATTTTTGAAGCAAATATAATCATTTATGCGAGTTTTATTAATTGGGGAATACAGTGGTTTACACAATACTCTTAAGGAAGGATTAGAAAAACTTGGGCACACCGTTTTTATTGTTTCAAATTTTGATTTTAAGAAATTTCCAGCTGATTATTCCATTGATCCTAAGTTTTGCAATTTAAAATTGATAAATATTTTTAGGCAATTTATTTTTAAGCTTTTTAGATTTGACATCGCAAAATTAGAATTAGGTCTTCGATTTTATCTATTGTTACCAAATTTTGAAAATTATGATGTTGTGCAGTTTATAAATGAAATTCCAATAAAAACAACTAAAAAAACAGAACTCTTTTTGCTGAATAAAATTTTAAAAAAAAACAAAAAGGTTTTTGTTCTTTCATGTGGCGCAGATTATTTGAATATGAAATATGATTCAGAAAACAAATCCAAAAAATCGATATTATATGCTTTTTTTAAAAATCCAAATTTAAAAAAAGAGTATGCCCCTTATTTTGATTTATTAAAAGAAAATCATAAAAGAGTCCACGAATTTGTATTAGCAAATTGCAATGGAATTATCGCCAATGATTTTGATTATGTAGCTGCTACAAAAAATCATCCAAAATACTTAGGCTTAATTCCATACCCTGTAAGTATGGATAAATTGAAAGACAACGAACTACTTTTAGAAAATAAAGTAATTATATTTCTTGGGATTAATCTATGGTCTTATAATCAAAAAGGTATTTATTATTTTGAAAAAGCATTGGAAAGCATTCAAGATAAATATCAAGATAAAATAGAAATAATAATAACCCAAAATGTTCCTTATCAACAGTATATTAATTTATACAACAGAGCCCATATTTTACTGGATCAATCCTGTAGTTGCGATCAAGGATATAATGCGCTGGAAGCTATGGCCAAAGGAAAAGTGGTTTTTACCGGTGCAGAACAAGATTTTACAGATTATTATAAATTGACAGAAAGAGTATGTGTCAATGCTAAACCAGATGTGGATTACTTAGTAAAAGAATTGTCTTTTTTGATTGAAAATCCCAATGAAATAATCGCTATTGGAAAACGAGCTCGGGCATTTGTAAAAAAGGAACATGATTATATCAAAATTACAGAGCAGTATTTGAACACTTGGAATTACAACTGAAATTCACTCCTTTCTAATTAAAAATCCTGAAGTTCAATTTTCATTAATAACTGAACTTAGTAATTAACTTTAACTCCTTTTTTAGAAAACATTCCATCTTGGCGAATTGTATAACTGTTATCCTCTTCCAAATGTTGTAATAAGGTTTTATCTTCACTCAAATAAGAAAACAGAATCCTGAAAATATTCACATTTGACTTTAGCTTTTCATCATATTCAAAATGCTTCTTATCATTCCATTTAATGGCTATTAAATTACTAAAGATTGATTTTAATAATTTTTTGTCATTAGTTGAAAACATTTGGTTACGATTTTCGATTCCAACCCAGCCACCATGGTCTGCTGCAATGATTATAATTGCAGCAGGATCATTTTTTTCAATTAAATTGATAGTTTTTTTTAGCCAATTATTAGTTATTTCAATTCTTTTCAAATAAACTTTACGTTCATTTTCTTTTCCTGTACCATCAAAATGAATATGATGTGGAAATAATTTTTCTACAAAATAAAATTTTGAAACATCCTTTTCTTTATCCGTTTCTAAATATTTTTTTAAATCTTCGTAAACATCTTTCTTAGCATTATTGTCATTACTAAAAAAAGGTATTTCACCATTTTTTATATTATAATAGTCATAATTGTCTTTTTGAAAACTTTGTTGAAAGTAACCATCTTCAACTATAAAAAAAGTTTTATAATTATTGTTTTTAAAAATATTTACAACCGGATTATTCCCTACAATAATAGCCCGTGAATCCTGCATTTCAAAAGGAGATGAAGGTATATTTTCTAAATAATGATGTTTCATTGCAAACATAGATGCGTTTGAAGCTAAACTCGCTGGATAATTGCTTCTAGTGTTTTTGTAAAGTGTAAAAGAATTCGATTCTAACCAGTTATAAATAATACTATTGTAATTGTAAGGTTCATCTTCCATTGCTTCTTTACCCGCATAACCATCTGGCTCTATGAAGTAAATATTAGGTTTTTTATTAAATTTAATGCTTTCAATATTATCAGGCTGCTTTATCCATTCCATAGTATTTATACTGTTTTTATAAACTACTATCCATAGACATTTAAAAGATGGAATCACCGATAACAAAATAACAAATAATAATATTTTCTTGTAATATTTATAAGCTTTTAATGACAGAACACAAACTATAATAAATAATCCCAAGAGCAACTTTTTCTTAATGGTCAGATAATAAACTTGTGATAGAAAAACTGATGTTATTTCGATTACTAAAATAAACAGCAAATGCCGTTTATAGGGTTTTAATATTTCAAAAAAATTAAATATTTTATAAAAAAGATAAGTACCAATAGTAGGCAATATCAAAAATACAAAGGTGAAGAACAATAAATGATTAAATGAATTAATGGATTCATAATTGTTGGAATAGTAAAATACCAAAGGATAAAATCCTGCCATAAAGCCAACCAGTAGAGGATAATCCTTCGAATTATTCAAAAAATCATTGAACTTTTCACTAATCTTAAATTTCATTTCAACTAATAAATTATTGTTATCGGCGTTTCAGACTGTATAAAATTCTTTCGGAAGAAGCTATCTTTTCTTTTTTTATGATTTCAAAGTACACAGCATATTCACTTTCAAAATTTTCTTCATTATAAAAATCAAAATGATTTTTGAATTCTCTTTTGCTATCTAATAAAAATTGTACCCAAGAATCATTTCTCGTTGGAAATTCAATTAATAAATTTGCCGCCATTTTAGAAAAAAAAAGCGCTGATAGTGAAAATGGAATATTACCAGACAAAGTAATATGATGAATAACGGCCAGAGCCAGACAGCCATCCAGACTAGAATTTTTTACTCTATCTATAAAAGAAAAACGTTCCTCATTATTAAAACCATGGTTTGCTACTGGATTCAAAACGTCAACAATAATAGGCAATATTATTTTTTCCTTGCTTTTTACAACTTGACTGTAATTTTGCTCAACTGCATTAGGATCAACATCAGCAACAATCATTAAAGAAGCTTGCTCTTTCAATTCTCTTGAAAAAGTACCGTCATTACCACCTATATCAATTAAAGATTTTCCTTTTATTGACGAAAACCAATCTTTGACAAATTCTTTCTTGAATTGATAAGCACTGTCATTATAATTGATTTGATTATAGTAATGATCCCATTCTGTTTTTTCATTAACCGACAAATTTAATATATAGTCATACAGTCCGTCGATTAATTTTAGCTGAGAAGATTTTGACAAATTATTGTTTACGGTTTTCTTGTCTGATTCGTATTTCTTATCATATTTGGCTAATAAATGGATGTTAGTTAATAGTGTAGGACTCAAATAACTTTTAAAAGGCAGTATTTTTGATAATTTCGACAACGAAATACCTTCCAAATTATATGATAAAGTTTTCAAATGTTCCTGCCCAAAATATTTGGACAAAACCAAAGGTCCTAAAAAATGCATTATAAACTGTTTGTAAGCCAGCCAAGGGTTATTTTCCTGATAGAAATCAAAAGACAAAGTATCAATAAAAATAGGTTTTCCCTCATGAAATGAAATATTAAAAGCCGAAGCGTCTTTCAATGTAAAATTGTGTTCTAAACAAAGCTTCTGAATTTTTAAAGTCAACAAAGCGGCATGTTTGTATTGCAGAAAACTCCATTCATAAGGATAATTTATAAATGGTATTTTCGAAGCCTGTATTATAATTTCTGAATTGCTTTTTGAAATTTCCTGATGTGGAATCAAATATTTTTTTTCAAAAAGAGTGGTGTAAAAACCTGAATTGGTCAGGGATTCAAATTGTTCAAAATAGATTGGATTGATAACTCTCTTAACTGAGTTGTCCTCCATAAAAACATAACCCGACGGATCTCTAAAAGAGGAAGTATTTCTTTTTGACTCCATTTATTCCTGATCTTCTTTACTGTTGGCTTCATCCATAAAATCATCCTCATTCTTTTCCTTAATTCCTAGAATTGACTTAATCTTATGCATAAGCGTTCTGTAAAACAATAAAACACCAGCAACTGCAGCTGCTAAAAACTGAACAATCAAAGCCCCGGTACCCGGATCAAAATATAATGAAATCATTTTAATTATTTTTTTTTCAAAAATACCTATTTTAAATTAATTCAACTGAGAAACCCATATTTATTATATTTAGCAATCAAAACAGACTTTTCTTAAAATATACAACTAAAAGTAATAGATAAATAAAATTATCAAAGGCCTGAGCTATAACAATTCCTTCTATTGCGAAAATCTTAACTAGAAAAATACTCGCAAAATACAAAACAAATAAAGAAACAATTTCAGTTATTATGAAAGCTGTTGTCATTTTTTTAGCAAAAAACTGATACCCTAAAACCCATGAAGCCGCTTTTAAGATATCACCTAGTAATTGCCAAAAAAACAAGGTTGTAACAGGAAGGAAATCATCTGTAAAAAGTAATTTAATAATAATAAAACGAGAAAAATAAATGATGATTAAAATAACAATAAATAATGGTAAAATATTTTTGTAGAAACTCCAAAAAACTATTTTGGTTTCTTGGTTATTTTTGGCCATAGACAACTTTGGTAAAAAATAAACAGTTAATATTGTCGTAATAAACATCATATAATAGGTCGAAATCCGAGTTATTGTTTCCCAAAAACCAGCTTGTTCCAATCCGACAACCTCAATTACGTTTTTGCGTACCGCCAGATATACCAAAGGTCCAAAAACCGAGGAAACCAACGCCATAAGTGAATAAGAAGATAAATTTTTAATAATTTGAAAATCAAAATAATGAAACCGAATTTTTTCAAAAAAATTAAATTCTTTATTAATAATATAAAACGTTACAAAAAACAATAATGAAGGTGTAATAACTATCGACAATAAGGCTCCCAATGTTCTAAAATGTAAAATCATGTAAATAGAAACCAGCAGACCAATAGCATTTCCTATAATATTCACCCAAATTACTTCTTTAAATTTTCCCAAGCCGTTAATCAACGACAGTAAAAAAACAGATATTGCATACCAAGGTAAAACTAAAGCAGTCGCCTTGAAAACAATCTGGTATTCAAATTTACCTCCAAAAACCTGATCATTCCAATAAGCTGCAAAAAAGTACAAAATAACACTCAAAATAACAGCAACAGCCAATAAAGCGATAAGCGCCGTTGAAATCGTTTTCTGAAGTTGGCACTTGTCGTTCTTGCCTTCTGCAACATATTTTACAATTCCGTTTGTAAATCCTAAAGTAGAAATGCTTTCTAATGATGATGTAAAATTCCGAAGATTTCCAAGTAAAGCCATTCCGCTTGGCCCAACGAAAACAGCCAATAATTTTGACGTAATCAAACCTGTACCTATCTTTAAAAGTATGCTGAAACTATTTAAAGAAGTAATTTTAAACAGATCGGTTTTTATTATCTTTTTTATAAACTCCAACTTAATATTTGTTTAAAACTGAAATAACAAATTCTACTTCATCCTTTGTCATGACTGGACTTATTGGCAAACTCAAAATTTCATTATGGATTTTTTCTGTTATAGAAAAAGATAAATGGCTCCATTCTGAAAAAGCTTTTTGCTTATGTGGCGGGATTGGATAATGAATCATTGTTTGAATTTCGTTGTCCAATAAATATTGTTGCAAAAGATCTCTGTTTTTAGCTCGAATTACAAACAAATGAAAAACATGATTTTCGGAAAAATCCCAAAATGGCAAGGTAATTTTTTCGTTTTTTATTTCTGCGAAATAACGTTGGGCAATACCTCTTCGCTTTTTATTTTCTTTATCTAAATTGGGTAATTTTACATTCAGAAAAGCAGCTTGCAATTCATCCAATCTTGAATTTATACCAATGAATTCATTTTTATATTTTGCCTCGGAACCATAATTTCTAAGTGATTGAATCGTTTTTGCTAATACATCATCATTAGTTGTAACTGCTCCTCCATCGCCCAACGCTCCTAAATTTTTCCCGGGATAAAAGCTAAAAGCAGCAGCATTGGACAAATTTCCGGATTTTTTACTTTCAAAGTTCGACTTTCTACTTTCTACAAAAATAGCACCGTGTGCCTGAGCGGCATCTTCAATAACTAATAAGTTATTTTGACTTGCAATTTCATTAATAATTTCCATTTCAGCTAACTGACCATAAAGATGAACCACTAAAATAGCCTTGGTTTTAGGTGTGATTATCTCGGAGATTAAATCCGGATTAATATTGTAGGTTATTAATTTTGGTTCAACCAAAACAGGAATCAAATCAGCTTGTAAAATGGCTAAAATACTGGCGATATAAGTATTTGCAGGAACAATCACTTCGTCTCCTTTTTTCAATTTACCTAATTGAATGTATCCTTTAAAAATCAAAACCAAAGCATCAAAACCATTGCCAACGCCTATACAATTTTTTGTTCCACAATAGTTAGCAAAGTTATTTTCAAATGATTTGACTTCATTACCCAAAATATACCAGCCATTTTCTAAAAATGATTTCAGTTTTTCCTGAAAATCGACTTTATAAGTCTCATTTATTTTTTTTAGATCTAGGAATTTAATCATTTCAAAACTGTATCTAATAGATTATAATTCGAAGTTTCAACTTCATAAAAATCATGGACAATAATGTTTGCTCCAAAACTTTCTTTCCAATAAGACAATCCTTTATTCAGCTTTCGCCCATGATTTTCATTTGAAATTCCAAAATCAAAGAAACGTTTATTTTTAAAAACTTCTGAAATCAATTTATAAAATAATAAATCAAGTCCGCCCAATTCGTTTTTGTCTTCTCTCCCAGAAATATATTGGCTATGAGCTACCATTGAACTTTCAAAAATAGTGGTTCCTGCAACAATAACTTCATTTTCATAGACATTAAATTGACGTATTTTTTCGGGAAATAACTTTTTCAATCTTTTTATTTCTTCTAAACTATGAACTGGTCTAGCCTCATGTTTTTTTACTAAATTTGGAATTAATATTTTATTCCAAAAATCTTCAAAATCATCCACTTCTTTAATAATCAAACTATTATTAATTCCGGTTTTTATTCCTCTTTTTCTAATTTTAGACAAGTAATAAGATTGAAACAAATCAATAATAGCCAATGTATCTCTTCTGATTAATCGTGCCTCTAATAAAAACAAAATATAATTCAGTTCTTCCGCAGGCTTTTGATGATAAATGGAAGGAATTAATTTTAATTGCAATTTTTGAATTTTATAATCACTCAAAAAAAACAGAATAGCTTTAAAAACTCGAATAACCGATGCCAATTTCATTTTATCACTATAAACCAATCCTCCATAAGTCAATCCCTGATGTGAATACAGCGTCTCTCCATTTTTATTAGCCGGCAAAACGGCAACCAGTTTTTCTCCATCGAAAACCAATAGGGAATAATCTTCGAAACGGTCTTTATGATATTCCATAAAATCACGATGAAACAAAAACGTAGCATTTTTGGCATGCTCAATAAAGTCATTCCAGATTGCATAATCGTTTTCGGTATATTTTTTTACGGTATATTGATTCAATTTATTTTTTTATTTATGCTCAAAAGCAGGTAAGTACCATTTGAATTTTACAGCCATCAAGCGCACCGAAATTATAACAATTGAAGTTGTCAGGTACAAAATATCTTCATTTAATTCTAAACTCCTGAGAGCAAAAAATACTATGCCGCCAAAAATACAAATTGTAGCATAAATTTCACGTCGAAAAATCGTTGGAATTTCAGTACATAAAATATCACGGATAACTCCTCCAAAGCAAGCCGTCATAGTACCAAGAGCAATACAAATTACCGGATGCAGACCAATCATAATTCCTTTTTCAAGACCAATGAGCGTAAAAACACCCAATCCGATTGTATCAAATAAAAACAAAGATGTGCGAAGTTTGTCAAATTTTTTTCTAAATAAAATGGCCAGGCCAAAACCTAAAATAATCACATAAACGTATTGCAAGTCCAGCATCCACCCAACAGGAGTTCGTCCAATTAAAACATCCCGAAGAGTTCCTCCTCCAAGGGCAGTAACAAATGCAATAATAAATACTCCAAAAGGATCTAATTTTTTATGCATGGCCGTTAAGGCTCCTGACATGGCAAAAGCCATTGTACCGATAACCTCTAATAGATGGAACATTAAAATTTATTTTATATTAGAAATAAAGACCAATTATCTTATTACAAATCAACAATTACATATTTTGTGTATAAAAATTGTAATCTTTTAAAACAACTCTGATGAAATCAGGATTGTTACCTGACTGGTTTTTAATTCCGGTCACATTTTCTATTTTAGTAACTAATTTGCTGATAATTTCATAATCATTAGCGGCATCTGCCTTTAGAAAAGTTTCCTTAATAATCCTCATGTCATTGTCTGATAGCTTAATCACTAAAGGATAAGTGGGCACATAAGAATTTCCTATTTCTTCAAGTATGGTATGACTGATATTGATGTTGTTTTTTAAACTTATTACAGATGTACCCGCAACCATGTCCCCCAGTCTTTGCCCTTTTTTGCTGGATGCTATTGTTACCATTCCAATAATTCCGTAAAGTATTGAAATATCAACTAATCGAAAAAACCAACGCATCAAATAATCACCAAATCCGGCCTGATAACCATCTATTTTAACCACTTTTATTTTGTTCAGCTTTTTACCAATGGTTTGCCCTTCAAAAATGCTTTCCAATGTTATGGAATAGATTATAATGGGGAAATAAAAGATCAAAATTATAGAAATTACAGACCAAACATCTGCTTTATCAAGAAAATTGCTAATTCCCATCCAATAGAAAAATATTCCGTAAACCACTATTCCGTAAGCAATCTTAATAATGAAATCAATTAAATAAGAACCTATCCGTTCACCAACTGATGCGGCCTTAAAATTTATTTTAACATTTTGCGTCGTATTAATTGATAATTCTGACATATTTTATATTTTAGCCTACAATGAGAGAGATTGCGTTTATAAAACAAAATAAAGAAAAATGGCTGGAATTTGAACTAGCTATTTTTGGTAAAGCTAAAAAAAATCCTGATGAATTGGCTAATTTGTACATTCAAATGATGAATGACTTGTCATATGCGCAAACGTATTATCCAAAAAGCAAAACAGTAGTTTACCTTAATTACCTGGCATCACAGATCTACCAAAAGATATACAAAACCAAAAGGACGGAGAAAAATAAATTTCTGGAGTTTTTTAAAACTGAAGTACCATTGCTTGTGTACGAATACAGGAGATATCTTATGTACGGTTTTGCTTTGTTTTTTATTACCGTAGGAATAGGAGTGATTTCAGCAATATATGACCGGGATTTTGTGAGATTAATTTTAGGCGATAGCTATGTAAACATGACTTTGGAAAACATCAAAAAGGGAGATCCAATGGCAGTTTACGGTTCAGGAAGTAATTGGGGTAGTTTCATTGGCATTACCCTGAATAATCTCTACGTTGGTGCAAGATGCTATATCTGGGGGCTCTTTGGAGGTATCGGTACCTTTTATGTTTTCCTCCAAAACTGTATTATGCTAGGCTCTTTTCAGTACTTTTTTTACGAACAGGGCGTTTTCTGGAAAAGTGTCCGCGGTATATGGATTCATGGTTCAATGGAAATTTTTGCTATTGTGATTGAAGCCGTTGCCGGATTTATTCTGGGAGCTTCCATTCTTTTCCCTAAAACATATTCCAGAGTCAATTCTTTTAAAATAGGTTTTAAAAATAGTTTTAAAATATTCCTGAGTACGTTTCCTTTTACTATTTCTGCAGGATTTCTTGAAGGTTTTATTACCCGTTATTCTATCGATATGCCGAACTGGCTGAGCAGTTTTATTATTTTATTTACATTAGGTGTCATTTCGTTTTATTATTTGGTTTATCCTTTTATCGTTCACAAAAAAACAGTCTCAACATCAGCCCAATCGAATTAATCAAACCAGTAATGAATAAAGTTTTACTCGTCTTCTCTTTTTTACTGTTCTGTAGCATTACTCGTGCTCAGGATTCATTGACTACTTAATAACCTCCAAAAGTTTCGTCTGTAATATATACCGAAAGCGATATTCAAATCGATTCGGATTCAATTGAGTCGAAAACTTTCTCTAAAAATTTCCAAAAAAAATATACTGATCCCGAATTTGTATACAAAGAGAAAACGCCTGAAAAAAATGCCTGGGATCGTTTTAAGGAATGGCTCGCAAATATTTTAAGGAACCTTTTTAGTTTTACAAGCGATAAGGCTTCAATGAATTTTGTTGGTATATTATTGAAAGTGGTAGCTGTTATTATTGTTGTCATCGTAATTTATTTGATTGTAAAAGCTCTTATCAATAAAGAAGGACAATGGATTTTTGGAAAAAATTCAAGCAAAAAAAACATTCATTATTCGGATATTGAAAAAAACATACACTTATTAGATTTCGAAAAACTAATCCGGGAAAGTATGGAGTCCGGAGAAAAAAGAGTTGCTGTTCGCTACTATTACCTTTGGTTATTGAAAGTAATGGCGCAAAATAATTATATAAAATGGGATATCGAAAAAACAAATTCTGATTATTTATACGAAATTCAAAGTCCTGTTCATAAAGAGGAATTTACTTATTTATCGTATTTGTACAATTATATCTGGTACGGAGAATTTGAGATTGACGATGCAACTTTCAAAAAAGCAGAAAACCGATTCAAAAATTCTATAAAAACCTTTAGCAATGAATAAATCCATTAAAATTTACATCGCTATTCTGGTTTTTATTTTCATACTGATTCTAATAGCATCTCCCAGCCAGCCAAAGCCAATCGACTGGCGACCTACTTATTCTGTTAATGACAAAATCCCGTATGGATTATATATTTTTGACAAGGAAATTAATAAAGTTCTAAAAAAGCAGAAAATTGAGAAAGTGGCAACAGTAACTCCGTATGAGTTTCTTGAACCTCAATATGACATGGACTCTTTGGTTCTTGACTACAAAATAAAAGGAACTTTCATCAACATTTCTGAAAATAACAATATTGACGACCAGTCCATAAAAGAGATTTTTTATTTTGTATCCCACGGAAACAGTGCTTTTTTAAGCATGAAAGAGTTTCCGAAATATCTAATAGACAGTTTAAAAATCGAATTAAAATCTGATTTCCAGTATACTGACAGTACTGCCGCATGGTTGGCTAATAAAAAATCGGATTCCAAAAAATATTATATGCAGGGATCAATAGAAACCTATTTTTCTAAAATTGACACCTTGTATACTACTGTTTTGGGTTATCAGGGAAACAATAAAAATAAAAAACATGTCAATTTTATAAAAGTTCCTCATGTAAACGGCTATTTTTATTTGCATACACAGCCAGTCACTTTTACCAATTTTAATTTACTAAAAAAAGATAATTATCATTACACTGAAAACATATTGTCATATATTCCAAAAGGTGATGTATTTTGGTATACGAAAAATGATAATAATGAATCCATTTCAAATTCGCCATTACGCTATATCATGAGCCAGCCTGCTTTAAAATGGGCCTGGTATTTATTTTTAACCGGATTGTTGATTTTTATTCTTTTTAATGCCAAACGAAAACAAAGAATTGTTCCGATACTGAAACCTTTAGCGAATTTAACGCTTGATTTCACAAAAACTATCGGAAATTTGTATTATCAGGAAGGCGATCATGACAATATTATCGATAAAAAAATCATTTATTTTCTGGAAAGAATCCGTAATGAATATCTCATCGATACTACAAAACTGGATGATGATTTTATCAAAAAACTGCATCATAAATCGGGAAAAGAAATTAGTGACATCACAGAACTTGTTTTCCTAATCAACGAGCATCGAAAAAGTTACCATGGAAGTCTTGAAGAGGATTTGATTCGAATTAATAATGCAATTGAGAAAATTTTACATTAATATTTTTAACGAAATAAACAAAAGAAAACATACCAAACATGGACGATATCGATTTAACAAAAACAGAAATCACAAACGAAAATGTGAATTTTGAAACCAGACTAAATTTAGCGCCTCTTTTAGATCATGTAAACAGTATCAAAAAAGAAATTGAAACTGTAATTGTTGGTCAGCATAAAATGATCGATCAGTTACTGGTTGCCATATTATCAAACGGACACGTATTACTTGAAGGTGTTCCGGGAGTTGCCAAAACTATTACGGCAAAATTATTATCAAAGACTTTAAATATTGGTTTTAGCCGAATCCAGTTCACTCCGGATTTAATGCCATCAGATATTTTGGGAACTTCTATTTTTAATCTGAAAAATTCAGAATTCGAATTTAAGCAAGGGCCTATTTTCTCTAATTTAATTTTAATTGATGAGATCAATCGTGCTCCGGCCAAAACACAGGCAGCACTTTTTGAAGTAATGGAAGAACGCCAGATTACAATTGACGGTTCTGCTTTTCAGCTTGATACGCCATTTTTGGTTATTGCCACTCAAAATCCAATCGAACAGGAAGGAACTTACAGATTACCGGAAGCACAATTGGACCGTTTCTTATTCAAAATTACAATTGATTATCCAAAACTGGATGAAGAAATCCTTATTATCCAGAGAGAGCATTTATTGCAAGATCATGGAAAGTTAGAAGCGATCAAAACCATACTTTCTGCAGAAGAAATAAAAGGATATCAGGCTCTGGTAAAACAAATAAGAGTGGAACAGAATCTATTGGAATATATTGCCCGAATTGTAGTCAACACCCGTGAAAATGCCTTTTTATACTTAGGAGCTTCACCTCGTGCCTCAATCGCTATTTTGAATGCGTCCAAAGGATTTGCAGCTATAAGAGGACGCGATTTTGTAACTCCGGAGGATATTAAAGAAGCCGCAATTCCTGTTTTACAGCACCGTGTTATTGTAACTCCGGAACGTGAAATGGAAGGCATTACAAGCTCTGAAATTATCAAGCAGATAATTGAAACGGTAGAAATTCCGAGGTAATAAAAGATTAAAATGGCCTAATAAAAAAATCATGAAAAAAAGAACTTTGAAAATTTTCGGTTTCCTTATTATTTTAGCTGTAATGGTTATTATCAACATGATTGTATTTAGAAGTAAAGCGCCATTATTTTGGATAATTACTTTTATTATCAGCATTTTAATCCTGATCTTATTTCCTTATAAAACCTTTTTTAAAAAACAAAATCAAGAATAATGAAAAAAATTTTACTGTCAATAATTTCAATAGCTTCATTAGTTTCCTGTAACCGTCCAGAACCTAATTACGAAGGAGTTTTAATGACTGATTATGGGCGAAACGGAATCGAATCCTTTACCGTAGTTACCGGTGCGCAGGGACCTTTAGGACCTGGAAGCGAATTGTATCAGGTTCCCATGTTTGAACAAAAATCAGATGTCGATGCTGTTCAGGTTTCTGCCAAAGATGCAGGTATGTTTACTGTTGATCCAACTTATACTTATCAGGTGACGCGAACAAAAGGGCCAAGCATCATTTTAAATTACAAACATTTAGGTACAGGCGAAGGATTTCTTGATAATGTGGAAGCAAACGTACTGGATAAGCTAGCTATCGATGCCTATCGTGAAGAAGCAAGAAATTATACGACAGATTCACTAATGAACAATCTGGGTTCTTTTGAAAAAAATGTAGAAGAAAAACTGAAAGTAAAATTTTCTACAAAATTTTTCACTTTAAATACTTTGACTTCAGGACTTACTCCTCCAAAATCTATGGCAGATGCGATTGAAAAACGAAACAATGCCATTCAAAAAGCAAATGAAGTGAGAAATGAACTGGAAACATCAAAAATGTTATTGGAAAAAGCCCGTATTGATGCTGAAACCAACAGGGTGCAATCTTCAGGACTTACCAAAGAAGTTTTACAGCAGCAATGGATTGAAGCCATCAGAAATACACGCAACAAAGTTATCATTACAGATGGTAAAACGCCAATAATTATCGGGCAGTAAACTGTCTGTTTATTCATAATGACATGAAATTCATAAAAAGTTTATATCTCAATAACTTCTTTTTCTATGTGCTTCTGGGCATTATTGGAATGTTTGTATGCGCTTTCATTTTTCCTGCTTTATACAATGCGGTCTGGTTTATTGTTTTGGTCCTGATTACTTTTCTTGTACTAGACGTTTTACTACTGTATTTGGCAAAAACTGGCATTGAAGCCACACGCGAAACTCCTGAAAAATTATCAAACGGCGATCAGAATCCCGTAACTATTTCGATCGAAAACCATTATACTTTTCCAATTTCCATTAAGATAATTGATGAAATTCCATTTCAGTTTCAGGTTCGTGATTTTAAAATTTTAAGAACTATCAAAGCTTCTTCTCACGATAAAATTGGATATGATTTACGGCCAACGGAACGCGGAGAATATTATTTTGGAAACCTGAATATCTATGTTTCATCTCCATTAAAATTGATTTCTAGGAGATTTAAATTTGACAAGGATAAAATGGTTCCCACCTATCCCTCTTACATTCAATTGAGAAAATATGATTTACTTGCTTTTTCCAATAATTTATTTCAATATGGAATCAAGAAAATTCGACGTATCGGGCATACCATGGAATTTGAACAAATCAAGGAATATGTTCAGGGAGATGATTTGAGAACTTTAAACTGGAAAGCGACAGCCAAGAAAAACGCCCTGATGGTCAATCAGTTTCAGGACGAAAAATCCCAGTCGGTTTATATGGCGATTGATAAAGGCCGCGTGATGCAGATGCCTTTTGAAGGTTTGAGTCTGCTGGATTATGCAATTAATTCGACTTTGGTTTTAGCGAATGTGATTCTGAAAAAACAGGACAAGGCCGGAATTTTTGCTTTCTCCAAAAAAGTAGAAAACAGGGTCTTCGCTGAAAAAAGAGCTTCACAGATGCAAAAAATACTGGAGACACTATACAACATCAAAACTGATTTTTTCGAAAGTGATTACAGTCGTCTGTATGTTGATATCAAAAAAAACATCAACCAGAGAAGCCTTATTATTCTGTATACGAATTTCGAAACCATGGACGGATTAAACCGTCAGATGCCTTATCTAAAAGGAATTGCAAAAAACCATTTATTGGTCGTTGTCTTTTTCCAAAATACAGAATTGAACGAAATCATCAACAAAAAAACCGATACGATTCAGGAAGTTTACGATAAAGTCATTGCCGAAAAATTTATGTTCGAAAAGCGTTTGATTGCAAATGAATTGAAGAAATACGGAATTCATTCTGTTCTTACACAACCTGAAAATCTTACTTTGGATGCTATCAATAAGTATTTGGAGATTAAGTCGAGAGGGATTTTGTAGAGAAGTAAAAAGCTATGTTTTGAAAATGTAAAATGAGTATTATCAAGACATCAAGTTCATAAGGTAAAAGTAAGAATGTTCAAAAATCTTTTAACCTTTGTTTTATGAACCTTTGCAACTCAGAAATCATGAAAAAATCAATATTTCTTTTATTTATTCTAACCGGATTTTTGGCTTCGTCCCAAAAAACAGAAAACATTATCATCATTACCACAGACGGTTTAAGATGGCAGGAAGTTTTTAAAGGATTAGATTCTGATATTGCTAATGATAAAAATTTCAATCAGGGAGACAGCACTTTTATTTATAAAAAATATGCAGCTACTAGTTTTGCAGGATCTCGTCAAAAAATCATGCCTTTTTTCTGGTCAGAAATAGGATCTAAAGGTCAGATTTATGGTAATCGGGATTTAGGCAATAAAGTAGATGTTTCGAATCCATATTGGTTTAGTTATCCTGGATATAGTGAAATTTTTACGGGAAATGTAGATCTTAAGATAAACTCAAACTCTTACGAACCCAACCCAAATGTAAATGTTTTGGAGTTTTTAAATAAGCAGTCAAAACTAAAAGGAAAAAGTGCCGCTTTTGGTGCCTGGGACGCTTTTGACCGAATATTAAATGAAAAAAGATCTGGTTTTCCCGTAATTTCTGCTTTTGATGATGTGGGAGGAAATAAACCAACTGCGCTTCAGAAATTATTAAATGAAATGCGAAATAATTCTTTCAAACCATTTCATGAAGACGAATGTCTGGATGTTTTTACTCATTATCAGGCAATGAATGAACTAAAAACAAATAAACCAAAAGTATTATATATTTCTTACGGAGAAACCGATGAATGGGCGCATCATGGTCATTATAGATCTTATTTAGATGCTGCCAATCAAGTAGATAAATGGATAAAAGAAATTTGGGAGTTCGTGCAGAACGACCCACAGTATAAAAACAAAACAACTTTATTCATTACCGTAGACCATGGTCGCGGCGACAAAATAAAAGCACAATGGAAAGATCATGGTGCAGATATTGAGGGTGCATCGCAAATTTGGTTTGCAGCAATAGGACCAGAAATTGCTTCGAAAGGAGAAATTAAAACTGAATCTCAATTTTATCAAAAACAATTTGCGCAAACTATCGCAAAAATCATGGGTTATACTTTTACTGCAGATCATCCGATAACCAATGAAATAAAAGAAGTATTTGAAAAATAAATATGCTTTTTTCACCTCGAATTACATGAATTTTTACGAATTAGTTTTTTACTTAGAGTAAAAAAAATGGCTGAAATTCATTAATTCAAAGCAAACTCTTTTTTATTTGGTCTAACTGTAAACCTACAAGTTTCTAAAACCTTGCAAGAAGAAAAAAACCTCTGTACCTTTGAACCTTTGCAACTTTGAGCCTTTAAAAAATGAAACAAATCACTTCAGTACAAAATCCGTTTATAAAATCGCTTGTTTTATTGCAGGAAAAACCAAAAGCACGCAAACAAACCGGAACGTTTTTGATTGAAGGATTACGTGAAATTTCATTGGCAATAAAAGGCGGTTACGAAATTGAAACTGTTTTATTTTTACCGGAATTGGTTACTGAGAACCAGATTTCTAAATTAATAAACACACCTGTTCAATTAATTGAAATCAATAAGGAAGTTTACCAAAAACTGGCCTATCGGGATACTACTGAAGGCGTTTTGGCAATAGCAAAAACAAAATCCATGCAGCTATCAGATTTAAAACTATCTGAGAATCCATTAATTTTGGTGGCAGAAGCTCCAGAAAAACCAGGAAACATCGGGGCTCTTTTACGTACTGCCGATGCTGCTAATCTGGATGCTGTTTTGATTGCAAATCCAAAAAGTGATTTATACAATCCAAATATTGTTCGTTCCAGTGTTGGCTGTTTGTTTACCAACCAGATTGCAACCGGAACAACTGCAGAAATCATTGCTTTTCTGAAAGAAAAAAAGATTGATTTTTACTGCGCTACATTACAAAATTCCACTTCGTATCATACGCAGGATTTTACGACTCCAACTGCTTTGGTGGTAGGAACAGAAGCTACTGGTTTAACTCAGGACTGGCGTGATGCTGCAACAAAAAACATCATTATTCCGATGCAGGGCGAAATCGATAGTATGAACGTTTCGGTCGCTGCCGCCATTTTAATCTTTGAAGCCAAAAGACAAAGAGGGTTTTAGGATGAGATTGAATTTTATTACTTATAAAAACCAATTCCCTAGCCCTATAGAAATGAAAATCCTTTTATGCGCGGTTCGCCAAAAAAATTACTTCACTTTATTTTTATTTTAATTTGGAGTTCAGTGAACTTCGTTTGTAATGGATAGCGGGAATAGCCTCTAATATTTCTTTAAAAAATTTGGAAAATAATCTGGTTTTTATTGCAGAAAAATAGCGTTAGATTTCAATAATTTTAAATGTAAAATCAGCAATCTTCCCTTGCGTATATTCCAACTAATGCTTATTTTTAAGAATTGAACCATGCCGTTATGACAGAATTAGATATTGAAAAAGAAAATAAGGCAATTGCCCAAGAGTACAAGGAATTACTCCGAATCAGTTACCAAACTTTAACGCCTACAGACAAAAAGCTAATTCGAAAAGCTTTTGACGTGGCTGTTGATGCCCATAAAGAACAAAGACGGAAATCCGGTGAGGCGTATATATTTCATCCTATTGCAGTTGCAAAAATTGTAGCCTCCGAAATTGGTTTGGGAGCCACCTCTATTGCTGCAGCTTTATTACATGATGTTGTTGAAGATACTCCGATTACGGTTGAAGATATTGAACGTTTATTCAATCCCAAAGTAGCACAATTGGTTGAAGGCCTGACTAAAATTTCGATGGTTCAAAAAGACCTGAATGCCTCCATGCAGGCAGAGAATTTTCGAAAAATGATCCTGACTCTGAACGATGATGTTCGTGTAATCCTGATTAAATTGGCAGATCGTCTTCACAATATGCAGACCATGGATTCGATGGTAGAATATAAACAGACCAAAATCGCTTCTGAAACTTTATATATTTACGCTCCCCTCGCCCATCGTTTGGGGCTTTATAACATTAAAACCAAACTTGAGGATTTAGGATTAAAATATACTGAACCTGCCGTTTATGAAGACATTATAAGCAAGATCAGGGAAACCAAAGAAGAGCAGGATGCTTATATCAAAGATATTTCGGATATCCTTAAGAAGTCACTTGATGCGGAAAATATAGATTATGTGATAAAAGGTAGGCCAAAATCCATTTATTCCATTCGTCGAAAAATGCGTGCTCAAAGCGTGAGTTTTGATGAAGTGTATGATAAATTTGCGCTGCGAATTGTTTACAAATGCGATCCGCATGATGAAAAATTCGTAGCATGGAAAATTTATTCAATCGTAACAGATCATTACAGACCCAGCCCAAGCCGTTTGCGTGACTGGATTTCATCTCCAAAATCTACTGGTTATGAGGCACTCCACATAACCGTTATGGGGCCAAAAGGACGTTGGGTCGAAGTTCAGGTTCGAAGCGAACGTATGGATGAAATTGCTGAAAAAGGATATGCAGCACATTATAAATATAAAAACGGAGCATCTGAAGAAAGCGGTCTGGATGTTTGGCTGAACCTGCTTCGTGAAGCTCTGGAAAACCCGGAAACCAATGCGGTTGATTTTGTGGAAGATTTTAAAATGAATCTTTATTCACAGGAAATTTTTGTTTTTACACCTAAAGGAGAAATCAAATCATTGCCAAAAGGAGCCACTTCTCTGGATTTTGCTTTTAGCATACACTCTGAAATTGGAATAAAAACAAGAGGAACACGTGTTAACGGCCGGCTGGTTCCTCTTAATCATGAACTTAAAAGCGGTGATCAGGTTGAAGTGATTACTTCGGCAAACCAAAAACCAACCATCAACTGGCTGGATTATGTAACGACTTCAAGAGCTAAAAATAAAATTAAGAATGTTCTTAACGAGAACACTAAAAAAATTGCCGAAGAAGGAAAAGAGCTTCTTACCAGAAAATTAAAACATCTAAAAATTACGATTAACGAACAAGTTACAAACGAACTAGTTAACTTTTTTAAATTAAAAACCAGTTTAGATTTGTTTTATCGTGTTGGAATAGGAGCTATCGAAAATCAGCAGTTGAAAGATTATGCTGCACAGAAAAGCAATTCGATTATCAATTTCTTTAAAAATAAAATCAAGAGAAATAAGGATACCGCTGATGATGACATTCACAAACAGGTTATCAGCAGCAATTATGACATGCTGGTGTTTGGAACCGAGCATGATAAACTGGATTATAAATTATCGCAATGCTGCAACCCCATTCCAGGAGATGATGTTTTTGGATTTGTAACGATTAATGAAGGAATTAAAGTACATAAAAAAGATTGTCCAAATGCTATTGGCATGCAGTCTAATTATGCTTATCGAATTATGAGCGCCAAATGGATAGATTCTTCGCAGGAAGAATTTAAAGCTATTATCAACATTACAGGAATGGATGTCATGGGACTTACGAACCAGTTGACCAAAGTGATTTCTAATAACATGAGCGTAAATATCCAGAGCATTTCATTGAGCACCGATGCAGGAATTTTTCATGGTCAGGTTGCCGTAATTGTAAAAAACAACACTATTTTAAAGAAAATGATTAGTGCCATTAAGAAAATTGATGGTGTTGATAAAGTTTCCAGAGAATACAGAACCTAACTTTTTAACCTATCTATAAGGGTTTTATAACTAAACTTTAAACCCTAAACTTTTATTGATTAAAAATAAAAAATTATCTTTGCCGGATATGACACTCATTTCAACTGACAACACTAAGAATCAAGAAATTGTAAAAAATGTTTTTACAATGTATCTTGAGCAAAAAGGGCATCGTAAAACTCCTGAGCGTTATGCTATACTCCAGGAAATTTACGATAGCGAGGAACATTTTGATATTGAAAACCTTTATATCAAAATGAAAAACAAAAACTATCGTGTGAGTAGAGCAACACTGTACAACACGATTGAGTTATTGTTAGACTGTGCCTTGGTTAGAAAACATCAATTTGGCCAAAATCAGGCATACTACGAAAAATCACATTTCGATAAAAATCACGATCATATTATTATGACGGATTCCGGTGAGGTAATCGAATTTTGTGATCCGAGAATTCAGACCATCAAAAAAACAATCGAAGAGATATTTGATATTGAAATTACCAATCAC
>Ga0247804_10000219_pt1 | contig 26198 bp, 22 predicted proteins | sample UWRJL029104C1_FD_181142 | JGI IMG/M metagenome (GOLD analysis project Ga0247804, IMG submission 181142) | Plant litter microbial communities from Arlington Agricultural Research Station in Wisconsin, United States - UWRJ-L029-104C-1 | ecosystem: Environmental > Terrestrial > Plant litter >... | reverse complement strand
TCCTACAAAAGATTCTTTGAAGTTTGTTACATCAGCGGCAGACCTTGATTTAACTGATAATTCGATCCATTTTGCTGGTATCAACGAGCTTCGCTTAGCAGACTCAAAAGTAATTCCGGATAAAGGTGAAATATTTATTGAACAAGATGGAACCGTTCGAAAACTCAAAAATGCTATCGTTATATTTAATGCAGATAGTTCGTATCATACGGTGAAAGATGCAGAAGTAAATATTATAGGTAGAAACGATTTTACTGCAAACGGAAATTATATCTTTAAAATGAACAACGGAACTACTGAAACAATTCCGATTGCAGAAATTAGTGTAAATAATCCGTATCGCGGACAAGTAGTTGCTGAAGGCAAAAAAGGTAAAAAGGCTTTGGATTCGAGAGACATGAGCAAAGTGTATACATTTGCACATACGGAAATTGACGAAACAGCAAATTTCAAGTTAGATAATAAAGTGTACTACAAAGGAAATTTCGACTTCGATTCCAAACATAAAAATATTTTCCTCGATGGTGCTGTGAAAATTGATATAGCCAACAACACCAGCGATTGGATCGCAAATAAACAAGAACTCGATCCTAAAAAACCATCTGTCAGCATGGACAGTATTTTATCAAAAGCTGATAACTTATACATAGGTTTAATGCTCGACAAAAGTGTTCCTGAGTTCTACAGTACTATTTTGCAAGATAAAAGAAGCAATAGCGATGCAGCTATTATGACCACTAAAAGCTCAATGACATATAGCAAATCGGAACCCGGAACAATTGTATTTGGTGATGAGAATGCTTTTGTTTCCCAGTATTCACATAACTCTTGCATGAAATATAACGAGAATACAAAAGCTATTAATGCAGTTGGTGAAATTGGGTTTGGATTAAGATTAGAACCATGTAAAGTAAATACCGTTGGTAATTTTTCTTTCACACCAAACAATCAGAATTTAGAGATCACATCAGATCTTGCCATAAAATTCTTCATGCAGCCTGCTATTGCAAGCACTATTATCAACCAGTTTATTGTGGCTGATGAACAGGCAAGCTTTGTGTCCTTTAAAAGAAATAAAACTATTCAAAAAACCTTATCCGTTTTAACAAAAGATACTTTAGAATCAAACAGGCTGATTGCCTCTTTATATACCAATGACTCTATGTTTATTCCGGTAAGCTTAGATTATAATTTCTTATTGTCAGGTACTAAGTTTTATTGGGACGCACAGGATGCATCATTCAAATGCTCACAAAAAGTAAGTCTTGCATTTTTTGGAACGGAAATTATTAAAAGACAATATGATGCTTACATAGAATTAGGTTATGCTTACGAAAGCGATTTCGTGAATGTTTATTTAGAAAATAAAACAGGTGGCTGGTTGTTCTTTAAAATTAAGAAAGGACAAATGGGTATTGCATCGTCTGTACCTGATGTGTACAATACCATAAGTATTTTAAAAGAAAGCGACAGAACTTATAAAGAAAATAAAACGTCTGCATTTACTTTTATGCCTGCCGATTTAAGCATGCGTGATAATTTTGTGGTAAGAATGGAAGACTTTAAAGAACGATTTAAATTGAGTTCAGGTACTCCAAATAAACCAACAAATACAACACCCGTAGAAACTGCACCTGTACCGGCTGTTACACCTGAACCAAAATCTGAAACACCTGCACCACCTAAAGATGATTTTAAGCAAAAGCCTAAAAAACAATTTTCTTTAGATGCGCCTGCAGCGAAAGAAAAAACTACAGAACCTGCAAACGAAACACCTGCTTCTACAGGTGAAACACCGGAAAATACCACGCCACAAGATTCAACTACAGTAAAACCGAAACCCAAAACTACGGTAAAACCAAAGACGACCACTAAACCGGCTGTAAAACCGAAATAATCAGCAGTAGCAATACTACAAAGAGCTATATCAAAAATGTCCTGAATGATTTCAGGACATTTTTTTTTCAAGGGTATAAAAAATAAGCTTGTATACCTGCACCTATCAAAAAATGAGGTACACATAATTATTTTACAGGTCGGGCATATTATTTCATAGGTCGACCTCTTTATTTTGCAGGTCGACCTAATTGTTTTACAGGTATAGCTCATTATTTTGTAGCTTAACCAGTCTATTTTGCAGGTCTGCCTCATTATTTTATAGGTTAAGCTACCAATTTCATAGGTCAAGCACATTATTAGTAAGCACCACCTACCTTTTTGGTAGGTCTACCTATCGTTTTGGTAGGTTAACCTATCGTTTTGGTAGGTCTACCTATCTTTTTAGTAGGTTAACCTATCTTTTTAGTAGGTTAACCTATCGTTTTGGTAGGTCTACCTGCTAAATAGGCAGGTAGACCTCGGGTTTAGGAAGGTCTACCTGTCAATTTAACAGGTACCGGTGTTTTTGTATCTGAATCTATAAAAAGTAAGGTGATTTTAGTTTTTGCGTGTTACTGATTAAAGTGATCAAACTCATCATTTTTAAAAATATTTAGATCTTCATTTTGTTAACTTTACAACGAAATCTTTGTTTAAGCAATTAAGATGCAACCTTTATCAAATAAAACATGACTAACTAACTAAACAAGCACATTATGAAAAAAACACTAATCATACTACTTTCTTTTGTAGTACTATCATGCAGCCAAAATCCGATCACAGGTAGAAAACAGCTTACCTTATTGCCAGACGACCAAATGAACTCTATGGCATTAACAGAGTATCAACAATTTCTTACAGAAAATAAATCCAGCGTTATTACCACAGGTACCAACGCAGATATGGTAAAAAGAGTAGGTCAAAAAATTGCTACAGCGGTAAATGCTTATATGACACAAATCGGTCAAGGCGATAAAATGAAATCTTACAGTTGGGAATTTAACACAGTAAAAGACGACACTACAGCAAACGCATGGTGTATGCCTGGCGGAAAAGTGGTGGTGTACACAGGTTTGCTGCCAATCACTAAAACAGAAACGGGTTTAGCAGTAGTAATGGGTCACGAAATTTCGCACGCTATCGCAAGTCATGGTAATGAACGTATGAGCGCAGGCATGATGCAACAGTTAGGAATGACGGCTTTAGATGTAGCATTGGCAAGCAAGTCAGAACAAACAAGAAGCATTTTCCAAAGTGCTGTAGGTATGGGTTCTGAAATTGGTATCATATTGCCGTTTGGCAGAAAACAAGAAAGTGAAGCAGACAGAATGGGTTTGATCTTTATGGCATTGGCAGGTTATGATCCGAATGAAGCAGTAGCCTTTTGGCAACGCATGGCTGCTAATAGTGGCGGTCAATCTACACCTGAGTTTTTAAGCACACATCCAAGCGATGCAACACGTATCAACGATATTAAAACTAAATATTTACCGGAAGCATTGACTTACTACAAGAAATAATTTTTTATAAAATTTAAAGACAGCATTACATAAGTGATGCTGTCTTTTTTTATTTAAATCGTGTAACTTAGCATTCATCACGATGTCTATAAAAAAAATAATCAGCTACATTTTTGATATTCCGATAGAGAAAGCGCAAAGCCGGTTTAGCGGCGAAATTGAAGTTTCACTATGCGAAGGACAATATAAACTGAGCACCAAAAATGCTATCTATTCTTTCGGAAAGAATTACACTTCGTTTGATGTTGCTTTCAAATCTATTGATATTCAAAATCAACAGATAGAAACAGTTTTAGTATTGGGTTTTGGACTTGGAAGTGTGGTGGATTTATTGGAAAATCATTCAACCATAAAACAAATTATTGCTGTTGATGCAGACCAGGTTATTATTGATCTGGCAAAGAAATATTTGCAATCAGGCTTAAAAAATAAAACAAATTTTGTGTGTGATGATGCAGCAAAATATGTTTATCAAGCGCAACAAAAATTCGACTTAGTTCTGTTTGATGTATTTATAGAAGATGAAACGCCGATGCCATTTATGCAAAAGGATTTTCTAATTACATTAAAGAAAACCATCAATAAAAAAGGAATTTTATTGTTTTCAAAAATAGACGACTCTAATAAAAGTAAAATAGAAAATGTGCAGTTTGAATCTATATTTACAACAGTTTTCCAAAATTCTTTTTCTATCAATACCGATGGAAATAAAGTATTTGCGTGGATCAATAATTGATTTCGATTTCGTCATCTTGTCATGCTGAGGTACGAAGCATCTGGATTCTTCGCTTCGCTCAGAATGACAAAGACCGTTCATTACTTCGTTAAGGTTCGGAACTAAATAATAATGTTTACTTATCACTTATCACTCATCACTCGTCACTCTTACTATTATTGTCTTTTAAATTCTCTTCTATGTAAATAAGGTGTCATAGTACCAACAAATGCACCGATAGCATAACCAACAATAACGTCGGTCCAGTAATGTTTTCCGGCTTTCACGCGTGTTAGTGCAGTAAGCGCAGGCAATACAGCGCAACCTGTCCACATCAAAGGTTTCCATTTAGAATGTGGATGATAATCTGAATACACCATGGCAATAAAAAAAGTACTTGCAGCCGTAGTAGAAGTGTGACCAGACCAAAACGAAGCAGTTGCATCTTTGCTGAGTTTGTTTTCATTTCTATCAGCGTATACGTATGGTCTTTTGCGATGCACAATTTCTTTTGTAAACATCGTAAGCGTTTGCGTAATGGCAAATGTTTCCATCCAAATAGGCAATACCGTTTTCCAGTCTTTGCGAATGTCTTTATCTATAAATAATAAAGCAGGACTTACCATAGACGAATATAAGAACACATCGCTGGCAATTTTAGATGCATTGGAATGCTGATAAACAGCATATCTGTCGAATTTATTTATGTCCGTCGGTTTTAGATTGCTTAGCTCTTCAAAGGTTAAAGGTTTTTTCTTTTTGTGTAATATCAAACCTGTAGCACCGGTTCCTAAAGTGATCAGACCGATAGGAATATCTACACCTAACCTGAATTTGTAAACGCTTTTTCGTTGTGTGGAATCTTGCGCATAGCACGAAGAAAAGGCAATAAGAAAACACAGTAGAATCAGGAAATATTTACGCATAAATAAAAATAAGCACAGAATTTGTAATGATATAAATATAAAAGTATAACTTTAAAATTGAAAACTAACATTTAATAATGAAGAAACTCTACACGATTTTACTTACGTTTATTTCCTTTGCTTCATTCGCAGATGGCATGCATATCAGAGGTTTTATTAAAGATATGGATACCAAGCAACCTGTAAGCAATGTGGTGGTTACCATCTCATTTTATCAGGGCGTTGAGTTTACTGATATAACTGATTCTATCGGACAATATGATATTACTACAACAGTTGTAGTGCCTGAAGGTTACTATGATGTAAAAATTCATGCGCAAGGTTATTATGATCCATCAGGTTTTATTAATGTTACAAAAGATTGCTATAGAAATTTCACTATAAAAAAGAAAATTGAAAAAGATACAGCTAAAGCTATTGCTAAAACAGAAGAAGTAGTGGTAATAAAAACCGAAGCACCAAAACCGGTATTAGAAGGTTATGCTACTAATAATTTAGTTTTCCTGATTGATGTTTCTTCTTCTATGAATGCACCGGAAAGGTTGCCTTTGCTGAAAGAATCTTTAAAATATTTAGTAAGCGAATTGCGTTCAACAGATAACGTTGCCATACTTACATTTTCTAATGTGGTAAAAGAAATTCTGCCATCTACGGCTGCATCTAATAAAGAGCTTATTTTAAAAACAATAGATAACCTGGCGTTTGGCAGCACTTCGCAAGGTGGTGCAGCAATGAGTATCGCATATAAATCTGCAATGAAAAACTATATAGAGAAAGGTAATAATCGTGTAGTGCTGGCAAGCGATGGCTTATTTACTTCAGGCGAAAAAGATTATTATAAAATGCAGCAGACTATACTTGACGGAACCCAAAAGAATATTTCATTATCTATTTTTTGCTTTGGAAAAAACACGGCTTATGTTACAGGAAAGCTGAAGACATTAGCAAAAACAGGCAATGGCAACTTCGCTAATATTTTAAATATAGATGATGCAAAGAAGCACATGCTGGAAGAAGCACAAGCCGTAAAAGATTAACCACAAATAACCACTTTCTTAGTATCAAAGAATTCTTCTTCAAAAAGATCATTCAATTCTATAATGCGAATATTTTTTTTGATGTGTTCCAATTCTTCTTTTAAGTCGCCACCTTTTAAAGCAATAACCTTTTTTGGATGCTTATTCTTACTCCAAAAAAGCAAGTCTTCCATTTTTGCAACGGCACGCGTTACAATATAATCAACATCTTCTTTTATAGTTTCTGCACGCGCAACGGTTGTTGTAACATTCGTTAAACCTAATGCTTTCACTACTTCATTTACTACAGTAATTTTTTTTGCGATAGAATCAGTTAAGATAAATTTTGTATCAGGAAAAAAGATAGCTAAAGGAATGCCCGGAAAGCCGCCACCGGTTCCGATGTCTAAAATTGTTTCCTCTTTACTAAAAGAGATCGTCTTTGCAATTGCTAATGAATGTAATACATGACGTTCATAAAAGTTATCCATGTCCTTTCTTGAGATCACATTTATTTTTTCGTTCCACTCTGTATATAATGGCTTTAGTTGCGCAAACTGTGCTGTTTGTTTTTCTGTAAGTTCAGGAAAATATTTTTGTATAACTTTCATCTTTAGTTTAATGGCTTATCACTCATTACTTACAACTACTTTGCGTAAGCAAACGCATTATAATTTGCACTTATAAAATCCTGGTAGCAACGAATTAGTTCTGACTTAGAAAGTTCTACCATATCAAAAGTATTCGGGAAATTTGCAGGTTGGTTATTTAGTTTTTGTAAAGTAGCATTGCTCAAAGCATTTCTATTACCATTGATTTGAAAGTAAGAATAATCAAACGTTGCATTGCCGGTGCATTTCTGATTTTTAATATAGTCTTTTGTCTGCGCTTCATAAACCGTCACATCGCCAAATATCTGCGCAGTTTTGTTCATGCGTATTTCTTTTACATGGCAAGTTATCTTAGTGTATTTCGGTACTTTAATATCATTTCCCAAAGAATCTCTTTTTACATTTCCTTTAGAATCCAGCACATATTGCCAACCATCTTCAATTGTTTTTTCTTCATCTGTATGTATCTCTTTCAATGCATCAGGCGAAACTATAATGTTGTATAAATTTAGTTTCACCACATAATCATAATTGGCATTTTGTTTTTGCTTGTAATCAATATTTACCCAATCATCTTTTTGTGTAAGCTTCACATTATCTAAAATATTTTGTTCGAAAGATGGTGGCAACAATAAAGAAGGATTTTTTTCTACGATCAATAAAACGTAATTCTTGCCTTTTGATAAAGCTTGTTCCATCAGCTCATTTACATCTTTATAATTAATGTAGAATTTCTTAGAAGCCGAAAAATAATCCAGTGATTGGCGAACAGAACTTTTAAGACCTGAGTTTAATAGTCTCAACCCTTGATCATAATAACTTTGCGCAGCATTTTGTCTTGATTCTTCCAGAGCCGCGCTTAGTCCAAAAATTTCTATATCGGCTTTGCTGCCATTTGTGTAATAAACAGGCAGCACGCGCAAAACATTATTCTGCCTGTTGTTTATAGCTGTGTATAGATCAAAGATTTCTTCCCAACGCTCACCTTTATTAATGGTCTTTAAGTTTAAGATTCTTTCCTTATCACGATCCAAAGCAGCCTTGTAAGCTTTTTCGAACATGCTGATCTCTTCGTCAGTTACTTTTTTCTTTTGTGTAAATTGGTAAATAACACTGTCATAATCACGGCTTTCGAAACTTTTTTTTATGCTTTGACAGGAAAATAATAAAATAGAAATTAGTGTATAAGTGTAAAATTTAATATTTTTCATAGTTGAGATAAATTTCTTGAAGATTTAAATTATTATCTAAATCTGTACCAAAAGTAAAAAAATGAAATGAAAATTTCAGAAATTGCCGAAAGTTCCCACAATTTTGAAAAAAATGTCAATAAATGTTAAGCGTACATTAAATTCTTTTTTTTAAGTTTGTAGAATATTGGTATGTATCTTGAAAATCAATTAAATACATCTATTTAAACTGATTCTAAATAGTACTTTTATCCACATATAACACAATTTAAGTAGCTGAATACTATATTTGCAACCGAGAAAATTACACGTATAATGCATTCTTGTAAACCAATAAGAGGAATCCTCACTTTTTTAGCACTAATAATATCCCTAACACTTACTACGAGGTCGTTTGCGGCTGTTGCAGTACCTGATGTAAGCGCATCAGATGCAGCTGGTGTAGAAAAGGTAAAAGCTGGTATGGCTTTGTTTAAAGCAAATTGTGCTTCATGTCACGCTATCGACAAAAAACTAATTGGTCCTGCGCTTAATGGTGCTTGGGACAGATGGGAAAGCGAAGAAAAATTAGTGTCTTGGGTACACAATTCATCTGCTTTCTTAGCTACAGGTGATCCTTATGCTAACAAGTTATTTAATGACTACAGTAAATCCGTGATGTCGGCATTTCCTCAGTTAACAGCTGAGCAGATCATGGATATTTTTGCTTATGTAAAGAACTCAGCAGTTGTGGCACCTGTGGCGCCTGTAGCGGCAGTAGCTGGAAATGCAGAAAGCAGATCATCTTCAAATATTTATGTTTGGATCTTGATAGCTTTCTTAAGTATCTTGGCTTTATTACTATGGTCAATCTCTTCTAAATTAGATAAAGCAGTTAAAGAAAAAGAAGGTGAAAAAGTAGATGATACTCCTTTAGAAAAAAAGATCTTCAGCAAAAAAACATTCAAAGTTTTAATGTTGATTGGCTCTATCCTTTTAGTTTTCAATATTTTTAATGGAGCAATTGATTTAGGTCGTTCTCAAGGTTATGCACCGGATCAGCCTATCAGATTCTCACACGCTTTACACGTTGGTCAAAATAAAATTGAATGCCAATATTGTCATACAGGTGTTGAAAAAAGCCGTCATGCAAGTATTCCGGGAACGCAAATTTGTATGAACTGCCACAAAGCGGTACAAGAAGGACCAAAATACGGAAAAGAAGAAATCTCTAAGATTTATAACTATTCAGGTTGGGATCCAAATCAGTCTAAATTTACAAAAGCACCAAAAGATATTGAATGGGTAAAAATTCATAATCTTCCTGATCACGTATATTTCAATCACTCACAACACGTAAAAGTTGGCGGTATCAAATGCCAGACTTGCCACGGGAAAGTAGAAGAATATGAAGTGATGAAACAATTTGCTCCACTTTCTATGGGTTGGTGTATCAATTGCCACAGACAAACAGAAGTAAAATTTGCAGAAAATAAATACTATTCGGTTTTCCAAAAATATCAGGATGAATTGAAAAAAGGTACGAAAGCAAAAGTTACGGTTGCAGATATTGGCGGAACAGAATGTCAAAAATGTCACTATTAATATTGAACAACTCAATTAATCTCTTAACTAAATGAGTAACAAAAAATATTGGACAAGCTTAGATGAGTTAAACGAAACTCCTCAATACAAAGAACAAGCTTCTAAAGAATTTAATTTTAAAACAGAAGCTGTTGAAGCTGAAGAAGAAAATAATGGCGGTACAAATCGTCGTGATTTCTTAAAAGCAATGGGTTTCAGTGTGTCTGTTGCTGCGTTGGCATCTGCATGTAAAATTCCTACGCATAAAGCAATTCCTTACACAATTGATACAAGAAAAGCTGTTCCTGAAGTTACACCTGGTGTGGCTGAATATTTTGCTTCTACTTTTTATGAAGGCGGTGATTTTGTAAGTATATTGGTGAAAACACGTGAAGGTCGTCCAATTAAAATTGAAGGAAACACAGAATCACCTATTACAAAAGGCGGTACAAGTGCAAGAGCACAAGCTTCAGTACTTAGCTTATATGATGTATCACGTTTGCAAAATCCAACCATAAAGAATAAAAAATCTGATTGGAAAACAGTTGATACAGAAATCACTCAAAAATTAAACGCAATTGCTCAAAGTGGTGGAAAGATCGCTTTAGTAACAGGAACAGTTGCATCAACGATCACCAAGAAAGCGATCGATAAATTTGTGGCAAAATATCCTACAACAACAGTTGTAAGCTATGATGCTATTTCAAGCTATGCTACAAGAAAAGCAAATCAAGTAAGCTTAGGTTCGCCAATTATTCCAACGATCAATTATGATAAAGCAGAAGTAATTGTTGGTTTTAATTCAGATTTCTTATGCACAGGTATTTCTTCTGAAGAAAATACAATCAAATACGTATCAAACAGAGTACCGACCAAAGACAAACCTAAAATGTCGCGTCACCACCAGTTTCAGTCAACAATGACATTGGCAGGTTCAAACGCAGATTATAGATATCCAATTAAACCGTCAGAAGAAAAACAAGCATTAATTAATTTGTTTGTTGCTATCGGTGGAAGTGGTACCTCTAAGCCATTAAGTGGTAAAGATGCTAACGAAGGTATTGCAAAAGTAGCTAAGGAATTATTAGCAAACAAAGGAAAATCTGTAGTAGTTTCAGGCTCTAACGATGTAGATATACAATTATTAGTAAATGCAATTAACGGTACTTTAGGTAACTACGGTGAAATTATTAATACAGCAGCAGCTTATAATTTAAAGTCAGGTAATGATGAAGCATTAGCAACATTGGCAAATGATTTAAAGGCCGGTGCATACAAAGGAATCATTTTATTAGGAGCAAATCCTGTTTATAATACACCATTTGCTGATATTTTTAAGAATGCAATTCAAAAAGCAGAATTATCAGTATCAACAGCAGACAGACCTGATGAATCGGCACAATATGCACAGTACATCGCACCAAATTCTCATTATTTAGAATCTTGGGACATTGTTTCACCGGTAACAGGGTTCTACGGTTTTGTACAGCCAACTATTGTAAATCTATTTGATACACGCCAGGCTGCATCATCTTTGATGACTTGGGCAGGCGATACAACTCCAATCGGAAAATTTGTTCAGGACGAAGTTGCTGCTCTAACAGGTGCAGGCTACGAAACTGCTGTTCAGTTAGGTTTCTACGGAACATCACCTGTATCAGGTGGTGCAAGTGCAAATGTTGCAGCATCTGTAGCAGCTGTAAAACAAGATACTGTTGCACCAAAAGGCTTTGAAGTATCATTCTATGAGAAAACAGGAGTTGGTGATGGTAGCTATGCAAATAATCCATTTTTACAGGAATTACCGGATCCAATCACGAAAGTAACTTGGGACAACTATGTTTGTGTACCATATTCTTTTGCTAAAGAAAAAGGCTTTGATGCACAACCTGCTGATAAGAACGTACAAATGGCAAAAGTTACTATCAATGGTAAATCAATAGAATTACCGATTGTAGTTGCATTTGGACAAGCACAAAATACATTAGCAATTGCTTTGGGTTATGGTCGTGAAAAAGCAGGTAGAGCAGGTGATATGGTTGGAGCAAATATGTTCCCATTTGTTAAATCTGTAAATGGTATCACATCATATTCAACGGATGGAGCTACAATAGAGCTTACAGGTAAAACATATGAATTAGCATTAAACCAAACATACCATACTTTAATGGAAGACAACAAGCTTCCATTGAGACCACAACGTTACAGATCAGGTATTGTAAAAGAAACAACTTTAGCTGAATATAAAAAGAACGAACACGCAGGAAACGAAGACAGGGAAAAAATAAAAGAAGAATTCAGTCATTCATTATATGATGGATACAAGCCAAACGACTATAAACAAGGTCACCATTGGGGCATGACAGTGGATTTAAATTCATGTGTAGGTTGCGGTGCTTGTGTTGTTGCGTGTAGCGTAGAAAACAATGTTCCTGTAGTTGGAAAACGTCAGGTATATCGTTCTCAGGAAATGCACTGGTTGCGTATCGACCGTTATTTTAACGGAAATCCGGATAATCCGGATGTATCATTCCAACCGATGATGTGCCAGCATTGTAATAATGCACCATGTGAAAACGTTTGTCCTGTTAATGCAACTAACCACAGTTCTGAAGGCATCAATCAAATGGCTTATAACAGATGTATTGGTACAAGATATTGTGCAAATAACTGTCCATATAAAGTTCGTCGTTTCAACTGGTTAGATTATCAGGGAGCAGATAGCTTCGGTAAATTTAACGACGGTAAACGTGGTCTTTTTGATACGGAATCACAAGATTATATGTTTGAAGATTTAACAAGAATGGTGTTAAATCCTGATGTTGTGACACGTTCTCGTGGTGTAATTGAAAAATGTTCTTTCTGTGTACAACGTATTCAGGAAGGAAAATTAACTGCTAAGAAAGAAGGTCGTCCTTTAAAAGATGGCGAAATTAAAACTGCTTGTCAATCAGCTTGTTCAACAGGTGCAATTACTTTTGGCGATCAGAATAATAAAGAAAGTCATGTAGCTAAAACATTTGAAACAGATGGAAGAAACTATTTCGTTTTAGAAGAACAGCATTTCTTGTCAGCAGTAGGTTATCAGGTTAAAATCAGAAATAAAGACGAAGAGCCTGCTCAATTTTTTATTGAACATCCAGGAGTATAATAATTAATAAATAATAGTCGAAAAGTAAGATATAATGGCAAGTCATTTTGAATCACCACTACGCGAACCGCTAATAAACGGTAACAAAACGTATAAAGATATTACGAATGATATCGTTAGACCTACAACAGGTAAATTACAAGGAAGATGGATTTTTTGGACAGCATTTTCTGCTGTGTTTGCAGGTCTTTTTGTTTTTTGTATTACTTGGGAGGTTTGCTTCGGTATCGGTACTTGGGGCGCAAACAAAACAGTTGGTTGGGCTTGGGATATCACAAACTTCGTTTGGTGGATCGGTATCGGTCACGCAGGAACGTTGATTTCAGCTATCTTATTATTATTCCGTCAAAAATGGCGTACAGGTGTAAACCGTGCTGCAGAAGCAATGACGATTTTTGCCGTAATCTGTGCCGGACAGTTTCCTGTTTTTCACATGGGTAGAGTTTGGGACGCATTTTTTATCTTTCCATATCCAAACACACGTGGACCATTATGGGTGAATTTTACTTCACCATTACTTTGGGACGTTTTCGCAATTTCCACTTATTTTACAGTTTCATTATTATTCTGGTATACAGGTTTAGTGCCGGATTTCGCAACTATTCGTGATCAGTCTAAAACTAAAGGAAGATGGAAATTCTATAATTTCTTATCTTTTGGATGGATTGGAAGTGTAAAACACTGGGAACGTTGGGAATCTCTTTCTCTAATTCTTGCAGGTTTATCAACACCATTAGTATTATCTGTACATACCATTGTATCATTTGACTTTGCTACATCAGTAGTTCCTGGTTGGCACACAACAATTATGCCTCCATACTTTGTAGCCGGTGCAATTTTCTCAGGCTTCGCGATGGTATTAACATTGATGTTAGTAGCAAGATATATAATGAAGTTGGAAGACTATATTACCTTAGCACATATAGAATCAATGAATAAAGTAATGTTATTAACCGGTACGATGGTTGGTATAGCATACTTAACAGAGATCTTTACAGCTTGGTATTCAGGAAATATGTATGAACAATATGCATTTGCTAATAGAGCTTTGGGACCTTACTGGTGGTCGTATTTTGGTATGATGTTCTGTAACTTAGTTTCACCACAAGTGTTTTGGTTTAGAAAATTAAGAAGAAATATCGCAGTAACATTTGTGATGTCAATTTTGATTAATATAGGTATGTGGTTTGAGCGTTTCGTAATTATCGTTACTTCATTGCATAGAGATTATTTACCATCAAGTTGGGTGTATTATTCACCAACTTGGGTAGAGGTCGGAATCTTTGTAGGCTCAATGGGCGTCTTTATGACACTATTCTTGTTATTCTGCCGATTCTTCCCTGCTATTGCGATAGCTGAGGTGAAATCAATCTTAAAAGTATCCGGTAACCAATACAGGCAAGGACAATTAGACGAAGTAAAAGAACAGGAAGTATATAAGAACACAAAAGTTGAAACAGGAACTTGGGATTAAATTAAATTTATAGTATACAGTAAAAGTCTTAATACTTATTACTTTACTACTTAATACTAAAAATATGAGCGATACAAAAAAATATTTAGTAGGAATCTTCGATGACGACGATACGTTGTTGCATGCTGTAGTAGATGTTCGTAAAGCAGGTTACGAAATTACCGATGCATTTACACCTTTTCCAGTACATGGTTTAGAGCATAAAATGGGTTTAGAGCCTACACGTATACATACTGCTGGTTTCTTCTTCGGCTTAACGGGTTTGACAGTTGCTTTAAGTATGATAACATTCATCAATAAGTTTAACTATCCGACAGATTTTGGTGGTAAACCTAATTGGGCATTATTGTCTTATGTACCAATTACTTTCGAGCATACCGTATTATTCTCTGCAATTGGAATGACTGTTTCTTTCTACTATTTATGTAAACTTTGGCCCGGAAAAACACCAAAGATCATAGATGAAAGAACAAGTGATCATTTGTTTGCTTTAACATTTGAATTAGATAGTACAAAAGATTCTACATACATCAATAACGTTTCTGAATTATTAAAAAAAGAAGGAGCTATCGAAGTTTATCAAAAAGAAGTATAGTTATGTTGAAGAAATATCAAATTATATTAATTATTTCAGTGCTTGGGTTTACCTCATGTATTAGAAACGCTAAGCAACCCGGAAGGCAATATATGCCTGATATGGCAGCCTCTATTCCTTATGATGCTGGTTCTCCGAACCCAATTTATAAAGATGGAAAAACAAACCAACTTGCACCGGAAGGAAGTCTTGCTCGTGGAAAGTATATTTATCCTTTAGCAGATTCTGAATATGCAAAAGCGGCGACAGCTATTACAGATCCTTTTGTTTTCTCAAAAGAAGATATTGATGGATTAGGAAAGCACTTATATACTATAAACTGTGCTATTTGTCATGGCGATAAAGGTGACGGACAAGGACACTTGGTAGAGATTAATAAATTTCCACCACCACCATCTTATTTTTCTGCAGATCTAATGGCAAAACCGGAAGGTCAGCGTTACCACACTTTAATGTATGGTAAAGGATTAATGGGCTCTTACGCATCGCAATTAGATCATAGAGAAAGATGGTTAGTATTAAGTTATGTAAAATCATTACAAGATGCAAGTAAACCTGCTGCATCAGCTACGGCTTCAGCAGCAGATTCGACTAAATCAAAATAAAAATTATAAAAACAGATTCACGCAATGAATACATACGTTTTTGATTCGAGCACAAAGAAAAAATTGTTTATTACTTTTGGTATTGGCGTATTGCTTTTACTTTTAGGTATGGCACTTTTTGGTGGCAAACCGGCACATGACGAACACGCAAAACATGGTGCAAAACATGAAGTAGTTGATACACATCACGAAGCAGCAAAAGAAGCAGCTCACGAAGGTGGACATCATGCAGCAGCACCTACTTTAGGGTTAACACTTATTGCAAATACATACAATGTATTTTATTTTGGATTCTACATTGCGTTAGCGGCATTATTTTTCTTAGCTGCAACAAACATAGCTTGGGGCGGCTGGCAAATACAAATACAAAAAATTCCATTAGCAATTTCAACTACTATCGGCTTCTTTTTACTTTGCTTATGTATAATGTTTTTATTATTCAGTCATGATATTTTTCATTGGACACACGAAGCATTATACATTAAAGGTGGAAAGGAATATGATGCAGTATTGGATTCTAAACATGACTTCTTAAACTTAAAGATGTTCTGGATATTTACAATTTCAATTATTGTATTATGTATAGGTTTGGTGGCAAAATGGTGGAACACATTAAATAAAATGGATGTTGCACCAACAAGAGCATTGTTTTCTTCAAGTCGCGCCATTGCAGCAACATCTATTGTTATCATTGCATTTATCATCAATACATTTGCAACTTGGTATTGGTCAATGTCAATTCAGCCGCATTGGTATAGTACCATGTTTACATGGAATACAATGGCAGGTGGCGCAGTAACATTTTTATCTATCTTAATTCTTTTCATTCATTATTTAAAAGGGAAAGGTTATTTACCGAAAGTAAATGCTAATCATGAACACGATGTAGCAAAATTAATGTTTGCAATAAGTGTTTTCTGGTGCTATACTTGGTTTGCACAATATATGTTGATCTGGTATGCAAATATTCCGGAAGAAACAGAATATTTTAGATTAAGAAGAAATATGGATAACTATGGTATTCTTTTCCATGGTGCATTCGTCTTCAACTTTATTTTGCCATTCTTTATTTTAATGACGAGAAATTCAAAAAGAAGCAAAAAGACTACAATAGTAGCTGCGTTTATTATTATCGTTGGTCAATTTGCCGCATTCTTTATTATGAATTGTCCGCCGTTATTACCAAAAGGTGGTTTCGGACTCATCAGTTTTGGATTATTATTAATGGTAGGTAGTATTTTTGCTTTTATCACTTTGACAGTATTGTCAAAAATTAAAGATTTGGCATCTACTACACATCCATACGTAAATGAAAGTTATCACCATCATATTTAAACTCAGCTAAACATGTCAATTATATTAGGCTTATTAACGTTAGTGTTGTTGTATATCGTAATTGTACAAATAAGCAAGGCATCCGATTTAATCAATACTTTACGCCAAGGCGATAAAGGTGAGGCATCTCACGGAAATATTGCTATTTTCTTATCTGTAATCGGTTTCGGTATTTTAATCTATTCTATTGTAACGTGCTTTACTTATGCACCTACTTTATTACCAACACCAGCATCTGAACAAGGTGTTTGGATTCAATGGTTAATAAATATCACTCTAATTTTAACAGGTATTGTTTTCGTTATTACTCAGATACTACTATTTTGGTTTGTATATAAATATCACTACAGACCAGGTCGAAAAGCATATTTTACTCCAGGAAGCAATAAATTAGAAGTTATCTGGACAGCAGTTCCAACGGTAGTTTTAGCTTTTTTAATTGGATTTGGTCTTCAAAAATGGTTCAAAATATTTTCTCCAACACCAAAAGAAGCAATTATTATTGAGGCAACGGGAAAACAATATGCATGGATGATCAGATACGCCGGAGAAGATCGTTCTTTAGGTAAAAGAGATTTTACTTTAGTAAATGGTGATAATGAATTAGGTGTAAACTGGAATGATGAAGCAAGCCATGATGACTTTATGGCAGATGAAATCGTGTTACCTGTTAATACACCTGTATCAGTAAATATTGGAGCATTAGATGTTATCCATAACTTTTATTTGCCTCATTTCAGAATGATGATGTCTGCAGTGCCTGGTGTACCTACACATATTTGGTTCCGTCCAACTATTACAACAGATTCGATGCGCCAGATAACTAAAAATCCTGAATTTGATTATGTTTTAGCATGTAATAAATTATGTGGTTCTGGTCACTATAACATGCAGAAAAAGGTTCGCGTAGTTACTAAAGAAGCATACTTGGCTTGGCAGAAAGAACAGAAATCATACTATCTAACAGTTGTAAAACCAGCAATAGAAGCAGGAACATTTAAACAGGTAGCAGGAAATTCTCCTGTAGAAGGAAGTACACATAGTACTGAATCAACACAGAAAGTGGAAGCAAAATTAGCTACCGGTTTTGAATTGGTAGGTGCAACTGAAAATGGAGTAGAAAATAAATTGATTGAATTTATTAAAAGTGATAAAACTATTTCTAAAGATTTATGGTTTTCATTTGACAGACTTTTATTTGAGAATGGAAAATCAACATTAATTCCATCTTCTCAGGAACAACTTAAAAATGTAGCGGAAATATTGAAAGCATTTCCAAATATTGAGATAAAATTAGGTGGTTATACAGATAATGTAGGCAAACCTGATGCAAATTTGAAATTATCTTCTGACAGAGCAAATGCAGTAATGTCTGAACTGGTAAAATTAGGTGTAGCTGCAAATAGAGTAAAAGCAGAAGGCTATGGCGAACAATATCCTGTAGCTTCTAATGATACCGATGCAGGCAAACAACAAAACAGAAGAATAGACATCAGAGTAACAAAAAAATAAATTCTTAATTGGCGTAAAACCAAATATATGCAAACGACAACAGCAATTGATACGCATACAGATGAGCACGTTCATCATAGTGGACATGATGGTGGTCATCATCATACAGAAACTTTTATATCAAAATATATTTTCAGTTTAGATCATAAAACTATCGGGAAACAGTTCTTGTTCTTAGGTATGTTTTGGGCGATTATTGGCGGTGCAATGTCTGTACTTTTCCGTGTACAGTTAGGCTGGCCAGATGAAACTTTTCCTGCTCTGGAAAGAGTTTTTGCAGCATGGTTTACAGATGGTAAATTAAATCCGGAAGCATATTACTCATTAGTTACCATGCATGGAACTATCATGGTTTTCTTTGTATTAACAGCGAGTTTGAGCGGTACGTTTGCAAATATTTTAATTCCATTACAGTTAGGTGCACGTGATATGGCTTCTCCATTGATGAACGCCTTATCATTCTGGTTATTCTTTTGCGCAGGTGTTGTTATGTTTGCGTCTTTATTTTTACCAACAGGAGCTGCTTCAGCAGGTTGGACGATCTATCCACCTTTAAGTGCTTTGCCACAAACATCACCTGGTTCAGGTAATGGTATGACCTTCTGGTTGATCGCTATGGTGTTATTCGTAGCATCTACATTAATGGGTGGCTTGAATTATGTATCAACAGTATTAAACTTACGTACCAAAGGTATGTCGTTATTCAGAATGCCGTTAACAATTTGGGCACTATTCTTCACAGCTATTATAGGTATTTTATCATTTCCGGTATTAGTTTCATGTGTAGTATTATTAATTTTCGACAGAGGTTTGGGAACCAGTTTCTACTTGTCTAATATCGTTATTGGCGGTAAAGCTTTACCATATGCTGGTGGTTCACCTATCTTATTCCAACACTTATTTTGGTTCTTAGGACACCCTGAAGTATACATCGTTATCTTACCTGCAATGGGCATGGTTTCTGAAATATTAGCCGTTCACTCACGTAAGCCGATCTTTGGTTATAAAGCCATGATATTTTCTATCTTAGGTATTACTGTTTTAGGTTTTATCGTTTGGGCGCATCATATGTTTATGGCTGGTTTGAATCCATTCGTTGGTTCTATCTTTACATTATTCACCTTATTGATTGCAATTCCATCAGCAGTAAAAGTATTTAACTGGTTAGCAACTTTATGGCGTGGAAATATCCGTATAAATCCACCATCTATGTTTGCAATCGGATTTGTATCTATGTTCATTTCAGGTGGTTTAACCGGTATATGGTTAGGAAACTCTACAATTGATATTCAGTTACATGATACTTACTTTGTTGTAGCTCACTTTCATATTGTAATGGGTATCGCTGCTTTCTTTGGTATGTATGCAGGTATTTATCACTGGTTTCCACGTATGTTCGGTAGAATGATGAATGAAACAATGGCTTATATTCACTTCGCTGTAACTTTTGTTGGTGCATATTTAATATTCTGGCCAATGCATTTCTTAGGCTTATCTGGAGTTCCTCGAAGATATTATTCATTCAATGAATTTGCGGCATTCTCAAAATATGCTGATTTAAATAAAGTAATTAGTGCGGCTGCAATTGTAGTATTTTTAGGACAGTTATTATTCCTGGTTAACTTTATCTGGAGTATTTATAGAGGAAGGAAATCTACTCAAAATCCTTGGCAGGCAAATACATTAGAATGGACTTCTCCAATCGAAGGTATACATGGAAACTGGGAAGGCGATATTCCTGAAGTTCACCGATGGGCTTATGATTACAGCCGTTATCCTGAAAGTGATGTTGATTTCATTCCTCAGAATGTTCCATTGTCAGAAGAAGAAAAGAAAACATACGTTGATCATTAATTGTATATTCTATTAGTAATAAATTGAACACGACAACAACACATATCACTAAACAATCATTCAGTAAGACACTTTCGCTGAAAGTAAAAGATATTGTAGAATTGACAAAATTCCGTTTGTCTTTCTTAGTGGTATTTTCTGCTGTAATGGCTTATTTAATAGCAATACCTAATAATTCAATTGATTGGTTGAAATTAGTATTCTTGTCCTTAGGTGGATTCTTGGTTACAGCTTCTTCGAATACAATCAATCAGATCATAGAGAAAGATATTGATAAGTTGATGGAAAGAACAAAAAATCGACCATTGCCAACCGGTAGAATGAAACCAATGGAAGCTTATTTGATTGCAGGCATTACAGGTGTAACCGGTATTTTTATCTTAGGTTTTATATTCAATCCGATAAGCGGACTATTAGGAGCATTGGCATTGATTTCATACGCATTTATCTATACTCCATTTAAAAAAATCAGTCCGACTGCCGTTTTTATTGGTGCAATACCAGGTTCTATGCCTTTGTTGATAGGTTGGACTGCTGCAACAGGAAGTATTGGTGTTGGTGGCGTTATTTTATTTGCTATTCAATTCTTTTGGCAGATACCGCATTTTTGGTCAATAGCATGGTTATTAAATGAAGATTATAAAAAAGCAGGTTATCAATTATTACCATCTGCTGATGGAAAGAATAGAACTACTGCATTACAAAATATTCCATACTTGATTTGTTTGATCGGTGTTGGTACATTGCCATATGTTTTTGGAATGTCAGGAAAGATTTCGTTTGCAGTATCATTAATTGCAGGCTTATTCTTCTTAGGTCAGGGAATTCAATTGGCTACAGATCTATCAGATAAAAGTGCGCGTAAATTGATGTTTGCATCATTTGCATATATTCCTGTGGTATTTATTGCTTACGTTTTAGATAAAATATAAATTGGCTTCAACAATAAAATATAACAATCCAAACAATCAAAGTGCGCATCGTTTTACGATGTGGTTATTTATTGTAACAACTTCTATGATTTTCGCAGGTTTCACAAGCGCATTTTTGGTTCGTAAAGGAGCAGGTGGTGCGTGGACAGCTTTCGATATTCCTGCAATATTTAATATATCTACTCTATTGATTTTATTGAGCAGCGTTTTCTTACAAGTTTCACATGCGGCAAATAAAAAAGGCAATAAATCATTAACAGCAATTGGTTTGTTTTTTACGCTTATCTTAGGCTTGTTATTTTGCTATTTTCAAATAAGAGGTTGGGAAAAATTAAACGAAATAGGAGTCTATCTTTCTTTTAATCCAAATCCTGCCGGACCATATTTCTTGGTCATTACATTTATTCATGCCTTGCACGTTGCTGTAGGCGTAATTTTCTTAACGGTTGCATTCGTGCATTCTGTTATTCTTCTAAGAAGAACAGACAGTAAGGAAATTCTTAACGATATTGAATCATCAAACAAAGGAATTCTTAAAATACGTACAGATTTGTTAACTATGTTTTGGCATTTTATGGGTATTCTTTGGGTTTACTTATACATCTTTTTAACTTATTTTAAATAAAATTACTGTAATGGCAGAAGTTTTAGACATACACACAGAGCATCATGTAGAAGATCATCATCTTCAATTACCAACACCTGATAATGGTGAAGGTGGCGAAAAGACACCAATGAATATCAGTTATGGTAAAACTATGATGTGGTATTTTTTATTGTCAGATGCATTTACATTTTCTGCATTCTTAATTGCTTATGCAGCTATTCGTATCTCACAACCTTGGTGGCCAAATCCCAACTCGGTGTTTAAATCATTTCCGTTCTTAGGTCATGCAAATGTTCCATTAGGATTTGTGAGTGTTATGACATTTATCTTGATCTTAAGTTCTGTAGCTGTTGTACGTGCTGTACAGGAAGGTCACCGAATGAATCAGAAAGGTGTAATGCTTTGGATGATTGGTGGTATTGTTGGTGGAGCAATGTTCTTAGGCTGTCAGGCTTGGGAATGGAATCACTTAATTCATGAAGGTTTAAGACCATTTTATAATCCGTTTGGTCCGGATGGAACAGGTGCAGAGGCATTAACTAAATTATATGAAGAACCCATGAAATGGTCTCCTGGACCGGTTGCTTTTGGTGCTTTATTTTTTGGTATCACAGGTTTTCACGGTTTCCACGTATTTACAGGGGTTCTTATCAATATTTGGGCATTTATTATGACTGCTAATGGTAATTTCCATAGAAGAGGTCACTATGAAATGATTGAAAAAGTAGGTTTATACTGGCACTTTGTAGATTTAGTTTGGGTATTCGTATTCTTAGCTTTCTATTTAATGTAAAATTTAAATTTATTATTCTCTAACTTTTTATCTTATACATATGTCAAGTCACTTATCAGAAGAAGAATATAAATCAGGTGTAGCTGCTGTTTGGAAGGCTACAGGCATCTTAGCTGTTGTAACAATTGTAGAAGTTGTTGTAGCATTGTTATTAGGACCTCATTTACCTAAGTTATTAATGAACTCATTTTACGTAATAGCAAGTATTGCTAAAGCATTTTTTATTATAGGTGAGTTTATGCACTTAAAGTATGAAAAACGTGCTTTTATGTTGTCTTTAGGCTTGCCATTGGTTTTCTTAGTTTGGGCAATTATAGCTTTTACATTAGAAGGACACGGCTGGTTTATGGCTAATCATCCATAACGGCTATTCATTTTACAAGAGTACTTTGTACTTACAAAATTTAAAAAATAATGAAATCTAACAAAACAGCATTTTTGCTTGTTTTAATTGCCTTACTCGTCTTTCCGATAGGTTTCTTTCTTTATTTTGATTACCAGCACAAGCATCGTCCTACATTGGAAACAGATAAATGTTTGCCAATTTACGGACCAAAACAACCTTTCAAATCTGTTAATTACAAAGGCAAGGATTTTATAGATACAGCCTATTTTAAAGTTCCGGCATTTTCTTTTGTGGATCAGAATGGTGATACCGTTACGGAGAAGATAATGACAGGTAAAGTGGTTGTAGTAGATTATTTTTTTACCACCTGCAAAAGCATTTGTATAGATATGACACGCAATTTAAGACGTGTTCAGGATAAATTTATTACAGACAGAGATGTGCTTATTCTTTCACATACTGTTGATCCGGAAACAGACTCAGTTGGAAGGCTTTTCGACTACATGGTTGAAAAAGATATTAATTCTAAGATGTGGAAATTACTGACTGGCGACAAAAAGGAATTATATAAACAGGCACGTTATGGTTATTTTATTACAGCTGCTCAAGGTGATGGTGGTCCGAACGACTTTATTCATGAACAAAAATTAGTGTTGATTGATAAAGAAGGAAGAATTCGTGGTTATTATGATGGCGTTGACGATAAAGAAGTAGATAAAATGATCGAAGATATAAAAATGCTTTTAGTAAGCTATATCGTTCCCATGAAGAAAGACAATCCGAAGTATAAAAAGAATAACAAGAAATCAAACTGATTTTATGAGTGATGCTAATATTGTAGATAATGAACTTGTAAGTAAATTACCAAAGAATAATTTTTTACAAAATGTTTCTACTAAAACATATAACATCATTATAGCAATTATCTCAATCGCTGTACCGGCTTTGGTGATTGCCATGCTAAAAATTGCGCCACCAGATATTACACATAATGTAAATCTAAGCATCTTTCCAAAATTCAATGCTTGTGTAAACACAGGCACCACCTTATGTTTGATTTTAGGATTATTCTTTATAAAAAATAAAAACAGCAGAGCTCACCGCACAACAATGATCGGTGCATTAGTATTATCATGCATCTTTTTAACTTCTTATGTTATTTACCATACCTTAAATGCAGAAGACAGTAAATTTCTCGGACAAGGCTTTGTAAGATATATTTATTTCCCGATTCTTATTTCACATATTGTACTGTCTTCAATCGTATTGCCATTTGTATTAAAAACATTTTCATTTGCTTTTCAAAACAAATTTATTGAACACAAAAAATGGGCGAAATTTACCTATCCATTGTGGTTATATGTAGCAATTACAGGTGTTTTGGTGTATGTGTTTATGGCACCTTATTATAAATAATTAACGTCATTTTCACTCCTGAAACTTAAAAAAGAAGTAACTTTACATAAATGAAATTCAATAAATACATACCATTTCTTTTTGCGTTGCTTTTGGTAATATTATTTACTACAAATGCAGAAGCACAATGTGCTATGTGTGCTGCAACAGCAGAAAAATCCGATTATGCAAAAAGTCTTAACCAAGGCATTGAATATTTATTATTAGCACCGGTTTTTATTTTAGGTGGTGTTTTAATTCTTTGGTTTAAAAATAAAGATAAATTTAAAAGCGAACAGTAGCTTTCAATTTTGCTTTTGCCATTTATCTTTTCTGATTTTATCTTACTACTTATCACTCATTACTTTTTTCCTATATTTGTGCATGTCTTCGAGTTGCACTATAACAAAACCTGATCATTCTTCGATAAAAGCATCTATTCAATTAAATGGGTCTAAAAGTATAAGTAATCGTGTGTTGATCATAGACGCGCTATGCAACAATCAAATACAAATTGATAACTTATCGAACGCTGATGATACCGCGTTTCTTCAGAATATTTTAAGATCAAAAGAAACAGTTTTAAATGCCGGCGCAGGTGGTACAACATTTAGATTTCTGACAGCTTTTTTAGCAGCACAAGAAGGAAGAGAAGTGATATTAACAGGCAGTGAACGCATGCAGCAAAGACCAATAAAGATTTTGGTAGATGCTTTGAAAAGTTTAGGCGCTGATATAACTTATGAAAAAAACGAAACGTTTCCGCCATTACGCATCAAAGGAAAAAAATTGAAAGGCGGAAAAATTAGTTTGCCTGCTGATACTTCATCACAATACATCACAGCATTATTATTGATTGCACCAACTTTAGAAGAAGGTTTGGAATTGGAATTAATTGGTACCATTGTATCTGTACCGTATATAAAAATGACTTTGAAAATGATGGAATATTTTGGTATTCAAACATCTTTTGAAAGCAACAAAATAACAGTAAATGCTGGTGTTTACAGACCAAAGCAGTTTTTTGTAGAAGGAGATTGGAGCGCAGCTTCTTATTTTTATTCTATAGCCATTTTAGCAGACGAAGCAGAAATAGAACTGAAAGGTTTAACCGATCAGCAAATACAAGGTGATAGTGTTATTGCTCATATTTCACAAGATTTTGGTATAGAAACAACTTATAGTGAGAACTTAATAGTTTTGAAAAAGACAAAACAACCAGACTTTAAAACCTATAATTTTGATTTTCTTGAATGTCCTGACTTAGCGCAAACCGTTGTTGCATTTTGTGCAGGTTTGGGAATTAAATTACATGCTCAAGGTTTGCAGACACTACGTATTAAGGAAACAGACAGAATCGCTGCATTAAATAACGAACTACAAAAACTGAACTTGGCTTCATTGACTGAAATGGATAAAAATAACTGGAAACTAACTCCAAATCAACTCACGACTCACGACTCACAACTCACGACTATCTCAACTTACGAAGATCATCGAATGGCAATGGCATTTGCACCGTTAGCTTTAACACTAAATACTTTAAAAATTGAAGAACCTAATGTGGTAGATAAATCTTATCCAATGTTTTGGAATGACATGCAGCAATCAGGATTTCAGGTTGATTTTATTTAAGCATTGATTTTAGGTTTGACAGCATGCCAAAGGGTGCATCTACTGCTCCTAAATTAGCCATTGCATCAGGTAAAGAACCACCTGCAACAATAGGTGCCTGATGATAAATTTCTACTTTTCCATTTTCTAATGGTGTTAATTTCCAAAAACCTTTCATTTTCGGAACACGTACATAATCAGGATTTAAAGGTAAGAGATCAGGTGTAGTTTCTAAGGTAATTATAACAGCACCTTTTGTATCTGGTGTGTTAAAAATAAAATGAGTAATAGATTCTCTGCTTTTGATCAAAGGTGCGCTTAAAGTCATTCTGATATAAAAATCATTGTCATTTACTTTCTTCACTAATTTCACGCTGCCTTCATCTGCTTTGTACATCCATTTATCAAACATTTTATAATTTTTAAGGAAACTAACCAATTTGTCTACACTTGTTTGAATGGTAGCTATTGCCTTATATTCTTTTAAATTTGAGCTTATTTGTTTGCGCGTCCAAACCTTAATACCATCTTTATCTTTTTCTAATTTCCAAACAGGTTCTGCTGAG
>Ga0247804_10000216_pt1 | contig 26464 bp, 24 predicted proteins | sample UWRJL029104C1_FD_181142 | JGI IMG/M metagenome (GOLD analysis project Ga0247804, IMG submission 181142) | Plant litter microbial communities from Arlington Agricultural Research Station in Wisconsin, United States - UWRJ-L029-104C-1 | ecosystem: Environmental > Terrestrial > Plant litter >... | reverse complement strand
TTCCATTTGCGTAACGGTATCTAAAAATGATCCCAGTAGATCTTTTTCCGCTTCATTGGAAAAAGACCTGATCCTGAACTGCCATTGGTTGCCTTCCTTGCGAAAATAACCGATGCTGATGCATATGATCTTGCCAAATTCGGCCATGATGGCGGCACGCTGCGGGTAAAACTCCGCCGCGGTGGTATCAACAGGCAGGGTACGTTGCACTTTTTCTTCCCACAAACCGGCCCATTCATCGTTGAGCTGTTCATAAGCGGGTTGCTGCGATACCGTTTCTATATCGATGAACAATAGGTGATTTAAAGCGATCTGCTGCATTTTGTACAATTGAGCAGGCAAAATACAAATGCGGGCTGAATAAAGAAAAGTGATTTTTCCCCGGTTACAGGGTGATTCCAACAAACACCTGTATGGCCTGGTTGCGCCAGGTTTGGCGGTCGTCGATGGCGTTCACATCGGAAAACCCGATCTTGTAACGGGCGCCGAGGTTCACTACGGGCAGTTGGATCCAGAAGCCGGCAATACCGCTCCATTCCCCGTTCTTATACAGGTTGCCATTGTTCTTCAGGCTGTCCACCGTTTGCTTGAGCAGGGCGCCATAGGATGGTCCTATTTGGAACTTTACCCTTTTGCTTTGCCCGAGGTTGATGTTAAGCAAGACAGGGATCTCGAGGTAGCTGAGTTTTGCCTTGCGTTGGCTGCCATTGCCAAACAGGTCGTCGTAAATATTATTTGGATCGTCGCTGAACTCCGACGAGGTCTGCACAAAGTTCACCTCGGGCTGTATACCGAACCGGTTGCTGAAATTAAATTGCAGGAAAGCGCCGGCCTGGAAGTTGAATTTAAAACCACTGCTGTACGACCTGCCCTCTATCTTGTTGATGTTCACACCGCCCTTGGCACCAAAGCGGAAAAAGTTCTCCTGGTCACCGTCGGTACGGTTGCGTTGGGCAAAACTGTTGAGGCTAAGGAAGGTAAAAAAGACAAGGAGGATCTTTTGCATGGAGGATGTTTAAGAAAATGAGTACCAAATTTATGCCACAAAAATTGCCTGAACTGTGATTAGGATTGATCGAAATGATTCACCTGATAGACACACATTATCTGAACTATGACTTGCCTACCGGCAGGCAGGTTTTGAATGATTGGTTTGATGACTATGATTGGGCTTCACCCCAACCTCCCGGAATGCTTCGGGACAGGCTCTCCCCGGTGGAGAGGGAGGCTAAACTCCCTACCTTCTAAACAATTAAAAACCTCCTTCAACAACCTTCAACCTTTCAACCTTCCCTCTACCTCCTCCAATACCCCGGTACCCATACCCAGCCGCCTCTTCTTTTTTTCCAGTAGCCGTCTACCCAGGCGCCTGAATAACGTGGTGCCGACCAATAGCCATCCGTGTAATGATAACGGCCACCGCGGTAAACATAATTGCCGGTAACCCATACGTGGCGCGGCGATGGAGCAATGGGCCTAACCCTTACCACCGGTGCGGCGGGCCGTACTTTAATAACGATCTGTGCTTCTGCTGTGCCTGCAAAAAAGAGCATGGCAAGTGCGAAACCTGTGTACGTGATTATCTTTTTCATAAGAATAAATTTAGAGGTATGACCGGGGTGCAGGAGGAAGGTTTAACGATATAATATGGAAGAGGTAATATTTAATATTTTCTTTGAAGCATAGAGTTCACTGTAAATACAGGCTCCCCATTATTACTTATTAAATATTCCCTATTACATAAAAAAGCCCCATTCTTTTCAGAACAGGGCTTGTATCATTAGCAAATCAGCTCATTAGCTAACCAGCATATTGTCTTAATCTTCCACCTTCATCTTTCCTTTTGCCTTCGCGATCACTTCTTCAGCGATGTTGTTGGGCGCAGGAGAATAATGACTGAACTCCATGGTTGAAGTGGCACGGCCGGAAGACAGGGAACGTAACTGGGTTACATAACCAAACATTTCGCTCAGCGGAACTTTGGCTTTGATCACCTGTACACCATGCTTGCTGTCCATACCTTCCAACATACCACGGCGACGGTTAAGATCACCTGTCACATCACCCATGTATTGATCCGGTGTCAGCACTTCTACTTTCATGATCGGTTCCAGCAAAACGGGTTTCGCTTTGCGGCCTGCTTCACGGTAGCCTTGCTTGGCACACAATTCAAAGGACATGGCATCAGAATCCACCTGGTGGAAGCTACCATCTTTCACTACCACTTTCATGCTTTCCATTGGGTAACCCGCAAGTACGCCGGTGGTCATCGCTGTTTCAAAACCTTTTTGAATGGCCGGTACAAATTCTTTTGGAATCGATCCGCCAAACAAAGAGTTTACAAACTGGAAGCTGGTTTTACCATCCTGTTCTTTCAGGAACTCTTCGTCAGCAGGCCCGATAGAGAAGATGATATCGGCAAACTTACCGCGACCACCCGTTTGTTTCTTCAACGTTTCACGGTGTTCGATCGTGTTGTGGAATGCTTCTTTATAAGCCACCATCGGTGCGCCCTGGTTTACTTCTACTTTAAATTCGCGACGCATACGGTCGATGATGATCTCCAGGTGCAATTCACCCATACCACGCAGGATGGTTTGTCCTGTTTCTTCATCGGTGTTCACGCGCAAAGTCGGATCTTCTTCCACGAGTTTGGCAATGGCCATACCCATTTTATCAACGTCGGCCTGTGTTTTAGGCTCGATCGCGATGGCGATTACCGGTTCAGGGAAGGTCATCGCTTCCAGTACGATCGGGTTGTCTTCGTTGCACAGGGTATCGCCGGTTTTGATGTCCTTGAAACCTACTGCCGCGCCGATATCACCTGCTTCGATGAAGTCAACCGGGTTTTGTTTGTTCGCGTGCATCTGCATGATCCGGCTGATGCGCTCGTTCTTGCCGGTGCGGGTGTTCAGTACATAAGAACCGGAGTCCAAACGGCCGGAATAAGCCCGGAAGAACGCGAGGCGACCTACGAAAGGATCGGTCATGATCTTGAATGCAAGCGCACTGAATGGTTCTTTAGGATCGCAATGACGGAGCAATTCTTCGCCATTGTCGGGGTTAATGCCCTTGATCGCTTCGATGTCCATTGGACCCGGCAGGTAACGTACCACCGCATCCAGCGCGGTTTGTACACCTTTATTCTTGAATGAAGAACCGCACATCATCGGGATGATGGAGATGTCGATCGTTGCTTTGCGGATCGCTTCGTGCATTTCATTTTCGGTGATCGTGTTCGGATCGTCGAAGAATTTTTCCAGCAATTTGTCATCGTATTCAGCCACCGCTTCCACCAGTTCCTGGCGGTATTGGTTTACTTCTTCCATCATGTCTTCCGGGATAGGTACTTCCTGGAAGGTCATGCCTTTATCGTGTTCGTTCCAAACGATGCCTTTCATGGTGATCAGGTCAACCACGCCTTTGAAATCATCTTCAGCGCCAATCGGCAACTGCAACGGCACGGCTTTGGCGCCCAGCATTTCACGAACCTGTTTTACCACGTTCAAAAAGTCGGCACCACTGCGGTCCATTTTATTTACGAAACCGATACGCGGAACCTTGTAACGGTTGGCCTGGCGCCAAACGGTTTCCGACTGTGGTTCCACACCGGATACGGCGCAGAACAAAGCCAGCAAACCATCCAGTACGCGGAGCGAACGTTCTACCTCTACGGTAAAATCAACGTGGCCCGGGGTATCGATGATGTTGAATTTGTATTGTTTGGTTTCAGGTGTTTTTTGTCCCTGTACCATTGGAAAGTTCCAGAAGCAGGTAGTAGCAGCCGAAGTAATGGTGATACCCCTTTCCTGTTCCTGTGCCATCCAATCCATTGTTGCGCCACCATCGTGTACTTCACCGATCTTGTGGTTTACACCGGTGTAATAAAGGATACGCTCAGTGGTAGTGGTTTTACCCGCATCAATGTGCGCGGCAATACCAAAGTTTCTTTGATAACGTAAATCTGCCATTTGAATTAAAAATTAAAATTGAAAATTAAAAACTTGAATATGATTAAAAGCTATTGCCCGTTGGGTTTTGCCTTTTTACTTTGAATTTATATGCACACAGCTTTTTTAAGAGAACCTGCTTATGCAGGAACAGCTGTCGATATGTATATTACGCTCTCATATGATGCTAAACAGTTCAACGCAATTACAACCCGGGGAATCTTTTAGCGGCGCAAAGGTAATGATTTTTTGTAAAATAACAAGCGGGAAAGGGCTTTTCAGGGGCCTTATCCACAAGTCAATAGCCCCAGGTATGAACCTGATTTACAACATTTAAATAAAAACCACCGGCTTTTCCTGTTAAGATTAACATTTCGGCGTGCTCAATAGGGCGGCTACCTGCCTGCCGCCAGGTAACCCTTAGGAGCGCATCTTCTTATTAATTCATTTTATTGTTGAGCCCTCATCTCCAAATTGCCAAATCGTCTCATCTCCAAATCAATTCAAATCACCAGGTACCTGTTGCGTCCAGCAATGAATGCCACCACCAACCCGGTTGATGCCCCAGGGATCAACCTGGATGATCTTTTTACCCGGGAAATAAGCAGCGAATATTTTTCGTACCTGCTCATCTTTTTGTTTGCAACTTGCAGGGAAACCCGGCCGCCAGTATTTAGGTATCAATACCAGTTGATTGCAGATCACAAAATTCAGGTAGCTTACGGCAGGCATAAAACGAATGCTGTCGCCCTGCTTCCACGCGGGAAAGTCATGCCGCAACACACTAATAGGAAATTCCCTTTTATTCGTATCCACTACATAGGTTTCGGGTTTAACATCCGGCACAGGAATGAATACAATTTTAAAGGGTTTACCATCCTGGTCGGTTGATTGCCTTAAAATTTTTTCGTTGACTTTCATTCGCCCGTAAGTAATTTTTTTAACCGGGTCTGCAGCGGCTTCTTTTAGCGTAGGCATGGCCAGGAAGATCGTTTGGGCATCAACGAAGCGGGCAAACTCATCAACGTGCCCCCCGACACCATAACCATAAATGTTGCCGGTGATATTGGCTTTTGTACCCGCGCCGGGATCTTCCCCAACGCCCTCCTGCAAACGGATTGTTTTCTTTACGCCCAGGGTGGCGCGCAACAGGCTGCTTCATCTCCAGATCAACAGGAATTTTATACAAATGAATTGGTGGCGGCATCATACGTTTTGTTGAACAGGCCGTTTGCTTCCATTGCTTTTATTTCTTTTTTAAGTGTATTGATCCTTTCAGCATAATTGACTTCACCAATAGAACAAAGGTTGATATACGCTTTCTCATAATTCCCGCCGGTATCCAATGCATTGGCAATCCTGTCATATTTTCCTCTTCCCTGGTGCAGTATATCGCATACCATGAAACATACTTTTGCAGGGCATCCATCAAGCCCGAGCCTTTTATGATACTTTATCATATTGTTTTTATACAGGTTAATAGAGCTGTTCACCTGCACCTTCCTGTGTTCTTCATCGTTGTTTGCCCAATGTATCAATCTTGCCGAGCATACCAGTTCCTGGTGTTCTACATCATGCAGGCTGGGATTAAGGTATTCCATGAGTGGCCTGGTCGTATTTTCAAATTCCAACTGTGTTTTTGTTCCAACATCTGAAATATAAAATATCCTGTTGTCAATTAATTCCAGCCTGGGGAAATAATCCTTCGCTTTATTGAGTGTTAACAGTTTTCTTAAAAACTGCACAAAATCACCATTGGGAACATGCGCTGCGAACTGCATAAATCCGAACGTGAAATAAGCCCTGTCATAGGTATTTAAACAAATGAAGGATCCCCCGCTTTCGGCTTTTGTTGTTGGTGCAATAAAATGCGCGAAAAAACCAAATTCATTTTCATACGCTTCAGCCTTGTATATTAAATCCGGTTTTTGGGAAGAATTGTACAGGCCGTATCCATCCTGTGCTTTATAATATGTTTTATAGCCTACAAAAAATTCCGGCTCGCTTGAACCGGAAAGCTTTGCATAGTAAGCGGTTCTTCCTTTGTCGGTAACGGTGCTTCTTATTTTAAAATCGTATGCCATTGATATATTTTTTAGGTTTGGTTTTATGTTGCTAAATAAAAAAAGTTCTTGCCAGTAGAATCTCTTTTGCACGCAAGGTTTGCTTTCGCCATTGTTGCGTAAAATTGCCTTAGTGTATAAATATATGTATTTACGTTCAAATATATAAATTTGCGCATTTGACTTTTCCCCGGGGATTGCAGGACTGTAAAAACAAATAATAAACCTTGCTGGTAGCCTGTAAGAGAAAAGCGATGTAAATCCTATCTTTAAAACCTCAATTAATACTTCCCGATGCACGAAACCATCCAATTATACAATGCCAACCAATCCCCAACGGACCAACCCATCTGCACCCTGCTGGCCGAAACCATCGACAAAGCATTACCCGAAGCAGAAAGCAGGATATGGCATGCCCATCCCGTTTGGTTTTTGAACGGTAATCCCATCGTTGGTTACAGTAAACAGAAAGCCGGCCTTCGGTTGATGTTCTGGAGCGGCGCTGATTTTGAAGAAGAGGATCTAAATGTAAAGGGCGCCAAATTCAAAGACGCTTCCATTTTCTATACGGCTGTTGAACAGGTTAAGATCACCAGCCTTAAGCGCTGGCTGAAAAAATCAAAAATCATCCAGTGGGATTACAAGAACATTGTAAAAAGAAAAGGTAAATTAGAACGATTGAAATAAACAGCTATGAACGACACAGCCCAGCACGATGAGCGCATTGCAAAAATGACATTCGCCTCGGTGTACCCCCACTACGTTACAAAAGTGGAAAAGAAAGGCAGAACAATAGCCGAACTGCACCAGGTAATTGAATGGCTTACCGGCTACACTGAAAAAAAACTGCAAAAATTGATTGCAGGTAAAGTGACTTTCGAAAAATTTTTCAGCGAAGCTACGCTCAACCCCAACGCTTACCTGGTAACAGGCATGATCTGCGGCTACAGGATTGAAGAGATAAAAAATCCCCTAACACAACAAGTGCGGTACCTGGATAAATTAGTAGATGAACTGGCCAAAGGACGTAAAATGGAAAAGATCTTAAGGGCCGGGTAAATGCAGGTTTAGAAGGTTTAGAAGAGTAGTTGAAGGTTGATGGTTGATGGTTGAAAGTTGAAAGTTGTTGAAAAGGTTTGCAAGCTGCGGCATACTCATTATTTGTACCGTATCATTATACCAGTTTTACACGAACGGCTTTTCTTAGTGTGGTTCCATACATCTCCCATATTTAAAATAGTGCCTGTGAAATTCCATTTTTGTACCGGGTAAATAAAACTGCCCGCACTGCAGGTACACCGGCATCGCCCGGATTGATTTTTACATTTCGGTATCGTCAATATCCTGCTCCCCCGTATTTATATTTCAACGGCCGTTGCTGCCGCTTTCCCCGCAGGGGAAAAACCCGGTTTTATGCGCCGGCACTATCTATCCATGTCAATTATGGGTACTTTAGTTTTGGCAATCCTTAATAAGCCAATACTAAAATTAACAACATGAAATCAAATTTATTCCTGCCCGTTTTCATTGTATTGCTGTGCCCTTTTAGCAACGCGTTCGCTCAAAAAAAAGTGAAAGTAAAAGACGAACAGGTGAAAGCCATTTGCGAAGTCACGCCTTTGAAAGACAGGATCAGGCTGGCGGTTACAAGGTTCAACATCACTACCAGGGGAAGTTTAAAAAGCAAGGCAACGGGCAACGAGAATTACAATACGAACTGGTATTTTAATAATTCCAACAGCCAGGCAAACCCGGAAGCAGGCATGATAGAATTCGGCGACAACATGGCCACCATGTTACAAACCGCGCTGCAACAAACGAACTGCTTCAATGTACTGGTAAATTTAGACAACAAAGCTGACCTTGATAAAGAGATTGACTTTGGTGACCACCAATCCGCCGATAAAAAAACAGCCATCAAAAAAGGAAATATGAAATCGGCGCAGGTAGTTGTCACCGGCGAAATAACCGAGTTCAACAATCAAACCTCCGGTCAGTCATTCGGGCCCGTTAAAATGACCAAACAAACCGTGCGGCTGGGTTTTATTGTCACCATCACCAACCCCTCAACAAGGGAAGTGTATGTATCAAAATCATTCAACGTGGAAGGAAGATCCTCAAGTAAATTAAGCGTTGGCGTTGGCGTGCCGACTATACTCGGCAACCAGCGCGTTGATTTTTCGGGCGGCAATAAATACACGCCTGCCGTTGCCAATGCACTGGAGCAGGGATTGATACAGGCTGCAGAATGGCTGGCCGGTCAAAAGAGCGTTATGATCGTTCCCGAAATGGACGCGGGTAAAAGAACCGGTAACACCAACATCATCATCAGCATTGGCAATGCCGACTACAATAAGTTCAGGGATTTTAAAGAAGCCATCAAAAACAATCCCGGTATAAAAAAAATGGATTCAGACTTCGACAGTGAAACAGCTACCCTCACATTGGAATATGACGGGACCACTTCTAAGCTGCTGGATGAGATCATGTCGGGTAAATTGTCTTCCCTGCTCACTGTCATCACCCAAAAAGAAGGCATCATCAACCTATCATTCAAGTAACCCGCATGAAGATCTTTTTTCCCTCCAGTTACCTGCTGCTGTTCCTCCTTGTCAGCGCCACCCTGTTAGCTGGTTGCCCGGCAGCAACGAACACCGGTCCTTCCAACGGCCCGGTTGCTATTGACTGGCTGGATAAGCTACCGGCCTGTCCCTGCGAAAGCCCGGATAAGAACGGCATACGGTTAAACGATGGCTGGGCAAAAGACAAAGGCGACCTGGATAAATACCACAAAGGTGCAAGCGAATCGTACCGGTCGTACCCCGCCATAGCAACCAGCGAAGGCAGTTCAGGCCAGCAATGTTGTTATGATAAGAACGGGCAACTGATCACCGGGGGCCGGGCAGCAGGTACCCCCGACAAAGAAAATACCTGCGATGGCGAAGATGCGGAAGGCGTCATGAAAATTAAATACACGCGGCTTTTATCGCATTATTATAAAGACGTAAAGCCCTGGGAAGGATACGGCGGTAAAGACAGCGGCTGGATCGGGTACAATAAAATATGGAAGCCCAATAACGGGAACAAATGTCCAGCCAATACCGTCGAATAAATACCAGGTTCCCCGCCAGCTTTACCGCGGCTTCCTTCATATCAAACAATTCCTGCGCTGTTGGTCTACCCTCCGAAAGACACCCGAATGCATAACATTTTTCCCTTGCATATATTATTCATTATTAATATTTTTATTCGTTCCAATATATTGTGAAAATTACCTGCGCTACGGAGTAATCTGAAAATCCGTAAAAGAGTAAGACAGGAAAGCCGAAAACTGATTACAACAGGCAAACTTAAATTTTCACCTTATGGACGAACTCCAGGAACAATTCGAGAACATGCATCTTTTAACCCGTGACGAGCGGACCAGGCTTATAAGAAAGCTGGAATGGCTCAAACCGGAATTTCTCATGCCCTACTATCCCAAGTGGTGGTGGTGGAGAAGGTGTACTGTAAAAGTGCTGATCGTAACGGACGGCCTTGATTTCGGGACCGGTGGTTTTGGTCTTTCAGAATTTTTAACCGCTTTTAACCAGTTACAGGCCACCACCTGGAACAATTACCAGCTTACCCTGGGACACCGCTTTAGTTCCCCGCCCAGCACCAATCCCCTGGTGGTTAGCCAGATCAGTAATTTCAACTTTCAAACCAGTGTAAGCCTTGGTGATTTTGACCAGGTTTGGATCCTGGGAATAGGCACCGGCGCAGGCCTGCCGGCAGCAGAACTGGCGGTAGTAGAAACCTACATGGACAAAGGAGGTGGTGTATTTGCCACCGGCGACCACGGCTTTTTAGGTTCGGCTTTGTGCAGTAACATTCCCCGGGTTAAGGACATGCGCTACTGGAGCGATACCCCACCCGGTTCCACCGAACCTACCAACGAGGTAAGCATGACCGGCAGGAGAAGGAACGACACCAACAGGCCGAAGGCAGGCGATGCCACTTCGCTTTACTTTGATAACCAGTCGGACAATATACCGCAAACCATCGCGGTAAGAACTTTTGGCAGCGGGCTGCCGCATCCTTTGCTTTCCATCAGCCCTACGATAAGGCCTTCCGGTATCATCGACATCATGCCGGATCACCCGCATGAAGGAGAGTGTAAGCCACAAACCACGTTTACGGTTAATGGCATAGCCGTTCCCACCCAGGTGATCGCTACCTCCTTTGTTTTGGGCGGCAGTACCATCAATGGCGGAAACGGTGGCAAGGCGTTAACGGATCCGCATTGCTTTCCATCTATTGCGGTATGGGATGGCAGGTTAGCAGGCGTTGGCCGTATTGCGGTAGATGCTACCTGGCATCATTTCGTAAACATCAATTTAAACGGGGCGGGTTCAGGCATTGATATCGGCCCGCAAACCGGGTTGAGCACTGCGGATTTCATCGTGATCAGGCAATATTACATGAACATCGCTTTGTGGATCACCAGGAAAAAAGCATGGTGGTGCTGGAGAAGGATCTTATGGATAGAACTATTAAAGGATTCGCAGTTGATCGAAGCAAGTTTAAACAACCCCCAAAAAAAGATAGAAGAAATATCCCTGGCGGACCTGTGCAGCATTGGCTCCCTGGCCGAAGAGATCTTATCTTCCAGGTACAGTCCTTCGTTTGCGAGGGAATTTTTGATCGAATCGTTGGATACGGTAAACCCGTCACTTTCTTCCGTACTCAATATTTGGGCGCCGGCAGAACCCGGTAACCCGGAGGATAACCCTGCAAGCTATTACCAGGCCTGGGTAAACCTCGACCTTGTATTGTACACCGCTGTTGGAGCCGGTTTCATTGCTTTACGGGATGATAAAAATATTGGCGGGGAGGATATAAAGGAAGAAGACCTCGATAGGGTAATGGAAGTATTTACAGGCGGCGTGTCCTACGGCATTGATAAATCAGTGCAAAACCTGGGCGCCAATCTTAAAAATTTTACCACTAAAACAGGATTGAATCTCTGATGCGTTGCTTTTTCTTAAAGGTAAAAGAAGGATGTTAAGGGCTGCCTGTTGGGCGGCCCTTCGTCTTTACACACAAGGCGCATCGACGGTAACCAAGGTCGTTATTAAAGTTGTTACCCGCAGAGCACAATGAACTGTTTTTTGAATAAATTTACCCATGCTAAAAACATTTCTCCTGCTTTGCTGCTGCTTTACCATCAACCAGCTTTGCGCGCAAGGCAGCGACAGCAGCTACCTGCTAAAACTAAACCAACAGGCCGACGATTACGTGGTGGCCCGTAATACCGCGGCGCTCGATACGATCTATGCAGATGATTTTATTTTCAACCATGGCAGCGGTAAAACGGAAGGCAGGTCCGGCTGGTATGCTACGGTTAAGCGCGCCAACTATCCCTTACGCGCACACGACTCCGTAAAAGTGGAACTGCACGGCAACGTCGCCATTGTAAGAGGAAAGATGAACATTCAAAAAATAAACAAGGAGAAGACGGATAAGTACTGGCTGAAATACGTGCGGGTATATGTGCTGCGCGACCGTTGGCGGTTGGTATCGCACAATACGGTGGCGGAGGCACATGAATGATAAAATTTTATCGCTGCAGCGACATTACTACTTATAAACCCGGTAAAAAAACAGGAAAAAACAATGCCCGGATATAATCCCAATCATATACCGGCAGGCGAACGAATGGTAAACGCTATGCTCTCATCAGCTTTACTGCTATATGGAATAACAGGTTTAATTATAGATGATCTATACATCCCGGGTAAAAGGCGCCTTGGTATGCATTTTCACGGGGAACCTATATTGATATTGTTTATTGCTTTTTTGTGTGCGGCTGCAAATATGATGTCTGTGGTTGTGGACCACTATGACAAAAGAAACAATGAAATTGATTATAAGCGCTTCGCCAGGACAAGCCAGGTTGCTGGCTGGACATTTTTTATATTAGCAGTAATTTTAGACCTGTTTGTTTTTCATAAAGCAACACGATCATAAGAATTCGTGTAATCCGGGAAATAAATTCGTGTAATAAAAACCTTATTTACCCAGTTTATACAACGCCGTAAAGCCCGTAGCATCCTTTTGAAAATTAGGATACAGCGCCAGCTTCCTTTCCTTGTTCTTATTCTTATGAAAATGCGGTACCAATACTCCTACTACCGGACCAATGGCCATGCCCACCAACACATCCGTTGGAAAATGCTGGCCGGCCTTTACCCTTAAAATACCCGTGGTCAACGTAGCAGCGCCGGCAACGGAATACAATATCCATTTGTTGCGCATTTCAGGATGATAATCGGCATATACCTTCGCCATAAAAAAAGTAGAAGTACCTACAACGGCTGCGTGACCGCCAAAGAAAGAATTGCGGGCGCCACCACGTGTTCTTGTAGCCAATTGCACATCAGGATTGTAGGCATAAGGCCGGAAGCGATTGGCGCTCATGGCCGATAAAGTATAGATCGTTCCTGTCATCGACAAAGCTTCAAGGTAAAGGAGGCCTACCCTTGGCCCGTCGCGGCGGATCTTTTTATCAAACAACAATATAAGGGGCAATGGCATCGAACCATAAAAAAAATAATCGCTGGCCGACTTGGCAGAAGTATTGTAATTTTTGGTAGTACCCCTGTCGAAACTATTGATCTTGTTCCTGTCGAGCGCCTGCAATTCCGCAAAAGGAACCGTATCCCTTCCATACACCACGCTAAAACCATATAAGGTCCAGCCGCTCATGGCAGCCGTCAATGGTATGTCCAGCCAGGGCTTGATCTTGTAAACCTGCTCTCTTTTAGGCTTCGGAGAAATAGTAGTGTCAGTGTATTGGGCCTGTACCGTAGTAACAATGCACAAACCCGCCAGGAGCGCAAACAGTAATTTCATGTATGGTGTTTACACTTATTTAACAATACACATACCAGTTCAAAACAAACGAAGATTACAGGCTGGCGGCAACGGGCCTGTAGAAAAAAATACTCACGGTTTAGCTTTCAAAGATGAATTTGTTATCGCTCCAGAATTGATCGAGCGCAAGGATGCGAGGCTTGAAAAAAGAGATCAGCGCGGGCCAGTCGGCCTTATTCATGATGCTCACACCTGTAAGTTCTTTGCAGATACGATCCACGGCGTGGTTGTCTTTTTGTTTGTCCTGTTCCCATTGCCAGGATTCGCCCGAAATGCTTTCAAGTTCTTCACGCAGCATCTTTAATTTCATCCACGCGGCTTCCCTGCTTTCCTTGCCGGGGTGACTCAATTCGATCCCAATAACGGCTTTGTTGTTTTCAACTTCCATCGTAAAACGAATATGCCGAACGCCGGTCTTATAATTCACCCAGTTTATTTTTTCTCCTGTTACCGAAGCGATCGGCGAAAGATACTGGCCGAAAGCTGTCCAGAATTGTTGCCGCATCAACGATATTTCCTGCCTGGAGTACATGCTGCAAAATTAAAGAACGGGCGGATATAAAAGGCCCGGGTTAGAAAACCCAGGCCGGAAGTTGATTGACGATAAACATAGGATCTCATCCTACACCTAAAACTTATGTTGGATAAATACGCGCTATTCTTTCACGAATTTTACCGTGGTACCATTCGCCAGCCTGATCATGTAAAGGCCGGGCGTTAATCTATCAACATAAACGCTCATGGCAGTACCGGTTACCTGGAAGTTCATCGCCAGCCGCCCGCTCATATCGAATATGGCGGCCCTGGTATTTACCAGTGAAGTATTGGAAACGTTGAGCGTAAGCCTCGACCGGGTGGGCGACGGGTACACCAATACCGTTTCCTGCGTGGCGCCGCAACCTCCATTGATCCTTGCAACCTGGCTATACGTAAAGTCCCCTTTTGTATCGATCATTTTTAAACGGAACAGGTGGGTTTGATCGCCCTGCATCGTATAATTGTAAGTATAATTATTGTTGCCCGGCGTATTGGTTGACGGTACCGTGCCGACCCTGCTGAAATTCCTGCCGCCATCGGTGCTCAACTCCAGTTCGAAACGATCGGTATTCACTTCATCCGCTGTTTTCCAGGAAAAAGCAGCCTTACAGTTCTGTTGCTGTGCATTGAAAGAAAGCAGTTGCAGCGGCAATACGCCTACGACCGTTACGTTGAACACGGCCTGGGCATTGTCGTTGGAGGTTTGCAGATTGCCAACGATGATCGGGGTGATGCGATCACTGTTGAAAGTGATGGTACCACTGCCTAATGATGTTCCTCTTACATTGAATAAAATATCGATTGTTTCACCTTCCAGTATCACTTCGCTGTTGACCAGGTGCACCACACCCGCAGGTTGGTTGTCAAAATCTTCCACTACGAATTTGGCAATGGAGTTTATGGAGTTGAAAGCGATGCGGCCGGGAAAGGAAACCGTGAGCCGTACACTATGAGGCGGTATAAGGCCGGTGGAATTAACAGAACTGCTTTCATTGGCGAACCTGAATTTGATTACGGCATTGCCAACAATATTGGGACCCAGGGGCACCTGCGATACCGCTTTTGCCGCGGGATCTGCATTTACTGCCGTGGGCAGGATCTGCGCTTCGGCAGTCATTCGGCCCGCCATGAATAATAAAAGGATGAAGCCCGTGATGATTTTCGATTTATATATATTGATGCTTTTCATTGTAGTAAATTTTACAGTTAGGATTATTGAACGATGCTGAATATCCTTACCACCGAGTTATTGGTATTGTTGATTTCGGTGCCGGAATCATTGAGTATGACAACCGTTTGGTTCTCGGTGCCTTCAGCGGCCCCGGGCATTACCTGCATCCTGATGAGTATCCTCGATGTACCGGAAGGCGCTATGTTGTTGCCGGCCTTCAGGCGGAAGATCAGGGTGGTAGTGGTATTGGTTACCAGGTCCCAGTTGGCATTGTTAACAGCAATGGTGGCAGGGACGCTCGCCGTTGTTGCGGCTGGATTGAAGTTGTAACTGAAATTATCAGATTTATTGATCCTGACCAGCACAGGTACAGCTGCATTGTCGGTGGTCATACCCAGGATTTCATTTACTTCAACAACGAAATCCCTGCTGGTACCCGCACTCTCTACAAATGTTCCATTGCTAAGGCGGGTCGAAGGGGTCAGGTCGGGATTAACAACGGGCGTAACCAGGATGTACAGCGTGGCGTTGCTGCATACCTGCGGCGAACCATTATCGCAGGTGGTATATACGAAAGATACCGGGCCTGTGAAGCCGGCGACCGGCGTAAACACATAGCTTCCATCAGCGTTCAATACCAGGTTGCCCTTGCCACTCACCGTTACATTGCGGGCAGCTACGGTTTGCGTATTGCCTTCGGGATCCGCATCATTTGTTTTTACATTACCGGTAGCGGTTACATTCGGTGGCGTATCTAAGAAATCATCTGATGCCAGTGTTGAATTAAAGGCGCCGATGTCCTGTACAGCGATTACCTGCATAGCCGTAGCACACAAAGGCGTTGGCGATGAAAAGTCGCAAACCTGGTAATACAGTGTATCCCATCCCTGGTAGCCTGCTGCCGGTGTATATACAGTGTTGCCTGTAGAAGCGTTCACAACGGCAGTGCCGTGAAGCGGGCCGGTAATAACCGTTACACTTGCCGTGTTGAGCGGCATGCCGATCGTTCCGGATGCATCATTGGCAAGGCTCCGTATAGTAACCGGCATGCCGAAAGCTGTGATGGCTATATCCGTATTGGCGATCGGCGGTTTGATGCTGATGCCACTCGTACTTACTACGGTGATGGTAAGTATTGACATGCGACAGCCGGCACCGGGTGAACATACGGGCACCTCGTACGAAAACGTACCTGCTGAAGTAGCCACGAAACTATAAGTGCCATCGGGGTTCATAGAAATAGTACCACCGGAAGGATTGCCCCCAAGTGGCACTGGTGTTCCATAGGTAGTTCCCGCGGGAACATAGTCGTTTGTATTTACATTTCCTGCTATGGTTACATTCACATTCGTAATGTTGATGTCGGGTAAAACCAGCAGATCGCATCCAAAGCCAAAGGCATATGCTTTGCCAAGCCCGTTATCGGTGCCGACGAAGCTGAACAAAGTGCCAAATGTATTACCCAGGTTAAAGATGCCGGTACCAAAGTCGAGCGATTTGCCCGGCGCGCCTACAATGGCACGCACACTTTTCGTTGCACCCCGCACATGTCCTCCACCCGCCACGCTGTAACCCACCATGCTGGCTGCATTGATGCCGAAGTCGGTGCTCACGGCGTTTTCCAGTGTCCAGTACGGTGTTGTATTGTAAGTGCCATCCGCCTTACCGGTGAAGATATAGGCAGCGCCACCTACAACGTTTGCGCCTACCAGTCCTACACCTGTTGACAAAGGTTCACCTACAATGATATCGCCGATGCCATCGCAATTGGCATCCTGCATATTATCGATCGCACCTCCAAAGAGGGCATTTACATTGATGTTAAGGGAGAGCAGCATGCTCAGCAAACTGGCGCCCCTTGGCGAAGAGAAGGATTGGGCCGGTTGTGTTGTATCAGCCGGCGTTGTCTTTCCTTTAAAAACATAGATATTGCCGGTCTTGAGCCTCAACTCGTTCAATACATCGCTCAGTACCTCCCCTACGGGCGCACCCACCAGCACGTTGCCTGTGCGGTTGCCGCTGCCATCCCGGGTACCTTTGACCGTGTAACCAAACAGGTTGGCTACAGACCCCAACAAGTCGGTCGTTGTGGAAAGCCTTGTTTTAATGGCGGTATTAACGCCTGTACCCGCATTGTTACCGGTGTAAATAAAAGCGCTGCCGCCCAAAAAGCCCAGTACACCCAGGTTCAGTCCGCCCGGTGCGCCTATCACCACATCCTGGCGCCCATCCTTGTCAAAGTCGCCCGCCCCGTCCACGCTGAACCCAAACAATAATCCGTTGATGTTTGCCGGCAAAGGCAAACCAAGTAAGGTACTCGTGGGCCCGGTTAATTTTGTTGCGGTATTGCCTGCCAGGTTGGTTGAATAATATACGAAAGCGGCGCCGCTCCTTACATCCAGCAACTGTATGCCGGCATAGCCCGGGGAACCGATCACCAGTTCACCCAGCCCGTCGCCGTTCATATCGCCGGATACGGCTACGGAAAAGCCGAAGAGGGCATTGATGTTGGTATTAACGCCCAGCACGCCCAATATGCCATTGCTGAACAGGCCGGAACCGTTAAGGAATACGGATAATAAAGCCGAGCTGCTGCCCGAAGCAAGCGTAGCGCCGTCAAAAACATATACTTTACCGGCAACAACCGTAGCAGTAGAAGGAGAACCGGCTACCGATGCATTATACGATTCGCCCGGTGCGCCTACGATGATGTCCTGCCTTACACTGCCGGCAACGGTGCTGCCGGATACATTGCCTGCTGCAACGCTGAAACCAAACAAGGCATTGGCAACCGGCGTGGTGGCCCGCAAAGTACGGCCGGGCAGATCGCTGAGGCCCGTATCCGAACCAAAATATACAAACACGGCGCCTGCACTTACAACAGTGGAAGGACCTGCGATGATATCGATGGCTCCCGGGGCGCCGATGGCCACATCGTCGAAACCATCGCCATTTACATCACCCAGGCCGGTAACATTGTAGCCGTAGAGCGCATCCACCTGCAGTGAAAGGTTGTTCAATACGCCTGGCAATACACCCGCGGCAGACGGCGCCCATTCGGCCGAATGCGTAAGCGGGTCGATCGTTACGGGATACACGGCTTGCTCATCATCAACCAACAGCTTCAGTTCATTGCCGGCATCCAGTTCCATAGAAGCTGGAAGCGGCCGGCGATTGGCATCCCATACGATAAGGTCGTCGTATTGCAAAATGGTCTTGTGGGTGGATTGGTCTTTTAGCAAAATACTTTTGGTGCCTTTGGCTACCGGTACCAGGTCGCCGCTGAATGAAAGCGATACCTGCAGTTTTCCCGGGCCGGCTGGCTTTTCCGTAATGATGAAATTTTGCCGCAGGCCTTTTTCATCATGGATATATTCCGTTGTAAATCCACCGTAATTATAAGTAAGGTAATTGTCCTTCACCTTTACAGCAGGGTTTGTGATGGCAAGGCTGCTTTCGCCTTTGGATACCTGCAACAATTCCATTTTTGAGGACCAGCCTGCCGGTTGGAGGGGTTGCGTGGATACGGAATTTGCATCGATCACGAAGAAGGTTTGCTGTTTACCGTTCGTAACCGCAAAACTGCCGTCCATTTCTTTAAAATAATAAGCTGTTCTCGTGATCTTTTCCTGGGCAGCCGATATCCAGTCGGTAGTTGCTGCTTTAGGTAATGGTTTTGTAGCCGGGGTCTGTTTTGTCTGTTCTCCAGGTAAGCGGTTGGCTGAGGGGTTGGTTGTTTGTGCGTGGGAGACTAAAGAGGCGCAAACAACTACCTGGAACAGGAGTAGCCGTTTTTTCATAATGAGGTGATTAGGTTATGAGATTTTTTGTTTTCTGTGTGTTTCAATCGACAATACAAACCTAAAATCATAAAGGAACCTGGTTTGTCCCCCAAAGAGCCTGTTTGATCCCCTAAAAGATCACGGGGATGGGTTACCGGGGGAGTTTGTACGGTTGGGAAAAAAAATTTACACAATTAATATTTTTCAGTAAATTCAGTAAACCGTATTACCTCTAACCAAACATTATCTATGAAAATAACTACTTACACCTGCGAGGGTGATCCCATGCATTCGTTCATGGAAACGCTCTCATCAAATCTTAAGGCACCCTTAAAGAACAATACTATAACCATCCCTGAAAACCTTGGCTCCGGCTTTATTAAAAATATATCTCTCGAAAAAGGATTTTGCATCCGCCTCTACCATGCCCGGTTAAAAGCTGATACGCTTTATCAATACTTTTATGAAGAAGGCGGTGGCGAACCTGTTTTTAAGCTGACTTTCTCTATCGATCCATCTGATTTTCCCTTATCTCTCGGCAAGCCTACCCAAAAAAGCATGAATGAAAATTCTGCTGTCCTTTATTCTACCGATTTCACACGGACAGTAATGGTGCCACGCAATCAATGGATCAACCGCCTTGTTCTATTGTTTACAAAAGATTGGCTGGAGGAGAATTTTGCAGCAGCTTCGTCGACTATTGGACATATGGTGGACCTGCTCCTGAAAAAAAACCAGCCCACCCTGATTTCCGAAACAATGGGCGCAGATCATCACATCCGCATCAACGAACTGGCCAATGAAATAAACCAGGATGACTTCCCGCTTATTCATATTAAAACGAAAGCTTTAACGCTTACCAATAATTTCCTCAATAAGATCGTGTACAGGGAACCGGAAGACATCAGTGCACACCATACGCTGTATTACAGCCAGGTGATCAGCGTGGAAAGAAAGCTGGCGGAATACTACGATAAGCAAATGCCTTATATATCCGAACTGGCCAGCGAATTCAACATGAGCCCGGCAACTTTAAAAAGGCATTTCAAACAGGTATATGGAAAAACCATTTACCATTATTACCTTGAAAAAAAACTCGCGTTGGGAAAAAAGCTGATCAACCATAGCCACAAGTCCGTTTCAGAAGTGGCCTATTCGCTAGGGTACAATAAGATCAACAGTTTTTCAAAAGCTTTTAAAAAATGCTATGGCATTTTGCCGAGTGAACTGTATGGGAGACGATGAGGGAATTATGAGTTATGGATTATGAGTTATGAGTTATGAGTTTTCCCGGTCGCAATGCTTTTTACGTCTTACCGGCCATTACTAATTTCACGCAGCGAATAACTTACCGCCTACACAACTTACCGGTTAATAAAATGCCGTTGGCCGGGAGACCAAACGGCGGAGTTAAATAAATAAAGAAACCCCCGGAACAACGGGGGCTTTTTTATATCGTCAATCTGTTTATTAAACTTAGATCCTGAAATGGGCGAAAGCCTTGTTGGCTTCAGCCATACGGTGGGTATCTTCTTTCTTTTTGAAAGACGCGCCTTCACCTTTGCTTGCTGCAACGATCTCGTTGGCCAGCTTATCTGCCATGCTGCGGCCATTCCTTTCACGGCTGTAACGCACCATCCATTTGATACTTAAAGAAATTTTCCTGTCGGCACGAACTTCAGAAGGGATCTGGAAAGTAGCACCACCGATACGACGGCTGCGGACTTCAACACCCGGTGTAATATTAGCCAGCGCCTTTTTCCAAACTTCATAACCATCTTCGCCGGTTTGCTTGGCAACTTTATCCAGTGCATCGTAAAAAATGATATAAGCACCACTTTTTTTACCAGCCCACATCAGGTTGTTTACAAAACGGGTAACCAGCTTATCGTTGAACTTTGGATCTGGTGCTAAAGGGATCTTTTTCGGTTGTGTCTTCCTCATTGTTGTTATTTTTTTATCGATCCCGGATCACTGGCCGGGACTACCTGTTTGAAACAGGATTAAAGTTATTTCTTAGCTTTTTCTTTTTTAGTTCCGTATTTGCTACGGCTTTGCTTACGGTCTTTTACACCGGCCGTATCCAGGCTACCCCTTACGATGTGGTAACGTACACCCGGCAAATCCTTCACCCTTCCGCCACGGATCAGCACAATAGAGTGCTCCTGCAGGTTATGCCCTTCACCCGGGATATAAGCGATCACCTCGATCTTGTTGGTTAAACGGACCTTGGCTACCTTACGCAACGCAGAGTTTGGCTTCTTAGGCGTAGTGGTATATACCCTGGTACATACACCGCGGCGTTGAGGACAAGCATCCAGTGCCCTGGACTTGCTTTTCGCTTTAATAATTTCTCTTCCTTTTCTTACTAATTGTTGTATTGTAGGCATGTTGACCTTTTATTTTTCGGACGGCAAAGGTAGGATGTGAAGATCACATTCCAAAATAAAAAACAGTAAAAGCGCAGTATTTTTTAGGTTTTTAGTGTTTTTTAGCCGCCCAGGGTTAAATTTTGTACATCCAGCCGTGGTTGTCGGGCTGCTGCCCGTAGCGAATGGCGTTCAGGCGTTCCTTGATGGCGGGCGCCGTTTTCCAGTTGGCCACGTCAAATTCCATGATATAATCCTTGTAACGCAGTTCTTTTATGAAAGAAATGGTAGCCGCCGTACCGGTGCCGAAAACCTCGTATAAAAGCCCGGCCTTGTGCGCATCCATGATGTCGTCGATGCTCAATGCCCTTTCTTCAACGGTAAAACCCATTTCTTTTAATAAGACCATGGTACTGTCGCGCGTAACGCCTGCCAGTATCGTTCCTTCCTTGAGGTCGGGCGTAATGGCGGTATTGCCGATGATAAAAAATACATTCATCGTACCGCATTCCTGCACGTATTTGTGTTCGAATGCATCTGTCCACAGTACCTGGTCGTACCCTTTTAATTTAGCCTGCGCCGTGGCATACATGGCGCCACCATAATTGCCGGCTGCTTTTGCATAACCAACACCGCCGGGTACGGCACGCACATATTGTTCTTCCACGTATATCCGCATCGGCGCGCTGTAATAAGGGCCGGTAGGGCTAAGGATGATCATGAACTTGTATTTTTCGCTGGGCCTTACGCCGATCATTTCATCGCTGCTGAACATGAACGGGCGGATGTACAACGAATGGTCTTCCTGCTGCGGGATCCAGTTCTTATCGAGCTCAATCAGCATGCGCATGCCTTCCATGAACAATTCTTCGGGTACCTGCGGCATCTGCATACGTTCTGCAGATACATTAAATCTTTTGAAATTATCCATCGGGCGAAAAATGAATGCCTCGCCGTCCGCATTCTTATAAGCCTTGATGCCTTCAAATATCGCCTGGCCGTAATGGATGGCCGCAATGGAAGGTTCCATCAGCATGGGCTGGTAAGGTTTGATCTCTGCATTTTTCCACTCGCCGTCCTCGTAATCCACCTCCAGCATGTGGTCGGTAAAATATTTACCAAAAGGGATATTTTCAAGGTTGATATCGTTGAGTTTACTCCTTTCGGCTTTCGTAATATTTATCGTATCGGCTGCAATCATATCGTTAATTTTACAGCAAAGAAACGAAAAATTCAGGGGCAAAAACGATGTTTTATGAGTTTAGATAATATTCAACTGCCGGCACTTGTTCTGCACGATTTGTTCAAGAATTCACTGGTAGATTTGAATACGGACAACGCGGTTTTGTCGCCCGAAAAAGCAGGTACACTTGTTTTCCTGGGCGGCAACCAGCACAAGGTGGCGATCCTGGTTTGTGATCCCGAAGCCTTGCACCTAAGTGATCAATCGCTGAATTTCCTGTTAGGCATTTTATCCGCCTGTAAATTATCCATGGCCGATGTGGCACTGCTCAATTGCTACAAACAAACGGTCGGCTACGAATTACTGGAAGAACAATTGGGCGCAGAAAAAATATTGCTCTTTGGTATCGGCGCAGAACAGCTCAGCCTGCCTTTGCAATTCCCCAATTACCAGTCGCAAAAATACAACGGCCGTATTTACCTGGCAGCGCCTGAACTTCCTGTAATTGAACAGGACAAGTCAGAAAAAATGAAATTATGGAACTGCTTAAAATCCATTTTCCCGGGCTAAGGATTTATTATCAAATATGAAGAAGATCATTTTCGCGAGCAACAACCACCACAAGGCAGATGAGATCCGTGCAGCGCTGGGCGAACGCTTTGCCATTGTTACATTGAAAGAAGCGGGCATCAACATCGACATTCCCGAGCCCCATGACACATTGGAAGCGAATGCTTCTGAAAAATCGGGTACGATTTATACACTCACCGGCGAAGATTGCTTCAGTGAAGATACAGGCCTGGAAGTAGCTGCACTGGATGGAGCGCCGGGCGTAAAAAGCGCGCGGTATGCCGGTGAAAAAGCGGCATTTGAAGATAACATCGATAAGCTGCTGCTGAACCTGGAAGAAAAAGACAATAGGGAAGCGCAATTCCGTACCGTGATCTCGCTGGTACTCGATGGGAATGAATATTTGTTTGAAGGCATTTGTCCAGGGAAAATATTGACCGGGCGAAAAGGAAAAGAGGGTTTTGGATATGACCCGGTGTTTGTTCCCGAAGGCGACGACCGCTCTTTTGCAGAGATGAACATGGAAGAAAAGAACCGGTACAGTCACCGTAAAAAAGCGCTTGATAAAATGATCCAATTTTTAAAGACACGATGACCATGGCGAGGATAAAACTGGAAATGCCGGCGCATTATTTTACCGTACAAAAAGTTCGTGTACGCATTACCGATATCAACTACGGCAACCATGTAGGCAATGACGCTTTCGTAGGTATTTTGCACGACGCACGGATGCAATGGCTAAGCACGCATGATTTTACCGAACTGGACGTACAGGGAACGGGACTGATCATGGGCGACCTGGCGGTTGAATTTAAGAACGAATCTTTTTACGGCGACGAAGTGGAAGTAGCCATCGGTGTAGACAATATCGGGCGTGTGAATTTTGATCTTTATTACCGGCTTACTACCTCCCGCAACGGCGAAGTTATTTTACTGGCCAATGCTAAAACGGGTATGATCTGTTATGACTACAAGCAAAAGAAGATCGCGCCTGTTCCCGAAGCGCTAAGCTCTCTTTTGAAAATTACCAATGACTAATGACCAATTACTAAAGCACATTTTAGAACAACACTCCCCAACAACAAACACAAACCATTACCCTTCATTCCAAATCCTCCAACTTTCTTCCGCCTGAATCCGCAGCATGCCTGCACCATTTGAGATAACAGCCCCGGCAATTTCTCCTTTTTGCAGGAACAAAGTTTTAGCCGGGTTATAGGTCAGGTCGAATAAATAATGTTGATGGGTAAGGGCTTTGTAAGGCAATACAGGACAGGTTTCTACGGCAGGGTACATGCCCAGTGGCGTGGTATTGATGATCACCGTATAGGTTTCAAACAATGCTGGCGTAAGTTCCTCATAAGTAAGGTCAGAACCCGCGTGCAGTGAACGGCTCACTATTTTATACTGTATGTTATTTTGTTGCAGAACATATTTCACCGCCTGTGCCGCCCCCCCGTTGCCCAGGATCAATGCGTGCCGGTGATGTGGTTGAACAAGCGGCATAAAAGATAGTTGGAAGCCGGTAACATCGGTGTTGAAACCAATCACTTTCCCATCTTCTATTTTGATGCAATTGCAGGCATCAAGGCCTTTTGGAAGGTGATTTTTGTCGTCAACAAAATCCAGCACTTCCTGCTTATAGGGAATGGTAATGTTCAGCCCTTTGAGGCCGGGCGTTTTAAGCAGGTCCGCAACCTGCGAAATATGTGTAAGCGGGAATAATTTATACCGGCAACCGGTTAATCCTTCTCTTGCAAATTTTCCTGTAAAATAGCTTTCAGAAAAAGAGTGACTGAGGGGGTAACCGATAAGGCCGTAAAGCCGCATTATCCTTCTTTTTTATCGAGGTATAAAAAGAAGGTATCGCCACGGAGGCCTACGCGCATCGCTTCCAGCGGGATAACTTCCGAAGGCGCAATATTGCCGAGGTTCACGTTACAGCCGATCAGTTCGAGGAAGTACAACTGCTGCGCTTTTTGAGGCGCTTCCCAGATGATTTTTTCTTCGGGTATTTGCGTCAATATTTCCTGCACCAACCCTTCCCTTACTTCACCGCTTCCCCTGTAGATACCAACGTTACCGGCTTCCCTTGCTTCCGCGATCACGTAACGCGAACCGGATTCCAGTTCCGCCTTCATCAGTTCGATCCATTTATAAGGCGGCATGATGTGCGTGGCATCCTTGCTGCCCACTTCGCTTAGTACGGTGCCTATCTTCGCCAGCTTTTCAATGTATCCGCATTTTTCAGTATGCGGTATCGTGATGGAACCATCGCTCACTTCCATGTAAGAAACGCCAAATTCTTTGCACACATTGATGTAATCGTCAAACTGGTTCCTGATGAGAAAAGCTTCAAATAAAGTACCGCCAAAATAAACCGGCATATCATACGAACGGTATACTTCCAGCTTCTCTTTCAAATTGGGTGTTACAAATGACGTTCCGAATCCCAGTTTCACCACATCTACGTGGGGATGCCCTACGCTCATAAAATTTTTTGCCTCTTCAATGCTCAGGCCTTTATCCATCACCATGGTAATGCCGCTTTCACGGGGCTTCAATTTGCGTTCGGGTATCTGCGAAAGATTAAAATTCATACGTTGTTGTTTATGGGGTGCAAAGATAACAGGTGGAAGGCAAAAGTCAATGCGGTAATAAATAATAGTCTATTATCCTTATAGACTATTAAATTGACTTCTTTTTACGGAACCGGGCGATGACATCTACTACCTGCTGGTTTTGCAGGATGGAAGGATTCAATTCTATGAATTTCTTGATGAGTTTCGGGTTGCGGGTCATCCCCTCTTCCAGTTGCAGGAGAGCTTCCTTGGATTTGCCTAACCCATAGAGTGCGGCACTTTTATAAAACAAGAAGATCGGTTTGGCGTCCGTTTGTTCGTAGGCAAAACCCGCGTATTCCAGTGCGTCATCAAAAAGACCGGCTTTAAAAAAGCACTTGAGCAATTCGATCCAGCCGTTGGTATTTTTGGGGCGTACCCGGACCACGTTACCGAAATACGTGATGGCATCTTCCAGCTTGTTCAATTCCATAAAGCACTGGCCCATGGCCAGGTTGTATTCAGGCTGCATTTTGTGTTGCTTCATCGCCGATTCGAGGTACCGGATGGCGCTTTGCCAGTTGCCTTCATTCATATAGGTGCAGGCTATTTTATAAAAAAGCTGGCTGTCTTCGTTGTTGAGGTGACTTGCTTTTTTGTAATTGAACCGTGCCTGGGCAAAGCTGCCCATCTTATCATAGCAATGGCCGATCGCTTCATAGATCACATCTTCAGGCCTTGCCAGTTCCAACACTTTTTCCAGTACTTCCACGGCTTCCTTGTACCGGCGCAGGCGGATGAGCGCATCGCCCATATTGCGCCATGCATAATCAAATTTTTCATCGATGGCAACGGCATACTGGTAGGCGTCGATGGCTTTTTCGTATAATTTAAGTCCTTGGTAACCGGCGCCCAGGTTAAACCAGGCCAGTTCGTTGAAAGGGAATTGCTCAATGATCTCCTGGTGCAGGCGGATGCCTTCTTCGTTGCGGCCGGTAAAGTCTGTCCAGAAGCATATCTTATACAGCGCCTCCTCGTTATTGGGTTCCTGTTCCAGTATCATTTTGAGGCAATCGAACACTTTTTCAAAGTTCTCGTAATCGTCGTATACATCGGCCAGTTCAAACAGGAGGTCTATTTTTTCTTCCCCGTCAAAATCCTGCAGTGCAGCTTCGAGTACGCTGGCCGCCTTCTCCTGCTGGTCGAGTGCAAGATAGGCGTCGGTTTTTAGTATGTAAAGGCTGGTATCATGACCATCGAGCAGTTCCGCTTCTTCCAGTATGTACAGGGCTTCGCGGTACTGGCGGGTGGCAATCAGCAGGTCGGCTTTTTGTAATAATAAGGCGGAGGAGTAAGGAAA
>Ga0247804_10000215_pt1 | contig 26542 bp, 21 predicted proteins | sample UWRJL029104C1_FD_181142 | JGI IMG/M metagenome (GOLD analysis project Ga0247804, IMG submission 181142) | Plant litter microbial communities from Arlington Agricultural Research Station in Wisconsin, United States - UWRJ-L029-104C-1 | ecosystem: Environmental > Terrestrial > Plant litter >... | reverse complement strand
AATGCTGATAGCTTCATTTGTTAATTGGTCTGGAAATGGAACAGATTATCAGGCGGAATTTGATTGTAATACATTCTCAACATTCTATATTCATCCTGTACGCTTTCCGTACGAAGTCTTGCCGGTGGAACTGATTTCATTTACAGGCTCAAATGTTGGAGACAGGAACAGGTTAGAATGGGTTACAGCCTCAGAGATAAATACCAACAGATTTATTGTAGAGAAGAGTTTAGATGGCATCAATTGGTTCTACTTAGGTGAAAAACCGGCGGCTGGAAATAGTACACAAAGATTGACATATGAACTATATGATAACCATCCGATTGTTGGAAATAATTACTACAGGTTAAAATCAATTGATAATGACGAAACTTTTAGTTACTCAAGAATAGTTAATATTATCTTGAATTCAGTAACTACTAATCCGGGAATTGTTGGTGTTTATCCAAATCCAACATCAAGTGATATTACGGTATTAGTTGCATCAAATATCAATCAAAATGCATCTATTAAAATTTATGATGTATTAGGTAAAATTGTAAAAACCATGAATGTCACATTAATGGAAGGAATCAATAATCCAACGGTTAATTTAAGTACACTTGCTAATGCTGCATATATACTGATGTTAACAGATGAAAAAGGTAACCAGTATAAATACAAAGTTATAAAGCAGTAACAGAAGTTATTATTTCTGATCTAATAAAAAAGATGCTGTAGAAATACAGCATCTTTTTATTAATATTATCTATTTCTGATTAAATAAAATAGAATTATTTGCTCCAATTTCCTGAATTTTATTTAGCAATCTTACATCATTAGGAAATCTTTTTTGTAATGAAAATAATATGCTGTCAGCTTCTTGTTTTCGATTATTTTTAATTAGCATGTTTATCATATTATTTGCAGAATAGTTGAAATAAGCTTCTCTTTTAATAACATAATCAAAGTAATAATATGCACTATCAATTCTTCCAAGATTCCAATAAGTAAAACCTAAATAATTAATGCCTGATAAATAAGTTGTATCAACTGTATAGCATTTTTTAAATTTCTCTAACGCTGTTTCATTATTTCTTTTATATAAATCACATAAGCCTAAAAGTTCCCAAACTTGCGCTGAGCTATCATAAATACCGGCTGCGGCAAGCGCATATCTTTCGCCTTTTATAATAAAACTATCAGCTAAAGGTTTATTGTAATTCTGTTTTAGTTCTTCATCTAAAGCCAAGTGAATATAAGTGCCACCTGCAATTCTATTGGCATTCACAGAATTTTTTAAATGTGGAATATCTCTGTCAAATAGCGTAAAAGCATCTTTCCATGCAGATGTTCTATATGCGGTACAGCCAATATAAATTAATAGTAAGGTTATAAGCCATTTGTTTTTTATAATAGAAATATCCACTTTCTGCGAAATCAATAAAAAAATAAATGCTAAGCATACACAAAATGCAAGTGAAGGAATAAAATTATATCGATCCATAATGATACCTGCAACAGGCGTTGCCAAATTCATCGCATAAGCAATAGATATTCCAAAAAATAAAAAACAAAATAAGTATAGTTTATAACCTTTTTGATAAAAATAAATGCTGCCTGCGAATAGACATAAATAGGAAGTTAAGCTTATAATATTTATAAGACTGAAAAGTGATGTAAGCGGAATTTGATCATAACCAAAATAAAAATGATAGCCAAACGGTACAATTAAAAATTTTAAATAATAAAAAAGCGTTGTAATGGTTAAAGAAATTTTATTGAGGAAAGAGTCATTATTATACAATGGATTTTCAGGTAAGCCATATGTGAAATGACGTAAATTTGCATCTAATTTTGAAGTAAGCGAATCTATAATACTAAACGATATAATTATCAGTATGAGTGAAAAGCCGGCAATCATTATTATTTTCTTTGCATTTACTTTTCTGAAAAATAGTATAATCATTACCGGAAAAATCAATAATGAGTATGCATCTAATTTTGATAATAAAGCAAGCATTGAAAATATAAAAAAAAGTAAGAAACGCCAGTATTGCTTTAAATCATAAGCTTTTAGGAATTGTATAGCAGCCAAAACACCAAACAACATGCTTAATATGTTATCGCGGCTTTTTACATTTGCCACAACACTTACATGATTTGGATGAACCAAAAAAAAGATAGATGTAAGCAATGCCAGTATTTTTAAAGCATTATTATCTTCTGAAAATTTGCTGGCAACAACTAATTTATAAATGCCGATCAATAAAAAACCAAATAACAATACGTTTAAAAAATGAGATGACGAAGCAGTTATTTCTGTAAAAAAAGACCGTTGCAGCCAAAAAGAAGCAATAGTAATCGGTCGATAATCTGCGTTTGCATACCATTGCTTAAATATGGAAGTAAAACCGTCTGATGTATGATCGATCGTCTTTAACTGATACAAAATATAATCATCATCTAAATTATATTCAAAAGAAATCGTCCAGCCATACACTAACCAACAGCCGATAAATAAAATTATATAATGGAAGTAAGAAGAATTAAAGAAATCAACACCTTTGTTTTTTTGAATACTTGCTTCAACAGTTTGTTTCTTTTTACTCATGGAAAATTAATTAGGTAAATTTATAACAATTGTATTACTTTTATAAACAATAAAAATAATCTAAAATGAAATTCATTATACGTTTCCTGATAAAAATTGCAACAGTAATAATTTTATGCTTAGCACTGCCTAAAATAGGTATCAATGTATCTTACCAGGACGATATCATAATCGCTATAAAAGTGGCAATAGTACTTACTATTCTAAACTCATTTTTAAAACCAATTCTTAAAGTAATTTCCTTGCCGATTACATGCTTAACCATTGGCTTGTTTTCATTAGTTATTACAGCAGCCATGGTGATGCTTACTTCTTATTTTGTTGCCGGATTTAATGTTGGCGGCTGGTTGAATGCCTTGGTTTTTGGATTAGGATTTTCTTTGATAACATCAGCAGTAGAGAAATTTATTGTCGACGAAGATTAATCAACCTGCTATAATTTCCTGTTTTATTAATATTTCCTGACAAACTTTCTTGTTTGTGTTTCATTATATAGCAATTTGTCATCTCGCACACTTTTTGCTTGATAGTTTGTGAGTTTAAAAATTTGTGAGTTTAAGATTTACAGGTAATCTTAAATTCTAAAACTCTTAAATTCATAAATTAAAGAAAATGAATCCAAATAATTATACCATCAAATCTCAGGAAGCCATTGCTGAATCTCAGCAGATCGCTTTCAATTTAAAACATGCACAGCTCGAAACTTTTCACTTATTAAAAGCAATGTTGGAAGTTGATCCTGATGTATTGCCTTTTCTTTTTAAAAAGTCCAATGCAGATATAAAAAAAATATCAAGTGAGTTGGATGCATTGCTTGAAAAACAATCAACTGTTTCCGGTGATGCTGTAAAATATCCATCGCAAGCATTAGCACAAACATTATTAAAAGCAAATTCTTATTTAAAAGAATTTAATGATGAGTATGTATCTATCGAACATTTATTGTTAGCATTATTATCTGCGAACGATTCTACTTCAAATTTGTTAAAACAAAATAATGTTACAGAAAACAATTTAAAACAAGCCATTAAAGAACTTAGAAAAGGACAAACCGTGAACAGCCAAAGCTCAGATACCACTTACAATTCTTTAGATAAATATGCTAAGAATTTAAACGAATTAGCACAATCCAATAAGCTCGATCCTGTGATTGGTCGTGATGAAGAAATTCGTCGTGTGTTGCATATCTTATCACGCAGAACAAAAAACAATCCGATACTTGTTGGTGAACCTGGTGTTGGTAAAACAGCCATCGCAGAAGGTATTGCACACAGAATTATTTCAGGTGATATTCCGGAAAACCTGAAATCAAAGATCATTTATTCATTAGATATGGGTGCGTTGATCGCAGGTGCAAAATACAAAGGCGAATTTGAAGAAAGATTAAAAGCAGTGATCAAAGAAGTCATCAATTCTAATGGCGAAATTATTTTATTCATTGATGAAATACATACCTTAGTTGGCGCTGGTGGCGGCGGCGATGGTGCAATGGATGCTGCGAATATTTTGAAACCTGCATTAGCGCGCGGCGAACTACGTGCAATTGGTGCAACTACTTTAAACGAATATCAAAAATACTTTGAAAAAGATAAAGCATTAGAACGTCGTTTCCAAAAAGTACTGGTGCAGGAACCAAGCGTAGAAGACACCGTTTCTATTTTGCGTGGCTTGAAAGAACGCTATGAAACACATCATAAAGTAACGATAAAAGATGAAGCAATTATTGCTGCGGCACAATTGTCAAGTCGTTATATAACTAACCGTTTTTTGCCTGATAAAGCTATTGATTTAATTGATGAAGCTGCCGCAAAATTACGCCTTGAAATGGATTCTGTTCCTGAAGAATTAGATGAACTGGAAAGAAAAATCCGACAGTTAGAAATTGAACGTGAAGCTATCAAAAGAGAAAATGATGAAGCTAAAGTAAAAGATTTGTCAGATACAATTGCCGAACTTGCTGAAAAACGCAATGCGATGAAAGCAAAATGGCAAGGCGAAAAAACGATTGTTGACAGAATTTCTAATGAAAGAGAATCAATAGAAAATTTAAAAGCTGAAGCAGAAAAAGCAGAAAGAAATGGTGACTATGCAAAAGTAGCGGAAATCAGATATGGCAAAATAAAAGAAGCGGAACAGAAGTTAGTGGAATTTGAAAAAGAATTAGACGACATTAAAAAAGGCAGTCGTTTGATGAAAGAAGAAGTAACAAGTGAAGATATTGCCGAAGTAGTTTCTAAATGGACAGGTATTCCATTGAACAGAATGCTGCAGGCAGAAAAAGATAAACTGCTTAATTTGGAAGATCATCTACACACGCGTGTAGTTGGACAAGATGAAGCAATTATTGCTGTTGCTGATGCGATTAGAAGAAGCCGTGCAGGTTTGCAGGATCCAAATAAACCATTAGGCTCGTTCTTGTTTGTTGGTACAACAGGCGTTGGAAAAACAGAACTTGCTAAAGCTTTAGCAGAGCTTTTATTTGATGATGAAAAAGCAATGGTTCGTATTGATATGAGCGAATACATGGAGAAACATTCGGTATCACGTTTGATCGGTTCGCCGCCAGGATATGTTGGTTATGACGAAGGCGGTCAGCTAACAGAAGCGGTTCGCAACCATCCATATTCTGTTATATTGTTAGATGAGATTGAAAAAGCACATCCTGATGTTTTTAATATTTTATTGCAGGTTTTAGAAGATGGCAGATTAACTGATAACAAAGGAAGAGTCGTCGATTTTAAAAACACAATTATCATCATGACTTCTAATATTGGTTCGCATTTGATTCAGCAGAATTTTGAGAATGTCGAAAACGATAATGATATTTTCACAGCAACTGAAACCTCAAAAGCACAAATTTTTAATGCTCTGAAAAGTGTATTAAAGCCTGAATTCTTTAATAGAATTGATGAAGTAATTATGTTCAAGCCATTATTGCAAAATGACATTAAATCAATTGTTAGCATTCAGTTAGAAAATCTCAAAAAACAATTACAGCCAATGGAAATTGATTTAGAGTATACAGATGAGCTGGTAGATTATTTTTCTAAACAAGGCTACGAACCACAGTACGGAGCTCGACCTCTAAAACGATTGATCAATAAAGAACTCATAAATCAATTATCTAAAATGATCTTAGCAGATAAAATTGATAAGAATAAAAAGGTAATTGCAGACAGTTTTAATGATGATATCATCTTTCGAAATGAATAACAGATAACTAAAAATGATGAAAATTGGCTCTGAAATAGTTAAAGATCATCTAATGTTAAATTAAAGTGTTAATTTAGACGGAAATAATCATTATGGCTAAATTTTACATTTACATTATTACACTTATTTCTTGCTTTTCAATTGCTCATGCTCAAACAGGAAATGTAGGTATTGGTACAAGTACACCAGATCCTTCTGCTGTATTGGATATAACCGCAACAGATAAAGGTTTATTGATTCCAAGAATATCAATATCGAGCTTAACAGATGGAGTTCCTTTTGCAGCTTTAACACCTGCAGGACCGGCAACAGGCTTAATGATATATAATACAAACGCAACAATTGGTGTCGGCTTTTATTTTAATTCAGGAACAAAAGCAAGTCCTGTTTGGAAAAAAATACTTACCGGTGCAGATAACGATTGGACAAAAGCAACCACTACATCAACACCAGCAATAATTACAGATAATCAATACGTAACAGGAAATGTAGGAATAGGTGATTTTTCTGCTATTTCGCCATTAAGAAAGTTACACATATTACAAAATACAAGTGCAGATGGTTTATTAATACAAAATAATACAGGTGGCGCGTCGGCTGCCTCTAATCTGTTTTTTGCAACCTATGCTGATTTAGTTGCAGGTACAAGCAGACCAGGTGCAGGTATTAGTGGTGTTGATGATGGAAATTACAGTGCTAATATTTTGTTTAATACAAAAATACCTGGTGCAGATGCAAATGCAATTACAGAAAAAATGAGATTAACCAGCACAGGTGTTGTAGGTATTTTAGGTCAGTTAACATCAATACCATCATATCCAACAGAATCGAATTTGATCTTAGGTGCAAATACAAATACAGGTGAAGGCGGACAATTGCAACTAAATGCTTTTGGTGGATCATACACTAAAGCTTATTTTTTAGATAACTACCAAAATAGATTTAGAATAATGAGTGGTTTAAATACCGGCTCAAGTACTCCTATTGTTACAGTAGAACCAGATGCAAATTTTACAACTGCTGAAAATGTTATTGCTGGTGCAGCTTTAATTTCAGGAGATATTGAAATACAACAAGGACCAGGAACCGGTACAGACAATGCATATCATAGAGTGCAGCTATCTACAGGTTATGCCGGAAATAGTTTTTCTGCTTATGCAACCGGTTCTTATTTTGATGGTGATATAAAAATGCAAGGTATTGATATTGCACCATTATTATCAACTACCTCAAGTTGGTATCATGGAAATGCAAATTCTGTTGGCTCCGGAACTTCTAACGGTCAAACCTGCGACAATTGTACTCATAGTTGTAACTGTCCGGATGGATATGTTGCTACTGGTTGGGAAGCTTTTGCCGCAAGTCAGTTAGATACTTACATGAAATTAAAATGTACGCAGTTAAATACCGGTTACACAACAGTAGAAACAGGTACAGGCGTAGAATCTGTAAGCTCATTTCCTAATAATACCGGTGACAATATTACTCACGTCTCAACCTGTCCGGCAGGCACATTTATTAAAGGAATTGCAATTTATGCAAACTCATATTTAGATGGAAATTTAAGAGTTTTCTGTACTGGAATTAGAAAAAACTAACTGAAAATATCAGGTTTCCAAAATCTTTAGTTAGCTGCAAAACCACCAGCAAACTAATGCAATTAATGGCGATAAACCTTGTATTAAAACACCACGTATCATACCTGGTTTTGAAATCAATAATACCAATGAAGCCGCTAACATACTTGCACTGCAGAAAACAACTAATGTTTTTCCGATAATTAAATATTCGCCATGCAATAAATAAATACCGACAAACATACCAATGGCTAAAAATAAATTATAAAATCCTTGGTTGAAAAAGGAGATTTTAAATTGTTCAGCATCTTCCAGATTTTTAACACCAAAACCTTCATGTACTTTTGGATTCATCCAAAAAATACTTTCCATTAAGAAGAAAAGCACATGAATTAAACCTGCAATAGCTGCAAAAATAATAGTGATTGTTGGCATAGTTACAATATTTTATAAATCAAATGTAATAATGATATCCTTTCAAACCAATGAAAACTAAGTTTTCTTTGGTTTTTTCTTCTGTTTTCTTGATTATTAATCTCAGTTTCTTAAGCTTCTTATGTGGTTAATATTTTTAAGTAATCATTTTGATTTTGTGATTAATGCTCCTAAAAATAATGCTTTCAGTTTTTTTTTATAACTTTGTCACAATGTCGGAAACCATCCTTTTAAACGGCAATCAAATTCAACTCACCATTGAAAGACTGAGCAGAGAAGTTATCGAGTCTATTCATTTTTCATCTACTGTAATTATTGGAGTACAACCGCGTGGTGTTTTATTGGCAGAAAAAATTCATCAGAAAATTTTAGAGCTTACAAAAATTAATATTCCTTTCGGGAAAATTGATACTACTTTTCATCGTGATGATTTCAGAAGAGGAAAAACGCTAAATGCAAAAGTTACCGATATTGATTTCCTGATAGAAGAAAAAAATGTGATTCTGATTGATGATGTGCTTTATACAGGCAGAACTATTCGTGCAGCCATTGATGCATTGATGTCATTTGGACGTCCGACAAAAATTGAATTATTGGTTTTAATAGACAGAAGATTTAATCGCGAATTACCGATACAACCGGATTTTGTTGGCAATGTAGTAGATACAATTGAAAAAGTAGACGTAGAAGTGCATTGGGCAACTCTTGAAAGTGCAGAAAATAAAGTAGTTTTTGTAAAAGAAGAAAATAATTAATAACAGTAAGCATTGTGTCTTAAGAAAAAAACTTACGACTCACGACTTACGACTTACAACTAAAATATGAGTCAGCTAAGTTCAAAACACGTCATCGGAATTGAGCATTTAACAGTAGATGATATTCAGTTGATTTTACAGACTGCTACTCAATTTAAAGAAGTGATTAACCGACCGATTAAAACGGTTCCGATATTAAGAGATATTACAATCGCAAATCTCTTTTTTGAAAACTCAACACGTACACGAATATCATTTGAGCTGGCACAAAAACGTTTGTCTGCTGCAACCATCAATTTTTCATCATCATCATCATCGGTAAAAAAAGGAGAAACATTATTAGATACTGTCAATAACATTTTATCTATGAAAGTAGATATGATCGTGATGCGACATGCAAGTCCTGGTGCAGCACATTATTTATCAGAACGAATTGACGCACATATAGTAAATGCCGGCGATGGCACGCATGAACACCCAACGCAGGCTTTGTTAGATGCGTATTCTATGCAGGAAAAAATTGGTGACCTGAATGGAAAAAAAATTGCAATTATCGGTGATATTATGCATTCGCGCGTAGCTTTGTCAAATATCTTTTGCTTAAAGAAATTAGGTGCAGAAGTTACTTTGTGCGGACCGCCAACTTTAATTCCAAAATATATAGATAAATTAGGTGTAAATATTTCTCATAATATTGATGAAACCTTACAATGGTGCGATGTGGCAAACGTTTTACGTATTCAGTTAGAAAGACAAAACACAAAATATTTTCCATCACTACGTGAATATGCATTGTATTATGGTGTCAATAAAAAACGCCTTGAAAAACTGCAAAAGGAAATCGTAATAATGCATCCAGGACCAATTAATCGTGGTGTAGAGATAACTTCTGATGTTGCAGATAGCGAACATTCTATTATTTTAAACCAGGTAGAAAATGGCGTTGCAGTTCGCATGGCTGTTATGTATTTGCTGGTAAATAAAAAGGATTAATCCTGATTGTAATGTTACTTAAAGATCCGTTTTTTAATTCTTTTGAATCATCTGTTGATAGTTATGCTGTTCCGGAAAAATTTACTTTTCATCTTAGTGATGCACCGGTTGCTTTATGTTTATTAGCTGCTAAAGAATTACAAAATTATTTGACAGAACAAACGGATTTTCAACATAATTTTGGTTTGGCAAATGATACAGGAACAGTAATTGGAAAAATGTTTGGTGTATTATTAGTTAAGACAAAAGAGAATGAGATCGGTTATTTGGCAGCATTTTCAGGTAAATTAGCCGATACAAATCATCATGCAAAGTTTGTACCACCTGTTTTTGATGCACTTACTGAAAATAGTTTTCTGAACAATGGAATGACTCAACTCAAGCAAATCAATAATAAAATTTCTGCATTAGAATCTCAGGAAAATGATGCAAATATAGAACAGGTTAATTTGCTGAAAATATCGAGGAAAAATCATTCCATTGCTTTGCAGAACGAACTTTTTAAACACTATCATTTCTTAAATAAATCAGGTGAAGAAAAAAGTTTACACGAACTTTTCAAAAATGCAAATTATAATAATCCGCCAAGTGCAGCAGGCGAATGTGCTGCACCAAAATTATTACAGTATTCATTTCAAAACAAGATGCAACCCTTAGCAATTGCTGAGTTTTGGTGGGGCAAGTCGCCAAAGTCAAACCAGTGGAAACATAAACATTTTTATCCGTGCTGCCGTGAAAAATGCGAACCAATTTTAGCACACATGCTATTTGGTATCAATGAATAAAATAATTCGAGCGTTTATAGATATGGAAATATTTCAGCAAAATAGAATTATTTACAATATCTGCATGCAATTTTATTCTTAAAATAATTAGTGTACTTAAGAGATTCCTCTTGATTAAGATGCATGCCGTCCGTTGTTTTATATTCTTTACAATCAGGTTGAATTATATAATGATATTTGCTAAAAGGAAAATTTTTATAAAACGTTTCCCTTATTATATCAGTAGCAGGTAAATGATTAATGCTATTGTTTACAGGCATCTCAAAAAAGATGATTGATACACCTTTTTGTTCAAACAATTCGATATATGACTTTAAATTTTTAAATGAATTTTCAATAGAAATTTTGGAAGGTGAAACCGAATATAATTCTATTTTTCTTTTAATTAAATGTTGAAACAGAGCATCATGTTTTGATTCATTATCAAAAGTATTTTTACCAGGTATAAAAGATGACTTTACAGGTTCTAATATGCTTTTGGTAAGATAGGTTGCAGGTACGCCTAATACACCAAGCGGTTGTTTTCCATCTCTTAAGCTCGGTACGTATTTACGTAAATTAAATAAAAATGGATTGGATAGAGATGATGTGAAATTTTTATTTTCTTGCTTTAGAACTACATTCATTTCTATAAATAGATTTTTAGGTAGTTTATCTTTATGCGATAAAACCTCTAAGCCATCAAAAATACTTTGACCATTAAAAGATAAATTGTAAAATTTTTGCAAGCTATCTGTAACAATTCTACACGCTAATGATGAACCAATAATTACGTTTTCAAAATTGTTGTTACTGTATAAATAATTTTGTGCAGTAATTACATTGTCTTCCCATTGATGCTGTGAAACTTGCATCTTTGGCTTTAAAGCCATTACAATAATAGTATAAGCTATTAGAATTATTAAGAAAAATAAGATTGTCTTCTTGATCATAAATTTAAAATTGAAAATAAATGAAAGATCCTGAAGATCCACTATTAGTTATAAGTAGAAATAAAAGAATGCTGTAAAAAAGATACTCGTGCCTTTTTAAACTTGTATAAAATGGTTTGTTGCGTAATAGATAATGCAAATGGTATAAAATAACAGGTAATGAATATATTAAAATATAAGCAATGGTCGAAGTGTTATCTGCAGTACCGAAATTATTAAACATACATCTGAAATAACTAATAACATGGTTAAATTCCGGTAGCTTAAACAATAGCCATGCGAGTGTAATAAAGCTGAAGATAAAACAGCCTTTTATAAACCGAGTAAATGTATTGCGAACAAATTTTATATCAAATTTATCATTAATAAAACGTTCAATTGCCAATGCCAAACCATGAAATGCGCCCCAAACCGCATAACTCCATGCAGCACCATGCCACAGACCTCCAAGCACCATCGTTATCATAAGATTGAGATAGGTACGAGCCTTTCCATGCTTATTTCCACCTAAAGGAAAATATAAATATTCCATTAAAAAAGAAGAAAGTGAAATGTGCCAACGCTTCCAGAATTCTTTGAAAGATGTGGAAATGTAAGGAAAATTAAAATTATCATTAAAATCATAACCAAATAATTTAGCCAAGCCTATAGCGATTAAGGAATATCCTGCAAAATCTGCAAATATCTGACAAGAATATCCATATAGCATAATAATCAGGTTCAATGATGATTGAGATTCAAAATATGGATACGCGATCCAAAAAGTAAAATCTTTTAAATTGTCAGCAACAACCATTTTTAAGAAATAACCTGTTACTAAGATCTTGAAACATTTTTCCCATTGTATATCTCCAAATTTTTTAGATTCAATTTGTGGAAAAAAATCATGTGCCTTTAATATTGGTCCGGAAACTAAATGTGGAAAAAATGAAATAAAGAATAAAGTTCTTTGTGCATGTTTGCTGATGGAAACAGGAATGATCTTTTTATTATCAAAATACTTTTGATTAAATACATCTACCAACAAACTTATTCCTTCAAATGTAAAGAATGAAATACCAATAGGTAATGGTATGCTTATTAAAAATCGACCTATAGAATCTGCCGGATCAAACAGAACTTTAGAAACTAATGGACTATATTTAAAAAAAGCAAGTCCACATAAATTTAAAACAATACCTGTTACAGCGAGTGGTTTTCTCCACTCAGGTTTGCCGTTGGCAATATAATAGCTTGTGAAAACGTTTAAACCTGCAGAGAATAATAATAATAAAACTAATGACGGCTGTTCGTAAGCATAAAATATTAAACTCGATAATATTAATATAAATACTTGATGTTTGGAGAATTTCGGAAAATAATAAATAATAAAAGTAACAAGCAATAATGCTGCAAAAATGAAGCTGTTAAATAGCATTTTGTATTATCGGTTGATGATTTTATTTAAATACAAAAATAACTATTTTATTTAGGAATTTAAAATGATAAACTATTTCACCATTAGCTTAAATCCAACACCATGCACGTTTTGAATTTCGATAGTATTGTCATCCTTTAAATATTTACGAAGCTTTGTAATGTAAACATCCATACTTCTGCCTGCAAAATAGCTGTCATCTTTCCATATTTTTACCAGCATATCTTCTCGTTTCACAGGTTGGTTGAGATTCTTAGCTAAAAATTCTAATAAAGCAGCTTCCTTCTTAGTAATAGATATAGTTTCCTCACTATTCAGCAATTTTAATTCGTCTACTTTTAAAATGTATTTACCAATATTGAATTCTTTTTGCTCAGGCGTGCTCGGTTTTGTTCGTTTTAAGATTGCTTCCATGCGCATGATCAGCTCATCAAAATTGAAAGGCTTCGTAATATAATCATCGCCGCCAACAGTAAAACCTTTCAGTTTGTCTTCCTGCATTTCGCGCGCAGTTAAAAATATTATAGGTGTTTCATCTTTCTTTTCACGAACTTCTTGTGCCAGCGTAAAACCGTCTTTCTTTGGCATCATCACATCAAATAAATACAAGTCAAATTTCTCTTTATAAATAATGCGTTCTGCTTCTAAGCCATTTACACAATGTGTTACATCAAAACCTTTATCACTCAAATTATCTTTGATGACAAATCCTAAATTAGGATCATCTTCTACCAATAAAATTTTTATTTTACTCATAATATTTCTTATTTATCTTTTGTGTGAAACCATATTGTAAATGTTGTACCAACTTTTGGAACACTATGTAATGCAATTTTTCCTTTATGAAGCTGGATCATATTTTTTACATAAAACAAGCCTAAGCCAAATCCTTTTACATCATGCAGATTGCCGCTTGGAACTCGGAAGAATTTCTCAAATATCATGTTTTGCGAACCGGTATCAATACCTTTACCATTGTCTTTTACAGATATTTCAATGCCTTTGTGTTTGTTTAAAGTAGAAATCTGAATGTCAGGAATTTTATCACAATATTTTATAGCATTATCCAATAAGTTATATAATATGTTGGTTAAATGCACTTCATCACCTGGTACAATTACTTTTTTCGCATTCAAGCTTAAAGTAATTTTTCCTTGCAGTTCTTCCAAACGCGGCTCCATATTTTTAGCAATGTTTTCAATTAAAGCATGCATATCTACATTGGTAACATTCAATACGATCTTATGCGAGTCAATCTGAGAAACCTGCAATACCGATTCAACCTGTCTTTTCAAGCGTTGGTTTTCTTCGCTGATAATAGTTGCATAATGCTTTAATCTTTCCGGATTGTTCGAAATGTCATCACGCATTAATACATCACTTGATAAAGCAATAGTAGAAATAGGTGTTTTAAATTCGTGTGTCATGTTGTTCACAAAATCCGTTTTTATTTCGCTTAATTTCTTTTGTTTTAAAATAATTAAAATGGTATAAGTAAAAAATCCAATTACCACCATTAATACAACAGAAAAGAAAATAAGAAGTTTAAAATCATCTTGCAGGTAAGTTGTTTTTTTAGGAAATAAAACACCGATATAATAGTTTTCTGAAGGCTTTGCCTTTATATTTATACGCTCAATATTTCCTGTATTTTTTATGTTGATATACCTGCCATAATAGAAAGAATCTGTCGTACATTCAAAAATTCCATATTCAAAATCTGCGTTTAGATTTTGGTTTCGTGATTCAATAATAAGGTAATTCTCAAGCATGGTAACGTTAGCAGGTGAACTAAAATCCAGCGTGTAATAATTAGATGCTTTTTTATTGATACCATCTAACTGCACTTTATTTCGAGAATCCTGGATAACTCTGTCTGCTACACTTTTTAATGCAACATACGCGCGATGATTAAATTGCTGCTCTTTCAGATCAATAGCTTTCTTCACCCAAAATATTTGTGTGGTGATAATTCCAGCCAAAGAAATAAATGCCAGCAAAATAATATTGCGTATAATAGCGCGACTCATGCTATAAAGATAGTAGTATTGTAAAGTAGAATAATGACATTAACAATATTTTAAGAAGATTTATTTGTCAGCTTCTACCAACAAATGAAGGATAACTCTAAAAACGATGCATAGCATATTAAGCATTACATAAAAAACAGTAATTAAAGCTGCAATTAAGTGTAGTTCCTGCGTTTCCTTATAAGAGAAATCGGAAACAAAGTTTCCTGATAAAAAAACATACATTGCTAATATGATAAGTATAATTACTGAAACGCAAAAATATGGAATAGGTTTTTGTTTAAATATTCCAATGATAGGATTGTAGCAGCAAAATAAAATAAACGGCGACATGATCATGCTCCACGAAAGCATGGATCTGACACCAAATAATAAACAACACAACGATATGACCGTAATAAACGCAACGGAAAATAAACCTTGCTGAATTGGAGTAGTATCTTTCGGATTAATATTAAGCATAATTTTATGTAACACACGAAATTAAGCATTTGTTGCAAAGATTGTGTGTAATAAATAATGTTTAAAGACATCGAAACAGCTGCAAAATATTAAATTTGCTAAAATCTTTTTATGGACGCACGATTACAGGCTTTTGAGCGATTATTGAATATCATGGATGAACTGCGTGAGCAATGTCCTTGGGACAAAAAGCAAACGGCACAAACATTGCGTAAGCTTACAATAGAAGAAACTTATGAGCTTTCTGATGCGATCATCAATGAAGATTGGAAATCGATCAAAGAAGAGTTAGGAGATTTGTTTTTGCATTTGGTTTTTTATTCAAGAATTGGAAAAGAGCAACAACAGTTTCAGGTAGAAGATGTGTTGAATGGCGTTTGTGAAAAATTGATATTCAGGCATCCGCATATTTATGGCGATGTGAAAGTAGAAAATGAAGATGATGTGAAAAGGAATTGGGAAATGCTGAAATTGAAAGAAGGCAAAAAATCAATCTTAGAAGGTGTTCCGAATGGTTTACCGGCAATTAATAAGTCGCAGCGAATACAAGATAAGGTTCGCAGCATCGGTTTTGATTGGGACAACAAAGATCAGGTGATGGAAAAAGTGATGGAAGAAATTGATGAACTGAAAGAAGCGGTTGAATTAAAAGATAAACATGAAATTGAATTAGAATTTGGTGATGTTTTATTTGCATTGATAAATTATTCAAGATTTATTGATGTAGACGCAGAAAGTGCGTTAGAAAAAACGAATCAGAAATTTATGAAACGTTTTCGATGGATGGAAAATCATGCAAGCGAAAATAAATTAAATATGCATGAAATGAATTTGGAACAATTAGATGAAATTTGGAATTTAGCAAAAAACCATCTTAAAAATGAAACCATAAATTAACTCAAAATTATCTTGAAATTTCTTCGACAATATAAAATACATATAGCAGCAATCATTGGTATTGTGCTGCTTTCTGTGAGTTTATTGGTAGATACATTGCAAACCGTTTCGCCAAGTATTCATCGTGCAAAAAATATTTTAGAACATCGTTTGCATGCTTTAGAAAAAGATGCGGAAAAAGTTATTAATTCTACTGAATTAATGAATAGCGCAAATGATTACACGAAGGCAAGAGATGTAATTCAGAAATTAGATGCTGATAAGAATATTCAATTCTATATTTATAAAGACAATGCGCTTACTTATTGGTCAACCAACGCATTCATTCCTGAAAATATAGATAAGCTGTCTGAACATGAAATACATTTTTTTAAAGAAGCAAATGGTTTTTATGAAGTAAAGCATGCCGAATCAAAAGACGGTCAATACAATATTTATGCACTCATTCCTGTTTATTATCAATATGCTATCGGCAACAAGTTTCTGCATAATGGTTTTGTCTGGAACCATCCGTTTTTAAAGCGTTTTATCATATCAAACAAAGAGGTAAACAAAACAATTTCTATTAATAGCTGTAAAGGAAATTACCTGTTTTCTATTCGCATTTCAGATAATGCATCTACTGTATACAATCCATACATTGTGTTGTTTGAGCTCATAGGTTTAGTGATTTTGTTTTGGTCGATGTCTCAGATTATTATGCAGCTGATTTTGAGAAAAAAATATTTGCCTGCTGTTTTAATTATTGTTACAGCATGCATACTTACTGAAGTATTGTTCAATCAATATAAATTATTTTCGCTCACCAAAACATCACTCTTATTCTCATCAAGCCTATATGCATCTGCTTATTTAGGCAATACTTTAGGCGCATTGCTCATACGTGTATTCTTGTTTTCATGGTCATTGTCATTTTTGCGTCATATAGATTTTGAGGTGATAAAAATTAAAAATAAAAACTGGTTACTCTTGTTTCCAATCATCATTTATTTTGTATTGATCTTTATTGTTCAAAGTGTGATACAAAATTCTGTTATCAGCTTTAATTTTTATTTGGTCAATACACTTGATAAATACACGCTGATAAGCTTAGTGATTTTTGGATTATCTTTTTCTTGTTTATTATTTTTAATGAACTGGATCTTTGATCAGTCTATCAATAAAGATTTTTTTGTTTATGTAATTATATTTTCATTGCTTGGTTTGTCAATAGGCTGTTTTATTGGTGAATTTACAGATATGATCTATTCTTTCTTCATCATATTATGGCTGCTTACTTTCTTTTTATTTTTTTATTATGAAAAGTCTTTCTTTCAAAATAATAGAAAATACCGCTTCTTATCAAACCTTATATTGTTATCGTTTATTGCATTTCTAACTTCTGTAATTGTTATTTACAACACAACAAAAAAAGATACGGAAAAAAGAAAATACAGAATGCAGGAATTGGTTTCTGAACGAGATATTGGCGAAGAATACACTTTAATGGAAAGTGAGAAATCTATTTTGCAGGACAATTTTATAAAATCCTATTTTAAAAACCCATACTTATCTACTTTGGATTTAGATAAACGAATCAATGCAAAATATTTTAAACCTTTAACAAAACGATATAATATTATCATTTACACATTTGATAAAGATGGCTTGCCTTTGATCGGTATTTCACAAAAAGAATTTTACAAGCTCAATAATATTCGTTTCTCCAAAAAAGTAAAAAGCATTTCAGATGATTTTTATTATTTATCTATCAAAGAAAATGGTGAAAAGTATTTAGGTTATTTTCCGATTGAAGATGATTCGCTAAAACTCGGTTATTTATTTGTTGAGTTTATTCCAAAAATATTTAATTCATATAGTGCCTATCCGGAATTACTGCTGAAGCAAAAAAATTACTACGATGAAGAATTTGATAATTTCTCTTATGCCATTTATGACAATAAATATTTGGTAAAACAAAAAGGCGATTACGAATATCAGGTAAGTTTTAATTTTCCTGTAAAGAAGAACAAGGAAATTACGCAATATAAAACCAATGATTATAACCATACTATTTACTTCAGTAATGATAAACAAGTTGTTTTGTCCGAAAAAAGCAGACCGGCATTAAGTACTTTATCAGTGTTCTCATACATGGTAATCTTCTTTTTATTTTTCTTTATTTTGGTAGATCTAATTGGGTTTTCCAATAGATTTTGGGGCGAAGATTCTGTGAAGAATTTCTTTAGTGGAAACACATTGCAAAAGCAAATTCAAAATTCTATGATTGCTTTAGTGCTGTTTTCATTAGCAGTTATTGGTATTGTAACAATGGTTTATTTTCAGTATCAATATAATATTTATCATAACAGCAGACTGCTGAAGAAAGTAAATGCTGTCATGAAAAATGTATCGCAGTATTATGTAGAAGAATATGCAGTTTATGGCGATAATGCTTTTGATAAAGTGATACAACAAAAGATAAAAGTATTGTCTAATATTCACGCACTCGATATTAATGTTTATAATACAAAAGGCGATTTACTGCAATCATCACAAGCAGAGATTTTTAAAAGAAATTTAGTATCATCGAAGATGGATGCTAATGCATATTATAATTTGATCATCAGGCAGAAATCAAAGTATGTGCATGATGAAAAAATTGGAAAGCTATCTTATCTGAGCGCTTACCAGCCTTTCAGAAGCAATGGAAAAGTATTAGGCTATTTTAATTTTCCTTACTACGGAAAACAAAAATCTTTCCAGGAAGATATATCATATTTTTTAGTAGCACTCGTAAATGTGTATGTTATATTTTTAATTGCGGCAGCATTGTTAGCAGTATTTTTATCTCGTTCAATTACTAATTCTTTAACGCTTATTTCAGATAACATTAAAGGTGTGCAATTTGGAAAAAGTAATAAGCAGATCAGTTGGAAGAATGATGATGAAATTGGTTTGTTAGTGCAGCAGTATAACCTGATGTTAGGTGAGTTAGAGAAAAGTGCAGACTTGTTAGCAAAATCAGAACGTGAAGGCGCATGGCGAGAAATGGCAAAACAAGTAGCGCATGAAATTAAAAATCCTTTAACACCAATGAAACTGAGTATTCAGCATTTGCAACGTGCATTAAAAGATAATTCGCCTGATATAAATGATCTGACAGAAAGAATTTCACAGCGACTCATTGAGCAGATCGATAACTTATCAAACATTGCCACTGCCTTTTCTGATTTTGCAAAGATGCCGCAAGGAACTTTTCAAAAGATAGATATGTATCCGATTTTATTTTCTACAGTTGATCTTTTCAGAGAAACAGAAAATATAGAAATTAATGTAAAATCTTTTAAAGAAGATATTTTTATAAATGGCGATAAAGAACAGTTAATGCGAGTGTTTACAAATATCATAAAAAATGCAGTGCAGGCAATTCCTGAAAATAAACAAGGTATTATTGATATAGAAATGAACGAAGATGCCGGCGATTATATTATTTCTATAAAAGATAATGGCGTTGGTATTGCAGAAGAAAAAAGAACGCATATTTTTGAACCAAATTTTACAACCAAAACTTCTGGAACAGGTTTAGGTTTGGCAATTTGTAAAAATATTATAGAAAGAATGAATGGAAAAATTTGGTTTGATTCTACAGTAAATGAATCTTCCGTTTTCTACATTCAATTACCAAAATGGAAGAATTGATTTGATAATTTGAAGATGAGGCAATTTGAAAATTAAAATAATTTATAAAACTTACCACTTACAACTAATACATGAAAAACGACAATTCAGAAAAGCTTTTTGAAAAAGCAAAAACATTAATGCCTGGTGGCGTTAACTCACCGGTGCGTGCATTTAAGTCTGTTGGTGGAACTCCAGTATTTATGAAACGTGGCAAAGGTGCATATATTACTGATGAAGACGACAATCAATACATAGATTATTGCTGTTCTTGGGGTCCTTTAATTTTAGGTCATGCGAATGAACATACAGAAAAAGCAATTATTGAAACCGTGAAAAATGGAACATCATTTGGTGCGCCAACAGCTTTAGAAAATCAATTGGCAGATTTGATTATTTCCAATCATTCCTACATTGAAAAAATAAGATTTGTAAGTTCCGGAACAGAAGCGGTGATGAGTGCGTTGCGCTTAGCGCGTGGTGTTACAGGCAAATCAAAAATTATAAAATTTGAAGGCTGCTATCATGGTCACGTCGATTCTTTATTAGTAAAAGCAGGTTCAGGTTTAGTAACCTTTGGTGAATCAACATCGGCTGGTGTTCCTGAAAGTTTTGCTAATGAAACCATTGTTTTGCCATTGAATGATGAAGCAGCAGTTGCTTCCACTTTAGAGAAGTTAAGCCATGAAATTGCAGCCATTATTATAGAACCAATTCCTGCAAACAATGGCTTGCTGTTGCAGTCACCGGAATTTTTACACCACTTGCGCGAGCTATGTACAAAGCATAATGTATTGTTGATTTTTGATGAAGTGATTTCCGGCTTTCGTGTAGGTTTTGAAGGTGCTGCAGGCTTGTATAAAATTCAACCTGATATTATTACATTCGGAAAAATTATTGGTGGTGGAATGCCTGTTGGTGCGTATGGTGCAAGCAATGAAATTATGAATAATATTTCACCACTCGGAAGCGTTTACCAAGCCGGAACTTTGAGTGGAAATCCTGTCGCGATGGCAGCAGGTATTGCACAATTAAAAGAATGCCTGAAAGAAAGTTTTTATCATGATCTATTATTAAAGACAGATAAATTAGTGGAAGGAATTAGAAAGCATATCAAAGAAAAAGGCTACGACATCACGACCTATAATATCGGTTCTATCTTTTGGTTTACCTTTTCTGATATGTCGCATTTAACACGTGCTGATCAAATTGATTCAGGCAAAATGACTTTGTTTGCTAAGGTTTATCATTACTTATTAGAGAATGGCATTTACTTCGGACCATCAGGTTATGAAGTTGGTTTTGTTTCCGAAGCACATACAGAAGAAGATATTGAAAGAACTATTTTTGTTTTATGTAATGCTTTTGATGTAGCTTTGAGCTAAGCTTTAATTTTAATAAATAAAAATAATGCAAAAGAAAACCGGCATACTACTCGTAAACCTTGGAACACCTAATAGTCCAAGCAATGGCGATGTATTCAAATACTTAAATGAATTTTTAACGGATGGTCGCGTGATAGATTATCCTTGGTTGCCACGACAATTATTAGTTCGTGGAATTATTGTGCCTGCACGTTATAAAAATTCAGCTAAAACATACAGAGAAATTTGGGACAAGGATCGTGGTTCGCCGTTATTATATCACTTACAGGATCTGTCTAAAAAAGTACAGGAAAGTTTAGGCGAAAATTTTGTAGTTGAACATGCAATGCGTTATCAAAATCCATCTTTAGAAAAAGCTTTAGAAAAGTTTAGAATCTTGCAGGTAAATAAGATCGTTGTGTTGCCTTTGTTTCCGCAATATTCATCAGCTTGCAATGGTTCTGTTATTCAGAAAGTACAAGAGATAACTTCAAAATGGTTAACCATTCCGGACTTAAAATACATTCATCATTTTTATGATAACGAAAAGTTTATTGATGCATTTGTAGCGCAAGGAAACAAATTTAATTTCGATGATTACGACCATGTTTTGTTTTCATATCACGGTTTGCCGGCACGACATTTAAAAAATGGCGATATTACTGGAAATCATTGCTTGAAAAATAAAGATTGTTGTGCAACGATTACTGAAATCAACCAACATTGCTATCGTGCGCAATGTTTTGCTACAACAAAATTAATTACAGAAAAATTAGGTTTGCCAAAAGATAAATTCACGGTTACATTTCAATCACGCTTAGGAAAAGAAGTTTGGCTGGAACCTTATACAGTTGCCGTTATACCTGAATTAGCAAAACAAGGAAAGAAAAAACTATTGGTGTTTTCACCTGCATTTGTAGCAGATTGCTTAGAAACTTTGTACGAAATTCGCACTGAATATTTAGAATTATATGAGCAATTTGGCGGTGAAAGTATTACGCTTGTAGAAAGCTTAAACTCAGAAGATAAATGGGTTGATGCAGTTTGTGATATTGTACAGCGATAATTTTTAAATCGATTTTCCTAAATAGATCATCAGAAATATAATTACTAAATACGTCCAAAGTATAGTAAATACTATATGCACAGCAGTTTCAAATGTTTTTCCTTTCCATAGTTTTGATGAATAACCAAAAAATTGAAAAGCTAATCGAAAGAACCAAAATATAAATAATCCAAGCGAAATTTGCTTTCCTAAGTTTGTGTGTACTAAATCATCAGCACAAAAAATACACAATAATCCGTTTAGTAAAATTACCAATGCAATAAAAAATGTATGCACGTACATTAGTTCTTTATTCAATAAACTCAATGGTTTTAGTTCTTCTTTCCAATTAAATCTTTTTGGAAAAGTAACGTGTATAATTGATAATACAACTAAAATGAAGCCAATTAAATTAAGATGTAATTCCATTTTTTGTAAGAATAAATGAAGTAATAAAAGGTGTTATTTTAAATTCTTTTACAATTGGTAATTCTGCTCTTTCAAATGTTTGCTTCCATGTTTTTGTTGAATGGAAATGAAAGAAACCAATAGTATAAGCTATAAAATTAGGAATATCTCTTTGATGTTCTATCACAATTATTTTTCCATCATTGATTAAAGCATCTTTTAATTGTTTGAAAAACAAAATTCTTTCATCTTCGTTTCTGATCTCATGAGCTGCAAAAATCAGGAAAATATAATCAACGGAATTTGCTTGCAATGGAATATTATCAGTGCTTATTATTTGTGTGTCTGGAAAAATTGGATATGCCTTTCGAGCTCGTTCAATAGATATTTCGGTGTGTTTATTGGCATCATAAAAATCAAAAACCAAAAGGTTTGAGTTTGGAAATTTCTCTTTTATAATTGCACTGGTTTCATCAAAACCGGCGTTGATATTTACGAGCGTTGTATTAGGTTTTATACTTAGAAAATTTAACCAATTCAAACTATACAAATCGCTGTAATCATAAATAAAATAAGAAATAGCCAAAGAAATAAAAGTAGTTGTTATGGTAAAAATAATGGCAACGTTTGCAGTTAGAGTTAAATAATATGGCAAATGCTTTTTTGCAAAAATTAAAACAACCACTAAGATAGTTGCAACCACATAGAAATGCCAATTAAACCTGATGATGTTGCCAACACCTTGAAATGCTTGCCTTTTCAGCTTTTCCATATTTCAGTTTTTCCTTTTTTCCAGTGATATGGTATGTTCTCAATCATAAAAGCATTTGCTAAAACAACACTTTTAAAATTAAATTGATCAATAAAACCAACCTTGCTTTTTATAACTTCAACCGGTTTTGGAATCCAGTTTTCTCTAACACCTTCAATAATTAAAACTTCTTTGTTTTGTTTATTGTATGAAAATGTAAATGGCAAAGGTCCGGCAAAACGTCGTGCTTCTTTCCATTCTTTAAATGGCGAATTGTTTGGTAAGCTTACTTCTGTATTGCTTGATTTTATCTCGATTTCTATTTCGGATTTTTTTGATAATATGACTGTTTTATTTTGATCTTTCTTAATATCTATATCTGTTGTCGTGTACTTATAATGCGTAAAGATATTGCCTAAGACTGACATCTTATTTTTATTTGTTTCGGATTTTAAGATATACAAACCTCTTAATTTCCTGCCATCATTATTGGTGTATCTTACAAAAATTCTACAGCCAATTAAAAAGAAATCGTTGCCTAAGAATGTAGGAAAACCTTTAGGTCTCAGATTTTTTGTGTCAACTAATGCAATAGCAATAAAAGCATATTTATCTTCAAAAGTATCAAGTGTTAAACATTCAGGAATTAGATGTTGTAGCTCTTCTTTTGGAATAGCATACGTTAAAACTATTGAGCTTTTAAAGTAAGTTTCTACAGGAAATAAATGGTTCTTTACAGATGACATTAGTTCGGTTTATTTGCTTTTAAATTAACTAAAACAAATTCATTGAAATATACAATCAGTATAAAGATAGTCGCAAAAATTATATTTGTATGTCCAAATAATAATAAATCAGACGCCAATGTAAATTCAATAATATTCATTACAGCTACTAAAAATATTTGTAGAATAGCACACCAACGAGATTTTATATTGCTCAAAACCCAAACAAACATTAGTATTTCGGATACACCAATTGCTTTAGTAATAATAGAAGAGTAGTCGTGTCCTAATATTCTGGCAACAATCATTTCATGCCTTGGAACAAAATTTAATAACTTACAAAATAATCCATTAACAAGCCAAACAAAAGAAATACAGATCGTGATCACAAATTTTAATTTGTATTTTGATGTTTTTATAAATTGCTTGTCGTTCACGTTGGTAAATTTTATTTTATATATACATTATCCAACAGTTGGATGTTTATTAAAGAAAGCCGTTTTAATATTATTAAAACGGCTTTCTTTTCTATTCTCAAAATAGAGAATTATACTGTGCTTATTTAGTTTTTACAAATTTTGAAGTTTGTGTATTGCCCATATTATCTTCGAACTGTAAAAGATAAGTGCCTTTTGAAAGTTGAGAAAGATTCAATGGAATGGTATTTGTCCCTTTCGTAATTGGATATCTGTTTTCAAAAACCGGTTTTCCCAATATGTCAAACACAATAATTTTAGTAGTGTAATTATTCATAGAGTTAACGTCAATATTTAGTTTTCCGGAAGTTGGATTAGGATAAATATTATCTACATAAGAATTGTTTCCAGTCTTAATTGGCACATTTATAACATTGCTGTATTCGAAAGAACTGTCATTGTCAATTGTTTTAAGTCTGTAATAGTTATTTCCTGAATATACATTAGAATCTTCAAAAGTGTAATTCAGAGCCATTTTGCTATAGCCAGCCGCAGCTCTTTCACCAATAGTTGTCCATGATAAACCATCATTGCTTTTCTCTATAATAAATTTATAAGTATTAGACTCCGAAGTTGTGATCCATTGTATTTTATTGATGTTAGTTTTTTCATTCCAACCAATAAAAGAAAGAAGTTCTACCGGTAGTGGTTCTCCAATACCACCGGTTGTGTGCCAATGAAATGTAGTTGGTCCTGCGGTAACAATGTTTGAGGTATTACCATGTGACAATCTTAAATTTGCAGGTATAAGACTTAGCTGATATTGTATACTGCTGTTTGGTCCTGAACCTGTAGAAGCTATGTTTAAATCTTTTGTAAGATTTCTGGAAATTGATAAGTCAAATTGATTTACAGTACTGCTGTAACATTGCTCATAAGGATAACCCATAGAGATTTTACTAAGAATGCCATTTGTGTAATTGGTATAATCTGCATTTGTAAAGAACAAACGTAAAGATGTTGTGCCGGAAGATGGTGTATTTGCAGTTGTTATTGTATAAAAACGTCTTACAGAAAGCTCATTAGTTCCTAAGCACATGCCTGCATGTCCGATACCACCGTTTGGATGTTCATTTGGATTTGCATTTAATGTTACACTTAAGGTTGTGTTGCCCAGATTTTGTCCGTTACTATTTATTGCTGCAATAATCTCACCGGTAGAATTTCTGAAATAATGCCATAAATTATCATTTACAATACATGTGTTTGTAGATGATGAGGTTGCTAAAGTACCTGTGCTTACTGCATCACCGGAAATATATGCAGTTACTGATAATGCTGCAGATTTGTTGCATGCATTTTCACTACGAACCCAATAAGTAGTAGTTTGTGTTGGTGTGACAGCAAATGTTCCGCTTGTGTTATTTGCAATAGATGCAGGAGAACCTATTGTTGGATCTTGATTATATAAATACCATCTGTCATAAGAAGGATAAGTAAATGAACCTGTTGTAGTAATCGTAAATGATTGACCTGAACCTGTATAGCAATACGGACCGCCGGTAATACTTATACCTGTTGCAACCGCAGGTGCATCTATAACTTCAAAGCTTGATGAATGAACATAAGAACTCCAGCCACAACAATCTTCTTTTACACGTAACCTTGCAATATATTTTCCTGTTGATGATGGTGTAAATGTGAACGAACTACTCGTAGATGTAGTTATTGCTGAAGCTGCGGTTGTTCCTTCTTTGTAAACTACCCATTGATAAGCCGAACCTGTTGTAGGAGTACTGATTGTAAAACCAACACCTACACATTTAGGACTTGTTACAGCATTTATTACAGGCAATGTCCTGCTTCTTGCAATATAAATATATCGTGTGTAGTCAGTACCGCCAACTTGTAAGGTTTTATGACCTGTACTTGTATAATAAATACTTGCAGTAGCTGAAGCAGAATTATAGGAAGATGTATCTGATCTAAGGTCCAGCATATAATTGCCGCCATCTAATCCTGTCCAGCTGCTGGCACTTTTTGTAATAATAATTTCAGAATTGGTACACATGCCAAACATGCTT
>Ga0247804_10000214_pt1 | contig 26666 bp, 27 predicted proteins | sample UWRJL029104C1_FD_181142 | JGI IMG/M metagenome (GOLD analysis project Ga0247804, IMG submission 181142) | Plant litter microbial communities from Arlington Agricultural Research Station in Wisconsin, United States - UWRJ-L029-104C-1 | ecosystem: Environmental > Terrestrial > Plant litter >... | reverse complement strand
CGCTTGCTGGCCATTGGCGCTGATGGTGATGGCTTGGCCGGTTTTGATTTTGCTTGCATCGGTCGGGAACGCCTGCAAATGCAGTTCTAATACGCGCTCATCCAGCAAGGTAAACAGCACGCGATCAGCGGTAAATTCGCCCGGATTGGAATGGCGCTCGACCACTACTCCATCAATCGGCGCCAACAGTGGGTATTCGCGCAAGCTCTCGTTGGATTCAACTGTTGCCAGTACCTCGCCCGCTTTTACGCGGGTGCCGATGGTGGGCTTTACCGAGCGGATCAGGCCGGGGTAACGCGCCTGAATGTGGCTGACACGCAGCGGGTCGGCAACAATATTGCCGTAGAGTTTGATGCGTTCCTGCAACAGACCTTCACCGGCAATCGCGGTGGTTAAATTTGAGGATGCGGCGACATCAACCGCCATAGTGACGCGCCCCTCGTAGGAGGGATAAGTCCATTGGTGCTGCTTGTTTTGGTAGGTCGCGACCACTTTCACATCAAATGAATGGGGCTCTTCCACTACGCCTTGGCCGCGCAAAAAATCCTGCTCGACCTTGAACGCAAAGCTGTTCACTTCACCACCCAAGCGGGTGAGCTGCACTTCCAGTTTCCAGTCACTTGGCTTCAAGGCTTTGCCATCGACGCTCGCCCAGGCGCGATATTCGGGTGGTACGTCCTGCTCGAATATCGCCAGCTCGACGACAAAATCGCCATCTTCCAGCAAGCGGCCGTTATGGGCGCCCTTTTGCGGTTCTTCTTCGTGGTGTTCGTCGTGCTCATCATGGCCGTGGTCGTGATCGCCTGCTGCGAGAAGGTTTACGGACAAGCCGAGGCTTGCGACTAATAACAGGGTTTTAATAAATAGTTTCATTGGGCTATCTCACCTGATTGGGTTGGTTGCACAGGAGCGGACGCAGTCAGGCGCTCCAGTTCAATGCGGGTTTCATGGGTGCGCAGGGCGGCGTCGATCAAGGCGGCGCGTGCCTCTAACAATTCGCGCTGGGCGAGTGCTAGTTCGAGCGAGCTGTAACGGCCCTGATCGAAAGCAGCAGTGGTAGCGCGATTGGCGTCTTGCAGCAGAGGCAGGATTTGGTCGCGCAGGCTATGTAGCTCAGTGAGTGCTTGGCTGTGGGCGCTATAAGTCTGGTTCAGGCGAGCTTCCAGCTGGACTTTGGCGCTATCGGCTGCGAATGTGGCGGCATCTTGCTCGACGCGCGCCTTGCTGATCGCGCCGCTGGCGCGTCTGCCACTGGCGAGTGGAATATTGATGCCTGCGACCAACGCGGTATCGTCAGTCACCTGCAACTGGCGCACTCCCGCACTCCAACCTAGCGTCATTTGCCCTTCGGCCTCCGCTCTGCGCAACTCGGCACTGCGCAGGCGGGTTTCATCGGCAAGCAGGAGCAGATCCGGGTTTTGCGCGAGGCGAGTTTGCCACTCGGCAAGGGGGACGGAGTTAGTAAGTGCAAACAAATCACCTTGGGCGAGGGTGAAATCCGGTGTGCTGTCGGCCCAATAAGCGCTGAGTTTTAGCGCCTCTGATTGCACTTGCTGACGGGCTTTACTGACCTGTAGAGCGGCCTTGGCCTGGGCGGCGCGGGCACGCAATAACTCCTCTTGCGGTGCGCGACCGGCCTGAACGCGTTTGCTCAAGCTTGTTACCAATGACTGTGCAAGTTGCTGTGCCTGCTCTTGTACTTTCACCTGTTCCTGCGCGGCGATGAGGGCAATAAAACGGTAATTTACCGCCGCGACCAGATCCAATACCGCCACCCGCTGCTCGGTCGCCAATTGCTGTTGGCGTGCGGTGACAACACTGAGACGTGCATCGCGCTGGTCGCCCAGCTCAATGATCGAGGCAAATGACAGCGTCAGTTCAGCGCCATCGGCTCCGGAAAAATCGCCTGAACCAGCGACATTCTCCAACTCGGAATGCAAACGCAGTTCCGGTCGCAATGCCGCCGTAGTCTGCTCACCGGCCAAGGCGGCGCGGCGAAATTGATAACCCGCCAATTGGGGGTTGTGTTGCAAGCTGGCGCTGAGTGCGTCTTGCAGGCTGATGCCGTCCGCCAATGCAGGGCATGCCAAAGCGCCAACCAACAACGGCAGCGCAAACGAAAATTTGTTCATGGTAAATCCTGTCGTGAGTGTGCCCAAAGCACACAGGTGTTATCGAAGCCTGCGCAAAACACACAGGCCTACAGCGATCAAACACTCAGACAGAGAACGGCGGCGCGCGCAGTAAAGGTCGCCAATGGAGGGAAATGCGGGGATAAAAGGCGCGATAGGCGCTGGTGAAAACCGGTGTGGGAAGGATCAATAACGCCAGCGCCAAAGCGGCGAGCAGCACTAATCCCAAATCAATTTTGCTTAACTTCGCCAGCGCGGATTGCACCAGATCGATGTCTGCATCCTGATGCACCTCTTCGCCATGATGCTCAAGGTGGCCGCCCATCACATCCATATGTACCGACACCGGCGGCTCCTGCCCATCAAAACAAAAATGCCCATGCGCGCCCGCCCAGTTGCTGAGCAACCAGAAGGCGAGTGCCAGAAAAGCATAATGAGGTGAGAGTTTGGGCATGGGGCAAGCATAACGGGGGCAGTGGAAATCAGCAAACCCCGGTTGAAGCAAGGAATACCAGCTGCCACACTTCTTTCATCTATTTTTGAGGAGCAATGCCATGTTCACACTCTACGGATCCAAAGGCTGCGGCTCGGTGGCGATTGAAGCGGGGCTTGCATTGGCCGGTGTTCCTTTTACGTTTATCGAAGCCGAACCCTGGACGCCAAGCCCGGCAGTTGATGCCCTGCGCGAGCTGAATCCTTTGTGCCAGGTGCCTACGTTGGTATTGCCCGATGGGACAATAATGACGGAGAGCGTGGCGATTTTGATGTGGTTGGATGCGCAGTATCCACTGGCGGGTTTGTTACCCGTCGCGCCGAAAGAGCGGGCAATTCATTTGCGGTGGCTGGTGTATTTGGCGGCGAATAATTATCCCGCTATCAGCATTGGCGATTTTCCCGAGCGCTGGATTTCGGGTGATGCAGCGCGGGAAGAATTAAAGCTCCAAGCTAAAGCCAGGCTGCAAGAATATTGGCAAATACTGGACACGCAATTAGGCGCTACGCCGGATGCGTTCGGAACACAGCCAAGCGCATTGACCCTGCTCATCACCACCATGAGCTACTGGCGCCCCGGTCGCGCCTGGTTCAATCAACATTGCCCGCAACTGTTAACCGGTATTCGCTACACAGAATCTGATTCGCGTCTCACCGAAATTTGGGCGCGCAATTTTTCCAGCTGAGTGTGCGATCAACCCGCCACAAACACCGGCGCAAATCCCCCGCCCTGGGTGCGGAAATTGGTTGTCTGCCCCTGATATAACCGCGCGGCCAATAATTGAATTTCACCGGCATAAACATAGGCGCGAATATCCATTTTTAGTGCGGTTTCATCGCCGTCTACCAAAATGCCGCGCTCGCGCGGTGGGACTTGTTGTTGTGCAACATAATCCCCGCGCAAAACTTCTTCCCACACGCGTTGGGTAATTTTATCGCCGCGATACGCCGCTTTACTGCCGAAACCGGTTGCCGGTTTAAAAAATAATTGTTTTCTTTTTTTCCACAATTCTTCCGCATTATTGGTGCTGACCAACTGCGTGCGCGGAATACCGGCAATCAGTATTCGGCTATCGTCAGTGGTTACACCTAGTCGGGATAAGTGTTCTTCATCACTTAATATCACCAGGTTGCGTTTATCCGCATAAATGGCGTGATGAAAAGGGTTGGGCGTTAAAACCACGGCATCCTGTTGATAGGCTGCACGCAGGGCAATGTTATTGGGTTGGCTTAAGGAAAAATCCGTCAGGCGATTATAGACCAGATCGATTACCTGATTTTTATAACGCAATTGTTGATCGATCAATTCCAGTTCAGCTGAATCGACAATCAGGGTTTTTATACCGGCGCGTTCAAAAATATTTTGCGCGATTAAAAATTCCGGATATAAAAATTGCGCTTTTGGGTTTTCATCCACCAGCGCAATGCAACCCAACGGTCTATCACCGCGCGCCAACTGCCACTCGCGTTTAAACATAGCCACGAATTCTGCTTCTACTTGCGGTTGCGATAATGGTGGATAATCACCTACCGCATTACAGCAGGCGGTTTGCGCGCTTAATAATGCCGCATTTAAAAATCCGCCACCGGCATTGGTATTGATTTCGATAAGTTGCGGCCCGGCATCGCTGATATGAAAATCGTAACCCATAAAAACGCCAGCGGTTGGCGATGGTAATTGGGCAATAGCTGGAGCAGTGGTTAATACCCATTGTTGATACGCAGGCAGGCAGGTTACCCGTGATATTACCTGCACCAGCTGCTGCAATTGTTGTTGCTGATGCGGCGAAATAAATACGGCGGTATGTGAAAACAATTGCTGCTGGTGCTGTAACACTTCAGGGGGCAATGATTGGATCTGAAGGTCTGCTAGCAATTGTTCGCGGTTAAGTGTTTTACAAAAGCACGCACGGTTTAATACATCCGCAGCAGATCCACAATCGGTGTTACAGGTTTTTGTCTCACTCATAACAGCCTCTAGTGCGCTCCAAGTTGATGGTTGCGCGGCAAACCAATTGAGATAAATGCAGTGAGAGTGATAAACATCGCCGACACCCACAAGCAGGCAACCAAGCCCGCACTTTGATAAATCCAACCGGATAAAATAGTGCCGATCAAACGCCCCATGGCATTGGCCATATAATAAAAACCGACATCGAGCGAAACACCATCGTCTTTAGCGTAGCTAACAATCAAATAAGAATGCAGTGATGAGTTGATCGCAAACACTATGCCGAACACCACCAGACCGACAATTAACACGTTAGTCACCGACAAGCTGGTTGATAGTGCCAAGGCTAAACCCGCCGTTACCGATGCGAGGATGATCGCCCATAAAAGTGCGGCACTGCCGGTGGGGGCAGCATTGGTTTTCGTGCGCAAAATAATCGGTGCTAAAGATTGGACTATGCCATAACCAATAATCCAGCTGGCGAGAAAGCCACCGACTTGCCAAAAATCCCACTGCAATTGGCTGCTTAAAAAAACTGGCAATGCAACAACAAACCAAACATCGCGCGCACCAAATAAAAACAACCGCGCCGCGGATAAAATATTAATCGCGCGACTTTTAGAAAATAACTCACTAAATTTCGGTTTATTGTTGGCTTTGCCTAAATCCTGTTTTAGCAATAACAAACTGGCAATCCATACCATCGCAAGCGTTGCTGCCATCGCCAATACTGCGCCTTTAAAGCTCAGGAGCGCAAGTAGTGCGCCGCCGAGAAAAAATCCTGTACCTTTTAGTGCGTTTTTAGACCCGGTGAGTAACGCAATCCATTTGAATAATTTTCCCTGTTGATCGCCCGGCACCAATAATTTAATCGCGCTTTTGGCACTCATTTTATTTAAATCTTTGGCGATGCCGGATAATGCTTGCGCACCCATCACCAACGGTACACTGAGCCAGTGCGTTGGCACTGCGAGCAGTGCCAACGCAATCACCTGCAAACCCAAACCGATATTCATGGTGCGATTCAATCCAATGCGCGCACCCAGATAACCGCCGAATAAATTGGTGACTATTCCAAAAATTTCATAAAACAAAAACAGCGCCGCAATTTGCAACGGGCTGTAGCCGAGTTGATGAAAATGCAATACCACCAACATGCGCAGCGCACCGTCGGTGAGCGTAAACGCCCAATAATTACCGGTGACGATTGCGTATCGGCGAATGGCAGGTGAATTTTTCATACGTTAATCTGCTGATCCTACCAACCGCGCCAACTCCGCCGTGCGATTCGCATAACCCCATTCATTGTCATACCAGGCATAAATTTTTACCTGCGTACCATCGACCACCATAGTGGAGAGCGCATCCACAATCGATGAGCGCGCATCACCACAATAGTCGTTAGATACCAATGGTCGCTCTTCATAACCGAGAATATCTTTTAATTCAGTTTCACTCGCGGACTTCAACAAAGCATTCACTTCTTCTACTGTAGTTGCGCGATTCACTTCAAATACGCAATCAGTGAGTGATGCATTGGCGAGTGGCACCCGCACTGCATGGCCATTTAATTTTCCGCGCAATTCAGGAAATATTTCGGCGATGGCAGTGGCGGAGCCAGTCGAAGTGGGAATTAAATTGGAGCCGGATGATCGCGCACGGCGAAAATCTTTATGTGGTTGATCCAAAATCGATTGGGTATTGGTGAGGTTATGAATAGTGGTAATGGCACCGTGTTTAATGCCGATTTTTTCGTGAATCACTTTTACTACCGGTGCGAGGCAATTAGTGGTGCAAGAGGCTGCAGTAACAATGCGATGCATAGCAGGATTAAATAAATGCTGATTAACGCCCATTACAATATTTAATGCACCTGTTTCTTTTACCGGCGCACTGACTACAACACGTTTAACACCTTGATCCAGATAGGCTTGCAGGATTGCCACCGTTTTCATTTTTCCGCTGGCTTCAATCACCACATCACAAGCCGACCAATCGGTTTCGGCGATAGTTTTATTACGTGTAAAGGCAATCGTTTTTCCATCGATCACCAGTGTATTTTCTGTAGCAGACGTATTGTGTGCCCAAGTGCCTTGAATTGAATCAAACTTCAATAAGTGCGCAAAGGTTTCTGCATCGCCAGCGGGGTCATTAATCTGTACAAATTCCAACTCCGGCCAATTCCAACTGGCGCGCAATGCCAAGCGGCCGATGCGACCAAATCCGTTGATGCCGACTTTAATTTTTTTCATTGTTCTTGCTCGCAAAAAAATAGTAATGTTTAACAGCAGCGATTGGGTCTATCTTCCATTGCACACAAACGCTGGTGATTTTCTTCCAGCCACTCCTGATTAGCATCGAGCATTGTCTTCAATGTTTTGCTAACCCATGCGGGTAATTCCGGATGCAAACGGTAATACACCCATTGCCCTTTACGGCGATCCGCCAACAAACCGGATTCACGCAGTAGTGCCAGATGGCGGGAAATTTTGGGTTGGATTTCATCAAGCGCACAGGTGAGTTCACATACGCACAGCTCTTTTTCGCGTGCGACTAATAACGCAATGCGCGCGCGCGTAGGATCGGCGAGGGTTTTACCGAGCGAGTCAGGAGTAAAATCAGCCATGGAAAAATATTTAACCTGCTATATATGAAAAATCGAATATACGGATGTTCATATGTTCATGCAAGCCATCCGGTAATACTGTCTATAATGGCGGACGATTAAATTGAAATAAGCGTTACATGAGGTTTTTATGGGTTGGATTTTTTTACTTGCCGCTGGTTTATGTGAGATTTTCTATGCGGCTGCTATGCCCAAAACCGATGGGTTTACCAAATTGTGGCCGAGTTTATTCTGTTTGGTATTTATCGCAGCGAGTATGTATTTGTTGTCGTTGTCGGTACGCACATTACCGATAGGTACTGCCTATGCGATTTGGGTTGGCATAGGTGCGGTCGGCACGGCGGCTTACGGCATAATCGCGCTGAATGAAGATGCCAGTATTCTTCGCCTATTATGTTTTGTGCTGATTATCGCGGGCATTATTGGTTTGAAATTATTGTCGGCGCCCACGGCTAATTAATAGATTCGCAATCCAAAAAAATATCCACTCTCATCCTATATCGTGATGCTCACTACAGTGGAATTGCCCCAGCGGCAATTCCACCTGTTAGACTTGCTCCATCCACAATAAAAAGATCTAGATCACTTTATGAAAAACCCCATTTTCAATATCCACGATTTAATTCTCGTACTTACCCTCGCCGTCTGCGTGCTGCTGGTAATTTTTCAATGGTTGCTGTCCAAACAAAAAGCCATAGCATCGCAATTATTATCGGGATTTTTTGTGTGCGTAGGGGCAAGTGCACTGTGTAATTTGTTGTTGTGGAATGACTATATTAGTTTGCACAGTGGGTTGGCAAAAATAGCCTTGTCGCTTGGATTAGTGATGGCGGTGGTGGGTAAAAGTGTCTGTTTATATTTGTATGTGGTAGCAATTACGCGCGCGAATTTTTCGTTACGTGCGCAAGATGGGCTGCATCTGATTAATTTGTTAGTGGTCGTCGGCTTGGTATTGTTTGGTGATTTGGATAGCGAGCGCTTGCGTTTTCAGGAGAGCGTACACACTCCACACTCCATACAGCTTACGAATTATTTATGGCATTACCTGAAAATTTTACCAGTGGCGTATGCATTTTCAGCAGTGTTGGAAATTTATCGTTACAAACAACAACTTAAACAATTTTATTCCAGTTTGAGTTTGCAGGGGCCTTATTGGTTGTTGTTGCTGACATTGGGTTTTGCGCTCAATTGGTTCTGGTCGCTCGTTGTGCATCTGCTCGGACAGACAGTGAGTTTTTCCATCGCCGATAGTTTTGGCATTTTCGACAACTACATTACCTTTGTGTTAGTGAATGCGCTCTTTGTGTACAGCTTGTTGTATGCACACCAATTGTTGGAAACCAAAGATAAACCCAAAGAAAAAGAAGTCGCCACGCCGGTAGAGATATCGCCCGATACAATTGCGCGTATCCGCAATTCGATGGAGACGCATCAGTTGTATTTAAAACAGAATTTAAATATTGAAGATTTTGCGCGGCAGGTGGGAATTCATTATCGTGATGTGTCTAGCATTATTAACAAAGAATTTAATACGAATTTTTTTGAGTTTGTGAATGAGTATCGCGTGAACCGAGCCAAACAGATGTTACTTGACCCAGAGTTTGCTGAGATGACGATTCTGGATATATTGTTGGAATCCGGCTTTAACAGTAAGTCGTCGTTTCACCGGTTTTTTAAACGTTACACAGGGATGTCGGCGGCGGAGTTTAGAAAGAAAACATCCGCCGCTAAGGAATAATATTATTTACGACGTAGTAAAACTAAAGTACTTAGCAATACTAGCCACAATAAATTCACTGCACCGCCGCCACCTGAACTCCCACCAGATGCTTTGGATGCTGCGGTAGAAGACGCGGCAACTGCTACTGAGCTTGTCGCAACACTGCTCGCGGAAATTGAACTTGCCGCTGAACTCGCGCTTGAGCTGCTTGCGGGGTCATCAGCAGGTGGTGTGCCGCTATAACCAGTGGCGTTTTCTTTGGTCAATGCGAGCACCAAAATGCCATCTTTAATCACCACATTTTCCGGTGCAAAATCTACGCGGTTGGAATCGAAACTCCAATTCGCTTTGCCCCAGCGCGCGCTATTGAGCGTATCGAAATCCTCACGCCAGCCACCTTCAAATTGTTTGGTGGTGGTGTTGTAAGTTTTATACTCGATGTAGTTTACGAATTGATAAACGGGGAGTACCGAATCATCCCACGCACCTACCCAAGGCACTGATTCGGATGACCAGATATTAAAACGCAATGATTGGGCATTAGTGAGGCTAGTCACTGTACTGGTGCCGGTGATGCGGCGCACTTCTACATTATCCAGATACCAGGCGACGTAATCTGGTGTCCATTCCACTACATAGGTGTGATAAGCATCGGCAAGCGATGTGTTGGCAGCGTGAACTTGTTCGGTATGAATCGCAGGGCGCGAGCTGCCGAGAATAATGTTGCTCTGCCACTTGGTCGCATTTTCTTTTCCAAATACTTCGATGTCTATTTCTTCCCAAAATGTATTACCGACTTCCGAACCGTTTTTGTACGTGAAAAAAGTCGATAACACACCACTAGCATTGGCGACGCGCATGCGTATTTCGTAGCGGCCATATAAATAGCTATCGTTAGAAAAAATTTCCGCGCCTTTGTAGTCCTTGGCATTAACAAGATGGCCAACTAGTCCTAGCGTGACCGTCAACAATACACATAACACACGACGCATAACATTTTCCTCAGTGACAAAAAACAGGTTTAAAAATAACAGGGTACAAATAAAAACGGGGGCGCAGACAAAATGCCCGTAGCCCCCAAAAGGTAGAAACAGGTTTAGATTTTTGTCAGCTTAATCCAATCAATATTAAAGCCACCGCTGTTGGCATAAATCGCCAGACTTTGCACACCGGCGTTCAGGTAAATGTTGTGGGTGATCGTCTGATAGTTACCCCAGCCGCCGGTGTTGGGTACGCTGATGGTACCCAAACCTACGCCGTTGCGATCCAGAGTGAATTGCGCGGTGGTGAGCGCCGAGGCGACACGGTATTCCACTTTGTAAGTCCCGGTTTGTGGAATATTCACATTGTTATATTTGAACCACTCACCCGCATCGATATAACCCACGGTGCCGCCTGCGGCTGTGACGTTGCCGCCGACTTCGTTAAAACTTTCCGCCTGAATGGTGATAGATGTGGCGGCTGCGCTGCTACTGCTTCCGCCATTACCACTACCCCCATCGGTAGGAGGAGTACCGTTATAACCGGTCTGACCTTCGCGCGTCAGTGCAAGTACCAATGTCCCGTTTTTGACGACCACATTGTTGGGATCGAAATCAGCCAGGTTTTCACCAAAGGTCCAGTTGGCTTTGTTCCAGCGGTTGGTATCGAAACTGTTGAAGTCATCGCGCCAACCGGTGCCGAAACTGTTGGTCGCCGCAACATAGGGTTTGTATTCAATATAGTTTACGAATTGATACACCGGCAGAATGTTGGGGTTGAAGGCGCCGACCCATTCGGCAATATTGGCGGCCCAGAGGTTAAAGCGAATGTCCTGCGGGTTGGTCAGGCTGGTCACAAACTGGCCACCGTTGATGCGGCGCACTTGCGTACCGTTCACAAACCAGGCGATATAATTCGGCGTCCATTCCAACACGTAAGTGTTGTAACCATCACCCAGCGAATAGGGCATGGTGTGTACCCCTTCGGTTTTGGAGGTTGGCCGGTTGGTGCCGATAATCACATTGCTCTGCCATTGAGTGGCGTTGTTCTTACCGAAAATCTCGATATCGATTTCTTCCCAAAATACGCCCGCCTGCTCGGAGCCATTTTTGTAAGTGAAGAACGTGGATAGCACTCCACTTCCCTTAGCGACGCGCATACGCATTTCATAGCGGCCGTATTTATAGGTTTGCTTGGAGTAAATTTCCGCTGCCTTGTAAGGCTTGGCAGTGGCGGGGCTGGTGGCAGTAAAACCGATGAGGGTGGCGAGCGCAAAGAGCACGCCGGTATAGCGACCGAGTTTGAACATAGCGAATACCTTTTCCATTAGTTATTAGAGGCAATAATGTGAAACGCTGTTGTCTGTAGTAGAAGATTGTGATTGCACTTCCATCACCAGCTTATAGTCCACAAATGGACAACACCGGTCGCCCCACTTTGCGCAGCAAACTTAAAGTGGTACGTACTAAACGCAAAATACTCCCTGGTACAAGGAACTGGCACCTTGCTATGGATGAACGATACGCGCAAAATACTGGTTTTATGTACAGTATTGGTGTTGGCTATGGCAGACGACGAATTCCTCGAAGACCCCGCGCCTTGGATTAACGCCGCGCCCCAAGCGATCAAAGGCCGCGGTGCGATCAGTAATATCGCCGGCCGTTATGAGACACAGCTCATCGAAACGGTGGACGATGGTTGGCTCCCTTTTGCCGACGATACCGACATCAATCCCGCACTTAAAACCAGCATCACCCCGGAACTTGCCAAGACCATTCTCAGCCGCAACCAATCACCGGATTTACCCTTCAGCGTCACGCTTAACCCCTATCGCGGCTGCGAACATGGTTGCATCTATTGTTTTGCGCGGCCAACGCACGCCTATTTAGGCTTATCGCCAGGGCTGGATTTTGAAACCCGGCTCTACTCCAAAACCAATGCACCGGAATTGTTGCGGCGCGAGCTTGCGCATAAAAACTATGCGCCCAGCCCTATCGCCTTTGGCATGAATACGGATGCCTACCAACCCTGCGAGCGCGACTTAAAAATCACGCGCCAGTGTTTGGAAGTACTGCATGAGTGCGATCACCCGCTCGGGATGATTACCAAATCGGCGCTGATTGAGCGGGATATCGATTTACTGCAAGACATGACCGCGAAAAATCTGGTCACCGTAGCGATCACCATTACCACGCTCGATCACAGTATCTCGCGCACCCTTGAACCGCGTGCGGCATCGCCCACGCGCCGCTTACAGACGATTGAAAAACTGGCGCAGGCGGGAATTCCGGTGCTGGTGAGTGTGGCACCGGTGATCCCGTTTGTGACGGAACAGGAGCTTGAAAATGTCATGCGCGCCGCCGCTGATGCCGGTGCTACTGCCGCTGGATACACAGTGCTGCGCTTGCCTTGGGAGGTGAACCCGCTGTTTCAGCAGTGGCTGGCAACTCACTTTCCTGAACGCGCCGAACGGGTGATGAATCGCATCCGCGATATGCGCGGCGGCAAGGATTACGATGCTAATTTTGCTACCCGCATGCGCGGCGAAGGCCTCTGGGCCGATATGATCCGCCAGCGGTTTGCTAAAGGACTCAAGCGTTATGGGCTGGGTAAAAGCGGTCGTTTTGTACAATTGGATTGCAGTCTATTTCGCAAACCGTTAAGTATTCCGACAGCACAGCGCTCAGATGGGCAGTTGGATATTTTTGGTTAGGGTCGGCAGAGGCAGGTAATTGGTCATGGTGCGTTATTAAGCGCTCGCCACTAGCGTCACTGTGGCGTATATTTCAACATAAATGTCGAGTTGGCCGATTGGCGCAACAATTGCGTGTTATTTAGCCATGGTATTTGTACGGAAACTGCTTGCTGACCCCTATAAGTAAATGACTATGATCCCCAAAATTTTGCACCAATGCTCCAAATCCTATGTCTGGGAAGAACGCCAACTCACGCAACGCGCACGCAAGCTGATGCCCGATTTTGAGTATCAGGCGTGGACTGACGAATCCAATCTGCAATTAGTGAAGGATAAAGCGCCGCAATTTCTTGCCGCCTATTTGAGTATTCCGGTGGGGGTGATCCGGGTTGATATAGCGCGCTGCTTGTATATGTATGTGTTTGGCGGGATTTACTTCGATACCGACTACGTTTTTTACAAGCCCTTGGATGAGCAATTTTTAGCGAACAAGTGCGTGCTGGCGGTTGAAGAATCGGAGTGCAAAAGTATTGGTGGCGGCCCTAAGTTGGGCAACGCTTTTATGGCGTCTGAGCCAGGTTTTGACATGTGGCTAAAATTTATCGAGCAGATTTTTGTGAAGCATCGCGCTGGAGAAACCGATATCGTTTTTCTGAGCGGCCCTCATGCGCTCACCTTGTTTTTACAGAATCATCCGGAATATAACCGCGACATCACCATCATGCCCAGCCATATTATTTACCCCGAATTTGCCATGGCTAAACTCACCGCTAAAAAGACCCCGCAGACGATAGGTGCCCATTTATGCTGGGGCTCATGGCGCGGCAAACCCTTGCATCAATATCTGCGCAGCCGCTTGCGGCGCTGGATTTCTGCAGTCATGTAAATTCTTCTCAGCGCTGTTTTACAGCGATGCGATTAATTTTCCCAGCATCGCTACAGCCGCTTCAGTTTCCTTATTCCACGGTTGGCCGTAATTGATCCGCGCGCAGTTGCGAAAGCGTTGCGTCGCAGAAAATATTGGCCCCGGTGCGATGCTGATTCCCTGCGCCAGTGCCAGTGAAAATAATTTCAGTGTGTCTATGCGCTCCGGCAATTCCACCCACAAAAAATATCCGCCACCGGGCTGGCTTACTTTTGTCTGCGCAGGAAAATAACGGGCGATGGCAGCGAGCATTAATTGTTGTTGTGTTTCCAACGTATCGCGCAATTTGCGCAGATGGCGATCATAACCACCGTGTTGCAAATAATCGGCAATCGCAACTTGTGCGGGCACCGAGGGCGATATAGTCGTCATCAATTTCAAGCGATGAATTTGTTCGGTGTAGCGCCCTGCCGAAACCCAACCCACGCGATAACCCGGTGCAAGGTTTTTGGAAAAAGAACCGCAGTGCATTACCAACCCATCGCGGTCAAAATATTTCACCGGCTTGGGTGGTGCTGCACCAAAATACAATTCCGCGTAGACATCGTCTTCAATCAGCGGCACTTGATGTTGCTGCAATAATTCGTAGAGCGATTGTTTTTTTTCATCGCTCATGGAAGCGCCGAGTGGGTTGTGGAAGCTGCTCATAAACCAGCAAGCTTTAATCGGTAAACGCTGCAAGCTGTCTGCTAAGGTCGGCAAGTGAATGCCATCGCGTGGGTGCACCGGAATTTCAACCGCTTTTAATTGTAAGCGTTCAAGAATTTGCAGCGCGGCATAAAAGGTGGGCGATTCAATCGCGACTAAATCACCCGGTTTGGTGACGACTTGTAAACATAAATTCAAGGCTTCCAATGCACCGTTGGTGATGACTAATTCATCGGGCGCATTCATTACGCCATTCATCATATAGCGCAGGGCAATTTGGCGGCGCAGATTGGGATTGCCAGACGTCATATCGGCGAGAATCGCGCGTGCAGGCAAGTGTTGAATACTCTTGCTCATGGAGCGCGCTAAACGTGCGAGGGGAAATAAATCCGGGCTGGGAAATGCAGAGCCAAACGGAATAGTATCTGGATCTTTGATCGACCCCAATATTGAAAAAACCAATTCACTCACATCGACATCGGTGCTGTCGGCACTGGGGGTGCTCATTTCCGGTTCGGCTAACGCGCGTTTAGCTTGCGCGCGCACAAAATAACCGGAGCGTGCGCGCGCTTGAATCAAGCCGCGGCTTTCCAATAAATAATAGGCTTGGAAAACCGTCGCCTGACTCACGCCATGAGTACGGCTGGCCGTGCGCACCGAGGGTACTTTTTCATTCGCGGCGAGTACTCCGGTGCGAATTAACTGCGCAATTTCATCGGCTAGCCTTTCATAGAGTTTCATAGGGAGGCATAAAGTTTCATTGTGATTTACCGATGTACCCAGGTTTTATTCAGTGTTGTTTTTTTAAAAGGCAGGATAAATAAAGTTCGCTGCTTCATGCGTATGCGAATTAACACTATCGACCAGAACAAAATCAAAGTGAGCCATGCCGGATTCTGCGCTTGTTCCTGTCATTATCACACTGATCGGCATATCCACAATTTCGCCGGGTTTTAAATCGAGTGTGTAATGGCGCGTGAGTGATAAGCGCGCATCATTGGCAATCTGTAATTCATAGTGCGCCGGTGCTTGGGTTTTGTTGGTAATTTTTAATCGATACACATTGACGATATTGCCATCACTATTTTTGCGATATAGCACAGTGCGATCTTTTACCACACTCATATCCACCAGTTCGCGGGCATCCAATGCAAACCATAATGCACCTAGCATAATGATAATTGCTGATGCATAAGCCACTAAACGAGGGCGCAAAATTCGCGTAGGTTCACCTGCAAGCGCGGCCTCTGAAGTATAACTGACCAAACCGCGTGCGTAGCCCATTTTATCCATCACATCATCGCAGGCATCAATGCAGGCCGCGCAGCCGATACAATCCATTTGTAAGCCATCGCGAATATCAATTCCGGTCGGGCACACTTGCACACACATATAACAATCGATGCAATCACCCAAACCGAGCGCAGCGGGATTGTCATCTTTTTTGCGCGAACCGCGAGCATCGCCGCGTGCGGCATCGTAAGAAATTATCAGTGTATCGCGATCAAACATCACGCTTTGAAAACGCGCGTAAGGGCACATGTGTAAGCAGACTTTTTCACGCACCCATCCGGCGTTGACGTAAGTGAGCGCCGCAACAATAAAAACCCAAATCGCGCTGGTAGAAAACCATTCCAATTGTAGTAAGTTCACGATTAATTCACGTACCGGAATAAAGTAACCGACAAACGCGATACCGGTGGCAATACTCATCGCCAACCACAAACTGTGTTTAGCACTACGCTTGACGATTTTGGAAAATGAAGTGGGCGCGCCATTCAGTTTGATGCGCTGGTTGCGATCGCCTTCGGTGATATTTTCGGCCCACATAAACGCCCAGGTCCATACACTTTGTGGACAGGTGTAACCACACCAGACGCGCCCGGCGACCATAGTCACGGCAAATAATAAAAATACGCCGATGATCATCACCAGCGAGAGCAACATAAAATCCTGCGGCCAAAAAGTGGTGCCAAATACGTGGAACTGGCGCGTGTCCAAATCCCACAAGATCGCCTGATGACCGTTCCAATTAATCCAGGAAGTCCCAAAAAATAATAGCGCAAGAAATCCGGCACCGACGAGCCTTAAGTTGCGAAAGCGGCCACTGAAGCTGCGCGTAAAAATTTGGCCGTCAATATTAGTTGCCCTGGGTGTGGGCAGGTTTTTGGTGGGGATTAACAGGGGGCTGCCGGTGTTGCTCATGGTTGCATCTCATCCACAGTGATGCTGGTCACTATGGATGTTCATCTGTACTAAAAACAGATTCAGATAATCGATAAAAAACCGGTGCAGATGGACTAGGTACAAGGCTGGGGATTGGGTATCACCGCCGCAGGTAAACCAAACACCGCATCAAACGCCCAGTTAAAGACAAAGGTGTAAAACAGGAAAAACGCCAGTAAACCCAAATCCAATATGAATGCCTCGACCACACTAACATCCAGCCACCAAGCGAGCACCGGCACCAGAAAGATTACCAAGCCACCCTCAAAACCCACCGCATGCAATACGCGGATGCCCAAGCTGCGGCCTGTTTGCCCGCGGTGCTTTTCCCAGACTTCAAAGCCGTAGTTAAACGCCAGGTTCCACAGGATCGCAATCGCTGAAGCGGCGATGGCAATGCCGAGCGAGTTAGCGGTGTCCGCGCTACTGATCAGCTTCAATAAGATCGCCGACAAACCAATCGCCACCAGTTCGTATAAACCCACATAAACGACACGACGTTTTACACCTTGCATATCCACCTCTAATTAATCCAATACCAGCAGTTTCTATGTTTGGTGCTGATAGAAAAAGTTAGCTAATATCAAATTTACTGATAGGTAGAGGTGAAAGCGTCATGAATGGGGTATTTAATTCTGAAACGATAAGCGTGTTTTTGGCGGTGTTGGATAGTGGTTCTTTCTCCGCTGCTGCGCGCCAGCTGGGGCGTGTGCCCTCGGCGATCAGTATGGCGATTGCCAATCTGGAAGCGGAGCTGGCGCTGGAATTGTTCGACCGCAGCGGGCGCGAACCCAAACCGACCGCAATGGCGCGAGCGTTGGAGCCACAAGCTAGGCTGCTGATCAGCCAGTTGCAGCAACTTAATACCCAGGCGTTGGAGTTGAGCCAAGGTTTGGAAGCGCGGCTGACGTTGGCGATTGCGCCGGAATTACAGGCCACACCTTGGGTTGAGCCATTGCGGGTATTGGCGCAGGAATATCCGCTGCTGGAGATTCAGATCATTACCGCACCGCAAACCGACGCTTTGCAATTACTTCACAACGGCAGCGCCCAACTCGCTTTGGTGTTTGAGCGCCCGGCCGCCGATGGACGCGAAAATTTTCAGGAAGTTGGACAGGAGACCTTGGTCGCGGTTATCGCCCGCACCCACCCATTGCTGCAGGAGCTATCGGCCACAGGCACTATCAACGACAGCCAATTGCGCCCGGTGCGGCAGGTGATGGTGGGCAGTCGCAGTCAGGCAGATAAGGCATCCGCTACCGATAAATTCTGTATTGCCTCCGAACATTACTGGCGGGTGAATCAGCCCGAAGCGGCGCTGCAACTGGTACTCTCGGAATTGGGCTGGGCCTGGTTGCCGCGCGCCTGTGTACAACCCTATCTCAATGGCCGGATGCTGGTGGAATTGCCGATTGAAAATTTCACCAATGGCGAGGAGTTATGGATCGACCTTGTCTGGTCGCGCGAACGTCCGCTGGGTTTAGGTGCCCAACGAGTAGTGTCGCTGATGGCGGAACGCTATCGCCAAGCCCGCAAGATTGTCTGATAAATCATTCTCATTTTATAAGGAGCACAAGATGACGAGCAATTCGATTAACCCGGATCTTGATCTGGTGTTTGAACGCATAGTGGATATCCCACCCCATCTCATGTGGGCTGCCTGGACCCGCCCCGAGTATCTGGTGCACTGGTTTTGCCCGCTACCCTGGAAAACCATTGCCTGCGAAATCGATCTGCGCCCCGGCGGAAAATTCAGCACGATTATGCAGTCACCCGAAGGTGGGCAATTCCCCAATGAGGGCTGCTATCTGGAGTTAATCGAAAACCAAAAACTGGTCTGGACCGATACCTTGACCGCTGGTTATCGCCCTGCCAACAAAAACCACTTGGGTTTTTCCTTTACCGGCGTAATTCAACTTGAACCCCATGGCGAGGGCACAAAATACCGCGCTTGCGTTTTTCATGCGACCCCGGAGCAGCGCCAGCAACATGAGGATATGGGTTTTGAAGAGGGTTGGGGTATTGCGCTCGATCAGTTGGTGGCGTTTATGAAGACGGTGAAATAGCCGGAATGAATCTGTGTCAGTGGCGCGTAAAGTGTCGAGAAAATCACAGTCCTGACATTCTCTGCGCCTGTGCTTGGTAGAAGTGTGACTTTGTTGCATATATCCAAACAGAAGAAATGATCATATAAATGGGCAAATTCGTCCTATGCTGCATTGCTCGCTGCAATACCCTTCGGCGCCGGAAATTCCATCCTGCGGGTGTTGCTGACTGATACAAGGTTTCTATAGAAAACCACCGCAATTTTTGCAGTCTGGCCTCGTTTATCAACCCTATTTCTTCTAACTATCAAGACGAGATTGTCATCATGCACACAATTCATGCTCAGCCCCCGGCGCCTAAACATGCAGGATTCAGTATTAAAGCCATAGCCATTGCAGTTGCTATGCTCACCAGCAGCACCGCATTTGCCGCCGAGACTGGCGGTTTTTCTACTACCGTCGGCGGTAGCGCCAGCGGGTCACAGTCGTTCAACGCGGCTAGCCTTGACCAGCTGAAAACCATCGTTGCCAACGCCAAAAGTGGCGGTTATCCGGTAGTCATTACCTACACCGGCAATGAAGATTCGTTGATCAACACGATGATCAAGAACCACACCGTTGATTCCTCGGGCAACTGCCCGAATCCGCGCTGGAGCGATGCTTACCGCTATGTAGAGATCAAAGAAATGACCAAAGGTGTCACCATCATCGGTGCCAATGGTTCTTCTGCGAATTTCGGTGTTGTGGTAAATAAATCCAGCAATGTGATTATCCGCAATATGAAAATCGGCGCCCTCGCCGGTGCGAGCAACGATGCCGATATGATCCGCATCGACAGCGGCACTAACGTATGGGTTGACCACAACGAATTGTTCGCCGTTAACAACGAATGTAAAGGTTCACCTGATGGCGACCTTACCTTTGAAAGTGCGATCGACATTAAGAAGGACTCGCACAACATTACTGTGTCCTACAACCTGATTCGCGATAGCAAAAAAGTCGGCTTGGATGGTTCAAGCAGCACCGATATCGCTGGTGGCCGCGAGATCACTTTCCACCACAACATCTACCGCAATGTGAGCGCACGTTTGCCGTTGCAACGTGGCGGTTGGACGCACATGTATAACAACTTGTACGACGGTATTACCGATTCCGGTATCAACGTGCGTCAAGCCGGTTATGCGCTGATTGAAAGCAACTGGTTCCAAAACGCCAAGAACCCGGTTACCTGTCGTTATGACAGCAGCAACTGCGGTAAGTGGGATCTGCGTAACAACAACGTGAGAAACCCGGGCGATTTCGCCACCTATAACATTACCTGGAGCAGCGGCGGCACCATCGACGCTACCAACTGGACCACCACTGCGCCTTTCCCAATTACCATTCCCTACAGCTACTCGCCAGTTACACCGCAATGTGTAAAAGACAAGTTGGCTCAGGTTGCCGGTGTGGGTAAAAACAATGCGCAATTAACAGCCGCAGTATGTGGTGGCGCCTCTTCTTCCAGCGCTGTTTCCAGTTCTGTTGCGCCGGTTAGTTCATCTAGCAGACCAGCAAGCTCTGTAGCACCAAGTTCATCGAGCAGATCGTCTAGCTCAGTTGCGCCAGTAAGCTCATCCAGCAAGTCATCAAGCTCAGCTGTACCAGTAAGTTCATCCAGCAAGTCATCAAGTTCATCAGTGGCGAACACTGGCTCTATCGCCTTGAGCACTGCTGCCACTGGCAATAGCGTTGTACTCAGCTGGTCTTCAAACAATCTGACCTTGGGTGCACAAGAAGTGTATCGCGATACCGATGCAGAACCGGCTGGCCGTGTTCGTATTGCTTCTTTGGCATCATCCGTTCGTCTGTACACCGATACCACTGCGGTATCTGGCCAGACTTACTACTACTGGATCAAAAACACCACCTCAGGTGTAGTGACCAACTCTAACGCTGCGCCTGCAAAAATTGGTGGCACTTCATCTTCATCAGCGTCTTCAAGCTCACAAGCTTCTAGCAGTGCTAGCGGCGCGCCAACCTTGAGCGGCACCGGTGATTACCCAAGTGGCTTCTCCAAGTGCGCTGATTTGGGCGGTACTTGTGCAGTAGCATCTGGCGATGGCTGGGTAGCGTTTGGTCGTAAAGGCAAGTGGGTTACCAAGAAAGTTAGCGTAGGTGGTTCAATTGCTTGTACCGTTGCAGCCTTCGGTTCAGACCCGCAGGGCAACCCTAACAAGTGCTCTTACAAGCGCTAATTACTCTTTAGTAAACGGTTAATCACTGTTTACTAAAAGTTGGATCGACGAAAACCCCCGGCCAAAAGCTGGGGGTTTTTTATGGAGGGAAAATCAAAACGGACAAACACTGCGCCCGCAAATTCGCTCCCCCGTCACCGGGTGATCAAATTCAATCGTGGTAGCGTGCAACATCAAGCGCGGCGCCAGCTGATAAATTTCAGCGCTCGCATACAAATCACAACCCAAAATGGAATGGCCGAATTCGCGGCTGTGAATCCGCAATTGGTGGGTTCTGCCCGATACCGGCATAAATAGCACCCGCGTGGTTGCAGGTGAAGTATTGCGCTCAATCACCCTGTAATGCGTCAACGCATTTTTACCTGATTCAAAACAGATTTTTTGCAGCGGAAAATTAGGCGGATCCTTCGCAATCGGCAATGCAATTGTTCCACTATCGTTCGGCACATTCCCATGCAGAAGCGCGGTATACGTTTTGGCGATGGTGCCCGCTTGAAACTGTTTACCAATCTGCGCATTGACACTTTTATCCAGCGCAACAATCATAATTCCCGAGGTGCCAAAATCGAGCCGATGCAAAAGTGTCGCCGTCGGAAAATCCTGCACCAAACGAAAATGTACCGAATCTTTATTGAGCGGATTCTTTCCTGACAAACTCAATAAACCGCTGGGTTTATCGATCAGCAATAAATACTCGTCCTGAAACAAAATGGTAATTTCACCAAGGCACGGTGGAGCGATAAAGGCGTCGAGTTTGGGTTGCATGACAATGTTAAATACCGAAATAGGTTATATAGCGAGGCAAAATCGTAAGCTAATGTCACTTGAGGTAATCAAATTTAATCAACGATTCATAGTAAATCACTCTGATTCAAGCGCTTGCCATGTCCACACCGGAAACCAAAGTTTATTACCGCACACATCTCAGTGCCGATGGTCGAGAAAATAGACCAAATTGCAGCACGTCTTGAGCGTCCACGCGGATGGATTATCAAGCAGAATTGCGCTATAAAATTAACCGCGATGCAATCTATATATTACGTGTTGGCATACGCGTGAGCAGCGTTGAAGCTACGCAATTATTAAACTGGTGAAATTAACTCCCCTCATGTCCAACTATCATCACATCATTCCTTCACCAGTCGGCCAATTAACGTTGATTGCCAGTGACTGCGGTCTTGCGGCGGTGTTATGGGAAAATGAAGATCCAAAACGCGTCGGTATTGATAAAGGCGAACAGTGCAATGACTTTCCGTTACTAACAACAACCGCCCAACAACTGCATGAATATTTTTCTGGCACGCGAAAAGTATTTGAGTTGCCGCTGGATTTTCACGGCACTGAATTTCAACAACAGGTCTGGCAAGCTTTGCTCACTATCCCTTACGGCCAAACCCGCAGTTATTTACAAATAGCGCAATACATTAATAATGAAAAATCCGTGCGTGCCGTAGGTGCCGCTAACGGGAAAAATCCCATTTCCATTATCGCGCCTTGCCATCGTGTTATTGGTTCATCTGGCAAGCTCACCGGTTTTGCGGGTGGATTGGAAGCCAAAGCATTTTTATTGCAGATGGAATCGCCTGCGCGACAATCTGATTTATGGGGATGATGCAGCCCGGGTTTTTGTAACAATATATACAACGATTAACATGGGAAATTACAAAATATTGTCGTATAAAAATCTTGCTACACCATCATTGTGATTTGTCTGCGCACGCAATGTATCAGGAAATAACTGCTTGAGTTTTTCACTTGCATTGTCCATCACCACAGCGTGAGTCACGGTTCTGAACATTTCCACATCGTTAAAACCATCGCCGAACGCCATGCTATTAGAAAACGGAAGTTGCAGTTGTTCCAGCAAGATTTTCAGCGCATGGCCTTTGGAAATATTCTGCGGCATTGCCTCCAAATAATAGTCATCAGAAAAGGTTAAATGAATCGGCACAGTTAGCGCCGCAAGTATTTGTGATTTAAGTTGCTGGAGCTTTGCATTTTCGCCGTAAAACAAAATCTTTAACGCCGGTGTGGCCAACATCTCCTGCAATTCAATTTGACGATAAAAAAATTGCGATTGCGCATGGGCATCCAACATAGAGGCGCAGGGCGCATTCACCAGCCATTCGGAATCGGTATACATATTCAAATGCACACCAAGCTTTTCACCCAAAGGCAGCAAGGTTTCATTCACCATAAGCGGCAACAAATCGCGATTGATTAGCTCGCCATCACCGTTATGAATAGTCGCGCCGTTGCACGTAATCGCTGGAATACCGCCACCTAATTGTTTCAGGTAGGGGCGGATATCCATAAAGTGTCTGCCCGTCGCAATCACCACCGTTTTCCCACGCTCACGCAATTCATTTAACGCGCGAATCGTTAGCGGCGACAGCTCGTGGTGCTCATTGAGGAGGGTGCCATCCATATCAAAAACAAAGGTATCGATGGTTTGTTGGTTCGCAAGCATGCAGAAATTCCCCGTGAATGGATGTGCAGTTCGTGGCCTATATGAAGTCTAACGGAATACGGAAACTTTTGATTTCTGAATTGACGCATGGAAAAGACCGATCTCGTATTCCGCTAAGGTCTACAAGGGCTATCCACACTTTTATGCGCATAAAAATGTAAATTAATGCATTTTAATGCGCATAAAAGTGTAGTTTTGCGATTTTACCCTTTATGACACAACGAGGACTTTACTATGCCAATTCGCCGTCCGCGTAGCGCTGGCGGCTAACTGGCGTCACCTAATCAACTCATCTTCAGGTAATTTTCCCTGGTCAATTCACGTGGATCAATTAACCCTGGAGTAACGAAAATGGACATGAAAGCAAAATCATTACTTATCCGAAAATACCGCACCGAGCGATTGTAGCGGCCTGGGTTGCGCACCATCCAACTGTTGGAAGCGCGCGGCAGCGGTTCACAAGAATCTATCAAATCTTTGGCTGCCGTTTTTAACGTTAAGGCCGACACCTTGTTTTGGCGCGACGGCGCATATCAGGCCTACAAACATAAACAATGGGGGGTTTGTTACCTTCACAAGCATTCCCTTACTTGCGGCATTGGTGATATTGATTGATCAGATCATTGTGGCTATTCCATCGGCAGGCATTGGCGTTTTATTTGGATTGTTCACGCTTGTCGCCGTTGCATTCAGCTCCATGACCATCGAAGTCAACGAGAGCGAGATCAGTTGGTACTTCGGCCCCGGTCTGTTTAAAAAGAGCCTGCCGTTAGAGGAAGTTGGTCAATGCAAAAAGTAAAAAATCCCATCTGGATGGGATTCGGCATCCACGCCTACGGAAAGGCGGCTCATTTTATCCGCCTCGCACCGACGAGCCTAATTATTTGATACAAGCGATAGAAGATGCGAAAGATAATGTGTGGTAATTATTTTTTCATCACCTTTGCCTAGCGCACCAGGGCAAGGACGTTCAGGCGCTATAAGAATTTGTGAGATAACTACCGTAATCAAAAAACGCTATTAGAATTGCTATTTATTCATCAGGCTAGTTGCTAGAGTACCGGCCTGACTAATTCAATAATATCAAAGGAACGATCAATGGAACTGCACTTCTTCCCGGGCCAGAATCTGCTCGCTATCAAAAAAGGTGATTTATATCTTTCTCAATATGATGCGTGGGGTGGCCCTGCATCAATAGGTAGTGATCCCCGTATGCCAGAAGAGCCTACTTGGCCTGGCACATACATAATACATAGCACACATTCTTACATTACCCCGTCTTGGCCCTATTCAAAAATAAAATGGGGCACTGCATTACAAGATAAACCGCAAATTAATGACGTTTATTATCAGCTGCCCAATAAAAAATGGGCATCCGTAAAAAAAGATACTGGCATTGAACGAAAAAAAATAATTGACCAGTACTTTACTTATTATGGAAAAATGAAAGTGCCGCCTATATGGGTTTTCAATGATTTCGGTCCAATTGCAATTCGCTGGTTTAAAGACACCAATGGCAATAAAATTCTAGATAAAAAAGAAACTCTATCTGGTCAAATGTTTCATACCACCCCTGACAATGAAGCAGAGCATTTACTTGGTAAACCTGTCAAATTAGTTCCATCTCACGGATGCATTCATTTAAAGCCGCGAGATAGAGACACAATATTAAATTTAGGTGCGTTTAAACCAAAAACTATTTTCGTGGTGCACAATTACAATGAAAAAATATAATTGGGTTTGCGCAGCAACATTACTACTGCTAAGTGCATGTCAAACTAATGCAAATGGATCACTAACTTTGAGTGAGGATGGCACCGTGACCGGTGCTGATGGAAAAAAATTACAGTTGGATATCCAGGGCGTATACGATCATTTGAACTATGATGGATTAAATTATTTTGCTGGTTTCAAGATAGATAAGGAAGGAACAAACTATCCATACATCGCAAGAGTTAGCGGTGATATGTCCGCCGTAAATTATTGGTCATTCGAAAAAATCCCCAATGATATGTTTGTTTATCAAAAAAGTGTTCATTTGGTGACTACAGATGGTCACGTGTACAGTTTGGAAAAAGGGGAATGGAATTTAATCAAACTAAATTTCCCAAAAGATTCTCAAATCGTCTATTCAGACAATAATTTTAATCTTATTGTCTGTTATCCAGCTGCATCGGAAAAAGTTACTGTGCGAGAAAGTGGTTGTAAATCCCTAAACAATCAATGGCAGCAAGATTTCGTTTGGCACACGCAGGTTCCTAAAATATGCGATGGCAAGCTCTATGCTGTCGCGCAGGAAAAAAATGGGAATATTTTTAAGAAGATAGATATAGCGACAGGAAAGGAAATTTCCTCTAGCCAGCTCCAGCAGATTCCAAAGGATATTTGTAGTCTTTAGTTTTTTCGATCAATGTAGGGCGCACTTGCTTAGCATTGCGCCCGAATGCTTTTAATTTCTCCCCTCAAGCTCCGCAGATTGCGAATCATATAAAATCCAATTTGCTGCAGTATGAATAACCTCATTAAGATTACGGCGAGTTTTGCCTTTTAAGGCGCACTCCCAAATAACCAAAACCTTCCAGCCCATCGCAATACAAGCCTGAATATTTCGTTCATCGCGAATTTTATTCGACCCTATTTTTTCTTTCCAAAACTCTGTACGCGTTGAGGGCCATTTAAATATGTAGCAACCGTGCGCGTGCCAGAAGCAGCCATTTACAAAAATCACCGCGTGGTGCTTTGGGAAAACGAGGTCGGGTTTTCCGGGTAAATCTTTTCGGTGCAGCTGGTAGCGAAAGCCCAGCTTATGCAATCTCTTGCGAATAGCAATTTCCCCACGGGTATTTTTGCCCTTGATTCCGGCCATCATTGCGGAGCGTTTTTCTGCGGTCACTACATCTGTCATGGGGCTGCCAAATAAGAATCATTGGTGCATAAGGGTAAGTGCTGCTTTCAATTGAGGAATATATTCCGTGGTCATTTAGTCCTCAGAACATCAAGATTCCCGCCATGGAAAAATACATGAATAAAGACCAGCTTAAAGCGTTGGGAGCGAAGATTAAAGAAGTGCGCCGCCAGCAACCTAATTTGTCACAGGAGCAATTGGCTCTTGTGGCAAATGTTGATCGTTCTTTTATTTCCCGCCTGGAGCGGGGAATTGCTAACCCCTCTTATTTAATGCTGTTGCAAATCGCTACGGCACTCAAAAAACCACTGAAAGAAATTCTTCCCGATTAATCGGGACTGTTGGAAGCGTTAATGGCTGGTATAAAAATTATTGATCTCTTTGCTGGGCCTGGTGGCTTGGGCGAAGGGTTTTCTGCATATAAAGATGAGAAAACTGGAAAGCATCCATTTTCTATAGCTGTCTCTGTCGAAAAAGAAGCTAGTGTGTTGATTTGCACTTAAAACTGACCCACTAAACCCGCATATTTGCATCGAAAACTGACCCACGTAAACCGACTATCCTGCTTGCTTTTCGAGCGGGAGATAGGAGTGATTAACGTGGCCATTTTGAG
>Ga0247804_10000213_pt1 | contig 26667 bp, 28 predicted proteins | sample UWRJL029104C1_FD_181142 | JGI IMG/M metagenome (GOLD analysis project Ga0247804, IMG submission 181142) | Plant litter microbial communities from Arlington Agricultural Research Station in Wisconsin, United States - UWRJ-L029-104C-1 | ecosystem: Environmental > Terrestrial > Plant litter >... | reverse complement strand
TCGTGGGTAGTTCCTGCGGCTGGCTTGCTTAAAGATGATGTCCAAGAAGCCGTAGTCGTCGCAAGGGGAATGTTACTCGATGTGAGTGTAGCCCCTGTATATGACGTTGCATATGAACCGCTTCCATCAGATAAAGCCCGTGCATACCATGTTGCCGATGCATTTGCTCTGGTTTGGATTTCGTAAAGAATTGAATCGGGTGTTCCAAAGTTGCTTGGGGGTGTCCATGAAAGATTGACGGCTGAAAAGTCACTTGTTGGTACGACGGTAAAGTTCGTTGGCGTCGGCAGACCAAATGTCGGCACGGAAAGTGAAAAGGTTGTCCAAGGACCATAGATTGCGGCCGATGCCGTTGATTTCACCCGAACTCGATATTCATAGGTTAATCCTGCGTTTTTAGGAACACTCAGTGATGACGTCCAGGTGAGACCCAGTGTAGATAGCGGCATGTTATTTGTAGTCGTGGTTGCTCCGTTGTAGCTTGCATCGTAACTGCCACTTCCGTCGGTAATGTCGCGACTGTTCCATGTGCCACTATTGCTGGTGCGACTCTGTAATTCGTACACGATACTTGCTGGTGTTCCAAGTCCAACAGGTGCCGACCATGCGAGTGTTGCATTTGCCCAAGATGTATTAGGTGTGACGGTGAGTGTTGGCACAGTGGCCATACTAGTGCTACTCGGAGCCGTAAGCGTAGCCGTACTCCATTCGGATGCGGTACTTCCCACAAAAGACCTATATCTAAATTCTTGTGTGCCACCGGCTGTTCGTGGTGTTGTTATTGAGGATGTCCACACAAGCGATGTCGTCGAGCTAGGAATATTATTAGTGACCGTTGCTGCTCCGCTGTATGTCGGCGAATATGAACCGCCCCCATCGCTGGTTGTTCGAACTGCCCAGCTGTCGGCTGATGTTGTACGAGTTTGTATTTCGTATTTAGTTGCGCCCGAAACGGCGTCCCAAGAGAGAGTGAGATTAGACCATGCTTCGTTAGTCTGTAATTTGAAGCCACCGATCGTTCCGTTGACTGTGACCGCAGACGAAACAGCAACTGGTGTAGATGAAGACGCATAGTCTCCAATAATACTCGCAAGAATAATCTCGCCATTACATAATCCCGTTTGCATCACACCTGTATGGTCAACATGCCACTGAAGGTCTGTGTATTTTTGAGAAGTAACGTTAATACAAAATTCACTTGTAGTGCCGACGACAGCAAGTGCAAGTCCGATACCTGCTGGTGATTTTAAGTCTGACGGGAATGTCGTGGGATATGATTCAGTTGACGCATTGGCAAGTTTCATTTTTGTACCTGCGGATTGCACGGTCTCTTTCATAAGAGCACCGGTGGCGTTTTTTTGCACTCCGTTATACGCAACTGTTATAACTGCAGCAAGTATACCGATCACAACGATCACAACAAGAAGCTCTACAATTGTGAAGCCATTTAGTCGTGTTTTATTGAGAGGGATGTTCATACTTTGCTATCTTGTGACCGTCACTGTTGACCATGGACTGTAAATTCCCGGCGAAACGATTGATTTTAGGCGAACTCTATACTCGTGTGTCGCACCTGTTGAAGCGGGACGACTATCAGACGATGTCCAGGTAAGTGACGTTGTTGTAAGTGGTTGTCTTCCGCTGTACGACGAGTTGTATACGTTGCCTGTTGAGTAATTTCCACTTCCGTCACTGTAGCGCTGATACCATGTGCCAGCTGGTGATCGTGAGTTAATTTCGTAATTAATATTATCTGGAGTACCGAATCCAGCTGGCGGTGCCCATGAAAGAGCGAGGCTTGTCCAGTTGCCATTCGGGGTTACCGTGAAGTTTATAGGTGCGGAGAGTGCAAATTCAGGCACGCTAAGTGTAAATGTAGACCACGGACCATAAATTGCATCATTTACGTTAGAGCGAACCCTTATTCGGTACTCATGGCTTCCTCCTGTGTCTCTGGGGACGCTATCGCTTGATGTCCATGTTCGTGACAGCATGTTCAGGGGTGTATTGCCGCTATAATTGGTGTTGTTATAACTTGCAGTACTTGTGTTGCCACTTCCATCGCTATATCGCTGATACCATGTACCGCCAGGTGATCGTGAGTTAATTTCGTAACGAGTATTTGCTGGTGAAGTGAACCCATTTGGTGCAGACCAGCTTAAGACTATTCCACTCCAGGATGCATCTAAAGGAACTGCCTTGAAATCTCGGACTGTTCCCATGGTTGCTGTAGTTGGGTTATCGAGTGTTGCAGTGTACCATTCGCCAGCTGCACCATTCACAGTTGCTCGCACACGGTATTCATATGAAGGATTAGTACTAGTTGGGAGTGTATCGAGCGATGTCCATCGAAGTGTTGTCGAACTTGACGGTATGTTGCCGCTATAACTTGTATTGTATGAATTGGATGTTGCATAAGATCCGCTTCCGTCGCTATATCGCTGGTACCATGTCCCACCCACAATGCGTGAGTGTACTTCGTATTTTGTCGCATTTGCTACCGCGTTCCAATTGAGATCAATATATGACCATGACTCATCGGTGGATATTTTAAATCCGCCACCACTTCCGTTTATAGTGACTGCACTTGTGACAACTGCATTTTGTGCTGCGTTAACGGTGTTCGTGTTGTACGATCCGATAATTGTCGCTGGAATGACAGCGCCACTACATAGTCCGGTTTGTAGTACACCTGTGTGACTGACGTGCCATTCAAGGTCTGCATACTTTAGTGCTGTGACATTAATACAGTACTCATTTGAGTTTGCTACAACCGCTAAGGCGAGCCCAATTCCGGCTGGTGCTGTGAGGTCGGATGGAAGTGTCGTCGGGTATGTTTCGGTGCTGGCATTCGCAAGTTTCATCTTTGTTCCGGCTGATTGTACGGTTTCCTTCATGACTGCGGCAGTCGCATTTTTCTGGACGCCATTATAGGCAACGATAACGACTGCAGCGAGAATACCAATAACAACAATGACGATAAGAAGCTCTACGATTGTGAAGCCAGTGGAGTATTCTTTGCGAGATGATGTATACATATGTTTATTTTCTTAAAAACTATATTCATTGTACCAAAGAAACCCTATTTAACATAAGCGATATACGCTTGCAGGTGTTAGTTGAACAGTGTTAAACTAAGACATGACTGAGTCGATATACAGCAACGACATTTCTCCTGAAAAAGACCTTAAACCAAGTGTGGTAAAGGTCTTTTTTGATGACGGTGATTTCATAGAACTGCATAGTGCGACACGTTACAGTGTGAACGATGGATCAGGTAGTGAGAATAATTATGATGAATTCGATATGGCTGATGGGTCAATGCTTGTTCCAATAGATAGAATGACGCCACTTGTCGGTGATGAAGTGCTCATAGATCTGATGAATACCCTCGAGCCTGTACCAGATGCGCTTGACGGACCGTATCTAAGAACACGTGCCTCTGGTGAAAATTTTCGTTTTCTTGAGGCTGTGAGAGGGCTGGCGGCAAACGCTGATCGCCTTGAAAGGCAGATGACAGTGAGCGAATCAGTTGATGCCGAAAGGGCAGCGTATGACCTACAGAGTGCGCTTCGTCACGAGAAAGAATTGTGGCTCCCGTTTGAAGCTGGGCCGACGGCAGATCCGCATGTAAGTGGAAAAATTATTGTTGCTCGACTCGCACTCTTTATGTCGCAGAGTCCTTTTAATGGTTCTCCGGGTATCTACCCAATTGTTTATAACCACAACGAGGGACATTTTACTCCTATACCCCAGCAGTTGCGCATGGTACAGCCTTGGCTATACGTACGTGTTGTTGACGAAGATGAATAACTTTTTCCAATCTGTCTGCTAGACCTTGTATAGCATCCTGTGACGTTTATACTTAAATGTAAGATGGCACGAAAGATAAACATAGATCCGATAAAAACTTCACTCGTAAAAACGGCTGGCGTTTTAATTCGATCGAAGAAAAGCCCAGATGAATTATTGGGCGATTTGTTCCGTGATGTGCAAAATCAACGGATTTATGACGATGGAAAGACCTTTGTCGACCTTGTGCCTAAGAAACGAATTAACTCGATTCAGGAAGAGTATAAACTTCTGAAAAAAGATCCACTGTTTGATCTGCGTGAATTTGTCGGGCGACACTTCTATGACCTTTCAACTACCGTGCACAAAAAAGAACCATTTATTGTAAATGCAAACGATACGATCGAAACTCACATTAGTCGACTATGGACACACCTTGAACGGCGCAATAGAATCGACCGCGGATCACTAGGTGCATTACCGCACGCGTATATTGTGCCGGGCGGAAGATTCAGTGAACAATTCTATTGGGACTCATATTTCATCATGGTGGGGCTTGCGGCTGAAGGTAAGTGGACGTTGATCGAAGGAATGGTCAAGAACTACGCGTACATGATTCGTAAGTATGGTTTTATTCCAACAGCAAACCGAACGTATTTCTTGAGTCGTTCGCAGCCACCATTCTTTGCCTTGATGGTGCAACTACTTGCTGAGCACAAAGGAAAAAAAGTACTGCGCGATTACTTACCGTTGTTACTGACTGAGTATCGCTTCTGGATGAAGGGCCGCATCAAACTAAAAGACGCTGAGCATTTCGCATATCGTAGGGTGGTGCAGATGCCGACAGGCGCACTCTTGAATCGTTACTATGACAACAAACTAACGCCTCGGCCAGAATCACTTTTAGAAGATACTGAAACGGCTTCTATTTCTGCAACACGTATTCCTGCACGTTTGTTCCTTCATCTTCGCGCCGCAGCAGAATCTGGCTGGGACTTTAGCTCACGGTGGTTTCGAAATCCTGATGACATCAAGACGATTCACACGGCAGATATTATTCCGATTGATTTAAATTCGTTGCTGTATACATTAGAAGAGACAATCGCAGATGCGACAAATTCAGTCCTGCACCCAGTGACTGTTCGACGATATCGAAAACGCGCAGCCCAACGTAAAGAGGCAATTGATCAGTATCTTTGGAGTGATAAAGATGAATTTTATATGGATTACAATTTCCATCATGGTCGTTCAACGAAAGCATTTAGTTTGGCTGCGGCATTTCCGTTGTTCGCTGGAATCGCATCAAAAGAACAGGCTGCAAAAGTTGCTGAAAAATTAAAAAATGAATTCTTGAAACCGGGAGGACTTGTCACAACTCTGCATGGTAATGGACAACAATGGGATAGTCCAAATGGATGGGCGCCTCTTCAGTGGGTTGCAGTTGAAGGGCTCCGTCGATATGGCTATGATGAGCTCGCAGATGAAGTTACTGCGCGTTGGATGAAGTTAGTCGAAAAAGTCTACAAAGACTCGCACCGATTGGTTGAAAAATATAATGTCGTTGAAGGTGATGGACTTGGTGGCGGTGGGGAATACGCATTACAAGATGGATTTGGCTGGACGAATGGCGTGTACTTAGCTATGAAGAAGCAGCAAACTAAAGATCTTTAAGGAGTTCCATCCGTCGTTCACCGAGAAACGTTCCTATTGTGTCATTCCAGATACGCTCATCGGCGAGTGTCTCGTCGGTATCTTTTAATACGAATGGCTCAAGTTGTTTCACTACCGGCTTAAATAGTGACAATGGTGGGAGTTCGAACTTATGAATAAGTGTTGCATCATGTGTGTCGTGAAATTGTTGTAATGCATTCACGGAATAAAATTCGATCTTTGAAAAATCAGGCAACGTACTCGCAATAAGTGTTGCGTCATTGTCGATAAGCGTGTCACCCATCATGACTCCGCGGCATATTCCGCAAGGATGTAGCGTGTGCATATCTTTACCACTTTGTTTATCTGCTTGCGTTTCACCCACAACGACAACCATACTCACTAGATCCGCGTGACGGTCGTGAGCTTTTTGTAGTGCTGTTTGTTCGGCATGTACATTCATGTTTGATTCTTCGTCGGGTTTTACATTTACTCCAGTCATAATTTGATGCTTTGAAGGAAAAAAGCTTAACCCAACAACTGCTGCGCCAACTTTGAAGTCACGATATGATACAGCAATTTCTTGTGCCTCGCGGGCACGGTGCATGGTTAGGATAAGATTTGCTGGCGTCAGGCTCATTGCGAGATGTTCACGAGTATATTCTGGGGTAAGAAAAGATGTGTAGGGTAGCGCGTCAGTGCCCGGAAGACGGCTCAAGAGTTCTTGCATTTTTTGAGTAACATTTACCTCTGACATAGTGAGCTTATTTAATATATAAAGTCACGATACTGCAAGCACAAGAGGTATAGCTAGCGGGCAATAGAAACAGTTGTCCAAGGTCCGTATACATTCGCGATGTTGTATGAGATTCCACGGATTCGATAATCGTAGGTTTGTCCTACCGGTGGAATATTACCTGTCCATGTTAATAATGTCGTTGATTGAGGGATTTGTCCTGAAATACCTTCATATCCAGGTGTGACTGAGAATTGTGGTGACCATCCATCCGTACCATCAGATATACGACGAATCATCCAGCTAGAGCTTGCGCCTTCGCGAGACTGAATTTCATACTTGCCTTGAGGAATGGAGGAAATATTCCCACTCCATGCGAGTGTTATGTTTGTGTACCCTGCGTTTGGTGTCACCGTAAAAGTGTTTACAGAAGGGAGTGTATTATTTGCTGGCGGGGTAAGTGTAATGTTAGTCCAAGGACCAAATACTCCGGCGAGTGTTGAAGAGCGGATGCGAATTCTGAATTCGTATGATTGACCTGATGTTCTTGGGATACCTCCGCCTCCATTCCAGGTTAGGGAAGTTGTTGTCGTCGGAAGTTGCCCGGTGGTTGCTTCATATCCAGCAACACCAGCATTTGATACTGCCCATCCATCGACACCATCAGAAGATCTTCTGATCATCCATGGTTCAGATGAATCCGGGCGTGTATTAATTTCATATGCAGCCCCAGGAACAGAGACAGTATTCGCTGACCACGCAAGTACAAGACTATTCCAGTTGGTATTGGGTGTTGCGGTGAAGCTTGTAACAGCAGCAAGATTATCATTTGATGTGGCAGATAATAGCGCGGTAAACCAAGTGCCTGATGGTGTACTGCCATTGTAAGGCCTCAAGCGATATTCGTATGTTTGACCTGATGCTGTTGGGATTGATCCAGTCCAAGTAAGTGATGTTGTACTCGAAGGTATTTGACCTGATGCAGCAGCATAACCTGGATCTGAGGCGTTTGATACAGCCCATCCATCACTACCATCCGAGGTTCGTCGAATCATCCATGTGTCACTTGAACTTGTGCGAGTTTGAATTTCGTATTTACTTGCACCTGAAACTGCGTTCCAACTTAATGTGATATTTTTCCAGTTATCATTCGTTACCACTTTGAATCCGCCACCATCGCCAATAGCAGTGCCAACACTTGTGTTTGCGGTCACAGGACCACTTCCGCCACCAGCATTCGTATTGTAGGTCCCGACAATACTGCCGGTAATAACACTGCCGGTACATAGGCCTTCTTTGACACCGTCTTGTGGAGAGCTGTGCCATGCAACGTCGTTATATTTTATGTGCGTAGCATTAATACAAAATGTTTTGGGATCACTGACGGTTGTAAGTGCAAGTCCAATGTCATTTGATACTTTGACGGTCGAAGGAAAAGTTGATCCATATGTCTCAGTTTCGATACTGGCCGCCATTAATAGTGAGTGTGCTTTTTTGACAGAATCTTTTACAAGTGCAACGCTGGCATTTTTAGTGACGCCATTATAGGCGACTGTGATAACTGCGGCTAAGATTCCAATCACAACAATAACCACTAACAGCTCTACAATTGTAAAGCCACTACGGGTGATATTTTTTGAGTTGTATGTCATGTTTATTTTTTGTTCTTTTATACATTAATTGTAACAGGTTATGCTTTAAAAAATCTTTTCGTTCTTTAGTTCATCGGGTAAGAAGCCTTTGTCGTGTTTGAAGTCAGCTTCCCATTTGTAACCCTTGCCGTATTCCAAATCTTTCATGAGTTTTGTCGGTGCATTACGAAGTTGGAGTGGCACAGGCGCATCATTAAAATGTTTCGCAAGTGCTTGTGCACGGTGCATTGCGTCAGTCGTCTGTCGTGACTTTTCACTTTTGGCGAGCGCGGTTGCGACATGGAAGAGGATATAGCTCGATTCGGGCATGCCGATACGTTCAACGGCTTGAAAAGCATTCAATGCCAGGCCAAGCGCGCCATTACCAGCTAGCCCAATATCCTCTGATGCGAAGATAACCATGCGCCGGGCAATAAACTTCGGATCTTCACCGGCGTCGATCATGCGCGCGAGGTAGTAGAGTGTCGCGTCAACGTTGCTGCCGCGCATACTTTTGATAAAAGCCGAGATAACGTTATAGTGCATGTCACCTTTTTTGTCATAGCCAGGGAGACGTTTTTGGGCAGCTGTTTTGACGACTTCGATAGTGACTTTTTTGGCCATGCTAAACGCTAGCTCAAGGTTCCCAAGTGCAACACGGGCATCACCGCCTGATAATTCGGCGATGTAATCGATCGATTTTGCGTCAATCCGAGCCGAGGCTTTTTCGAGTTTGACTGCGCGTTTGAGAATCGAAATGACTTCAGGTTTAGCGAGAGGGTCAAGTACGAGAACGCGCGTCCGGCTGAGGAGCGGAGTAATCACTTCGAAACTCGGGTTTTCGGTTGTTGCACCGATCAAGGTGATGAGCCCGGATTCGACGTGGGGTAGGAAGGCGTCCTGTTGAGCTTTGTTGAAGCGGTGGATTTCATCAACGAACAGAATCGTGCGTAGCTGCAGATTCCAGTTTTGACGGGCATGCTCGACAATACGTTCCACGTCTTTTTTGCCACTGGTAACAGCAGAGATCTCGATAAACTCGGCGTTGACCTCCTTTGCGATGATGCGGGCGAGCGTGGTTTTGCCACTTCCAGGAGGTCCCCACAGGATAAGACTGACCGGCTCACGGTTTTTCACGATCTGTTTGAGGATTTCTTGGTCACCTAATAGATGTGTCTGACCAATGACGTCTTCGAGGGTTTCGGGTCGCATTCTTTCGGCAAGTGGGACTCGTTGCATAGTCTTATTATACCCTGTAACCACATGGGCTTTTAGCATATAATGAAGGACATATGAAAGTCCTTGTTGACGGGCAGTTAATTGAATATAAGAAAGAGGGTACTGGTAAGACCATTCTTTTGCTTCATGGGTGGGGAGACTCACTCGCTACTTTTGATGACATTGCTGTGTATCTAGTGACAAGAGGCTTTGAAGTGATCAGGTTTGACTTCCCGGGATTTGGAAATAGTCCTGCACCCGTTCATACCTGGGGTGTTGTAGATTATGCTCGCCTAACAAGTAATGTCCTCACAAAGCTGAAAATCACTGATTTGTACGCAGTAATCGGACACTCGTTCGGTGGGCGCGTAATTATCAAAAGCTTTGCGAATAATGTTCTAAAAGTAGATAAGGTCATTCTCATCGGTGCTGCCGGCATTAAACCCGCAAGGTCTTTTAAGAAGCAGATATTTAAGTCTATCGCAAAAGTAGGTAAAGTAGCGACTGCAGTGCCCGGTTTACGTCGTTTACGAAATAATTTACGAGCGAAATTATACAATGCAGCGGGAAGTACAGATTACTTATTGGCGGGAAATATGCAAAAGATATTCTTACGAACGATTAACGAAGATCTACTACCAGAAGTGGCTTCTGTTAATGTGCCTACCTTGTTAATTTGGGGCCAAGAGGACTACGAGACACCAGTTAAGGACGGTATTACAATGGAACAACGCATAAAGGATTCTCGTCTCGTTGTGGTTCCAGAAACTGGTCACTTTGTATTTAAAGATGATTTTACTGCTATTAAAAAAGAATTGGATTTGTTCCTATGATTCGTTTTTATTGGACGCGCTATATTGCTCGTTATCCCAAAATATTACTGTACATGCTACAAGATACAGAGTATCGATTTAGTCGTTACGCTGCGTGGTATAACAGAACCAGTGATTATCGCACGGTTATAAAACGGCGCCAGTTAGACATGACAAAAAAAGTACGACTATTGCTACTTGTGCTGTATGTCGTAGATCTAATTATTGTCTTGGCTGTGATCGCGAGTCTATATTTATTTGTCGTAACAAATGTTCTATGGTGGTTGATCGCGGCGATAGTGCTATTGATTTTTAAGCCATCAATCTTGGCATATGGAATCCTTGTACCATTGGTAGTGGGGGTTGTTATTATTCAAAAACCGCGTGAACGAGCAATTATAAAGAATGCAAAAAATATTCTTGCAAAGCACTCAGCGCTTCGAATAGGTATTGTTGGAAGCTACGGCAAAACAACCGCAAAAGAGATTTTACTTGCGGTCATCGGCGAAGGTAAAAAAGTTTCTGCAACTCCAGGCAATATGAATACAGCAATTGGTATTAGTCGATTTGCCACAAAACTTTCGGGCGATGAAGATATTCTTATCTTTGAATTAGGGGAAGAAAAAGTTGGTGATGTACGGTATTTATCAGAACTATCGCACCCTGAATATGCAGTAATGACCGGTATTAACGAAGCGCACTTGGAGTCGTTTAAAACTCTTGAGCGAACTGTAGGCACTATTTTCGAAATCAGTGAATTTGTACAAAAAGATAAGTTGTACATGAATGGTGAAAGTTCTTTGGTGCGAGAAAAAGCACAACCTGATGACCTGCTATTTAGTGAGGATGGCATAGGCGACTGGAAAGTATCAAATGCTAAGACGACAGTTGAAGGAACAAGCTTTAAGTTAACGAAAGACGATTTTTCGATTGATGCTGAAACGAAACTTGTCGGATTGCATACTATTGGAGTTACGGTGGCGGGCATCGTTATAGCTGCTGAACTTGGTATTGTGCCGCGCGATATTGAATCGGGTTTGCGGAAAGTAAAGCCGTTTGAACACCGTATGCAGCCAAGACTTTTACATGGCGCATGGGTCATTGATGATACATATAATGGAAATAGTGACGGCGTACGGGTTGGGTTAGATTTCTTGAAAGATGTGACTGCGAGTCGACGTGTATATGTTACACCAGGCTTGGTTGAACAAGGCGATAAGACACAGAGTGTTCACGAAAAAATTGGCGAACAAGCTGCATTGAGTGCCGATGTGATTGTACTGATGAAAAATTCCGTTACAGAATATATTAAGGCTGGTCTTGTACGTCAGAGATTCGAAGGTGAATTAATTGAAATTGAAAATCCCCTGGAATTCTATACACACCTCGATCAGTTCGTCGCGGCAGGTGATGTTGTCCTGATGCAAAATGACTGGACTGACAATTACCGTTAGCCTGTTATAATAAGTCCTATGAAAAAAACCGTAGCGGTATTCTTTGGGGGAAAATCACCCGAACACGACATTTCTATCATTACAGCGCTTGCTTCTGTCATTAAGCCACTTGAGTTGACGAAAAAATTTAACATTTTACCCGTGTATATTACAAAAACGGGTAAGTGGGTGAGCGGTGATATTTTTAAAAATATTGAGATCTACCGTACGAAAAAGATAGATGAAATTGTGGCAAAAACTAAAGCAGCTCACGTAACATTTGATGGCGGATTTGCGATTAATAAACAACGTATTGACGTAGCTTTTCCTGCAATGCACGGTGCGTATGGTGAGGACGGTTCTTTGATGGGGTTATTGCGCATGGCAGGTATTCCATTCGTAGGTGCAGACATGGATGCAAGTGTAATTGCAATGGACAAGGTACTTGCAAAGCAAATTGCATTTTCTAACGGTATTCCGGTATCTAAGTTTACATTTCTAACCGGCGAAGATGTTCGAACAAACCTGCAGACGCAAGTCGAACGGATTACTAACGAATTGGCATTTCCAATATTTGTAAAACCTGCTCATTTAGGATCGAGTATTGGAATCAGTAAAGTTGCAGACAATGATGAGCTAGCGAATGCACTCGAAGTTGCTGCATATTATGACGAAAAAATCATTGTTGAAGAAGGTGTCGAAAATCTCATTGAAGTAACCGTTCCTATGATGGGAAATGACATTTTAACAGCTGCGCTTATCGAGAGACCTTTGACTCAATCGGATGACTTCTTTGACTTTAATACGAAATATATTAACGGTGGCGGCAAAAAAAGTGGAGGAAAGCAGTCTGGTGCACAGGGTTATAGTGAACTCCCTGCAAAACTCCCCGGCGACTTATCTGAGCGCTCTCTGGCTGTCGCAGCGGCTGTGTATAAAGCGATAGGCGCGACTGGCATGTCACGCATCGACCTTCTTATAGATAGTGTGACGGACACTGTTTATTTCAACGAAGTAAACCCACTCCCAGGAAGTCTGTATAGTCATAACTGGCGTATGGCCGGGGTTTCGCCAATGCAACTGGTTGAGAAATTTATCATACTCGCTGAAGAACGCTACGCTGCTCAGCAAAAACTGAACTCAACGTTCAGCTCAAATTTCCTCGATCAGTTTTAACTGTTACAATAGAGGTATAAACAGGGAGTTGTTATGGGATTAATTTGGACCGTTATCATTATTGTCGTCATCTTTATTTTAAGTGGCCTAAAAGTAGTCAATCAATATCAACGTGGTATCGTACTGACATTGGGTAAATTTACCGGCGTACGTCAACCAGGGCTTCGTGTCATCATTCCAATCTTTCAAAAGATGAGTCGGGTTGATGTCCGTTCAACACCAATTGATGTGCCAAAACAGGAAATCATCACGAAAGATAACGTCACAGCTGGAATCGACGCGATTGTCTACTTCCGCGTTGTCGATCCTGCGAAAGCAGTTTTGGAAACTACGAACTACGTCTATGCGACCAGCCAGTTTGCGCAAGCTGCACTTCGTGATGTGACGGGTAACTTCGAACTGGATGAGCTACTACAGAAACGTGAAGAAATCAGCGAACGGATTAAAGAAATCGTTGACGCCGAGACCAGCAAGTGGGGAATCGACATCGAGAACGTCAAAATGCAGAACATTGAATTGCCACAAGACATGAAGCGTGCGATGGCGAAACAAGCTGAGGCCGAGCGTGAACGTCGTGCGAACATTATTGGTGCCGATGGTGAAAAGCTTGCTGCGCAAAACCTTGCAGATGCTGCGGCGATCTTTGCAAAGGTTCCTGGTGCATTGAACCTGCGTACACTTGGAACACTCGAACGTATTAGTACCGAACCAAGCCAGAAGACAATGATGCTCTTCCCGGTTGAACTCATTGACGCGCTTCGTGGTGCTTCAACGATTATCAATCCCGAAAAGAAATAGAGCAACCTTGCTCAAATAAAAAACCCGATCGCTATGATCGGGTATTTTATTTGGTGGCTCCTCCCAGACTCGAACTGGGGACACGCGGATCTTCAATCCGCTGCTCTACCAGCTGAGCTAAAGAGCCATAGGTGGTATTACCTCAATGATTATAGATGAAAAGCCGGTTCATGACAATATGCTGAAGGGGGTGTATACTCAATTTAACTATGGTGGGTCATACTGAACCAACTCATACACCTCTAAAACCCGGGCACATACCTGGCTTTACAATCGTTGAACTTCTGGTGGTGATTGTCGTGATTGGAGTATTGTCGGCTTTAATTATTGCTGCATTTAACGGAGTGCAGGCACGAGCGCGTGATGCACAGATGAAGACAGATCTGTCTTCGGTCTACAAAAAACTTATGGTTGATAAAGCGCTCGGCACTGATTTCCCCTCATCGTTATCGGTTGCTGACGGCGGCAAAGGTATCGCTCCATCAAGTGGTGGGTCATATCAATACAGTGTTAATAACAGTGTGTCGCCGGCAACATTCTGTGTATCATTTGTAAAAAATGGGTCAGCTTTTTATATAAATGAAAACAACCAAGTAGTGTCTGGTGTGTGTCCGGGTCATAGCTTGACTGGGTATATGGCGCCAACAATGACCGGTTACTCAGATTTCTCACCGAATAGCGGGACGGGATATATGGATATCATTCCAAGCACAACTATCCCAGACGGTTCGTGGATGATTGTTGTTATTACCTATGTAGATGATGTATATCCAAGTATGCCGGCTGGTTGGACGACGCTACTGCCTCGAAATAGTGCAGGAACGATGCGCAATTCAGTCTTTGCAAAGATAAAGACGAGCAGTGATACATTCCCAACACAAATTACGATTGCGTCTAGTTCGGCTAGCGCAAACGGTGTTCTTTTCTGGGGTGATGGTGCTGGTCCAGTAAGTAGTTGGATCTTTGGGCCAAGACTTGTACGCGATGGATCTACGGCGGGACAGTTCAAGACCGATGCGTTGTCCATTACAACAACCGTTCCGCAAAGTCTTATCCTGGCATTAAGTAATGAACGCACCACTGCGAATGAGACGGATATATCATCAATAACAAATGCAACAAAATGGTTCTTCATTCCACAGATTGGATCAACAAAGATACAAACAATTACAGTGAGTAGCTTTATTCAGGTAAATCCAGGTGCCACACCAGTTGTTACGGTGACCTATCCTAACTCTCAAATCAACAATGGGCTTGGTATACAAATTGCACTTCCACCCCGCTAAACCTTGTAAAATACCCTCTATATCCGTATAATTCATTGAGTATGCGGGTGTAGCTCAGCTGTTAGAGCGCATCCTTGCCAAGGATGAGGCCCAGGGTTAGAGTCCCTGTACCCGCACCAAATTGAAGTTTCGGAGCCGTTAAGGCTCCTTTCTTTTTCTTCAACAAACATATTAAAAGGGTAATTAATTGAAAAACTCAACTTTTTGTCGTTCAATTTCAAGTTAGAGACTATATATCCGAGTAGTTTGGAGCGTTGATCCTCATTTCCTTGTTTGAATAGAATTTCTACGCGGTTAGCCAGATCAATAAGGTAAGAAGTAGTTACTAAGAGATCTTTATTACCGTTAGTTAGAAGCTCAAGCTTGTTATTTAAATTTTCTTGCCTATCGTTTAATGTTCTTACAATTTTATCGTATTGTGCAGGACTAATTTGTTCATCGACAAGCTTATCGAACCAAGAAGCAAGCTTATTATCTATTTCATCATATTCGTGTCGTACGCTGACTATAGATTGTAAATAGAATTTCTGCTGATCATCGTGTTTTGTTTTTAATTCTTTAATGACTTTATCCATAATCTCGTCTGGGATCGAAATACGTTTTAGTAACGCTTCCATAGAGCCTATTAATAAAGATTCAGCGGTATTAGGATTATCGCATTTTGGATTTGTGCAACGCATATACACCCATTTGCGGTTTCGAAATGGGGATATTGTACGATTACACTTTCCGCATCGTAGTATGTCACTGAAGGTGAAATCCTTGCTATCCCATTTAGTCTTACTGTTTTTTCGATTGTCCTTAACAATTTGACATTGGTTAAATAGAGCGCGGCGGATTATTGGAGGATACTTGTGTTCATATTCTTTGCCGTTATGCGTCATCACACCGTAATAAAACTTATTGTTAACAATCTTTTCTACAGCACCCTTTGACAATGCAGGCTTACCGTTTCGATTCGTGAAGCCATTTGCTACAAGTTGTTTAGCAATCATATTGTAAGGCATTCCCTCTGCACGCAACTCGAATGCTCGTACAATAAAATGAACCCTTGTTTTATCAATGACTATATCTTTAATGGGCTTATTAAGAATTTCTGTAGGTATATTGATATTTTTGTAGCCTACTGGAGCTCTGTGTACCCACACTCCTTCGCTAAGCAGTTGTTCAAAGCGACGGTGTACATTATCGCTAATTGAGTTAGAGTAGTACGCTCCTAGAGAGACGCCGATATCCAAGCGGAATTTGTCAGCTGCGGGCGAGTAACGATGTATATATAAGTTGTCACTCGGAAAATGTATTTCCAACTTACCAGTTTCAACCAACATTGTTAAGTCACGTTTCTCGGTAGATGACGAATCCCTACTAAATCGATCGATCTTATCAAATACTACAATCGATGGTATCTCGGAAGCCTTTAGACGATCAATTACTAAATCGTTGAAAGTCTTTCTGTCTTTACCGAACGCTGTTTCATCGAACTCGATATATTCGAAATCACGTCCCAATTCCCATTCCATTTTCTCTGCATACGCTAATAATCGCTTTTCTTGTGCTGGTAGTGCCTTGCGCTGTTGTACGTCTGACACTCGAGCTACGAGCAGTACATTTAATTTTCCTGTAGTTTTCATATTGATTATTTATCCTTATCTAATCTTATTTACTGTTAGAAACTGTTATTTTGCACCTGTTATGTGTGTTTCAAATCTATCTGTATAAGAATATCCAAGAATCCAATCAGTCTTTTAAAATCACTCTTAACCATTTTTTTAGTAACGGGTTCACTCATATAATGTCGACACCGTTTCTTGTCATAAGTGCTTTGACATTATTCCTAGTCTTGTCCAAATCTTCTCTTCTTAGAGCTTCGTCTTCTTTACTCTTACTTAAATAAGAGGGGTCTCTACTCAAATTAATCACTGCAACACTCCTATTTCGAGGAGGGGAGGGGCATTCTTTTAGGTGCTTACTTAGCTTCTTGACGCATCGATTAAGTTCATAAGTATTAGAAGTGCCTGTTCTATGCCGTCTAAACAAGAAACCTTTTTGTTCTAAACTTTTTAACCTTTTCTGTAGAGTGGTAAATTTCTTACCAGAGAATTTAGTCAATGTTGTAATCGACGGATACGCATTTGCCCGTCCTCTATACCAGTAAGTTAGTAAGTCAATTAGTGTCACCAACTCTCCGTCACTTAGATCAAGGTGCCCTTGGCATCTCAATAAGGCATTGGGTACTTGAGTAAAGCCATATTGCTCTGTCTCGGTCGTCCATTTGCTAGAAAATTTATAATTATCTATTTCAGTTTCGTTCATTGTCTACCTTTAAATACCGCTCACCATAATGGTTTAGTTTGGGCTAAGCGGTATCTTTAATAACCATCACTATTTCAGGATAGAAGCTCTGGTAGTTATTTACAGGACACAGATATTACTCTGCTAAATCAGTCCCTTTTTCGTGTAATATTTTTTGACGTTGTATAGCTTTTTTTGCGGTTTCAGTAGATATATCTTGATCTGTTGAGAAGTATTCTTTACCTATATCAGAATATTTCATTCCGCTAAGCCTCTTGGTATACATTTCCATATCTCTATGTCTAATCTCGTTATCTGGAGTTTTATTCTTTCTACGACCTTGACCAAGGTAGTCTTTGATGCCTGACCAGATTTTGGTGTATTCCTCATTTCGGATACCTTTCGAGAATTGAATGGTAATAGAATCACTATCAACTTGCTTTACGCGTGCTAACCTTAGTTTTGGACTTATAAAAGTATATTTAGGTTTTGAATCAGTTACAACGTAATGTGCAAAAGTATCACGCCAGGTCTTGGGTAATTTTATATTTTCTATTGCTTCATTAATTATTTGTATGAAATATATGGATTTGCTTATATTTTTATTTTTTACGTCTAGCTTTATATTATGTTCAGCCCAGCTCTCCAGATCGAATATCACATTAAAGTCTTTAATTGGATTGACGTTTAACCTTTTTCTAACTTTTTTAATTTCATTTTGAAACTGGTCTGAGTTCACAATATAGTGTTCATTGACTCTGTCGTTATCGTCGTTAAGCTCTGCAATAACTGAGTCTATTCGCATTTGCAAATATCTAATATTAACGTTGGACCACGATGGTTCATCCACTCCCGTATCGTGTATAGTATTTTCATTCATATATTCAATATTACTATAAATCTACTCTTTAGTAATCTTGGTGTAGATGTATCACTCACTGATATCTCTCTGTTATAACTTCTATCGACTCCAAATAAAAGCATCGTAGCTTTTGAAGAATTTGCGACTTATTACAATAACTTGAACACCTTAATAAGTAGAGAGATTTTCATAAAAGCTAGATAATAATTTTATGATTAGATTTATAAAAGGCGACCTTACCAAAATGAAGGTAGATGCAATTGTGAATGCCGCTAACACTGCATTAGTGGGCGGTGAAGGCCTATGTGGAGCCATACACGACGCTGCAGGGCCAGAATTGGATAAGGAATGTAGCAAGCTCAAGTACTGCTTAAGAGGAGACGCTAAGATTACTCTTGGTTACAATTTACCTGCAAAACATATAATTCATACCGTGGGTCCTGTGTACGGACAACATAGTGGCAAAGAGTCTGAGATACTTTACAGCTGTTACTATGAAGCATTAAGGTTAGCGGAAAACGAGGGTGTTGAAACTATAGCGTTTCCATATATATCTACCGGGATATACAGATATCCTTTTGAAGATGCGAAGGCGATTGCTGTAGTTGCAATAAATGATTACATAGACGATAACCCGTACACGACCTTACTTAAGGTATATTTAGTTACTTATGTACCGGGTAACAATTAGAAAAAGATTTACGGAAACTCAGTACTTATAGGATCACAAGTTGCAAAGTAACTGACTTAGCGTAAATTATATCCCGTAACACTTTATTGTATTATCTGGTTATTCTTTTTATCGATGAATGCCTCGTTGTAGGTAATATCAACTTCTTACATTGTGGAGTATAATAACACCATAAATTAAGGAGGTACTCAATGGCTGATAAAAAAAGTATATTCATTGCATTTTCGATGGACGACGAGGGTAGTCGTAATCTATTTACCGGCCAAAGAAGCCTAGCAAGTACGCCTTATGAATTTATAGACCTATCTGTAAAAGAGCAATATGAATCCGATTGGAAGACCAAAGTATCTACACGAATTGCACGCAGTGATGGGGTAATAGCTCTGATTTCAGCTAACACACCATCCGCCTCAGGCCAACTGTGGGAGATCAATGAAGCTGTAAGGCAAGGCAAAAAAGTACTTGGTATATGGCTTGGCGACTATAGGACCAAACCTGCTGAATTGGGTAATTCTCCTTGTGTCATATGGACTTGGCCAAATGTTGGAAATTTCATTGAGTCTTTATAATGAACGAGAAACTCGAAATCTATAAAATGGCCGCAGAACTTTCAGATAGGGTCTCGTCTAGGAGGCTAGCTGCAAACGGTTTCTTTTTGACGGTGAATACAACTTTGATAACTATTCTGTCATTCATTTATGGGAATATTGACAAAGACAAGAGGCTAGTTCTTATTATGCTGGCTACAGTAGGGATTGTACTAGGAATAACCTGGTTTTTTGCAATACGTTCGTACAAACGACTCAACAGGGCAAAGTTTACAGTCATAAATGAGATGGAAAAAGACCTGCCTTACCAGAACTTTAGTGATGAATGGAAGCAGCTCAAGCGCACTACTGTTGATGATGAGAATCTTATAGGATTTCGAGGTAAGTGGATTAAATTTAAAGACAGATATACGGATCTTACTAACATAGAAGCTATAGTTCCATTATTATTTGTAATAATATTCATATTAATACTTCTAGGTTCTTTGTTTGGGATAGGGATGTAATGAGTGATAAGTCATATACTGATGAAATAGCATCAAAAATTAGATTATTGATAGATCCATCTAAATTACCAGCAGATGGACTTGATGAATTGTTCGATAGCTACGCGTTGCTCGCTTTGAGCAAAGGTAGCGATGTTACAAATGAAGATGTTCACGACGCTTGGTCGATATGGGCAAGCAAGTTCGATTCGAATAATCCTTCGATTAAGCCATATGATGAACTTGACACAGAAACGAAAAGTGAAGATACGATTTTTACAGATGCAATTAGGAAAGTGTCAAAAAGTCTGTAGATGAAAAAAGTTGATTTTCATATCCATACACAAAAGTCGTTTGTAGACTCGGCTTTTGAACTAGATGTTGCAAAGCTAAAAGAATACACTGAGAAACTCGGGTTAGATGCCATAGCCATAACGAATCATAATTTATTCGATCTCCAGCAGTTTAGGACTATCACGCACGAATTGGATATCATCGTGTTGCCTGGTATTGAACTTAATTTAGGAAAAGGGCACGGCCACGCTCTAATGATAAGCGACAATACAGATATTGAAGATTTTGCTCTCAAATGCAGCAGAATATTTGAAATTTGTAAAACTCACGATGAATACGTTAGTGTGGCTCAACTTCAAGAAATATATGGAGACCTATCTAAGTACTTGATTATTCCACACTACGATAAGCACCCGCCTGTAGATAGCGATACCTTGAAAGAGCTAGGCAGTAATTTTATAGCAGGCGAAGTCACGAGTGCTAAAAAATTTATGTACGCTCAGAAAAATGCAGATTCACCGACGCCAATGCTTTTTAGTGATTCACGTGCCAAATCTGACTGGGCCTTTACTACAAGACAAACATTTTTGGATATCGACGAGGTAAACATAGCATCTATAAAAATGTGTTTAAGCGATAAAAGTAAAGTATCCTTGTCGGCTGAGGACGGTAACGAATTGATACAAGTTACACCGAGTGGCGTACTGATTTCAAGCGGCTTGACTGTTCTACTAGGTGGGCGATCATCCGGGAAATCATATACACTGGATGAAATTGAAAACTATACCAGTAATGTAAAATATATCCGCCAGTTTGACTTGATAGAGCAAAATCCAGAAACGGCTGCAAAAGAATTTAATGAGCGTGTTGGTCAAAAACAAGATGCCGATGGCGAAGTATATTTAAGGAAATTTAGCACTGTAGTGGAAGATGTGCGAAATATATCTCTAGAGTCTGATGATTTTAAAGTAGGAACATTTGTCAGCTCATTGCTCAAAGCAGCTGACGAAGCAAAACTGCAAGATGAATACTCTAAAGCAATATTATTCTCCGAGACACCTTTTCAGATTTTAGATAGCGAGAAGCTCAAAAACCTTATTGAAGCGGTTACTGAGTTATTGAACCCGGGAGTCTATGAGCCAATAACAGACAAGCACATAGAGAAAGAATCCCTCAAATCACTGCATACTGATCTGGTAGAGACTCTATGGAGGGAGCAGCTTGATAGAAAAAAGAGTGGTTGGGTAAATACAGTAGTTAGTGACATCAAATTCGGGCTTGGATCATCATCTGCGGCAACGCAAGTAAAAGATGTCGATTTATGGGAGATTGCGAAAAATAAGAAAAAAATTCAAAAGTTTGAAGAGATCGTAGGGCTTTTGCAGCAACCTAGAATCATTGTAGAACGAGACGTTCAGCAGTTCAAAATACAAGAATCTACTAAGAAATTTATGAATGCTCAAGAACTAAAAGATTTTAGCCACCGCACATTAGCGTTTTCTGATGCGTACGCGGTTTACGGCAAACCTTATGAATATCTCAAAGTGCTCAAAGCCAAGGAGGAGCTTGAACCTGCTTCACTGTATAAATACTTCGTTAAGATCAAATACGATATTTTAAATAGATACGGGGTACCCGTTTCGGGAGGTGAACGAGCGGAATTCAAGCTTATTAATGAAATAGACGGTGCAGCTGAGTCGGACTTACTATTGATAGATGAACCTGAGTCTTCATTCGATAACCTTTTTTTAAGTGGTGAAGTAAATCAGGTTATTAAGAATATAGCAGCTAACACACCAGTTGTTGTAGTAACACACAATAGCACTGTTGGAGCGTCTGTAAAACCTAATTATATACTTTACACTGAACGAAAAATTATAGAAGGAGTGGCTAGTTACGCAGTATATTCAGGCTTTGCTACATCGAAAACATTGATAGCTAAAAACGGTGATTCTGTAAGCAATAATGACATAACGCTGAAGTATTTAGAAGCCGGTAAGGATAAATATGACGAAAGGAATAGAATGTATGAAATGCTTGAGAATTAATTCCGGTAAGGGTGAATATTCACTAGACGGGGTTACGTATGAAGAAATTAATAAAATTGACAAGGAAAGCATACTTGTAATAGTAGATATGATTTTACAGCCAGAACTACAAGTAGAGTTTGATAAAGATACTGGTGGGCAAATAACTAATCAAGCTCATAAAATAATTTATACAAAACTGTACGAGAAATTCATTGATCTAGAGCGAAACAAGCAGCAATTTGTTGAAGAAACTACTGAATTATACAGATCCGCATATGAGAAGTATAAAATACCAGAAGTTGAAAGTGCTTAATGATTGGTAAACTGTAGTAGTGAATAATTCTCAAATCAAATTAATCGTCAAAACACTAGTCGTGCTCCTACCGCTCATTGTGTTGTATGGGTATTTATTGGCAATTTTCTATCAACAGACCTGGCTTATGCAATTTGGTATTCCTTCACAATTCGTGATACTAAATGCTGATACATTTCTTATGGCATTCTGGACATCACTTATCTTAGTTGGTGCGTTACTGATCTGTTACTACGCTATGACTCCTTTATTAAATAAAAATAACATATTCAGGAGATCAGGAGACTTAGCAAATCTAAATTTTGCTTCTAGTATCGGTATAGTGCTAGTGATAACATCTACAATAATTATTGTTGGTTTTTTTCATTCTTATATTTCCATAGAACAATTTAGTTGGAGCTTTATAGGAGGAATTTCTGGATTTATGATTTTGTTGGTTACAATCGTAACTCGGTGGGGTCTAAAATCTAGAAACGAGAAAAAGTCTTGGTATGCAAAAATTTACTTATATTTTGAGAGGAAGTTGATGATTCCGCTTTCTTTATCTATATTAGTTTTTCTGGTTGTATCATATTTAGTTGCGGGACAGTTGGCAATAAAAAATTGGCAAGAGTACGTAAAAGAACCTGATTATGTATTAGTAGATGGTAAGGATGAGTACATACTAGTAGGCGTTTTTGGAGAAAAGGTCGGAGTAGTAAAAGAAAGTGAGTTTGGGATAGAAGGTAGTACGCAACGATTTATCGATATGGAGCGAATCACTTTCAAGACTCAATTTACAGTAGATGATTAACTCTATCATAAAATCGAGCTTCTAGAAGTGTAATTGCTTTTAATGATTCAAATTAGTAATGTACTTGTTAAACTGAACTTCTTCGCAACTAATTTGAGCTTATAGTCGTCTGTATAGTCATTATTTGTTAGAATTACGTCTGATATGCGGCACCAAATAAAATATTCCAACCATCGTGTTGGAATTTTTATTTGGTCTTCGTGTATTGCGCTTTAAGCCTGGGCCGAATCATAGAATGTGCCCAGGAAATCCCGTGCGCTCCAGCGCGCTGGGGTTAGAGTCCCTGTACCCTAGATTTTACTATATTGCTTTTTGTGTTCGCAAAGTGCATAATTCGCGACAACAGGAGATATATATGGCGAAAAAGTGGACAGACTTTACGAAGCGTGAAAAAGTAATTGGTGTATTGGTTTTCGTCTTTGCCGCGGTATCAATTAGTGGAATCTCAAGCGCCATAAATAGCGGAATCCCAGCTCAAACACAAGCCCCGGCAGTACAAGTAGCTGCTCCGATTACAACGTACAAAGAAGTTAAAGAGACTGAGATCGTCACATTCTCCAAGGAGACCAGGAATGACAGCTTACTTCCGTCTGGAACAAGCAAAATCACTACAGTTGGTGTCGATGGTATCAAGACAAAGACTTACAAACTTACACTCGTAGACGGCGTTGAGACGACGAAGACACTTATAGATGAAGTAGTCACAATCGCACCTGTGAATGAAGTTACCTCCGTAGGTACTTATGTTGCTCCAATAAAGAAGGTGACGAGTAGTGATTGCGATGCAAATTACTCAGGTGTCTGCGTGCCTATTGCGAGCGATGTTGATTGTGCTGGTGGAATTGGAGATGGACCTGCGTATGTTACTGGCCCTGTAAAAGTAATAGGAAAAGATGTATATGCACTTGATCGAGACCGTAATGGTGTTGGGTGCGAATCTTAGGTGTTTAAACTACAATCATAGTATGACTGAATTGACGCAAGTAGGAAACATTGATCAAAGAATGGAGATGCTAGAACAGCATTTAAAGTCGTGCTTTCGGCATTTTCATGATCCAATTGCGTTCATGACACAGGTTGATTCAATGATTCAATCTCTTAGGAACTTTACTTTAACAGTACAGGTGAATAAAAAGCAGATCCCGAATTTTGATGCCTGGTATGGTGCGTGGCAAGAGCGAATGAAGACCGACGAGTATCTGCACTGGCTTCATAATAAACGCACTGACATTGTACACAAGGACGTTTTAACTACTGAGAGCCATGCTGTTTTAACGTTAAATCCTGATCATCTAATTACACTGCAAACCATTCATTTCGATATCATGGCAACTTCAGAAGAGATGATTAAGGAGGGTGTAAAGAGGGCCGAAGAGCATCCTGAATTTAGACATTCGACAGGTGAAATAGATCGCTACTATCTCGTTGATGTTAATGGGCAAATCGCAGATATAGTGCACGTTCTTGTGGCTGCTTTTGCATTCATGAAAACACTTCACAAGGATTTGGCGAGGCACTTAAAGGGTGAGAAGGTACTGTCTGGCAAAATTCCACCACTCAGAGAGCACTTACAGTCTGCAGTGGGCGATTTGACGATCACTTATAAACTCAAGGATGGTTCTGTGCTGAGTGAGAAAGTCGTTACAATGAATCGTGATAATAGTGTCGAGGCCATGGATGCGGCTAGGGATCGCTATGGTGACATGAAGTTAAGATACAATGTTAATAGCCGAAGCTATAAAGAGCGCACAAGAGCGCAATATGAAATAACCGAGATATTATTCAATAAAGATGGTTATCTATTGCCTGTTATCCATTATCACACAAAAAAAGGATGGGAAATTGTCAGCCCGGTCGTTACGGACAGGTCTGAGAAGATATTATTTTGGAGACGCTTTGCGGACAAGGTGATTAGCGAAGAAATCGACCGGTTTCTTTTTGCCTCTGAAGCATGGGTGTACGGTGATTTAAAGAAGGGTCTTAGGCATATTAATGCTGGGAAAGAGATAAAAACATTACGAAATAAAAAAGAAGTCGTAGATGTTTATTACGCAGATAATAAAGGAAAATTCTTTATCATATCAGCGCCCATCATAAGGGATGGAGAAACGGTTAAGCTCGGTACCGCTAAAGAGAGGGAAGAGGAGCATGCTAATATGCCAATGTTTGCCTCGGTATTTGCTGCATGGGGATTTGTGGAGATTCGCGAAGCAACAAATTAATTAATATCCTCAGCCAATTCCTTTACCCGCCCCAAAGCCCGCGGATAAGCATCCTCAAAATACTTCAGCATTTCAGTCGGAACATCAAAAGAAGTAGTTAATGTCGTCACGCCATCGTGCTCAACCAAAGAGTATCGCTCGGCGCCACCAGTCCATTCGTTCTCACGTGATCGCGCACCTTCATCCTGGGTATCTGCACTGTGCCGCAGTAACAAGAATTCATTTGGAATAATCTCTTCGACTAAACTTGTCACGCCATACCCACCATGCGCCGAAATAAACTGTATTTCATTACCTTGTTTTAATTCGCCAACCATATACGTTTCTGGGTCAATAATACTGGCCCATTCACGAAACGTTCCGTCTTGCCACAAAACATCCCAAACGATTTCTTTTGCAGCGTTAATTTCTACAGAGAATTTCATTTCTTTCATACTCTTATTTTAGTCCTTTGTGACGTTTCGCCATAGCTTGATATTCCACATCATTCTTAGCTTGCTCATACCGAGCGTAAAAAATACGAGCAGACTCTGCTTTGATAGGATCTTCAATGCTCCGAGGTAATTCTTTTCGTCCGTGTGCACCACTCTGGCCCTTCTTGTCATCGGGAACTGGTCCATCGTATTTTTTGCCACCTTTATGATTTGCATAGCGACGTGATCGAGTGTAGCCCATTTGCAGGAACTTGCGCGCTATGTCCATGCCTACGAAGTCATCTTTAGATTTATACTCGTAAAACATAGCAAGAATTTTGTCGGCAGATACCGTCGCCTTGTCAGGAGTCGCAAATTTCCAGTGGGGTAGAATCTCGCTTTTGTACGGCTCAACAAGCAATACGCCTTGTTCGCCACGACCAATAAGATACTTCTCGGGTGACTTTCGAAAGTCGATGGTCCAATCTATATCGCTGTATTTCATTGAACCTCATTATATAGCTTTACTGATATACTGTACTTAATCATGAAAAAATACCTTATCGACGCGAAAAACTTCATCATCAAATATAAAGACATTTTTATTGTGGGCGGAACGTGTGTAGTTGTTCTTGTCGCACTCATCATTGGTATCGTCTTGCTGGTAGAAAATAGTAAGATTAAGATTGTGTACCAACCTGCAACTGCTTGTAACTTATTTACACTCGATGAAGCAAAAGAATTACTTGGTGGACGAGCTGTAAATAGTAGTACGGGCGACCCAATTCAGGACGAAAACTATACTGTAAGCCGTTGTGGCTACACAGACGGTAATCCAGACTCCAGTCAAATGGGTGTCATCGCAATTATTGCCAGGTCGGGTATTAATGACAAAGGTGTCAAACAGAACCAGGATGAATTTGCCGCTGGGCTACCAACGCAACAAGTTGAAATCGTCAAAGATTTAGGTGACCGCGCATATTTCAATGTTGAGTCGGGCCAATTAAATGTCCTTGATGGACGTGACTGGATCGTATTTAGTTACGGATTCGCAGCAACGCCCGGGAATAATACTATCGAGCAAGCAACTGAGCTTGCCCGCAAAACATTACGCAGTAGTCCTAAAGACTAACGCGTAAGTTTACGTCGACTGCGCTATCAACTGTCTGGAGTAAACCAGGAATGATAGGAA
>Ga0247804_10000212_pt1 | contig 26748 bp, 18 predicted proteins | sample UWRJL029104C1_FD_181142 | JGI IMG/M metagenome (GOLD analysis project Ga0247804, IMG submission 181142) | Plant litter microbial communities from Arlington Agricultural Research Station in Wisconsin, United States - UWRJ-L029-104C-1 | ecosystem: Environmental > Terrestrial > Plant litter >... | reverse complement strand
TCATCCCCAAAGAATACGGTGGGCGCGATTTTAGCGCCTACGCGCAAAGCCGCATTATGAGCAAAATTGCCAGCCGTTCTGGTACCGCTGCTGTCACCGCGATGGTGCCTAATTCGCTTGGCCCTGGCGAATTGCTGGTCAAATACGGCACGGAAGAGCAGCGTCAGCGCTGGCTGCCAGGTTTGGCAAACGGCACTGAAATTCCCTGTTTTGGTTTAACTGGCCCGGAAGCGGGTTCTGATGCTGGCTCGATTCCCGACACCGGTATTGTTTGTAAAGGTCTACATGAAGGGCAGGAAGTTATCGGCCTGAAACTGACCTTCAGCAAACGCTGGATCACTCTCGCGCCGGTCGCGACTGTGGTGGGTTTGGCATTCAAAGTGTATGACCCGGAAGGCCTGCTCGGCGATCCCAACAAAAAAGAATACGGCATTACCTGTGCACTGATTCCGGCTAAACATCCAGGGGTGATTATCGGCCAGCGCCACAACCCCGGCTCACCGTTTATGAATGGGCCGATCTTCGGTACCGATGTGTTTATCCCCGCCGATTGGATCATTGGTGGTGCGGCTATGGCCGGTAAAGGTTGGCGCATGTTGATCGAATGCCTCGGCGCTGGACGCGGTGTGTCATTGCCTGCGCTGTCTACTGCCAGTGGCGAAATGAATTACCGCATGGTCGGTGCCTACGCGCGCATTCGCCGTCAATTCAACACTGAAGTCGGCAAGTTTGAAGGTGTACAAGAGGCGACTGCCGATATCGCCGCCAGTGGTTATGCGCTTGAAGCCATGCGTCAATTTGTTACCAAAGGTTTAGAGACAGGCGCACCCTCGGTGATGACGGCCATGGCGAAATATCACGCCACGGAAATGATGCGTAAATCGGTTGAGCATTCGATGGATGTGGTGGGTGGTCGTGCAATTCAAAAAGGCCCGCGCAATTTCCTGGTTGCTTCTTATCATTCGGTGCCGGTAGCGATTACCGTGGAAGGCGCAAATATTTTAACCCGCTCACTGATGATCTTTGGCCAAGGTGCCATGCGTTGTCATCCTTTCCTGTTTGAAGAAATGCTCGCCATGCAGCTGGAAGATTCTGCTGAAGGTCTGAAAAAATTCGACAAACTTTTTATCAGCCATCTCGGCCATATTTGCAACAATGTGCTGCGCACTATTATGCTCGGTTTTCTCGGTGGTCGCTTCAGTAGTGTGCCCGCCAATGCCGATGCGTTTAGCAAAAGCTGGTACCAACGCATCAACTTATTAAGTGCGGCGCTTGCGTCTATGTCGGATATCGCGCTGGGTGTATTAGGCGGTAATTTAAAGCGTCGCGAACTATTGTCGGCACGCTTGGGTGATGTACACAGCCAATTGTTTATCGCCAGCTCGATTTTAAAATTCCATTCGGCACATACCCGTACCCGCGCCGAAGATGCTCATGCAGAATATGCACTGACTCGTTCACTGTTTATTGCACAAGAAGCTCTGCGCGATTTTGCCAACAATTTTCCGCTCAAATGGCTCGCTAAAATTATCTGCACCATAGCTATACCCTACGGCACTATTGTGCATAAACCCGACGACAATTTGATTCGTGAATTGGGTGATTTGATTATGGAAGATAATCCGGTGCGCCAAATGCTTGGGCAATATCTCTACGTCAGCCATGAGCCTGAAGATGCCTTTGGGAGAGTAGAAAGTACCTACCAATTATTGTTGGCGCTGGGGCCGGTATGGAGTGCTTTTAGCAAAGCAAAAAATAGCGGAAAAATTTCTGGTGCGACCACGGAAGCCTTGGCAAAAGATGCAGCAGAAAAAAATATTATTCAGCCGCACGATATTGCGCGTGTAGTGGAATACGATGCGCGCCGCTTCGATTGCTTATTAACGGATGCGTTTGATGAGTTATAAGTGCTCTGGTAAATGAAAAATGTAATTCGCTAGTAAATAAAAAACGAGCCTATATTGAGGCTCGTTTTTTTTAATAAAGACACTAAATTACGTTAACTTTTTAGTCCTTCTATTTGTCCTTACTCCAAGGTTATCTCTTCTATTTCAAAAGAGGCACTTTTTCCGCCGAAAAGAATGAAATGAACATTGGTATCGATAGCAAAATTTCCGCTGAAGTAGTATCGGTCATTAGGTGTTGTGCCTGGAATTTGTGGTGCAAATACCGATTTAATAAAGTTTTGATTGATGTCGTAAAAAATAGCAATATTGCCATCCGCCGTTGTGTTGGATCCTTGGTAACCGAAATTAGTATGGTTACGTCCAACGTACAATAAAAAACCTGAAAAATTGCCACAGCTTGCCAGATCGGGCAGTGACACAAGTTCAGGTTCAACAGTATTTTCTAGCTGAGCGCTAATTCCACCCAGGCGATTGCCTGCGCTGTTATTTAAAGGTTGATTGATTACCCGATTGTAGCTGACAGTATGATTGGTATTTTGTACATACCAGAGTGTCGGTTGATTAAGTATGGTTTCGTTTACCGGTTCCAGGTTCGCGTTGATAATTGTCATGATGTGAATTCCTATTCGTTAAACTTCAATGTGGCCGCCGCAGTGCGACGAATGGTGACCTCTATATTTGGTCATGGTAATAAAATCAGAAAAACGTTTTGCCGTAGTAAATTGTCCCTTCGACGGCAATATAGTATGACAAAAACTAAAGCGTCCATAGATCCTTAAGCGACACCAGGTATAAGTTGTAAAAACAATGCGCTTTTTTAAATTAGGTGTCAGCCTGATTGCTTTCAATATGACGAGGAGAATTAAAAATCTACTTCGTTATTAGCTAGTACACAGCAATTTCTTCCCTGTGCTTTAGCTTCGTAAAGGGCGTTGTCAGCGCGTTTAAATGTGGTGGCAAAATCCTCACCTTCCGATTTATCGCTTATACCAAAACTGGCTGTGACAGAAAGTGGGTTGTCGGGTTCAAACAGGGTATCGGAAATAATCAGGCGAATTTTTTCTGCCAGCGCAATTGCAAACTCTTTGCGGGTGCTGGGCATGATCACTATAAATTCTTCACCGCCCCAGCGACCAAGAAAATCCTGCGCGCGTATACCTTTACTAATAATTGCAGAGATATTTTGTAAGATGCGATCACCCGTGTCATGACCACGACGGTCATTGATACGCTTAAAATGATCGATATCAATAATCATCAAGGAAAAACTGGGCTCGTTTTGATGCTCATTTTTTTCCTTACTAAAAATCATTAAGGTGGAAACAATTTGGTCGATCCCAAAACGATTATAGGCCTGTGTTAATGGATCTACTGTGGACAAACGACGAAATTTATCGGTTTCCAATTGTAGTTTTTCATTGCTACTGCTCAATTCATTGATGATTTTCACATCGTGTTTGCTTTGATGGTGCAGACGAATTAAACGCATAATGGCGTAGGAAAAAATCCCGAGCATCCAGCACGCCAGAATAATCAGATACCAGGCCGCTGGGCTGATCCACTCACCAACAAATTCAATTTTATCAATTTGCATATCGTGATTGCCGGGTTGTTGACCTTCTACAAAATCAATACCCAGTGTCATTACGTTGCTCAAATCGGGGCGCGATAGTTCACGCGGTATATCAAATTGCCCCAGCCACCAGTCAGATACAATGAATTCATCCAGACCAATATGCAGTTCTTTATTTAAATCGCGCGTATGCAAAACCAGCGCATTAAACTTGGTGCTGTTGGTGTCATTAATTTTGGAGTAGGCGGGATTAAAGTTGCGCATATAAATACGCATTTTACGGGCGCTACCCTGATATTTAACGGAGAGGTTTAGCTGTGAATAATCCGAGAGGTTTATGCCCTCATGCACTGAGTTTTCAAATAACACATTGAAGCTGCAGGCAAAGTATTCGCTGCGATCATCTTCCGGATACACGCAACGCCACAAACCTTTAGTGTAGTCGAGCCAATAGGCTGCAGGGGTACCATCAGCTTGTTCAGACGCGTAGAAATAGGTGTTGACCTGGGTATTGGGCCAAGCAAGAAAACGCTTTTGCGGAAAATATTGCTGTGACACCAATGCGATCAGTGTAAACAAAATCGCAAGCAACAGGGCAGAGTTAAAACTCTTATCATTCATAATGGCTGGTTCATCGTGGGGTATTAGCCCGATAGGGTGAAAACTGCCCTTAAGTATTGGTTATTTCTGGCATTTTTCCATATTACTTAGCTCAAGGTTGATGGTGGTTAGTTTTACTTGGTCGATTCGTCAATCGTCTTAACCTTGGTGGGTACGCTGACTTACTAATTTAGCCTGAGGGGGAGTCTGGCTAGTATAATCGCGAGTCAAAATGTTGTTTGATGCTTTAGTCCGCATTCCATGGTTGTGTGATTTTGCCAGGATTTCTCTATGTTGCCGTTGTGGTTATTAGCTGCGTTTGTTAGCAGCTTTTTGTTGACTGGGTTGTATCGCCAAATTGCTCTGCGCAAGCTGCTGTTGGATATCCCTAATGAACGAAGCTCCCATCATGAGCCTACACCACGTGGTGGTGGCATCTCGATTGTTGTTGTGTATCTATTGTCGCTCATATTGTTACATCAACAGATCGACCTAACGCTTGCCCAGTTATTAGGATTTGTGATTCCGGGCTGTTCGCTTGCGGTGGTGAGTTATATCGATGATCTGGGGCATGTTAAGCCGCTCTGGCGCCTGACTATTCAGATTAGCGCTGCCAGCGTGGGGATCTATTGTTTGGGCGGCATACCAAATACCATCGTGAGCTCTCTGTCGTTTCCAGTACAGTCCGTTATGTTAGTGGCGGCGGTAGTGTTGTTAGTCTGGATTATCAATCTTTATAACTTTATGGATGGTATTGACGGCATCGCTAGCCTGGAGGCAATTGCAGTTTGCTGTGGCTTATCGTTCTTATTATGGTTGTCTTGGCCTGCCAGCAACCATTTTATAGCGCCGCTGGTACTCGCCATCGCCGCTGTAGGGTTTTGCTGTTGGAACTTTCCCAAAGCAAAAATATTTATGGGTGATATCGGCAGCTGTTTTATCGGGCTGCAATTAGGTCTATTTGCGATTTATTATGCGAATCTGGATATTAATTTCTTTTGGTGCGTAATTATTTTGTTAGGCACTTTTATCAGTGATGCGACTGTCACGCTTGTGCGGCGTTTTGTCCGAGGGCAGAAAATTTACCTCGCACATCGCGAGCACGCCTACCAACATCTCGCCATTAAACTAGGCAGCCATGCCCCCATCTCCATTGCCTATGCATTAATAACCTTATTGTGGTTGTTGCCTATTGCTAGTTTGGTGGTAATGATGAAGTTACATTGGGCAATTGGTGTTGCGATTGCCTATCTGCCTTTAGGGGCGGCTGTATTTGTATTTCGAGCAGGGTCGCCCTTAACGCGTACTTCCCAAAAGCTGAAGCAGGGTTGAAATCAGTGGGTCATGCCATGAGAAAAGTGTTGCTAACCGGTGCAAATGGCTATATTGGGTCACATTTGGTGCGAGCCATCTTGGAAAAGGGATATGAATTAACGACATTGACACGCGCTCCTTTCCCCATAGACAACACCGGGAACAAGGTTGTCGTTGATTATGATGTGAGTGCTTTAAAAGACGTGCTGGTAGGGCAGGATGTGGTCATACATTTAGCTGCAATGGCTCATCAACCGCGAGCCGAATCGCCTGAGGGGAAAGCGCAGTTAAAAAAAATCAACGTGGACAATGCATTATCCTTGGCATTTGCTGCTAAACAGTCTGGTGTAAAGCGGTTTGTATTTATTAGCAGTATTAAAGCGATGGGTGAATCTACCGCGGAAAATCCGTTCCGTAATGATACAGAGCCGCGCCCCGAAGATGCCTATGGGCGATCCAAGTGGGAGGCAGAGCAAGGGCTTCATGCCATTTTAGATGAGAGCAATACCGGTTTGGTTGTGATCCGCCCACCTTTGGTCTGGGGAGGTGTCATGAAGGGAAATCTAGCATTACTGCAGAAATTGATTTTGTGGGGTATACCTTTGCCGTTTAAAGGCATTGGCAATAAGCGTGATTTAGTATCCCTCGACAATATATGTGACCTCATTTGTCGGGTAATCGAGCACCCGAATGCATCTGGTAACACCTTTTTAGTAAGTGATGGCATTAGTAGAAGTACAGCGCAAATAGTCCAATTGATTGCTCCAAGTGGAACATCGCCCAAGTTATTTTCGTTGCCAGACGGTATTCTCAAGGCAGTTATAGATCTACCTATACTTGGCCGAAGTATTGCAAAGTTGACGGGTACATTGGAGGTTGATATAGAGCATACACAGCGCGTTCTCCAGTGGTCGCCCAAGGGACCCCCTAGCTCAGTTAACAAATTGTTACTGACGCAAACTAATCGCTCTTGTTAACATATCCATTTGGATTCTTTAGGAGCTAAAGGAGTTAATGAATAAATCTTTTTTGTATAAATTTCTTGGTGCTCCCCGATCCATTAAGCGAGCCATATCCGTCGCATATGATGCATTTGCGATTCTCGCCTCCTTTTATCTCGCGTATGCCTTACGAATGGGCAATATCTATATCGATTTTGATCGCCCGTTAGCGGTGTGTCTGATTTTTACGCTCTGTGTTTCAATCTATACCTTTATTCGCATGGGTTTATATCGCGCAATATTGCGTTATATGACACAGCAAGCGATGGTCACTATTTTTACAGGGATCTTGATTTCCAGTTTGGCGATGGCAATCAGCGGCTTTTTTCTGCACGCATTTTTACCCCGTTCCGTACCCATCATTTATGTTTTTACCACCCTGATTTTAGTCGGTTTACCGCGCCTAGCATTTAGAAACGTAGTGAAAATGATTACCCCTAAAGGCAATATTAATATTGTGATTTATGGCGCAGGGGAGACGGGTAACAACCTCGCGGCGCAGTTACAGTTAAGCGGAGAATTTAATCCGGTTGCTTTCGTTGATGACAACACAAAGCTACAAGGCAGTGTGTTAAGTGGCTTGAGAGTTTATTCTCCTCAGCAATTGTCTATGCTGATCAAGCAACATGGTGCAACTCGTATCCTGCTGGCGCTCGGGAATATTAATCGTCAAGAGCGCGTGCGTATTATTCGCTACCTTGAACCACTGTTAGTTCAGGTTCAGACCATCCCACCAGTAACCGATATTGTGCGCGGAGTTGCGCGTATAAATGAGCTGCGCAATATCCAAATTGAAGATTTGTTAGGCCGTGATCCGGTAGAGCCAGACAGTATTTTAATGAGCAAGAATACCACCGGTAAAGTGGTAATGGTTACAGGGGCGGGAGGCTCAATAGGTTCTGAGTTATGCCGTCAGCTTGTTAAATTACATCCGTTGAAAATTGTTCTTTTCGAACAAAATGAATTTAATCTCTATCGTATAGAAAAAGAATTAACTGCATTGCAATTTGGTTCCAAAACTCCTGTTGAATTAGTTTCCCTCCTCGGATCTGTGCAGAATTTCCAATTGTTAGATTTAGTGATGCGTCAATTTGATGTTCATAGTGTTTATCATGCCGCGGCCTACAAACATGTACCAATGGTTGAGCAAAACATTATTGAGGGCGTCAAAAATAATCTATTCGGTACCAAAAATGCAGCCGAAGCAGCATTGCGCAATAACGTTAAAAACTTTGTTCTTATTTCCACCGACAAAGCTGTTCGCCCAACTAATATCATGGGTGCATCAAAGCGACTGGCCGAACTAGTATTGCAGGATCTCGCATCGCGCCCTTCAAAAACAATTTTTAGTATGGTTCGTTTTGGCAACGTATTAGATTCATCGGGTTCTGTAGTACCGCGTTTTCGTGAGCAAATTAATAAGGGCGGACCGATTACCGTCACTCATAAAGATATAGTGCGCTACTTCATGACTATTAGTGAGGCTGCACAATTAGTTATCCAATCTGCCTCCATTGCGCAAGGTGGTGATGTATTTGTGCTCGATATGGGGGAACCTGTAAGGATAGTGGATCTTGCTCGGGAAATGGCTTTGCTTTCTGGGTGCAGCATTAGAGATGACTATAATCCCAATGGTGACATTGAAATTGTCTTTACAGGTTTACGCGCTGGCGAAAAGCTATACGAAGAATTGCTTTGTGGTGAAAACTGCGAAGGGACAATTCATCCGCGGATTATGCGTGCACAAGAGAAGAAAATGCTCACTAGTGATCTCGAAAAACTTTTGGACCAAGCAGAGTTATTCTGTAATACCTATCGTTATCAAGAGTTATTTAGTTTGATAGTTGATTCTGATGCTGATTTTGATCCTCTCTATGAAATAAGTGATCTTATGCATCGCTTGAAAAAAGAAAATGCAAAACTATTGTTAATTCCCGGCTTGGCCGAAAAAAAAATCATTCCGGGGTAGATTGTGGTGCTCTCTGAATTCAGTGTCACTGAGCCTGCATCGCTCAGTATTTCTTGCGTTACCTACAATCTTCATGGCAGTACATTTAACTCTACAATAGAATCCCTTGCCAGTGCTTGTGCTTATGCAAAAGCACAAGGCTCTTTGGCTTGTAGCCATCTGTACCTAATCGACAATGGTCCCGGTGAGCAAAACTACCGCGCACTCTGTGCAATTCAATCGGCGTTTAATAGTCGCTTTGAAAAGGTCACCTTATTATCGGGGCATGGCAATCTTGGCTATGGCTGCGGTAATAACCTCGCGTTGCAGCAAACATCCAGTCACTATCACTTGGTGCTTAATCCGGATGTGCTATTGGCAGAGAATAATATTCGTCTCGCACTAGACTACATGGGGCAGCATCAACAGGTAGGGTTATTAGCCCCAGACGCATTTGATGAATTCAGTGAGCGCCAGTATCTTGCCAAGCGCACCCCCTCATTCTTGGTGTTATTGGCGCGCGCTTTTCCCGTTGGCTTTGTGCGAAAACTCATGGCCCAAGAACTTTATAGCTACGAGTATCGCGACATTATTCCCGCTCAGGCGCCAGTGGAAATAGAACTGGCCAGTGGTTGCTACATGTTCCTGCGTACCGCTACAGCACAACGAATCGGGGGCTTTGACCCTGATTTTTTTATGTACTTTGAAGATTTTAATTTAAGCCTTCGCCTTGCAAAACTAAGGCAGGTAGTGCATCACCCTGAATTGCATATAGTTCATTATGGCGGTGGTGCGGCGAAGAAAGGCCTTTTGCATTTGCGTTACTTTTTTGTTTCTTACTGTAAGTTCTTAGTTAAATCGAAAAACTAAGAACGTGCTGAAAAATTCACTTTTCGTTATATTGGGAGCGCAATACCATAAAAAGCAACAATTTTATTTCGACTTTCAGAGGCATGATGAATAGCTTAAATAAATCTCAATTCTTTCGATAAAAGCAATCAGGATATAGTGAATGTCATTAAAAATAATGTTAAAAGGTTAGCGGAAGAAAATAAATTTATGTATAGACACAAAGTTGTTTGCAACCGCTGACAACTTTGTTTTTGCACAAAAACTTTAAGGATTTAAATTAATTCTGATCAAATCGCTGATTGTAAGCTCTGGATCAATTCACTTACTCATTTTTAGTAGACATCATTTTAAATTCCAAGAGTATAACCATCGCCAAACCACAAAGTATTGCAAACCAAATAGTGGAAATTCTTATGCTGATGGCTGCAACACCAGCTAAGACTAAGGGGACATCATAGTGCACAAGCTGCGTCACTATTGCAGCCTCGGTAGAGCCAATTCCACCAGGAAGCATAGAAAGGGCACCTGTTAACATCGCGATTGGATAAATTGAGAGCGCAGAAAACCAATCTACTTGTGCGTTAAATACAGACAGAAGCCAAATGAATGACAGAGACAAAATAAACCAAGCAAGTCCTCCAAGAACCAATGAAATCAATAATCCTCTTGGCGTAATCCAATAATAAATTCCTGTGATGCCCCTAATCATTACTTTGCAAAAACGAGCAGCTTTTTTCATCTTCCATTTATATAAAAAATAAATGCTGAATCGCAAATAAAATGGCTTATAGGCCAAAACTAGGACAAAAGCTAAAACTAAGATTATCGTAATGGCAATTAAAGGGAAAAGATTGAATGAAAATGCAGCAAATAACCCCAGTAGTAAAACAACTAGTAGATCGCTTGCACGTTCAAAAATAAATGCGGATATTGTAATGGAGGCTGGGACGTTTGCGCGCTGAAAGTACCGTATTCGCAAAAGTTCACCGACTTTACCGGGGGATGCTGTAAGTGCAAAGCCGGAAATATAAAAGCAAAACCCGGCTATGAAGGGCACATTTTGACCCGCCGATGATAATAGCCAATACCATCTTAGATAACGAAGAATAAAAGAAATAAAAGCGAGTAACATCAACAAAGGCAAAAATCTTAGGGCGTTTTGGATATCAACAATAGAATTATTATTGATATCCAAAAAAAACAATGAACCACCGTAAAAAATAGTCAGCACAATAAAAGATAAAGCGATATTGCGTAGTTTCACTTCGCCTTCTCGCTGAATGAAAAGTGCTTATGTCCGAGATAGCTGGTAAATACGGGAATAACAATGCCAACAGCATGAGCTATTTCGTGTACAAAATAGGTAAACCCTAGAAAGGGTAGTAGATGGTAAGCCAGTAGCATACTAATAAGCCATGTTTGTAATACCGCAACAATATTCACTGCGCAAAAAAAGAAAATTGCATGGCCTAATGTTTGGCGACTTTCCTTAAAGACAAATAGTTTTGCCAAAAAAAATGCGGTTACCATGCCGCATAAATATGCCAAAATGACAGATGAAGAAAAACTTAACCACTGATTAAAAAGTATTCTGCTTGCGAAGTTAACGCAAGCAGCTATACCCCCCGTAATCAAAAAGCTAAGGAATTGTGTATTGGCAAAAATACGTATCATGATGTTGCCTTGCGGGCCATCATTCTGCCGAATCCAATACTTTCCGAAATGCCTCTGTCTTCTGGATAATAATAAGAGGTATCGGCAACAAATAAACCATCAACTGGAAGGTTGAAAGGGGGAAGTGTTTCTAGAAATTTAGGCGGACAAATTGGCTGAGCATAACGATAACGGCTAACCATGATATCGATAAAGTCTTCGTCGTTAAGATTGGGGTTAATGCGTTGTAAATAGCTTTTAACTTTGGATGCAAAAATTTCATTGCTATCTTTAAATTTATCAAGTTCCGCAGGCATATAGAAAGGTACATATACAATGCTTTCCTGAAGTGGGCGTAGATTGGAATATTCCACCAAGCCAGGAATGTCCATGTCGGGATCATTCACATTCAGCCAAAAATTTTCAGTTAGTTTCTGCTTTAATTTTGCAATAACACATACAACAGCTATATTTTGTTGCGCTTGAAATTTCGCTAAAACTTCGGAAGGAAGTTCGGGGATGATCCTCGGAACATAGGGCAGAGGAATAGTGCTTATTACCGAGTCAAATTGATGAAAAACACTATCCACAATTACACCTGACACGGCATTATTCTCTAGCTGAACTTTTTCAACAGGAGAAGAAAGATGAAATTTTCCACCATTGTTTTCAATAAAAGCTTTCATGCCGTTCAATAGAGTATCTGAACCACCTTCCAAGTAGCCGAGTTTTTCGCGAAAAATGCTATAGCGAGAACGCCCTATCCTGCGGATACGGCTCCAAATCCATGCAGCGGATAGATTGCTTGTGTAATGATAAAACTTATAATCAAAAAGTTTTTTCCATAGTACATCATATGCTTCAGTGCCAACCCAGCGTCTAATCCAGCCAGCAGCTTCTATGTCGTCCAGTGGTTGCCAGTCGTTGCGTTTAGTAGAGAGAAATGCATGGAGCCCATAGCGAAATTTTGCCATAAGGCTCAATCCTTTAAACTTTAGAAGAGCAACAGGGGTTCCCCACGCGGAAACTTTATTTTGATAGTAGAATCCCATTTTAGTTTCTACCCATTTCATCTTTTCAGATAATCCGAGTTCATCCAGAACGGTTAGAAAATCCTTATCTGAAATGCAATGAAAATGATAATAACGTTCAATACTCAGGCCGTTAAAATCAAAGGTCGCAGTCATCCCGCCAACTCTATCATCGGCTTCAAAAATAATAGGTTGATATCCATCTTTAACTAACTGATATGCAACGGCCAGTCCCATTGGTCCAGCACCAAGAACAGCAATTTTTCTACTCATTACTAAAACTCCAAAACCACTTTGCCATATTCAGGGTCATTAAACGTTTTATCGATAGCTTCTTTAAAAGGAGTTTGTCTAACCTCAAAAATAGATGGCCAGTCTATTTCTTCAAATTCGTCGTGTGCTACCAAGGCTTTTAATTGGTCTGCTGTAAATGGTGGTTCCTTATCGAATAGCGCCCACGTTTTTAGCATTAAATAAAAAATCGAATAAGGAATTTTGATAATTGCCGCTTTTGCATTGCTCGATTTTTTAATTTCTCTAATAATATCAATGTAATCTATTTTTTCTAATCCCGAAATGTTAAATATCTTTCGTGAAATTTGTTTTTCAATACAGCTAACAATAATGCTAGAGAAGTCTCCAGCATACAGTGGTTGCCGCATGTATTTCCCACTACCTGGGATAGGAAACACGGGAACCTTTTCCATAAATCTTTTTAGCCAGCCCAAATGTTTTCTATCAAACCAGCCAAACATTAATGTTGGGCGCAATACCACACAGTTGATACCGCTATCTAACACCAATTTTTCCTGAGCAGTTTTAGATCTGGTGTAATGATCATCGGCAACTGATTTTACGACAGATGAACTAATATGAACGGTATAAGGGATATTGTATTTTTTTATAAGATCAATAATCACTTCTGTAGATGTGATGTTATTTCTAATAAAAGGTTCTGGATTCAAGTCGCCTATTTGCGCTTGTAGCATAACTACAACATCTGCATTCTCAAAATGCTTTTGCCAAGATCCAGTTTCTGCCAGATCAGCATGTTCTGCAATAATGTCAGGATGTTGTTTTTTTAAAATGTCTAAATTCTTCTTATGCTTATCCAATACAACTAAATTCTTGTATCCATTCCGCTTTAAGTGAGCAACTAAGTTTTGCCCCACTAAACCAGCGCCCCCGGGGACTACTATTTTGCAATTTATATTCATGAGCTACGCCTTTTAATTCTTTCTGCTTTGCGGAAAATAAAATATTTTTATTGATAATTTTTTATAAATGATCAATAGGGATTTTTAAATATCAGTTACTTTAAACAAAAAAACTTTATTTCTTTAATATGTAAAGATCCTGCGTGAGTCATTGGGTCAATGCGAATAAATGAAGGCGTGCCTTTGGATGGGAATGCAAATTGGGCTCGTATTTCATTTGCGGGATACCATCTCTTAAGTGAGTTGGCTTCTATATATGCATTTGATTCGGACCAAAAAACCTGTATCCAATCTTCATTTTCTCTCAACATATGAATTTCAATTCCTATATCTGTCGAGTCTGAGCAGTTTATGGGATTGTTAAAACTCAAATAAGGATCATTTCCGTACGACTGAAGCAAAAGCTCTCCGTTGCTGGGAGTTGAACTTAATTCATTGAAGGAGAGCTGACCCTCTTCCAACGTCAATGCTTGACCTGTAGGTAGGGAGCTGTTTTCCTTGGGTGCACCATTAATATGCCAACCGGGGAAGGCTTGCATTTGTGGCGGAATTGGAATAATAACTTCATGTTGTTTTGAAAATTTAGCGAAAGATTCAAATTGCAAATTAGGTGACGAAATTCGGTGAAAATTATAATTACATATTGCTCCCATTAAGATAGTAATTAAAATTTTGGCGAATCGTAGAGATAACGTTAACCAAAGAGCTACAAAAAAAATCAAGGCGTAAGGTATCCATGAATATCTATTTCCGCCTTCTAGCGCAACAACAGCCAAAGGGTTGTGCTTATGAGAGTATTGGGCTGCGAGAATGAAAACCAATGCCGCCGTCAATAATAGGGCAGGCATGAAAAAATCTTTACTAAAATATTGTTTTTTAACTAATTTATATACAAAAGAAGAGCCTAATACGACCCAGAACATTATCGCTAATAAAAGAAGGCCAATTGTATTGGCACCGAACATAAGAATTTGAAAAAAAGACAAAAACCAATCCCAAGGTGACAGGCTTATGATTCCAAGAGACGCTTCTCGAAAACTTAATGAAAGAAATAATGCCTGAATTACACCGCCAAGAAAAACAATGCAATACATCAATTTATTGGCATTCCAGTCCTTTATAAAAATTAACTTTATAAGTAGGAGTGGAATTAAAATGATTGAAAATGGTCCTGTAAGGGATAGTAAGATTAGTAACAACGCTTTCAGAAATGGCCTATGACGCATATCTTCATTTGGGGTTAATGTCCATAAAGAAAGAGCTGCGCCGAGCAGCCATTGGGAATTAGTGATATTAAAAAAATTTTCACCGTAATGTGGCTGAAGAGTAACTATAACAATTAAAAAAGTTGTTAACGTTGAAGAAAAACCAACTCTTTTTGCAATTCGTGAAAATGTAAAAACCATAAAAAAATAAGCTATCAACCAGCCGGCTAGTATTACTAGTGGTCGGTAAAGTAAATCGAAAAATAAAGATAGGTGCGCCACAAGTCGTGGATATAAATGCAAGTATCCGGCATAGGGTTCAATGATTGCGCTCAGTCCAAGTGATTGAGCTTTGCTTAAAAAGACTGTTCCATCTTCTGCCCAAATAAATTTACCTAAGAAGTAGTCAAATTCATCGAGCTTTAAAATTAATGAGCCAACTGCTACTAAAAACACACATAAATAAAATAAATTACTATTAGTTTTATTGAAAGCAAGCCATATCGTTTTGGGTTGTATGTATGAATAAATATTTTTTTCTAGCATTTGTAGTTCTCAGGTTAGAATATTAACTGACCTACTTGATAATATGTGTTTTTAATACAGCAAAGAACAGGAGTTTTTGTATCGCCAAACCAACGAAGTAAATGCTTTGGTGCTGTGATCTCAAGACCCTCTTAATCTATCGTTTTATTTTTATTAAAAATAATTTCATCAATAATGATCTTAAAGCGTGTGGTTATTTATCAATAAGACAATTTATAAAGTTAAGTTTATTGATCATTTATGTATTCTTTAACTGCAATCGCAGACCATTCTCCCCAGTTTGCTCCTTGATCATTAAATTCTGCTTGAAATTGTGTTGGTAAATTTGGATTACTGAATTCAAGCATTACCCATTCCATCGCTAATGGTAATGGGTAAACAGTGTTGTTGATTTTCAATTTTTGCTGATAAATGGTAGGGCCTGATCGATAAAATACAGTATCACCTTTTTTGAGCGTTAATTGAATAGAGCCGGTGTCGGCATCAGAGTTAATCACCGAACCAAGCACTTTAAGACCATCAATCTTGGTTTTAAAGAAGTCTGTGCCTTGCCATTCATTTAAGTCACCAAGCTGAGTGCTACTTGTTGTTGGTTGATCTGTCGATATTTGTGAAGGTTTCACCTTGTAGGGGCTAATGCTGCCATGTGTGTGTAGCTCACAGTTTGGTCCCATGCCTTGGAGGACCAACTGTGAGTCTGCTTTGGTGCTATCAATGTAACCTTTGAAGCCTGAGGAACCGGCAGAAGTTGCTACTGCGTTCGCTACATCAGGGCGTGATTGTCCTGTGACAGCAAAACCAACCACGTGACCCTCTTGGTCAAGAATTCGAATTAGTTCAGGAGATGAGTTTGTATCAGGCGAGTAAATCCAACCTCGTATCCTTACAAATCGTGCATCATCAATATAGGAGTTTTCATCTAGACTGCCGTGGCATTCATGCTCAAACTTCGTTTGAGTGCTATCCCCGATTTGCTCTCGCAAATTAATAAACGGAAAACGCCCAAATACAGAGTAGTTCCTCTCTATTGATTGTTTAACAACCGCTAAAGCCCATTCCGAAGAAGGAAATACATGGATTATTTGGTCTTGGTCTTTGATTCCTAATTCCAGGGAAAGTACTGCCACCTTCTGTTCAAAAAATTTATCAGATTTGGAGTCGAGTGCATGTCGTTGTGTGGGTAATATCGAAAGGAATATTAGTCCAGCAACAATATTAAATAGCTTTTTATTTTCTATATATTTTCTTTCTATATATGGTAAATAGAGAACTATTAGCGCCGACCAGGCCATCAAAGCAGGTGTCATATATCGACTAGATAGTGCTTGATCAAGTCCAAAAATAACTCTTCCTCCTGCTGTGCCTAATGCAGTACCACCAATGTAAATTAAGAACATCAACGTAGCTGTTTCTAAAGGGGATTTTTTCTCTGATATTATTAATTTTATAAAAAAGGCCACAGAGCTTAAAACTAAAAATAGCCCTGCTATACCTGTAACTATGTAAGAGCCCTTTCCCGAAAGAAAATAAAATGGCCCGCCCAGGTATAAAAGGATGTAAGCAACAACATCTAACGGATTATTAAGTAAGGCTTGGGTGAGTGAGCCATGGGATGACGGTGATGTATATCCTGAAAAGTATAGATAAATAAATATAATTGAAAGAGTAGCTATAATCAGTTTGCGAAAAACTGATGCTCCAATAATAAAAGACATTACGAGCAGCAATGGTAGTGCTAACACCCCGTTTGCCATGCTTCCTAGTGATAAAACTCCAAAGAAACAGCTTAACCAGAAGAAGCTTATGGATTTATGCCAGTTGCTAGAATTATGCGACAAATAGAATGTATAAAAAGTGGCTAGTGGTAACAATTGCGCAAGGATAAACTGGCTTTGAAAGCCCCATGTCATATTATCTTCTTGAGCCCAGAAAAACAAAAGTGAACATATTAATAGAAAGAGTACGCTTTTTGTGTCTTTTGACTGTAAGTTTTGCGCTTGTTGGTTTACTAATCGATAAAAAATAAAGCAAGAAATGGCTATTAAAAAATAATTAATTGAAATTAAAAACCATTTGCTTCCATTAAATAATTTAAGATCAATCCAAAAAAATACTTTGGATAAAACAATGCGATGCTCATTGTGCTGATTCCACCATGCGGCTGTATCACCATTCATGACTTTTGAAAAAAACTCTAAATAGCCATTCCACATATCCCAAAAAGGTATGTCTGAAAAAGACTTTATCCCGCCTATAATTGCCAGTGTTACGATAATGAAAGTAAGGATGCGGAAAAAATTTAAAAAATATAAGTTATTCATTTAATTATAAGTCCAAACTATTGAAAACGAACTTAGGAGTACTCTCAATGATTACATCCAAAACCAGTGTACATATACAACATTTTTTTCTTGCTAGTTGCTTTGTCTATATAAGTTGCAATAGTTTCCGGTGTTGCCAATAACTGCTTTGTGTGAGGTTATCTCTGTGCTATCAACAATAAGATTTTTTTTTCATCAGGAGAAAACCCTATTATAAAAGTGAGAGCGTAAAAGTGGGTCTTTTAATTGATTCAATTTTCCCCACTCAGGATAATATTTTTGACAATACGTAGCTGACATGTGTACATCCTTGGTTATGTAAATAATTTTTCTGTTTCGTAAACGAATATAATCATTAACTAATTTTATCAAGAGACCCTTGGCACTGCTGTGCAAGAACCGCTAAATCCGATCACGGGTGTTTAAACAATAAGACGACTTTATCTAAAGTTAAATAAATTTTAGGGGTATAGTGTAATGGCAAGCCATTGCCCCCAATCCACTCCATTATCTCTAGCTACCACTGCTAGGTTTTTACAGGGATTGTCGTTAAACAGTTCGCGACCTGTTACGTGCGTCCATTCATTATTTGGCACGCGCAAATCAAGGCGGTTTAATACCGCTTTTGTATTCGTGTCTATCACCATAATATCGAGCGTGGAAGGGTCGGGGCCAGTAAGATAACCTAGGCTTATTTCGTTGCAGCGGCCATCCGGAATAAAAGCCACTAGCTCACCGATATTGCTGTCGTTGCCATTCCAGGACCCAAATGCCATGTGTCCTTTCTTTGGCGCAGGGGTGTCAGGATAGTAGGCGTCAGGCTGCCATGCACCTTCCAGATTTATCTGCATACCTGAGTTTTTACTTTTCCATTGACCGTTATTCAGCTTCTCAAATCCGTCAATTTTAAAGCCAAGTTTTTCTTCATTTTTAAGCAGGAAAATAGTTCCGTTATTAAGATACGTTTGGAGCGTCGAAGGGGGGAATTCTGCAAAAACTCCATCATGCTCCCAAGCAATCGAAAAATAACCTTTTCGTAATAGCTCGGTTACATTTTTTTTTGTGTACAAATCACCTGGATTATGTATCTCATATATCAACGATTCGGATGATTTTGCTTGCCTAATGAGTGAATCTACACTGGCTGGTGAGAGCAGATAACCAAAATAATCGATCTTTGAATCGTAACTTTTTTGAAGTTGTTCGCGAGTATCAAGGATGCTATGTGAATCAGAATCTGGATTAATGGCTTTCTTAAGTAAATTAATATTCATAACAGGTGTAATCAGTACAATTGACACCAAAGCAAATTGTAAAATTGTACGCATCTTTGATGTAGGGAAAAGACTGGTTATACGTGCAACCCCAAATGCTGCAATAATGTAAAACAGAGGCATTAGGTGGCTTATATTTCGCTCAAAGAAGACCGGTTTTATTGAAAAGTAAACAATATTTATAATAACCATTGCGCAAAAAAAAGATAATAAAACGTGTCGTTGAGCGATTGCATACGCCGCACCTATAAAAAAAAATAAACTGATTACACCATTTGTCTTAGCTAAGTACTCACTCGCATGCAAAAATTGGCCTAATGCAGAGGCATCGGGAAGACCGTGGGGAAGATGTGAGCCATTATATTGGTTAAGCAGATACATCACACCATTCATCCAGCCATCAAAATTCAGGATTACATAAGGGTTTCCAGCAACAATACCCAGTAGGGTGGTTCCACACAAAAGGCCAGCAATTAATAAGGCGTCGCGAGACAATAGGCTGTTTCTGTATTGAGTAATTAATATTATTGCAATAAAAGGAGCGAGAAATAATGCAGATATTTTGCATGCTAGCAAGATGCCGAAAATGAATCCACTTAGGCCATAGGCTAGTACAGGCCTTTGATTGGCCTTTGTTAAGAGTAAACAAATAATCAGCACTAATGCGCTAAAAAATGTTTCCGGTCGTGCATACAAAGAATCTTGCTGTAATTGAATAGAAAGTAGCGTTATAACGGCGGCTACTAAAGCGTATTCAGTAGGCATTATTTCTTTTGCAAGGAAAAAAACTAAAAATATTATTAGTACAAAGAGAATTTTACTTAATGCTCTTGAGAATTTGTAAGCATTTTCGTCGACAAATACTTTTGCATTTGCAAGACTGGCGATTTTCTGTGAAAAATAAACAAAATATATATAAGATGTGAAATTATATTGATCATATTTAAAATAGCCAGGTAGATCAGCAAGCGCCCAGTTAGCATCTAGCGAATTGCTGTTGTTTAAATTTTTAACGACCTCTACAACGATAATTTCATCTGGATTGGCGTAACTGGATTGATCCTCAAAAATAAAACTATGAACAAGCATCACAAAAAATAACAACAAAGTAGCGCTAGTAATGTTGTTATTTAAAATCTTTTTAGCTGTGCTAGACATCGCGAAAAATTCCATCTAAAGACTTTAAAGTTTTGCTTTCTTAAAAATAAACTGCGGAACACTACGAATAATTAGCAATATCCAAAACCAGAACCAAGGTGCATATACCACATCTTTTTTCTTGCTAATTGCTTTGTCTATATAAGTTGCAATAGTTTCCGGTGTTGCCAATAACGCTTTAGGCAAATTTAAACCTTGCGTCATGGGAGTGTCGACAAATCCCGGTTTGATATCGACAAGATGCACTCCGGATTTATAAAGTCTGGCTCTTAGCCCTTCGCAGAAAGTGGTAACAGCCGCTTTTGCCGAGCCGTATAGATAATTGGATGGACGGCCTCTGTCGCCAGCAACTGAAGTGATTACCGCGATTGTGCCAAAGTGCTGTTGCTCAAATCTATTTGCTAGTTCTGTTAACAACGCTATGGTGCTGGTGCCATTATTTGCAAACTCTGCGAGTGCAGTGTCAACACTGGTTTGGCATATCGCTTGATCAGGCAGGGTACCGTGAGCAATTAAGGCCACTTCAACGGCGGTTAGCTTATTAAAACAATCATCAATAACTGCTTTGTGTGAGGTTATATCTGTGGCATCAAGAATGGCGGTATGTACTGCGGAAGCGCCGCGTGTAAGCAAGTCATCGGCAGTTTGTTTTAGTTTTATTGGATCGCGTGCAACTAGAAAGAATGTGGCTTTCTTGTCAGCCCAAATTCGCGCATAAGCCCTGGCCATTGCCGATGTGGCGCCAATAATAAGAATTTTTTTCATCAGGAGGAAACCCTATTCCAGAAATGAGAGCATAAAAGTGGGTCTTTTAATTGATTCAATTTTTCCCACTCAGGATAATATTTTTGAAAATGTGTAGCTGACATGTGCGCATCCTTGGCCGGATATAAACGTCCACCTGCTTCGCTAACGATCTTGTCGAGTGCTGGAAAAAGTTTGTCGTCAACATAAGTCGATTGAGCAAAATCCAATGCTAAGGAAATTCCTGACAATGGAAATGATAATAAACCAGGTGATTTTATGTCGCCACAGCGTTTTAGCACTGCTAAAAATGAACCATTACCACTTGCGGATATAGTTTTTAACAGCTCATGGATAGCTGCTTTGGCATTGTTGCCTGGAATAACGCATTGGTATTGTTGGAAACCTTTGGGGCCGTATATACGGTTCCAGTTATTGATACTGTCAAGTGGATAAAAAAAAGAATCATAATCAGACAGAGCATATTGCCTGCCTGATTTATGCTTATGAAAATAAATTGTATTAAATGCGTTAAGTGTTAACTGATTGATTGCTGAAAAGGGTGGGACAAGAGGGACATTTAACTTTTTGGTTGTGCTGACATGAAGGTCTCCGGTTTTACAATGATCTCCTACTATAAACACGCCGCGTCCCGTGGCGTCACCCTTTGCCGTGCAATCTACCCAGGCAACAGAATATTCATGTTGATGATCGAGTTCATTGGACAGCTGAATGAATTCATCCAAGGAGTCAAAACGAATAGTGGTGGTAGAAATTTGACTGGATTCAACTGGCATTAGCTGCAGTTCAACCCAATCAATGATACCTGTTAGGCCTAAACCGCCAATAGTGGCAGTGAATAGGCCAGTATTTTCAGTGGTTGAGCAAACACAGGCAGGTCGATCTGAGCGAATAAGGCCAAATTGAATCACATGGCAACCAAAGGTGCCGCGCACATGATGATTCTTGCCGTGTACATCATTGGCTATGGCACCGCCCAAGGTCACAAATTTTGTACCCGGAGTTACCGGTAAAAACCAACCATTTGGAATAGCTGCATGCAATATTTCTTCGAGTGTGACACCCGCTTCCGCGATTATCCTTCCCGTCTGCCAATCGGCAGAAATAAAGCGGTTCAATGGACGTATTTGTACTACATGATCAGATAACGATAAGCAGCTATCGCCATAGCTTCGTCCATTCCCAAAAGGCAAAAGCGATTGGTGCTGGGCTGCTAACGTATGTAGTAGCGTAGGCAATTCATTGCGCCATTCAGCGCTATAAACAAATTGTGGTTTATGTGGGTAACGCCCCCATGACTTAACACTTGAGCTTGTCATACTGCTAGCCAAAATATCAGACCAAATAACAACCCGACCACAATGCTGACTTTATCTTTGATGGCAAACACCACCGGGTCATCATGCATTTGTCCCCTATGAGCCAGCAGCCAGATGCGGCTTATCCAAAATAACAAGATGGGACAGGCTAACCAAATAAATTGTGGTTGTTTATAAAGTGAGATAGTAGCTTCGTCTTGAATATATAGCGCTAAAACCATCACGGAAATGTAACCAGCAGCAGCGCCTAGCGACGAAATCATTTCTAAGTCATCTGGATAATAACCACGACCTCTTGCTTTCTCTGGGTTACCAGCACTACGTGCTTCAGACAATTCTGTGTAGCGTTTTACTAATGCCAAACTTAAGAAAATAAACATTGAGAATGCCAGCATCCAAAATGTTAGCTCTACCTCAAGGGCGAATGTGCCAGCAATCATGCGCATGGTATATAGGAGCGCAAGTACTATTACATCAATTATGACCATGCGCTTTAGTGAAAATGAATACAATACTGTTAGTGCATAATAGATGATTAAGGCGAATAAGAAATTAACCGGAAGCCAAAAATAGGCACCAACAAAAGAGCTAATCAGTAAAAATGGAAATAATATAACTCCAGTTTTTATTGAGAGTGTGCCTGATGCAAAAGGACGATTACATTTGGTTTGATGATGCCGATCATCCTGCACATCTAATAAATCATTTAATAAGTACACGCTGGATGCGCACAAACCAAAAGTGATAAATGCGAGTAATCCGTCAGCGATTTTATCTAATTGCAATAGCTGGTGGCTGGCAAGCAACGGTACAAAAATAAGTGCATTTTTTGCCCATTGATGAATGCGTAAGGCTTTAAATAACGTTTTAATGAATGTTTTTTTTGGGTCGATAATTTGATCTACATTCCCTATCTTTCTCGCTTTGTCCAGAACCCCTCGTTCTGGATTTACAACAATAGCCTTGCGTGAGCATGACCATACGGCCAAATCATCCATCGAATTACCTGCGTAGTCGAATCCTGCTTTTCCATACAGGCTGATCAAACGTTCAGCTTTGCGTGTGGAGGTCAGATTAATTTCTTCTTCGGTTGCAATTACCTCATCAAACAGTTTTAAATGATCAGCGATCTGACGTGCATAAATCATATGGCTAGCAGTTGCCAATACTATTTTTCTGCCTTTATGTCGTTCTTGAATAATAAACTCTATAACTTCCTGCACATAAGGCAAGGTTGTTACATCAAGCGAAACTCTTTGAGCTAGCTCTTTTTTCAGTTTTGCTTTGCCTGAAAGTATCCATTTAATTGTATTAAAGACTTTCAATGGGTTTTGTTTTAGAAAAGCAAAACCTGATTCAACTAGAAGATCAGAACGGATTAGTGTTCCATCTAAATCCACGACTAATGGTGCTGTATTCATAGTGACATGCTGTCTTAAGTTAATTAGGGGTTATTTCAGCGGGTTCGTTAGCAATAGTTCATGTGTTTTTTCGCGAACTATTTTTATAGTAAAATTAAAATTTTACTATAAAAGATTGAGTAAAAAATCGTGAATTAGTCACACCAAAAATCAATTTTCCATTTGATAAAAATATATAAAGTAGGGGGATTTAAGGTTTTCCTATGTTTTTGAAAAATCACTTAATTTTAATTAGATGCTTTTCATTTTCACAAGCAATTACACCTGCCTTTAGATCCGCCTGAATTAAAATTATTTCATAATCTCCTTGGGGTAATTTATCTTTTTCCATAAGCGCATTAAATCCGCTATTTTCCAATGCCGTATTGCCCAATGCTTTGGCAACGTCGGGGCGTTTATGTCCTGTTTTGGCTGGGATACTAACCAGCTCATTAGTTTTTATATTTCTAAAATAGATAGTCAAAGAATCTGAAGTCGTATTGTTGACCTTGTTAAAAGCCCAGCCGCCGATGTGAAAATCTTCTGACATTGGTAGTACTGTATTTTTGGCAGGTACATCAATTGAACATTGTCCATTTTTTGGGTATGCACTCAACTCAGTGCTATTGTTTTTTTGTTCGCATCCTGTAGCAAGTAATCCACAGGTTAAAATAATAATAATTGATAAAGTGTTTTTCATGAAATTGCCTCAATTAATAATTGGTGTTTAATAAGATTAAAGCTTTCCCATTCTATTTGTGATGCCATGGAATATCCCTTTGGCTATAGCATTTAGACTTTTTAATTTTTTTGGTGCAAAAAACATATAAACAACAATTAATTTTATGCACCTAATCGAATCAATTATTCTCCATTTCCAGCTTGTCAATGGTTGCTTTATTAGCCAGATCTGATTTCTAAATTGATACTGAAGCCTCAATGGGGAATGCATTGGAAGTTGTCGTCCCAGTACATTTAGATAGGTGTCGCCTATATTATGTTGCATCGCTGCATTTCCGACCCCAAGAATTTTTAATCCATGATGGCGCGCACGAAGACACCATTCAGTATCGACATAATCAATAAAAAGACCTTCGATAAAATCACCTGCGCGATCTATTGCTCGTATGTCAATCAATGAGCCGGAAGAAATAAGGTGATCTATCTCAACAACATCACCGTCTGCACAGGCAACACGTTCAAGATGGAATCCTTTGATCCGCACGAAGGGCGACATTCGTTGGCCTTTAATATCTGTATATTTTGGGCCTGCAATTGCAGCGATAAGCGAATGTTGATTGTATTGTAGCATCGCTTGCAATAAGTGGTTCACCATATTTCCTGCGGGTAAACTATCTTGATCAAAAAGTATTATGTGCGTTGCCTTTGCAGTTTTTGCATAATCTATTGCTTGATTATATGCCGCTGCAAGGCCAAGATTTTCACGATTAAGAATAATTTTTGGCTTTATTCTGCGGTCATTATTTAATGGCTGTGCGGGGAATTTGGATGAGGCATTGTCAATAATAATAAGCTCATGTACTTGAGAGCTGAGTGACTCAACCAGCTTATTTAATGTGGCAGGTTCGGGGTGATAAGTGACTATGACCCCGAGAACAAAAATAGAGGTCATTCTGTGGGGGATTCTTGTTTGTTTAGTTTTCTAGGGATATCTAAATTCCATTTCCCCAGGCGATCATTTTTACTTAGGGAGAAGTCCGGAAAATCAAGATTTAAATTGGGGTTATATGCTGGGTCGTTAATGAAATCTTCACCCCAGGTGTCCATCATATAATTTACTTCACGCACAAAACGCGCCCGTTTTTCCGGTGCTATATCTTGGCCACGTGTTGCAGATTCGTGATGATACAATTCAGCATAGGGTGTCCATACATTTTTATATCCTAATTTCGTTAGCCGTATACAGAAATCTACATCGTTAAATGCTACGACTAAATTTTTCTCATCCAAACCTTGTGCTTCTTCATATACAGATTTTCGTACCAACAAGCAGGCCGCGGTAACGGCCGAGAATTGTTGAGTAACACTCATCCGTGCAAAATAACCATTATGATGACGTGGCATATGTAGGTGTGCATGGTTTGCAACACCACCAACACCTAAAATAACTCCGCCGTGTTGTAATGTATCATTTGGAAATAATAATTTTGCACCCACTGCGCCGACCTCTGGACGGACTACATGAGATACCATTTCGTCTAACCATTCAGGTGCAATTACTTCTATGTCATTGTTAATCAGCCCCAAGATGTCACCATTTGACTCTTTTGCAGCAAGATTGTTAAGTTGGCTGTAATTAAATGGCCGATCATCACGAATAACACGCACGTTTGACCATGCATTTATTTTTTTCAAATATTGTAATGTTTTTTGATCATCAGAGCCATTGTCAACAATTATGAACTCATAGTTTTTATAGGTCGTTTTACTAATGATACTTTCTATGCATTGACGTAATAAATGTAAGCCGTTTCGGGTCGGGATAATCAGAGTGACAAGTGGCGTAGGGCTTGGCACATAATATTTAACCCTATATCCATATCCCTCAAATGTTACTTTCGCCTCGATCCTTTTACGTCGCAAATGTTCAGTAATAGCTCTCTCTCCGGCAAGAGCAGCATAAGGTTTTGAATTTGATGATTTCGCTGTGCTGTCTGCATGCACGCGCCAGTGGTATAGAACCTTGGGTATGTGAACAATTTGTTTTTCACTTACTTTCTCAATGGCACGCAGAATTAAGTCGTGATCTTGTGATCCTTCAAGTCCTTTACGAAAACCACCAATAGATTTGGCGAGATCCTTTTTGATCAGGCCTAAATGGCTAAAGCAATTTTGTGATAAAAATAAATCATAGTTCCATGCCGGCTTGAAATAAGGCGCATGACGTTTACCCTGCTCATCGATTTTATCTTCATCTGAGTATATTAGTTGTGCATCTTTAGTCTTATTGATAGCACAAACTACCCAGTAAAGAGCAAAGGGATGAAATAAATCATCATGGTCAAATAATGCTAGCCATTCACCACTGGAAAGTTCAATCGCGCTGTTTGAAGCTTCGGATATATGGCCATTATTTTGGCGGATAAAAAACTTAATACGTGAATCGCGCGCACTCCAGTCTTTGAGAAATGGTGCGATATCACTGTTAGGCGAGGCATCATCAGCAATGCAGAGCTCCCAATTTTCATAAGGCTGTATGCGAACGGATTCAATCGCTTCATTTAGCCATTTCAGATTGGAATTATAGGTTGGCATAATAATAGAAATAAGCGGTTGAATTGGCATCTGTGCCAATTGCGCGCGTACTTTTTCAAAATCGTCTGAATTTAATTCATTTGATTTAATCCAAGATGCATAGCTCAAGCTATTGTTCGTTTCAATGGAGCGGAAGGTTTGAATGATAAAAGTTTTTAGCCCGATGTAGCCATCGCGTTTGTAGGTTGCTATCAGTCGCCGCATAGCGGCATGGTAACTGCCTTCTTCTTTTGCCAAGTTTTTAATGGTAGGAATTAAAATACGTATACGCGCAATGAGCCTATCTACGTTTGTCGGTGGGCAAGGCCGGCGCCCTTCAGCTTTACCAAAGTGCTTGTAATGCTCTTGAGGGGATATACCGCTAGTGTCAACATCGGGGTTATTTTTT
>Ga0247804_10000210_pt1 | contig 26821 bp, 24 predicted proteins | sample UWRJL029104C1_FD_181142 | JGI IMG/M metagenome (GOLD analysis project Ga0247804, IMG submission 181142) | Plant litter microbial communities from Arlington Agricultural Research Station in Wisconsin, United States - UWRJ-L029-104C-1 | ecosystem: Environmental > Terrestrial > Plant litter >... | reverse complement strand
TCATCAGCGCCATCCTGCTGCCGCGCCTCGATGTGCTGACCGTGTTCAGGTTCTGGCAGATCGGCGGTGTCGGCGGGGCGACCTGGGAGCGGATCGGCCTCATCATCCCGTTCCTGCTCGCGGGCGCGGCGATCTGCTTCTTCTCCGCACGCGGCATGAATATGCTCGCCCTCGGCGACGATCTCGCCGCCGGGCTCGGTGAGCACGTGCTTCGCTCGCGACTCATCTCGGCGGCGGGCGCCGTCGTGTTGTGCGGCGCCGCAACGGCCATCGCCGGACCGATCGGATTCGTCGGCCTCGTCATCCCGCACCTCTGCCGGCTGATCGTCGGCACCGACCTCCGCTGGCTGCTGCCGTTCTCGGCGATCGCCGGTGGCGCGCTGCTCGTGGCCGCGGACGTGGTCGGCCGGGTCATCGCGCGCCCGCAGGAGATCGAGGTCGGCATCATCACCGCCTTCATCGGCGCACCGTTCTTCATCTGGCTGGTCAGGCGGCAGAGAGTGCGCGAGCTGTGAGCGCCGCAGCCCTCGTCGCCGGTCGCCGTGCCAGGGTCAGGCGACGCGTGATCCTGACGGCAGGCCTTGCCGCCGCCGTGGTCGCCGTGTTCCTCGTCACGCTCATGGTCGGCAACACCTTCTACGGACTCGACAAGGTCGCCAGGGTGCTCCTCGGCGAGGCGGTGCCCGGGGCATCCTTCACCGTCGGCGAGCTCAGGCTGCCACGCGCGTCGCTCGGCCTCGTGACCGGCCTTTGCTTCGGGATCGCGGGCGTCACCTTCCAGACGATGCTGCGCAATCCGCTCGCCTCGCCCGACATCATCGGCATCAGCTCGGGGGCCAGCGCCGCCGCGGTCGTCGGGATCATCGTGTTCTCGCTCAACGAGACCATCGTCTCGTTCCTCGCACTCGGGGCCGCACTCGTCACCGCGGGCGCGATCTACCTGCTCGCCAATCGGCGGGGCTTCGCTGGCACACGACTCATCCTGATCGGGATCGGCGTCGCGGCGATGCTCGACAGCGTCGTGACCTACGTGCTGTCGCGCGCGGCATCGTGGGACCTCCAGGTCGCGATGCAGTGGTTGACCGGCAGCCTGAACGGGGCGACCTGGTCGAGCGTGGCACCCGTGGCGATCGCGTGCGCGGTGCTCGTGCCAGTGCTGCTGCTCAACCAGCGCAACCTCGGCGTGCTGCGGCTCGGCGACGACTCGGCCGCGGCCCTCGGCGTGCGGGTGCAGGGAACCCGCATCGTGCTCATCGTCAGCGCGGTCGCCCTGCTCGCGTTCGCCACCGCTGCGAGCGGGCCGATCGCCTTCGTCGCCTTCATGGCCGGCCCGATCGCCGCGCGGATCGTCGGCCCGGGCGCCTCCCTCGCGCTCCCGGCCGGGCTCATCGGCTCGCTGCTCGTGCTCGTCGCCGACCTCGTCGGCCAGTTCGCCTTCGACAACCGCTACCCCGTCGGCGTGATCACGGGTGTGCTCGGTGCTCCGTACCTCGTCTATCTCCTCATTCGATCGAACCGCTCAGGAGGGTCGATATGACCACCGACCACCAGCTCTCCGCCGAACAGCTCACGCTCGCCTACGGCGACCGCACTGTTGTCGAGGGACTCGACATCGCGATCGCCGCGGGCAGGATCACGGCGATCGTCGGGGCGAACGGCTGCGGCAAGTCGACCCTGCTCCGCGCCCTGGCCCGGCTCATCTCCCCTCGCGAGGGCGAGGTCACGCTCGACGGGATGTCGCTGCAGCGCCAACCGTCGAGAGAGATCGCCCGCACCCTCGGGCTGCTGCCGCAGCGCCCCGTGGCTCCAGAGGGCATCGCCGTCGCCGACCTCGTCGGCCGCGGGCGGCATCCCCACCAGCGGATGCTCGCCAGGTGGAGCCCGCGCGACTACGAGGTGGTCTCCGATGCGCTCACCGCGACCGGGATCGCCGACCTCGCCGACCGGCCGGTCGACGAGCTGTCGGGCGGGCAGCAGCAGCGGGTGTGGATCGCCATGGCCCTCGCACAGGAGACCGACATCCTGCTGCTCGACGAACCGACGACCTTCCTCGACGTCGCGCACCAGATCGAGGTGCTCGACCTGCTGACCGACCTCAACCGCGAGCGCGGCACGACGATCGTCATGGTGCTGCACGACCTCAACCTCGCCGCACGCTACGCAGACGTGCTGGTCGCCGTGCGCGACGGGCACGTGCACGCCTCCGGCAGCCCGGAGGAGGTCATCACCGAGCAGCTCGTTGGCGACGTGTTCGGGCTCGAGTGCCGCGTCATCCTCGACCCGCTCAGCGGGAAGCCGCTCGTGCTACCGAGCGGTCGACACCACGTGGTCTAGCGGTCCAGGAGGTTTTCGCGCCACGGGCGATCGAGTATTGCGCCCGGAAGCGGCATCGCGCCGTCGTCGCCGTCAGGGTGGGCGCAGGAACGGTGTGTCGGGCCGGTTGCACGAGCACGGTGAGCGCGCCCGATTGGGGTCAGGGTGAGCAGTGGACGAGGTCGAGCGGCCGTCGTGCTGGTGCTCGCGATCTCCGCAGTGGGCTGCTGGCCGTCTGCTGTCGCCATGGCACAGTCCACCGAGTACCCCGTGGTGGTGGACCCAACGCCACAACCGGAGCCGAGCGGCTCCGTCGGCCCTGAGCCGCCGGTCGATCCGGTGCCGGAACCCGGACCGACCCCTGATGAGCCGACCCGCGAGCCGACCGATACGCCCACCGACGCGCCACCAGAATCGCCGGGCGACGGGGAGGTGCCGCTCGAGGAGCCGGAGGTGGTGCCGGATGATTCGGAGACCGGGGTTCGGCCGGCCACACCGCCCGCGATCACCACTGCGGACACGTCGTGGCTGTCCGTGGCGCTGGCCCTCGGCGCGCTCGCGGTGAGCGCGGTGCTGCTCGTGGTCTTCAGCCGACCCGGCCGCCGGGCCGAGCCGATCGCCGGTGCGGCGACGGCGGTCCCATTCGGCACGGAGGCTCGGCAGGACTCGTCGGCGACGCTCGCCCTGCTCGTGACGGCCGGCGAGGCGATGATCGATGCCGGGCATCCCGTGAGCAGTGTGCGCACGTCGTTGGAGGACATCGCCGAGGCCAACGGCTGGCCCGAGGCCGAGGTGCTCGCCTTCCCCACCGCGCTCATCGTCTCCCTCGACAGCGGGCGTGACGCCGAGACGAAGGCCGTGTCGACCGGCAGCTCGGAGCTGCTGCTGTACCAGGTCGAGGAACTCAACAATGCGCTCGACGAGGCGCGCGTGGGAGGGGTGCCGCCGGCCGCATCGAGCGCGCGACTGCTCGCCGTGAGGACGGCCCCTCCGCCGTTCGGCCTGCCGCAGCGTCTGGCCGGATACCTCGTGCTCTCGATCGGGCTGTCGGTGCTGCTCGGCGCCTCCTGGGCCGGCGTCGCGCTCGCCGCAGTGCTCGGTGTGCTCGTCGGCCTGCTGCTGCTCGGGGGTGCGCGACTCGGGCCGCAGTTCGCGGCCCTCGTCACCGTCTCGGCGGCCTTCCTCGTCGCCGTCGCGGTCTTCCTCGCGGTTCGGTCCGGGCTCGATCCCGGTGTGCTGCCATCGCTCGTCGCGCCGATCGTCGTGCTGCTCCCCGGCGGGCTGCTGACCACGGCCGTGATCGAGCTCTCGACCGGGCACGTCATGGCGGGGTCGGCCAGGCTCGCGGCCGGCGCCCTGCAGCTCGTGCTGCTCGCCTTCGGCATCATCGCGGCGGGCGCCCTCGTCGGTGTTCCCGTGATCGTGCTCGACGCCGCCGCCCAGCCGCTCGGGGCAGCCGCGCCGTGGATCGGCATCGCCCTGTTCGGTGCCGGGGTGGTGATCCACCGGTGTGCGCGGCGCGCGTCCCTCGGCTGGATCCTGCTCGTGCTGTACGTGGCGTACGGCGCCCAGGTGCTCGGCGACATCCTCTTCGGCGGCGTACTGTCGGCGTTCATCGGAGCGCTCGTCATGACGCCCGTCGCGGTGCTCGTGGCGCGGCATCCGACCGGCCCGCCGACGATCGTGAGCTTCCTGCCCGCGTTCTGGCTGCTCGTGCCCGGAGCCCTCGGGCTCGTCGGCGTGACGTCGATCCTCGACGGGGATGCCAGCGGGCTCACAACGCTCGTCACCACAATCGCAACGATGGTCGCGATCGCGCTCGGGGTGCTGCTCGGCCTCGGGATGTCGGGCTGGCTCGGACTCGGGCGGCGGGGCCTCCGCTCGCGGGTCTCACTCTGATCGCGCTGCGCGGCGCTGCGAGTCGCCAGTTGTGGCCGCTCTGGGCCGGCCGAACCGGCCCCAACTGGCGACTCGCGAGCGTTCGGCTAGGAGACGACGCCGAACTGCGTGCGCGAGTGCTTGGGCTGCTCGATCTCGTCGACGAACGCCGTCGCGAAGTCCGCGCCGGAGATCGCCGAGTGCCCGTTCTCGTCGACGATCGCGACATCCCCACCGGTGCGGTAGCTGCCGGTCGCCTCGCCGGGGGCGTACGAGCCGAAGAGGGCGGCCGGGCTCACGAAGAACCAGTCGAGGTGCTCGGGTGCGGAGTCCACGAGGTCGTCGACGACCTCGGCGAGGGTTCTCGCCTCGGCGGCATACTCGGGAGCCACGGTCGAGCCGTATGCGATCCGCTCGCCGCCGGCCTCCATGCGAAGCGAGCTGTAGCCGCCGACGACGCCCAGCCTCGTACCGGTGGATGCTGCGAGCTCGGCGAACTCGGCGTAGAGCTCGCGCAGCCCGGTCTCGAGCTCGCCCCTGGGGGAGAGGGTGGCGACGACAACGTCGGCGTTGGCGAACGCCGCCTCGCGCACGCCGGAATCCTGCAGCGATCCGGTCTCGTAGGCGACACCGTCGACCGGCGCGGCCGGTGCCGTGCGGCTGTAGGAGGTGACGTCGTGGCCGCGCTTCGCGGCCTCCGTGACGATGGCGGTGCCGGTGTAGCCGGTGCCGCCGAGAACGACGATTCGTGACATGAGGTTCCTTACTCGAGTGATCGGTGGTTCATTGATTACTGTACGAAAGTTGGTTACCGTTGGTAAGTAGGCACTTTGCGGTAACCGACCGCCGAGCCACCGGAGACCCATGCAACCACTCGACCCGTACCAGCAGGACTGCCCGACCCGGCGCATCCTCGATCGCATCGGCGACCGCTGGACAGTGCTCATCGTCGGCGCGCTGGATGACGAATCGCGCAGGTTCTCGGAGCTGCTGCGACGCGTCGACGGCATCTCGCAGAAGATGCTGACGCAGACCCTCCGCGGCATGGAACGCGACGGGCTCGTCACGCGAACCGCCTACCTCGAGATCCCGCCGCGCGTCGAGTACGCGCTCACGGCATCCGGCCGGTCGCTGCTCGAACCGCTCAAGGCACTCGAACGGTGGTCGATCGACCACTACACCGAGGTGGATGCCGCGCGTGCCGACTACGACGCGCGGGCAGCGGGCTAGCGGCGTTCTAGGCCGCGACCCCGTACTTCTTCATGGCCGTCTCGACGATCGTGAGGCCCTCGAGGCCGGGCATCCGGGAGATGTGGTCGTCGAGCTTGCGGATCTCCCGCATGCCCTCCTCGCCGGCGAACAGGTGGCCCATCACGTGGGTGACCTCGTCTGGCTCCATGACGCTCGAGCCGACCGGTCCCCAGGCGTTCTTGAGGGCGAAGCGCGCGATCACCTGCGCCTTCTTGCTCTTCGCGAGCCGCTCGCGGGCCTGCGTCGCGTAGAACGCCACATGGCGGGCCTCCTGCTTCGCGATGCGCTTGAGCAGCACGGCGAGCACGGGGTGCTTCTCGAGATCGGCGAGCCGGTTGTAGGCGGCGACGGCCGACCACTCGTTGGCGGCTCCCCAGATCATGTGCACGGCGATGAAGTCCTTGCCCACGATGTTGCCGAGCAGCGACTGCTTCACGGGGTCGAGCTTGTCCTTCCAGCCGAGCTTGAGGCGGGTGGACTTGAGCTGGTCGAAGTCGACGGTGATCCCGTGGGCGCCGAGCACGTCGGCGAGGGCCTCGCCGTGCCAGAACTCCTCGCGGTTCCACATCGTCATGAAGGCCGAGACGTCGGCATCCTTGTGCGACGGCGTGACGAGCATGTCGCGCAGGTAGCAGACCGTGTGGTACTCGATGTCGCACATGTAGCGAAGGCTGCGCAGGGTCGAGTCCGGGAGGGGGTTCGTCTTGAACTCCTCGAAGTCCAGGTCGCTCCAGTTGACGTTGACCGAGGTTTCAGTGAACTTGTCGATGTCGAATGCCATGGGATGTCGCGAGGGCTCAGCTGACGCTGCGCTCGCGCGCTCCTTCCTGATCGCTGGTTGCTGCTGCTGCGCTGCTGGTTCGGAGCGGGGCGTGATCGGGCTTGCCCGAACCCCATCGGCGAATCGTCCACCGCTTCGCCTGCGCGTGGCGGTACAACTCGATATCAGGATTCACCGCATTGGCGTGGCCCACAAGCTGCAACCACGGGATGTCGGAGTGGCTGTCGCCGTAGCCGTACGACTGCGAGAGGTTGGCACCGTGGTCGGCCGCGTACTTGCGCAGCCACGACGCGCGCGCCTCGTCGACGAGCGGGGGAGTGGCGAGGTAGCCCGTGAGCTTGCCGTTCCGCTCGTGCATGCGACCGGCGACGACCTCGTCGAAGTACCGCTCGAGCGGAGCCGCCATGAGGTCGATCGTGCCGGTGACGAGCACCGTGCGGTGACCGGCCTGGCGGTGGGCCTGCACCTGGGCGAGCGCCTCGGTGAAGATCCTGCTCTCGAGGCGTTTCGTGAACAGGCCGGCGACGCGCTTCTCGATCGTCGAGGTGCGCACGCCCTCATACCGGCGGAGGAACGTGCGGATGAACTCGCCGCGGTCACGGCGCTCCGCCCGCAGGTACTTCGGCAGCGAGGTCGCGAGCCCGGCGATGACGCCTGGCGCGGCCCATCCCGAACTGCCCGCGAGGCGCAGCCAGATGTACTGCTCGATGAGGTTCGACTCGAGGAAGGTCCCCTCGAGGTCGAAGACCGCGAGCACATCGCTGCGCTCGGGCAGCACCTTCTCGCTGCGCTCCTTCGCGCTCGGCCGGTCCGCGAACGCGCGGGTGAGCGTCGTGATGGCGGGGAAGTGCACGTTCTGCAGGTAGTCGTCCCAGTCGATCGCCGAGATGTCGATGCCGCGCTCGGCCTGCTGGGCCGGAGTGAGGGAGGCGTGCAGCGCCTTGGTGTTGGCGTCGTCGAAGATGATCTCGGTCTGCACGTAGGCGCGGTACAGGTCGGTGAAGGTGCGGAGCGCTGCGAGGTCGTGCTTCGCGCTGCGGATCCGGTCGATCCAGCCGTGGGTACGGGGCGTCGACGGCAGGCGCGAGACGATCCGCTCGGCGCGCGCGACGAGGTCTTCGCGGCGCTCGAGTGCGCGGTCCACCTTGCGGGCGCCGGGGAAGCTCCACGACGGCACCGTGATGTGGCCGGACTCCTTCGGGAGCGGGTTCGCCGTGAAGTACTTGTTGACGGCCTCGTACATCTCGTGGAACGGCAGTGGGTTCGTGGCACCGCTCGAGACGTGGAAGTACTTCGGGTCGTTCGGCTCGGCACCCTGTTCGGCGACGGCGACGATCGCGTTGACGACGTAGTCGACCGGCACGATGTCGAGCACGCTGTCCGGCAGGCCCGGGAAGTCGGGCAGCTGGCCGCGGCCGTAGGCGATGATGAGCGGGTCGGCGACCTTGAAGCCGTCGATCCAGCCCGGGAACGGATGGGCGATGGCACTCTCGATGATCGCCGGACGCACAACCGACAGACGGTGACCCGACTGTGCCCACAGCTCCTCGGCAGCGCGCTCGCCGAACGCCTTGGTGAGGGTGTAGACGTCGGTCCAGCCGAGGCTCTCCGCGCGGGCGCGGCCGTGCTCGACGAGGATCGAGCGCACCTCTGCCACGCGGGCGGCCTCTGCGGCCTGCGCGACGGCCTGCGGCCCGGCCTTGCCGTTGACGTGCCGCGATTCGCTGATCAGGCGGCGCAGGTTCTCCGGGGCACGCGAGGCGAGCTCCACACGATCCCGCGCGCTCGTGGATGCCGCGTACTCGGTGCGCCAGTCGACGTCGTGGGCGAGCGATGCCTCCGGCACGATGCCCTTGCGGATGCCGCCGACGTAGCACGTGGAGACGTGCACGACGTGGGGGGTCGAGCCGCTCGCGAGCAGGGCGCCGTAGAGGCCGAGCGCGCCGTTGACGTTGGTGTCGAACGCCTCGTCGATCGGCGGATCGAACGACACTGTCGACGCCCCGTGGATCACGACGTCGATGTCGCCGGGCAGCGCACCCGGGTCGGTCAGGCTGCCGTCGATGACCCGGATGCGCTCGGCGACGATGCGGTCGGCCTCGGCTTCGCCGACCGACTCGCGCCACGACTTGAAGACCGGCTTGCGCATGAGCGTCGCGAGGCGGTTCTCGGCACTCGTCGAGCCCTTGCCCCGCACCAGGATCGAGACGCGCGTGGTCGGGAACGAGACGAGCAGGCGCTCGAGCACCGCCTGGCCGACGAAGCCCGTGGCGCCGGTGAGGAAGACGTGCGCGCCGTCGAGTCCCGAGGTCGGGCGCGCGGCACTCTTCTTCGCCGGTGCCGTGCGAGCAGGTGCCTTGCGGGCGGCGGGCTTGCGCGGGGTCGGGGTGGGGTCGCTCATGCGCGACCGCCGACTGAGGAGATGGCCTTCGAGATCACGGTGAGGCCCTCCAGGCCGGGAAGTGCGACGACCCTGGCGTCGAGTTCGGAGACGAGCGCCGGTGCGCTCGCGAGGGTGCGGGTGAGGAAGAACGCCGTCTCACGGCTCGGCTCGGCGTCGGAGCCGATGGGGAACGGGGAGCGGCGCACGGCACGGCGCGCGATCGTGCGCGCCCGATCCGAGCTCGCGAGGCGGTCTCGCGCCTGCAGTTCGAAGAACTCGAGCTGACGGCGCTTGACCTCGAGGAGCGTGCCGACGGCGGCGACAAGGTCGGGGTGGGGCTCGAGCTCGGCGATGCGGGCGAGGGAGGCCTGCGACATCCACTCGTCGATGGTGCCGATCGCCATGTGTGCGCCGACCATGTCCTCGCCGGCGAAGTTCGCGGTGACCGATCTCGTGAAGGGCTGGAACCTGTCGGCGACCTCGCGGAAGAACCCGACGACGGGGCTCGTGCGGTGGGCCGACGGCAGGTCAACCCGCGCGTTCTGCTCGAGGATGAACTGGAGCGCGTCGGCCACCCAGTACTTCTCGTACGCCCACGTGCTGAGGAACGCGGTGACCCGCGCATCCTTGTGGGTGGCGGTGACGAGCACGTTGCGCAGGTGGCCCATCGTGGCGCGCTCGATGGCGACGAAATAGCGCAGCGAGCGGAGGGTGTCGACGCTCAGCGGGGTGGTCGCGTATCCGTCGACCGGCAGGGTTGCCCGGTGGCTTCCGACAGCCGTCCGGGCGTAGTCGCGCACGCTGAAGCCAGCGGCTGGAACTACCTCGAGAGGCTGGTCACGTGAATTGCGCACGATTCTCTTTCGGAGGCGAACAACGGATCGATTGGCAGTCTATGGGAATATCGCTACGGGCCCCGTAGCGTATCCTGTCCCCATGGCCACTGCTCTCATCACGGGCGGAACGTCCGGCATCGGTGCCGCGTTCGCCCGGGCACTCGCGCAGCGTGGCTACAGCCTCGTGCTCGTCGCGCGGAATGAGGAGCGGCTCGCCACCTCGGCGGCGACACTCGCATCGATCGGCTCGGGCACCGTGGAGGTCATCTCCGCAGATCTCTCCGACCGGGCGGATGTCGCGACAGTCGTCGCTCGCCTGACCGATACCGACCGACCGATCGACCTGCTCGTCAACAACGCGGGCTTCGGTGTGCACTCGCCCCTGACGTCGGAGGACACGAGCGCGCACGACCTGGCCATCGAGGTCATGTGCCGTGCCGTGCTCGTGCTCGGCGGTGCGGCCGGGCGCGCGATGCGCGAGCGGGGCACGGGATCCATCATCAACGTCTCGAGTACGGCCGGGTTCATCACGATGGGCAGCTACTCGGCCGTCAAGGCGTGGGTCACGAGTTTCAGCGAGGGCCTCGCCGTCGAGCTCCGCGGCACGGGGGTCACGGTCACGGCCCTCTGCCCTGGCTGGGTCAAGACCGAGTTCCACTCCCGGGCGAGCATCTCCACGGGCTCAATCCCCGCCGCGCTCTGGGTCGACGTCGACGCGACGGTGCGAACCGCCCTGCGGGATGCGGAACGCGGCAGGGTCGTCTCCATCCCGACGGCGCGCTTCAAGACCCTGATGTGGCTCGCGCGGCACGTGCCGCGGGCGGCGATCTACCGGGTCTCCGGTGCCATCTCGTCGAGTCGACGCAAGCCGGCGCCGGCACCCGCGGGCTCCGAGCCGTCGAGCACGCTCACGTGAGCTACGCCCGCTTCACCTCGCCGGCGCACGCGAGCGCGCGATTCGTCGCGCAGCGGCTCATGCTCAAGCCACTCGTCTGGTCGCTCACGACCGCGACCGTGCACGGTACCGGGAACCTGGACGAGCTCGACGGCCCCTTCATCGTCGTGGCCAACCACTCCAGCCACCTCGACGCGCCGCTCGTCACCGGCGCTCTTCCCCGCTCGAAGGCGCGCTACCTCGCCGCCGCCGCCGCAGCGGACTACTTCTTCGACGTGAAGTGGCGCAAAGCGCTCACCGCACTGTTCTTCAACGCCTTCGCCGTCGACCGGACGGGCGCCGGCGGTCGCGCCGGCACGGCCCGGCAGCTGCTCGAACTCGGTGTGCCGCTGCTGATCTTCCCGCAGGGCGGCCGCTCGAAGACCGAGGAGATCAGCTCGTTCAAGCCCGGGGCCGCCGCGCTCGCGATCGCGTGCGACGTGCCGTGTGTGCCGACGGCCATCGTCGGTGCCGCCACGGCGATGCCGCGCGGCAAGAACTGGCCGGTTCGCGGGCGCCAGCCCGTGGCCATTATCTTTGGGTCACCACTGCGGGCAGAGCCGGGAGAGACCGCGAACGCGTTCTCGGTTCGGCTGCACGCCGCGGTGACGAGCATGCACGCCGCGCACGAGTTGCAGCGCAAACACTCATCGACGACCACCCGCTCCGACACGAAGGAACCCAGATGACCGACGTCAAGCACATGAAGTGGTGGGGCTGGGGAGTCGAGGGCGTCGGATTCAGCTACGACAACAAGCCCAATTTCGCGCCATTCGTGCTCAAGGCCGTCGGACTCGACCTCGCCACGGCCTCCACGTCCACCGTCGCCTTCGACGACCTGACGATTCCCGCGTCGACGATCCCAGGGCCCCTGCTCGATGGGCTCACCGCGATCGTCGGCGACGCGAACATCTCGACCGACGACAAGTTGCGCCTCGTGCACACCTACGGCAAGAGTATCCGCGACCTGCTGCGAGTGCGCGCGAGCACCCTGCTGCGCATGCCGGACGTCGTGGTCTACCCGGCCGACGAGGCCGAGGTCGCGAGCATCGTCGCCGCTGCGATCGCCGCCGACGCCGTCATCATCCCGTTCGGCGGCGGCAGCAACATCTCCGGCAGCCTCGAGCCGAACCCCGCGGAGGAGCGTGTCGTCATCTCGCTCGACCTCGGTCGCCTCAACCGGGTCGTCTCCATCGACGAGGGGTCCGGCCTCGCCACGATCCAGGCCGGCGCCCAGGGCCCGTCGATCGAGGAGCAGCTCGGCCCGCGTGGCTGGACCCTCGGGCACTTCCCCGACAGCTTCACCCACTCGACCCTCGGCGGCTGGGTCGCCACCCGCTCGTCGGGAATGCAGTCCGACAAGTACGGCGACATCGCCGACATCACGCGTGGCCTCCGGATGGTGCGCCCGGACGGGATCGTCGACATCCGGCCGGTGCCGTCGGCCTCGACCGGCCCGAGCGTGCGCGAGATGATCCTCGGCAGCGAGGGCCGCCTCGGCATCATCACCGAGGTCACGGTGCAGGTGCACCGCGTCCCGGCGGTGCGTGAGATCAACGGCTACCTGTTCCCGAGCTGGGAGGCCGGCATCGCCGCGATGCACGACATCTCCGAGAGCGATGCCAGGCCGACGGTGACGCGCGTCTCCGATGGTCGCGAGAGCGGCTTCTCCTTCGCCACCGGCAAGGCCAAGAAGGGCTTCGACGCCCAGAAGGTGCTGCAGGCGTACCTCGCGAAGCGCGGGTGGGACCTCGAGAACATCAACCTCTCCTTCATCGGCTTCGAGGGTTCCAAGCGGCACGTCGCCTACGAGAAGAAGATCGTCGCGGGCATCGTCAAGAAGCACGGCGGCATGGTCGTCGGCAAGGGCCCTGGTGTGCTCTACGACCAGAAGAAGTTCGATACCCCGTACCTGCGGGACTTCCTGCTCGACCGCGGCGCCGCGGCCGACGTCTCCGAGACCGCGGCCCCGTGGTCGAAACTCAACCAGATGCACGACGCCGTGTACGCGGCCGCCCAGGCGGCGTACGACGAGCTCGGTGTGCACGGCTGGATCATGAGCCACCTGTCGCACTCGTACCACTCGGGCGCGTGCCTCTACTTCACGTTCGCGTTTGTGCACGGGGATGACGCGATCGCCGAGTACGACGTTGTCAAGCGCGCCATCCAGCAGGCGTTCATCGACAACGGCGGCACGCTCTCGCACCACCACGCGGTCGGTCGCGAGCACGCGCCGTGGTTGGAGCAGGACATCTCGACGGAGGGAGTGGCCCTCATGAACGGGCTGTTCGCATCCGCCGACCCCGGTCGCAACTTCAACCCGGACAAGATCACCGGCTGACCGGCGGCGATCAGGCGCTGAATGCCGGCCAGAGCAGCTCGAGCACCGAGTCCGCCCAGTCGTCGTCGACGTCGCCGGTGCGGATGATCTGGCCGAGCACCGCCCCGAGCAGGATGGTCGCGACGAGCCCCATGTCGAGGCCGGGTTTGAGGTCGCCGGCGTCGATGCGCTCCTGCGCGAGCTCGCTCAGCTGGCTCGCGCGCACCTTGATCATCTCGCGGATGAGCTCGTGGGAATCCGGATCGTCACCGAGCAGAATGGATGCCGCGGCCCCGCGCCCGACGACGTTGTCGGCCATGTCGCGCGCCTCGTGCAGCAGCCAGCGGAAGGTCTCGTAGGTGGAGAGGTCGCGGGGGATCACGACGTTCGACGTCGCCGACTCGATCGCCGCCCTGAGCAGCTCCTCCCGGTCCTCGTATCGTCGATAGATCGTCGTCTTGGCCGTGCCGGAGGCTGCGGCGACCGCCTCGATGTTGACGCCGAGCGGGCCGCGGTCCCGAATGATCTCGAGGGTCGCGTTGAGGATCCGGTCGTCGAGTTCGCGTCCGCGAGCGGCCTTACCGCGCTCCGGGGGCTTCGACACGGGCGACCTCGTTCCGGTGGGTTGTTCCCATCACTGTAGCGATTCAGCCGGGATGCTTCCCGGTGACGCAGCCCACGGCTATTCGCCGCCCGGGCCGAATGCCTCGGCGGTCAGTGCGAGTCCCTGCGGCTGGTTCGCCGACTCCATGAGCGTGTCGAGCCAGTCCCGGCTGATCTGGTGCGGGTCGGTGCTGTCGAAATGGAACATGATCGGCACCGCGGGCGAGACCCAGATGCTGCTGCGCCCGCCACCCGCCATCGCGCCGTCGCCCCAGGAGCAGAAGAACGACTCGCCGCGTCGGAGCTTCGCCGCGAAGACGACCTGCAGGTGCACAAGCGTGCGATCGTCGAAGTCGACGGCCAGGCGTGGACTGCCGTACACAAGCGTGCCCATCGACCTCCCCCTCCTGACCGCGCAATTCGATTATGGAGTATCGGATGCTCGATCGGCACACGGTCGCCGAGGCGCAGATGCGGCCCGCGCGGTACGCGCTGCGACACTCCTGGGCTACTGGGGGAGTCCTCCCCATAGCCGCGGTCGATCCAGCCTGTTAGCGTCATCGGAATGGAGTCCCAGACCTCGACCCCGTCGCAACGTGCTGTCGAAACGGCTGCCGTCGCACCTCCGGGCTTCGACTACCCGCCACTGCTGCTCACCCTGCTCCGCGGCTCGCTTCCGGCGATCCAGCCTTGGGCGTGGCTCGTCGAACGGCCGGGGCAGCTCACGTCCGTCGCGACCCGCCTCGCGGCGAGCTTCCCCGACCGCAGGCTCGTCCCCTTCGCCAAGAACCCGGCCACCGACGATGCCTACGGCTTCGACGGCTTCGACCTGTCCGGCGACCCGGCCGTGCACGTCATCCGGATGTCTGCACCCGCTGGCTCCGAGTACCGGGGCCAGTGGGCGGGCTTCGCCGAATGGCTCGACGAGGCCGATGACGTGCACGGCGAGTGGCTACTGCGTTCCTGAGTCCTTCGTCGTGAGGTCCTCGGCGTCCATGACGGCGTAGCCCTCGGCCTGCGGGTCGCCGTGCAGTCCGCCGCTCATCGCGTACTCCTCCTCGGGGGAGAGCACGAGGCGGTGCCTCGCGTAGACGGCGAACCCGATGAAGATCAACACGTACACGATGACGATCGCGATGATCGCAGGCTGGAACGTGGGGTTGATGAGGAAGCCGACGAACACGAGCGCCGCAATGATCGCCGCGATGTACGCGCCGGGCAGCCCCCACGGGCTCTTGTACGGGCGGTTGGCGGTCGGGAACTTGCGACGCAGGATGATGAACGACACCATCTGCAGGAAGTACGCGACGACAGCGCCCCAGACCGCGATGTTGAGGATGATGGCGCCCGCGACTGCGCCGACCCCCTCGACGTTCGCGAGCAGGTCGAGCACGATGAGCGCGACGAACCCGATCGCCGCACCGACGACGAGTGCGACCCACGGGGTCTGGCGCTTGCCGGTCAGCGAGAAGAACTTCGGGTAGTAGCCAGCCCGCGAGAGCGAGTACATGTTGCGGCCGTAGGCGAACATGATGCCCTGCAGGGACGCGAGCAGACCGATGAGGGCGAAGAGCGCGAGCACCGCGGCGAGCTGGTCGCCGACGATCGCCCGGAACCCGTCGAGCAGTGGCTCGAGCGAGACGCCCGTCGCCTCGGCGCCCAGGATGCCCGTGTTGAGCACGAGCACGAGCACGCCGGTGACGATGAGCGTGCCACGGGCGATGAAGCCGGCCTTCGGGATGTCGCGCGCCGGGTTGACCGACTCCTCGGCCGCGAGCGGCAGCTCCTCGATGCCGAGGAAGAACCACATCGCGAACGGCAGGGCGAAGAGGATGGCGAGCCACCCCTCCGGCAGGAAGGTCGTCGCGCCCGCGACATCCGGATTCGGCACCATGTCGAAGAGCTTGTCGACGCTGAACAGGCCGGAGGTGATCGCCATGACCGAGAAGACCAGGATGATGCCGATCGAGATGATCGAGACGACGATCGCGAACTTGAACGAGATGTTCGCACCGGCCGCGTTGAGGGCGATGAACGCGATGTAGAGCACGGCGTACCAGATCCACATCATGTTGGAGCCCGCCGGGCTCAGGTCGAGACCGAGGAGCTCGGTCGTGATGCCGTTGGCGTACTGCGCCGAGAAGAACACGATGACCGCGGTCGTCGCGACGTACTCGATCGTCTCGGCGAGACCGGTGGCGAGACCGCCCCACGGGCCCATCGCCGAGCGGGCGAACGAGTAGGCGCCACCGGTGTGCGGCATCGCCGCCGCCATCTCGCCGATCGAGAAGATGAGGCCGTAGTACATGGCCACGAGGATGACGAAGGCGATCGTCATCCCGCCGAAGCCCGCGAAGTCGATGCCGAAGTTCCAGCCGGAGAAGTCGCCGGAGATGACCGCGGCCACGGCGAGGCCCCAGAGGCCCCAGACGCCGGCGGAGCGCTTGAGCGCGCGTTTCTCGAAATAGCCGTCGCCGGCGGTGTTGTACGTGACGCCAGACACTTTCGTGCCCTTCTCTGTAGCCATGCAATCCTCCAAGAGCGGGTCGTGGGCGCGAGCGAGCGCACGCGTGATTGGGGTTGAGTTTGGCGCTTATTGGTACTTGGTGTCTACCTTTGCGCGTAAACAGCTCGTTACGGAACGCGCGGATACGCGGCATCCGGCTGTGGTGTAATGGTCGGAAAGAGGGCACACTCGGGGGAACGAGGGAGACCACCAATGGCGGAGAACGAGCACACCAGCACACCGGTTTCGGGGAACCTGACGATGCAGCAACTCACGAAGCTCGTGGATCGCAAGGAGATCGACACGGTCATCGTCGCCTTCACCGACATGCAGGGTCGCCTCGTGGGCAAGCGCGCCTCGGCTCGGCTCTTCGTCGAGGAGATTGCGAGCCACGGGGCGGAGTGCTGCAACTACCTGCTCGCCGTCGACGTCGAGATGAACACCGTCGCCGGGTACTCGATGAGCTCGTGGGAGCGCGGCTACGGCGACATGGCGATGATCCCCGACCTGAACACGCTGCGCGTCATCCCGTGGCTGCCCGCGACGGCCCTTGTGATGGCCGACCTGACCTGGCTCGACGAGCGGCCGGTGGTGCAGTCCCCACGCGAGATCCTCAAGACGCAGATCGCACGGCTCGCCGAGCGCGGCCTCGTGCCGTACTCCGCGACCGAACTCGAGTTCATCGTCTTCGACGACACCTACCGTGCGGCCTGGGCATCGGGATACACCGGCCTCACGCCAGCGACCGACTACAACATCGACTACGCGATCGTCGCCTCGACGCGGATGGAGCCGCTGCTGCGCGACATCCGCAACGGCATGGACGGCGCCGGCATGTACTGCGAGGGGGTCAAGGGCGAGTGCAACCTCGGCCAGCAGGAGATCGGATTCCGCTACGCGGAGGCGCTCGCCACGTGCGACAACCACTCGATCTACAAGAACGGGGCGAAGGAGATCGCCGACCAGCACGGCAAGTCGCTCACCTTCATGGCGAAGTACAACGAGCGCGAGGGCAACAGCTGCCACATCCACCTGAGCGTGCGCGGGATCGACGGCACTCCCGTCATGGCCGGCGACGGGCAGCATGGCTTCTCGAAGCTCATGGAGCACTGGATCGCCGGGCAGCTCGCCACGATGCGCGAGTTCTCGCTCTTCTTCGCGCCGAACATCAACTCGTACAAGCGCTACGTCGAGGGCAGCTTCGCGCCCACGGCCGTCGCCTGGGGGCTCGACAATCGAACCTGCGCGCTGCGTGTCGTCGGCTCGGGGCACGCGCTGCGGGTCGAGAATCGCGTGCCGGGCGGCGACGTCAACCAGTACCTCGCGACCGCCGCGCTCATCGCCGGTGGACTGTACGGCATCGAGCACGAGCTCGAACTCGAGCCCATGCTCGAGGGCAACGCCTACACGTCAGACGCCCCGCGTGTACCGACGTCGCTGCGGGATGCCGCCGAGCTCTTCGGCGCCTCGACCGTGGCGGCTGAGGCCTTCGGCGCCGAGGTTGTCGGGCACTACCGCAACAACGCTCGCATCGAGCAGTCGGCGTTCGACGCCGCGGTCACCGATTGGGAGAGGGTTCGTGGTTTTGAGCGGTTCTGATTCGAGCAAGCCGGTCATCGGCGTCACGACCTACCTCGAGCAGGCGCAGACCGGGGTCTGGGACGTGCAGGCGTCGTTCCTGCCGAAGGTGTACTTCGAGGCCGTCAACCGCGCTGGCGGCATCGCCGTGCTCCTGCCCCCGCAGCCCGTCGACGAGGAGATCGCCCGCGCCGTGATCGGTCGCATCGACGGCCTCATCGTCGCGGGCGGCAAGGACGTGGACCCGGCCCGCTACGGCCAGGAGCGTCTGCTCACCACCGACGAGCCACGACCGGACCGGGACGACTGGGAGACGATGCTGCTCGGTGCCGCGATCGAGACCGAGACGCCGTTCCTCGGCATCTGCCGCGGCCTGCAGGTGCTCAACGTCGCGCTCGGCGGCAGCCTGCACCAGCACCTGCCCGACATCGTCGGCAGCGACCGGTACAGCCTCGGCGGGGGCACGTTCGCCGACAACGAGGTCTTCATCGAGCCCGCGACGCGGGTCGCGTCCCTGCTGCACAGCGGCGAGACCGTCGTCGGCAAGTCGTACCACCACCAGGCGATCGACGCCCTCGGCACCGGCCTCGCCGTGACGGCCCGCTCCGACGACGGCACCGTGCAGGCCGTGGAGGTCGAGGGTGTTCCATTCGGGATCGGCGTGCAGTGGCATCCGGAGCACACCCCGGAGGATCTGCGCCTGTTCGCCGGCCTCGTCGATGCCGCGCGCCAGTATCGCGGATCGAGCTTGTCGAGATCCGGTGGATCGAGCTTGTCGAGATCTCACGAAGGAGCAACCCGTGGCTGAGGTTTCGACAGGCTCAACCCGCTCTGACGGCTCGACCGTCCTGATCAACCCCGCCGACGAGTCGGTGCTGCGGGAGGTCGCCCACACGACCCTCGCCGAGGTGGATGACGCGGTGCTGCACGCGGTCTCGGCCCAGAAAGCATGGGCCGGCCTGCCGCCGGCGGAACGCGCTGCTGGGCTTCGCCGCTTCGCCGCGGCGGTCGACGGTGCGATCGAGGAGCTCGCGCTGCTCGAGGTCATGAACTCGGGGCATCCGATCGCCCAGGCCCGCTGGGAGGCCGGCCACGTGCGCGACGTGCTCACCTACTACTCCGCAGCCCCGGAGCGCATGCTCGGCAGGCAGATCCCGGTCGCCGGCGGTCTCGATGTCACGTTCCTCGAGCCGCTCGGGGTTGTCGGGGTCATCGTGCCGTGGAACTTCCCCATGACGATCGCGAGCTGGGGGTTCGCGCCCGCGCTCGCGGCGGGCAATGCCGTGGTGCTGAAGCCCGCCGAGTGGACCCCGCTCACCGCGATCCGGCTCGGCGAGCTCGCGCTCGAGGCCGGCCTGCCGGAGGGGCTGTTCCAGGTGCTGCCCGGTCGGGGCAGCGTCGTCGGCGAGCGATTCGTCACAAACGAGCACGTGCGCAAGATCGTCTTCACGGGGTCCACCGACGTCGGCAAGCGGGTCATGGCCGGCTGCGCCGAGCAGGTCAAGGCCGTGACCCTCGAACTCGGCGGCAAGAGTGCGAACGTGGTGTTCGCCGACGCCGACCTCGAGCGCGCAGCGGCAACGGCACCGTACGCGGTGTTCGAGAACGCCGGGCAGGACTGCTGCGCGCGCAGCCGCATCCTCGTCGAGCGCAGCGTCTACGACAGGTTCATGGAGCTGCTCGAGCCCGCCGTCCTGGGTGTGAAGGTCGGATCCCCGCTCGACGAGGGGACCGATATGGGGCCGCTCGTCTCGCGGGCGCACCTCGACAAGGTCGCCTCGTATGTGCCGGATGACGCACCGGTGGCCTTCCGCGGGAGCAGGCCGGACGGCCCGGGGTTCTGGTTCGCGCCGACGGTGCTGACGCCGGCATCCCGCACCGATCGCACTGTCGTCGACGAGATCTTCGGTCCCGTCGTCACCGTGCTGCCGTTCGACGACGAGGCCGACGCGATCTCGCTCGCGAACGACAGCGTGTACGGGCTGAGCGGCTCGATCTGGACGCGCGACATCGGCCGCGCCATTCGGGTGTCGCGGGGCATCGAGAGCGGCAACCTCTCGGTCAACTCGCACTCGTCGGTGCGGTACTCGACACCGTTCGGCGGCTTCAAGCAGAGCGGCCTCGGTCGGGAGCTCGGCCCGGATGCCGCTGCCGCATTCACCGAGACCAAGAACGTCTTCATCAGCACGGACTAGCAGGGGGAACCATGGCAGTACAGAAGATCGACCTGACCCAGCGCCTCGCCGGCAAGGTCGCGGTCATCACCGGGGGCGCGAGCGGGATCGGCCTCGCCACGGCCCGCCGGTTCGCGGCGGAGGGGGCGACGGTCGTGATCGGCGACTTCAACGAGCAGACCGGCCTCGCCGCGGCAGAGGAGGTCGGCGGCCTGTTCGTGCAGGTCGACGTCACGAACGAGGACCAGGTCAACACCCTGTTCGACACCGCGCAGGCGACCTACGGGTCGGTCGACATCGCCTTCAACAACGCGGGCATCTCCCCGCCCGACGACGACTCGATCGAGACGACCGAGCTGCCAGCGTGGGACCGGGTGCAGGACGTCAACCTCAAGAGCGTCTACCTGTGCTCGCGGGCTGCGCTGCGGCACATGGTCGCCCAGCAGCGCGGCTCGATCATCAACACCGCATCGTTTGTCGCGGTCATGGGGTCGGCCACCTCGCAGATCTCGTACACGGCATCGAAGGGCGGCGTGCTCGCAATGACGAAGGAGCTCGGTGTGCAGTTCGCGCGGCAGGGCATCCGCGTCAACGCACTGTGCCCGGGCCCGGTCAACACCCCGTTGCTGCAGGAGCTCTTCGCGAACGATCCCGAACGGGCTCAGCGCCGGCTCGTGCACATTCCGGTCGGCAGGTTCGCCGAGGCCGAGGAGCTCGCGGCCGCCGTCGCGTTCCTCGCGAGCGACGACGCATCCTTCATCACCGCATCGACGTTCCTCGTCGACGGCGGCATCAGCTCCGCGTACGTGACCCCGCTGTAGGGATGGGTGCTGCAGCGATGAGCGACGCGGATGCGACGTACCAGGGGCTCGTCGGCGAGGCCCTGTTCCGTCCCGTGCGCAACGGCAACGCCTTCGAGGACACCGTGGCGCGCCTGCTGCAGACCATCAGGCTCGGAATCGTTCCGCCAGGGGAGGCCCTGCCGCCGGAGCGGGAGCTCGCGCTGCGCTTCTCGGTGAGTCGTGACACCGTGCGGGATGCGATCCGGTCGCTCGCGGAGGCGGGCTACCTCGTCGCCAGGCGCGGCCGGTACGGCGGCACCTTCGTCGTCGACACGCTGCCCGGACACGTGGTGGAGGATGCCGCCAGGCACACGCTCTCCACCGACGAGATCGACGACGTGCTCGGGCTGCGGGAGATTCTCGAGGTGGGCGCGGCGCGGGCCGCCGCGGCGAGGTCGCTCAGCGCCGTCGACCGCGACATGCTGTGGCAGCGGCTCAAGGAGACGGCAAGCGCCTCGAGTGAGGACTACCGGCGCTTCGACTCCCGGCTGCACCTCGCGATCGCCGAGCTCGTCGGCACCCCGTCGCTCGTCTCGCTCATCGCCGACAATCGCACGGCGGTCAACGACCTGCTCGGGCACATCCCGCTGCTCGCCCGCAACATCGCGCACTCGAACGAGCAGCACGAGGCGATCGTCGTGAGCATTCTCACGGGCGATCAGGATCGCGCCGCCGAGGTCATGCTCGAGCACCTCGCCGGGTCGGCGGCGCTGCTGCGCGGCTTCCTCACCTGACGCGAGCCGCGGCATCCCCCGTCCGTCGTTGGTGTTCCCTGCTGATGCCGGGGCGGGTCGGCGGGATCGCGTCAGCCCGCGGGGGTCTCCGGCGGTGTCGTCGGAGGGGTCGGGTTCTTCGGGGTGCGCGGAGCACGCGGGGGCTTCGCTGGAGCGGCGGGCTCCGCGGGCGGCGTCGCCGCCGGCGTGACGGGCTTCGCTGTCGCGGGCATCGCCTTGGGGGCCTTCGCCGCCGCCGGCTTCGCTGCCCCAGGTTTCGCGGGGTCCGGCTTCGGCGGGGCGGGCCGGGTGGTGGGAGCTGGATCCGCGGCACGGGCAGCCGGTCCGCTTGCAGCGGCGTCAGGTGCAGGTGCGTCGGGCGTCACCGGAGGCGCGTCGCTCGGGTTCGGGCCGGGTGCATAGGCAGAGGCATCCTGAACCGGCTTCGTCGGCTCGTGCTTCGCGACGTAGATCTTGGCGGCGCGCGTCGCGACCAGCAGGAAGCGCACGAGCAGGAACGCGAGCGTCAGGGTGATCGCGAAGAGCAGGAAGGCGACGAATCCGGAGACGATCGTCGAGATGATGTGCCACGGAAAGAAGCCGCCGCCGAAGTCGTAGCGCATCAGATCTCCAGCTCGCCGAAGCCGTCGTTGTCGTCTTTGATGACTGTGCCGACGGCGATAGCGAGGGTGAGCCCCCAGCTGATCCACATGAGGGCGAGCCGCCAGTCGCGCGGGCCCTTTCTGGTGGCCTGAACGGTGCTGATGCCACCGAACAGGGCGCTGATGATGGTGCCGTTGAACAGGAACTTGCGCATTGATCCTCCAGTGTCGTGGTTTTCACGCTACCCGATGAACGGCAGATGTCGGCAAGCTGGCAATTCACTGACGAAACTGACCGATCGGACAGTGCTGACCGATCGGTCAGTTATCGTCGAGGCATGTCCAGTGCAGATGAGCTGCGGATGACCGCGCTCACGGAGTTCGCCCATGCGGGGTACGCGGGCACCTCCCTGCACCGCATCGCCGAACTCGCCGGTCTCTCGAAGTCGAGTGTGCTCTACCACTTCGCCTCCAAGGAGGCGCTGCTGGAGGCCGCGATCGCCCCGGCGATCGACCGGATGGAGGGCATCGTCGACAGCATCGAGGGCTCGCCGTTCACCCGCGAGAGCAGGGACCGCTTCGTCGTCGAGTTCGCGGACTTCCTGCTCGCGCACCGCCTCGAGGTGCACATGTTCATCAACCAGGGCTCATCGCTCGAAGACGTTCCCGTTGTCGAGCGGGCGAACCTGATCGTCGTGCGGCTCGCCACCTACTTCTCGACGACCACGAGCACCACCGAAGACACCATGCGCTTCGCCATCGCGTTGGGCGGCGCCGCCTACACGCTTGCGACCCAGGACTCCATCGCCCCCGCGAACCGGGCGCCAATCGACGAGATCAGAGCTGCTCTCATCACCATCGTGACCGAGCTTCTCGCCCCTGTTCCCGTCCGTTCGACCACTCCCTAGGAGTCCACCGTGGCAACCCTCCTCTACCGGCTCGGCCGTTTCTCGTACCGACGTGCCTGGGCCGTCATCGGCGTCTGGTTCGTGCTGCTCGTCGGCATCCTCGGCGGCAGTATCGCGCTCGGCGGCACGACGAGCGAGTCGTTCGAGATTCCAGGCACGGAATCGCAGGAGGCTCTCGACAAGCTCGGCGCGGTCTTCCCGGCCGTCGCCGGGGCATCCGTGCAGGTCGTGACCGTGGCGCCCGACGGCGACTCGGTCACCGACTTCGAGGACGCGATCGAGGAGCAGGTCTCGGCGATCGAGGACATCGACGGCGTCGAGGCCGTCGTGAGCCCGTTCAACGAGTACGCGGGCAAGGCGATCTCCGACGACGAGGGCATGGGACTCATCCGCGTGCAGTTCAGCGGCGCCTCGACCGATGTCACCCCGGAGATGCTCGAGGAGCTGCAGGCGACGGCATCCATCACCGAGGATGCGGGCATGACCGTCGCGTTCGGCGGCCAGGTGTTCCAGGACCAGACCTTCGGCATCACGGTGACCGAGGTCTTCGGCGTCATCTTTGCCGGCGTCGTGCTCTTCATCACGTTCGGCTCCCTGCTCGCGGCCGGGATGCCGCTGCTCACCGCCCTCATCGGTGTGGGCATCACTGTCGGCGGTATCTCCGCGGTCTCCGCCTTCACGTCCATCTCGAGCACCGCGCCCCTGCTCGCGCTCATGATCGGCCTCGCCGTCGGCATCGACTACGCCCTGTTCATCCTGTCCAGGCACCGGATGCAGCTCGCGCACGGCGAGGACCCGGAGGAGTCGACGGCGATGGCCGTCGGCACCGCCGGAAGCGCCGTCGTGTTCGCCGGGGTGACCGTCATCATCGCGCTGCTCGGACTGCTTGTGGTGGGCATCCCGTTCCTCAGCGTCATGGGTGTCGGCGCTGCCTTCGCGGTGCTCATCGCGATCGGGGTCGCAACGACCCTGCTGCCGGCCCTCATGGGGCTCGCGAAGGGCAGGCTCGCTCCGAAGGCGGGCTCGCGTGCGCACCGTCGGGCCACGGCGCTCGACGCGAAGCCGACCATGGGCCTCCGCTGGGTCACCGGTGTGATGAAGCACCCGGTGCTCGTCACGATCGGCGTGATTGCGATTCTCGGCACGCTCTCGATCCCCGCCGCCTCGCTGCAGCTGAGCCTGCCCGACAACGGATCGGAGCCCGCCGGATCGACCCAGCGCGAGGCGTACGACCTCACGACCGAGGGCTTCGGCGCCGGATTCAACGGCCCGCTCGTCGTCGCCGTCGACATCACACAGACGATCGACATCCTCGACGACCTCGACGCGATCGGCGAAAAGCTGCGCGACCTCGACGATGTCGCGTTCGTGAGCCAGGGGCTGCCCGACGAGGGACTCGACACCGCCATCATCCAGGTCACGCCGGAGTCGGCTCCCGACGCCCTCGAGACGAAGGAGCTCGTGCAGGCGATCCGCGATCTCGCGCCGGAGATCGAGGAGGAGTTCGACACCCCGATCGCCGTCACGGGTGCGACGGCCGTCGGCATCGACATCTCCAACCGGCTGAGCAGCGCGCTGCTGCCCTTCGGCATCATCGTCGTCGGCCTGTCGATCGTGCTGCTCATGATGGTGTTCAGGTCGGTGCTCGTGCCGATCAAGGCGGCGCTCGGCTTCCTGCTCTCCGTCGGCTCGTCGTTCGGCATCGTCGTCGCGATCTTCCAGTGGGGCTGGTTCGCCGACCTGCTGCACATCGAGAACCCCGGCCCGATCCTGAGCTTCCTGCCGATCCTGCTCATGGCCGTGCTCTTCGGCCTCGCGATGGACTACGAGCTCTTTCTCGTCTCGGGCATGCGCGAGGAGTTCGTGAAGACCGGGGACGCCCGCCGCGCCGTCTCCGTCGGCTTCGCGAACGGTGCGAGGGTCGTCACCGCGGCGGCGCTCATCATGTTCTTCGTCTTCTTCGCGTTCGTGCCGGAGGGTTCGGGTGCGATCAAGCCGATCGCGCTCGGACTCGCGGTCGGCATCGCGATCGATGCCTTCCTCGTGCGCATGACGCTCGTGCCGGCGATCATGGCCCTGCTCGGCAGGGCCGCCTGGTGGATGCCGCGCTGGCTGTCAGCGCTGCTCCCGAACGTCGACGTCGAGGGCGAGCAGCTGCGCGAGCACCGCCACGCCGTCGAGTGGGCGAGCACGCGGGGCGAGCACATCATCACCGCCGACTACCTGCTCGCCGGTTCGCGGGACCACGCCGTGGGTCCGGTGTCGCTGCGGATTCCGGCCGGGGCGCTCGTCATCGCCTCCGGGTCCGCCGTCGACCGGCGCCTGCTCGCCGCGACGGTGGCCGGCCGCCTCGACCCCGTCTCGGGGCTCGTGCAGGTGGCGGGGCATCCACTGCCCTCGGAGCGTTCGTCGGTCGCGCGACTCGTCGCGCTCGCCGACCTCGGCGCCGGGGAGCGGTCTGAGGCGTCTGCCACGATCGGCGAACTGCTCGACGAGCGGCTCGAGGTCACGCAGCCGTGGTACCGCATGTGGAACACTGCGGCACGGTCCCGCGACTGGCTCGAGCGCATCAACGCGTCGACGCCGGACGGCTCCGTCGCGGTGCTCGCGAGCAGCACGCTCGTGCAGCTGCCCCAGCTCGAACGGGCGATCGCGCTCGCGGCCCTCGCGCTCGCCGAGCGCACGCCGGTGGTCATGCTCGACCAGCTCGACGCCTTCGCGAGTTCGGGTGACGAGGCCGCGTTCTTCGCTGCACTCGACCGCCTTGCGCCGGCAACCACGACCCTCGTCGTCGGCACCCCGGTGCCCGCACGGGCGCTCGAGGTCCCCACAAATCGACAGCTCGTCGTCGTCGACCTCTACCAACCACTCGCGCTCACGGGGTCGAACCCGGCAGCGATCGAGAGCCTGACCCAGGAAGGCAGCCGCTCATGAGCCAGCCCCACCTCACCGCAAACCCGGTCGCCCGCAGGTCGCGGTGGCTGCGGCGCGTCGCCCTCGGCGTTGTCGCGCTGGTGCCGATCGTGTTCGTCGGGCTCTTCGTCGGGGCGGTCTCCGAGGGCGCCACGGCGCTCGAGACGATCCCTGCGGCGATCGTCAACGAGGACGCCCTCATCACGACGACCGCCGACGACGGCACCGAGACGATGGTCTTCGCCGGGCGCCAGCTCGTCACCGAGCTGACCGGCGGCGAGGGCATGGGCTTCGACTGGTCGATCACCAATGCCGAGGATGCCGCCGAGGCCCTCGCCAACGGCGAGGTCTACGCGGTGCTCACGGTGCCGTCGACGTTCTCGGAGTCGATCCTGTCGATCCAGGGCGACGACCCCGTGCAGGCGGAGATCTCGATCCGCACTGATGACTCCCACAGCTACCTCACCGGCACCGTCGCCGAGGCGGTCGGGCAGGCGATGGTCGGTGCCTTCGGCAACGAGATCACCGCGCAGGTCATCACGGGCCTGTATTCGGGCTTCGGCGAGGTCGGCACCTCGCTCGAGACCGCAGCGGATGGCGCGAGCCAGCTTGCCGGTGGAGTCTCCGAACTCGGCACGGGGCTCGGTGCGCTCGCGAGCGGTGCTGCCTCCGCCCAGAGCGGTGCCGCACAGCTCACGACCGGACTCTCGCAGTACACGGGTGGTGTGTCGAGCCTCAGTGCCGGCCTCTCCCAGCTGAGCGGGGGAGCCGGGCAGCTGACCCAGGTGTCGACCGGCGTCACGACGTACACGCAGACCATCGCATCCCTCTCCGGGGCGATCGCGGCGGCGAACGCCGCGCTGCAGGCGGACCCGAACGATGCCGCCGCGCTCAACGACCTCGCGATCTACAGCGGCGGGCTCGCGCAGGCGGTCGCGCAGTCGGCGGCGCTCGCGCCGCAGACCTCGGGAGCCATCAGCGGTATCCAGGGCGGCATCGCCCAGAGTGCTGCGGGCGCCCAGCAGCTCGCGGCCGGCGGCCCGAGCCTTGTCAGCGGCGCGCGCTCCCTCTCCACAGGCCTCGGCGGACTGACGACCGGCGCCTCGGGTGCGGCGGCCGGGGCCGGCGAACTCGCCGGCGGCGCAGACGAGCTCGCGACGGGTCTCAGCGAGGGCGCCCAGCAGGTGCCGGCCATGGACGAGGACCAGACTGCGGCATCCGCCGAGGTCGCGGCCGACCCCGTCTCGCTCACCGTCACGACCGACAACGCGGTCACCGACCTCGGG